>Ga0268386_10002424_pt1 | contig 13281 bp, 11 predicted proteins | sample RVTome_15_FD_200260 | JGI IMG/M metagenome (GOLD analysis project Ga0268386, IMG submission 200260) | Soil microbial communities from uranium-contaminated site in the Upper Colorado River Basin, Wyoming, United States - RVT150D86... ...
GGAATTTATTCCGCACGAGACGTCGTTCGTGCGGAATAAATTCCGCACTACATTCCACCGTCGGTGAGAATTCCCAGTCGCACCAGCTTCTCGCGGCACTCGTCCCGTTCGCGGCTGCGCTTCAGGTCTTTCCACGTCTCGTCCTGCGCGGCGAGAAACGCTTCTTCGGAAAACGGCGGCGCGGTCCCCTGCTCCGCGGCGGCCTGCATCAGCCGGGCGATCACTTCCCGGTCGAGCCGCGTGAGGAACATCGCCTCGCGGCGGTAGTCGATGAAGGCTTCCCAGACGGCGGGAAACAGCGGCCGCACGATCTGCTCACCGATCGTCGTCGCATACTCGCGAATTTCGAGCTGCGCGTGGGCGTCCATCCGCAGCGACAGGAAGTGCAGCAGGTTGTGCAGGTCGATTTTCCAGTAGGCTTCGGTGTACGTGGAGAGCGGCAAATCCTTGCGGGCCTGCTCGCGGGCCACGCCGGCGTCGAGCCGTTCCTGGTAGATGCGTCGGGCTTCGTCCTGCAATTGACGTTCCGCGTCGGAGAGCTGCTGGCCGAGTTCGGCCGGCAGCGGTTCGTCGCTTCCCTGACGGTTGGTTTGCGCCTGCGTGCGCCAGGCGTCGGGCGGCGTGGTCTGCGTGGAATCGATGGCGACGGAATACCGCGTGCTGTACTCATTGACGTTGGCCGTGCGGTGCCGGATCCACTGCCGCCAGCAGTCCATCGGCACGCGGACGAGCAACTTCAGCTCGGCCATTTCGAACGGAGTTGTGTGGCGGTGCCGCATGAGATAACGGATCAGCGTGCGGTCGTCGGAGACCCGTTTCGTCCCCTCCCCGTAGCTGACGCGGGCGGCCTGCACGACCGAGCCGTCGTCCCCCATCACGTCGACGAGGCAGACGAAGCCGTCGTCGAGCACGGGGAACTTCCGCCAGCGCAGCTCGTTCAGCAGTTCGTCGCGTTCCGTCATTCACGTTGCTCCTTGTAGGTCCCTGTCGGCCCGACCGGACCTCACCGCTTGCGGCTTAGCCGCCATGGAAACCGCGACTGTAGAGAAATCCGCTGGCGAATGCCACGTCCGCCAACACTCCGGGCGAGCGCAACCGTCAACGACGTATGGTATCTTGCGCGGGATTCTATCCGCGACGACTGACGGATCAAACGCCGCCAACTCGCACTCCCGTAACCAACATTGGATTCATTGCGAATGCCCGTGTTCGATCAGCTCGGCGTTCCCCCCATCATCAACGCCAGCGGCAGCGTGACCCGACTCGGCGGAGCGCCGATGCCGCCGGAAGTGCTGCGGGCGTTTCACGACGCGGCGAGCGACGCCGTCTCGCTGGAACAGTTGCAGGCGGCGGCTTCGAAACGCATCGCCGCACTCACCGGGACGGAAGCCGGCCTCGTCACCGCCGGGTCGGCCGCCGCGCTGACGCTGGGAGCGGCGGCGATCATGACCGGGTACGACGCCGGCCGCATGGAACGGCTGCCGCATGCCGGGGGCTTCCCGCACGAATTCGTCATCGCCCGCGAGCAGCGCAGCGGTTACGACCACGCGGTGCGGGCGGCGGGGGCGACGCTGGTCGAGGTGGGCTTCAACGAGATCGTCGCCAACGCCGGCGTGCGCCGCACCGAAGCCTGGGAATACGAAGCCGCGTTCGGGCCGAACACCGCCGGCGTCGTCTACAGTGTCGCGCCCGATTCCCGCCCGCCGCTGGCGGAAGTCGTCGCCGTCGCGCATCGACGCGGCCTTCCGGTCCTCGTCGACGCGGCGGGTGAACTGCCGCCGCGGCGGCATCTCAAGGAGATTCCCGGCACTGGCGCGGATTTAGTCGCCTTCAGTGGGGGGAAGGCGATCCGCGGGCCGCAGTCGACCGGCATTCTCTGCGGCCGCCGAGACCTGATCGCCCCCGCCGCGCTGCAGATGCTCGACATGGACGACCACCCCCAACTCTGGGACCCGCCGGCGGATTTCATCGACCGGGGAAAACTGACCGGCCTTCCCCGGCACGGCCTCGGGCGCGGGATGAAGGTCTCGAAGGAAGAAATCACCGCCCTGCTGACGGCGCTCGATCTGTTCGCTGCGGGGGCATACGACGATCAGTTGCCGGTGTTCCGCCGCTGGCTGGAAACGATCGCCGCGACGCTGGCGGAGACGACGGCGAGTTGCTGCATCGTCGAATCCCCCGACGGCGAACGCTGGCCGCTGCTCGAAGTTGCCGTCGGCGAATCGGCGTTCGCCGTCTGCCGCCGCCTGCGGAACGGTTCCCCGCCGGTCTACGTCGGCCACGGTCGGCTTTCCGAGGGGCGGCTGATCGTCAACCCGTTCTGCCTGCGCGAAGATCAGGTGCCGGTGCTGGCGGAACGGTTGAAGGAAGAAATCCGCAAGGCGTGACGCCCGGTTGACGCGCCGGCATGTGAAGTAGCAGAATTCGTGAGAATTCTGCCGGTCGGACAGTTCGGCAGAATTCTCACGAATTCTGCTACTTCAAACGAGGCCCGCACTATGTTTCTACGACGAGCGTTTTCTCTGGCGATCCTGGCCTGTCTGTTCGCGCCCCAAACGGCGTCGGCGCGAGCACGGCTGCCGGCGGTGTTCGGCAGCCACATGGTCCTGCAGCGGGACAAGCCGATCAAAATCTGGGGCTGGGCCGATCCCGACGAGAAGGTCACGGTCGTCTACAAGGGGGAGGCCGGCGGCGGCCCCGACGGCACGGCCTTCCGCGGCATGCAGTCAACGACGGCGAACAAAACCGGCGACTGGTCGGTCAACATCGGCAAGCTCCCGTCCGGCGCGAAGCTCACGATTCGCATCGAGGCCGGAGACACGAAGACCGAACTGAAGGACGTGCTCATCGGCGAGGTCTGGGTCTGTTCCGGCCAGTCGAACATGGCGATGTCGGTCGCCGCCTCGAACGACGCGAAGAAGGAGACCGCCGCGGCGAAGCATCCGCAGATCCGGCTGTTCCTCGTCCCGCGACGTCCGGCGGGCATGCCAGAGAAGGACGCCAAGGCGGAATGGGAAGTCTGTTCCCCGAAAACCGTGGGGCGGTTCTCGGCGGTCGCCTACTATTTCGGCCGACATTTGCAGCGGGAACTGAAAGTCCCGATCGGGCTGGTCGCCACCTCGTGGGGCGGAACGCGAATCGAACCGTGGACCCCCGTCGAAGGCTTCGAGTCGGTCGACCGCTTCAAGAAGGTCGCCGCGTCGATCCGGGGTATCAATCAGAGCTACACGAAGATCCTGAAGTCGGCGAAGTCGCTGGGGCAGGAGCCGCCGGCGCATCCACTGGCGACCCGCGGCCGCCCGACGGGTCTGTACAACGGCATGGTCGCGCCGCTGGTGCCGTTCGCGATCCGCGGGGCGATCTGGTACCAGGGGGAGGCCAACCGCCGCGACGGGGCCGAGTACGCGGTGAAGATGCGGGCCTTGATCAACGGCTGGCGGAAGGTGTGGGGGCAGGGAGACTTCCCGTTCTACTACGTGCAACTGGCCCCCTATCGCTATCGAGATCGTCAGAGCAAAACCGACGAAGACCCCACGATCCTCGCCCGCTGCTGGGAAGCCCAGACCGACGTGCTGACGATGAAGAACACCGGAATGGCCGTCACCGTCGACATCGGCAACCGGCGCGACATCCATCCCAAGAACAAGCAGGACGTCGGCAAGCGGCTGGCCCTGTGGGCGCTGGCGAAGGACTACGGCAAGAAAGACCTCGTCTACTCCGGCCCGCTGTACAAGGGGATGAAGGTCGATTCGGACGGAATCCGCATCTCGTTCGACCACGTCGGCGGCGGCCTCGTCTCCCGTGACGGAAAGCCGCTTTCCTGGTTCGAGATCGCCGGCAAAGACGGCAAATTCGTGAAGGCCGACGCAAAGATCGACGGCGACACGGTGCTGGTCTCGTCCGCCGCCGTCAAAGACCCGCAGCACGTCCGCTTCGCGTGGAGCATGCTCGCCGACCCGAACCTGAGCAACAAGGCGGGCCTGCCGGCGTCGCCGTTTCGAACGAACCGCAAGCATTGACGGGCGTAGCAGAATTCGTGAGAATTCTACCGTTTGTTCAATCTGTCCAGAATTCTCACGAATTCTGCTACCGGCTTCAGGCAACGATCTCGCTGACCACGCTCCCCGCCACGTCGGTCAGGCGGAAGTCGCGGCCGGCGTGACGGTAGGTGAGCCGCTCGTGGTCGAAACCCAGCAGGTGCAGGATCGTGGCGTGGAAATCGTTGAGGTGCACCGGGTTGTCGGCCGGCCCGTAGCCGTAGTCGTCGCTGGTGCCCCACGTCATGCCCGGCTTCACGCCGCCGCCGGCCAGCCACGACGTGAACACATACGGGTGATGGCTGCGGCCGGTGGGGCCGTCGGTGTGCGGCGTGCGGCCGAATTCCGTCGTCCACACGACCAGCGTGTCGTCCAGCAGGCCCCGCGACTTGAGGTCCTTCAACAGCCCGGCGATCGCGCGGTCGACGTTGCGGGCCTTGGGAATGTGGTCCTTCATCGCTCCGTGCGAGTCCCAGTTGTTCGACGAGCCGGAATCGATCAGCTCGATGAACCGCACGCCCCGTTCGGCCATCCGCCGCGCGACGAGGCACTGCCACGCGAAGCCTTTCGTGCTTCCCCGCGGCAGGCCGTACAACCGCAGCGTCGCGTCGCTTTCCTTCGACAAATCGAGCACGTCGGGCATGGCCGACTGCATGCCGAACGCGGTCTCGAACGATTTGATTCGTCCCGCGAGATACGGGTCGGAGCGGCGGCTGTTCTGGTGCCGGCGGTTGAACCGCGACAGCAGGTCGAGTTCCAACTCCTGCACCTTCGCCGAGGGAGAGCGGCGGACGAGATTGCGGACCGGCTCTTTGCCCGGCAGCACGCGGACCCCCTGGTGCACGACGGGCAGAAAGTCCGACGACCAGACCTGCGTTCCCGCGTAGGGCAGGTACGGGGCCAGCACGACGAACGACGGCAGATTGCGGTTTTCCGTCCCCAGCCCGTAGCTGACCCAGCAGCCGAGGCTGGGCCGCTTGACCGTCAGCGACCCGGTGTGCACGCCGAGCGTGGCCTGAAAGTGCTCGAAATGGCTGCCGTGCAGGGAGCGGATGACGCACAATTCGTCCGCGCAGGTCGCGATGTTGGGAAACAGCTCGCTGACCGCCAGCCCGCTCTCGCCGTGCCGCGTGAACTTGAACTGCGGCGCCAGCAACGTGCGGCCCTTGTGTTTTTTCCCCCCGTCTTTCGCGAGCCGCGGTTTGGGATCGAACGTCTCCAGATGCGACACGCCCCCCTGCATGAACAGCAGGATGACCCGCTTCGCCCGCGGCGTGAAATGCGGCGGCCGCGTCGCCAGCGGATCGGCGGGCGGCCGGGGAGAGTCCGCCAGCAGCTCGGAGACCATTGCAGGGAGGACGAGCGAGTTGGCGAGGAGGGAGCCGACGAGGTGACGGCGGGTGATTGAGTTGTCGACGTATCGTGTCATGGCGTTGCGATCTCAGTCGGCAGCTGGATTGCTGAGCATCGTGACAATTCGTCGGGCGAGGTGATCTTTGATCTCTCGATGTCGTGGAACCGGTTGCGACACACCAGTGTTCGGATTGCGATACCAGTCGTGCTTGCGCCCGTGCCGGACCAGCACACATCCAAACCCGGCTATTGTCTTGATCAAGTCAACTCGCTTCATGAGACCACGAGATCGTCGACTTTGCGGATACCCGGGATTTGACCGCTCGTGACATCGTGATAGAGGTCCAACAGATGCTCCTTCAAGTCATCCAGCGTGTCCCCCTGAGTCCAGTAGTCAGGGTAGTCCTGGAGGTATCCGATCCAGCCGTCGTCCTCTTCCCAGGAAACATACTTCACCGTTTGCATGTGCCTCACTCCACAAACACAAACTCGTTGCTGCTTAACAGCACGCGCAGATAACTCGCCCACGCCTTGCGGCCACGTTGGCCCTCAGTCATTGCCGTTGCGACCAAGGCCGCTTTCAATCGATTCAGATAGTCGATCGCTTCCTGCAATTCATTCTCCGTCGGCGGGCGCCCGAAGACCAGCCGGAAAGCTCGATCCAGCCGCTGCTCCGGCAGACCGCCCTCCCGTTCCAGCCGCGCCGCGAATCGCGACGCCTGCTCGTGCGCGAACTCGTCGTTCAGCAGAAACAGCGCCTGCTGCGGCGTCGTGCTGGTGCGGCGGCGGCCGGTGACGGCGTTCGTGTCGGCACCGTCGAACGTCCCCAGATACGCCTGCTGGCGGATCCGCTGCTGCATGAGGTACACGCTGCGGCGGTTCGTCGGATAGTCGGCCAGGAACGGCTTGTGCTGCGAAAACCGCCACGTCCACTCGGGGGGAAACGGGTGCGGTCCCCCCCTCGACGGGTCCAGCCCGCCGCCGACGGCCAGCATCGCATCGCGGATTTCCTCCGCCGTCAGCCGCCGGCGGTTGAACGTCCACAAGAGTTTGTTCTCCGGATCGCGGAGCGCGTACTCGGCATTCTCGACGCAGGCGGAGCGGTACGTCTGGGAAAGGACGATCAACCGGTGGATGTGCTTCACGCTCCACGCCGTAGGACGGATTTCCAATCCGTCCGTTGAGGGAGATGTGCGTCGCGGGACGGACGGATTAGCAATCCGTCCTACGGGTCCCACAAATTCCGCCGCCAGCCAGTCGAGCAGCTCCGGGTGGCTCGGTTTCTCGCCGCGGGCGCCGAAGTCGTCGGGCGTGCCGACGAGTCCCCGGCCGAAATGGTGCTGCCAGATGCGATTGACCATCACGCGGGCGGTCAGCGGGTTCTGCGGGTCGGTGAGCCAGTTCGCCAGCAGCAGCCGGCCGCTGGCTTTCGCGTCGGCGGGGACTTTCTTCCCGCCGAGGACGGTCAAGAACCCGCGGGGCACCTCGCGGCCCGGTTTGTCCGGCTCCCCCTTGAGGTGGACGTGGGCGTTGGCCGGTATCCCCTCGGTCGCGGCGTAGGCTTTGGGGAACCGCGGCATCGTCTTGATGAGCTGGTCCCGCTGCTTCTGCAGGCTGCGGAAGCGGGCCTTCAACTGGTTCTTTTCCTTCCCCGTGTCGAGCATCGCCTGCTTCGAGTAGACGCGGAACATCTCGGCGTCGAGCTTGTCGATGCGTTCCATCAGCGGCCGCAGCGACTTCGCGCGATCGTTCGACACCAGTGGGACGAACCCGTTGGTGTGCCGGTAGATTTCCGTCCCCGGAAACGCGAACCGCGTGCTCTGAAAGATGCCGTACAGCGAGTAATAGTCGCTCTGCGGCACGGGGTCGAACTTGTGCGAATGGCAGCGGGCGCAACTGACCGACAGGCCGAGAAACGCCTTGCCGAAGTTGTCGATCGTGTCGTCGAGCGTGAGGTGGAACTCTTCGGCCACCGACGAAAACCGCCGGCTGATCGCCAGATACCCCGTCGCGACGACCTGCTCGAAGCGTTGGGCGTCGCTGTCGGCCGGCAGACGGTCGCCGGCGAGCTGCTCTTTCAGGAAGCGGTCGTAGGGCTTGTCGGCGTTGAAGCTGCGGATGACGTAATTCCGGTACCGCCACGCATCGGGCATCGGAAAGTCGCCGTTGCAGCCCGACGTGTCGGCATAGCGGACGACGTCCAGCCAGTGCCGGCCCCACTTCGCGCCGTACTGCGACGACGCCAGCAGCCGGTCGACGACCTTTTCGAACGCGTCCGGCGATTCGTCCTTGAGGAACGCGTCAATCTCGCGGGGCGTCGGCGGGAGGCCGATCAGGTCGAACGTCACCCGGCGGATGAGCGTCCGTTTGTCGGCCGGCGGGGCCGGGGGCATCGTCGCCGCTTCCAGCCGCGCGAGAATGAAGGCGTCGATCGGATTCCGCGGCCAGTGAGTGTTCCGGACGCTCGGCACCGGGGGCTTTTTCACGGGTTGAAACGACCACCAGTTCTTCGTCCCGTTTGGATCGCCGGACTTCGCCGATGCGTCCCCGCTCCGCGGGTCGGGCAGACCCATGCGGACCCACGCTTCCAGATCGGCGATTTCGCGGGGGGCGAGCTTCCCCTTGGGGGGCATCTGCAGGTCGGCGTCTTTGTAGCGGACGGCGGCAATCAGCCGGCTCTCGTCCGGCTTGCCGGGCACGACCGCCGGGCCGGTGTCGCCCCCTTTCAGCAGCCCCGCCCGCGTGTCGAGCCGGAAGTTGGCTTCGAGCGTTTTCGCCTTGGCGCTGTGGCAGGCGTAACAGTGTTTCACCAGCAGCGGCCGGATGCGGCGCTCGAAAAACTGCAACTGCTTCGCGCTGACCGCCGGCTCTTTCGCGCGGCAATCGCGGGGCGAAATAAACAGCCCACTCGCGGCGAGGGCCAGCGCGGCGGTCAGAAGAAATCGGCATCGCATGGCGGGCGGCGCAATACGGAACAAAGGCGGAAACCGGCTCGCCGCCATTATACCATGTTCGCCCGCGGCAACAGATCGACCGGCGATGGTCCGAGCGGACGGGAAGCATGTCGATCCGTAGCAGAATTCGTGAGAATTCTGCCGTCCACGTTCTTCCGCTGCAGAATTCTCACGAATTCTGCTACGACTCGTACCCGGCGTTCGGGCGGATGCTGGCAGCTTCCGCCACGTTGCGGGCGCGGCCGTTCCGACTCCGCTCCGGCGTTACGTCGCTTCCCCGATGTCGTCGCCGTTGTAATGCTCGTAGAACAGCCGGCCGATCCGCTCGCTGAGGTACTGCAGGAACAGCAGGCGGAACTGGGCGTAGGTGACGTCGGACGTCGAGCGGGGGGCGCTGAGCGGCCAGACGCATTTGATCTCTTTGCGGTAGATCTTTTCGCCCTCGCCGTCGGGCTGCATCTCCCACACGGTGACGAACACTTCCGCGCGACCGCGGTACAGCGTCTGGCTGCCCTTTTCGTAGAGGTTGTAATCGGCGATTTCGATGTCGACGACGTAGGTGGTCTTGAAGGCGGCCCCGATTTCCGCCGCCTTGTCCCAATCGCCCTGGTTGCGGTCGAGCCACTGCTGGACCCGCTCGGGGCTGATGACCTTGACCTTATGCTGGTTGAGCCGGTGCGAGACGTATTTGGCGATGTTCTTGTCGACGTCTTCGAAGTCCCACTTGAGCTTGGTCGGCGCGTAGCACACGACCGCCGCCTTGACCTCGTAGTCGGTGAGCGACTTCTTCGTCTGGACTTCGAAATCCGGCTCGATCGAAGGCGGCCCGCCGATCAGATAGCCCAGAAACAGCATCTGCTTCAGACACCCGGCGCCGGCGAAGGCCAGCAGCAGGCCCAGCCACGGCAACGGGCGGAGGACGGTGCGGTGGACGAGGTCGGTGAGCCTGTTTCCGGCGTGATTCATGGCGGCGTTGGTAAGTGGTGAGTGGTGAGTGGTGAGAAAACGTAGTGCGAAATTAATTTCGCACTACGTTTTCTCCCGCTAGAAGATTCCATCCCCCGCGTGATGGTCGTAGAACATCTGGGCCAGTTCGGTGCTGATGCGGGCGATGTACTTTTCCAGGAAGATCTTGGCGGAAGCCTGATTCGCCGAGATGGGATTGTTCGGCGGGTAATCGGAACGGTACTCGTTGACGAAGACCGACTCGGCGCGTTTCGTTCCCCCCCGTTTGACGACCCGGTAGGCGTGCACTTCGCCGAGCGTCTTTCCCTGGTACAGGCCGGGGCTGTTCTCGGCGCGGTGCGTGAAGTCGGTCAGTTCGATGTGAATGACGTAGTCGGCGTCGAAGTCGGCGGCCAGTTCGTCGGCGCTGCCCCAGACGCCGTTGCGGTCGTCCAGCCAGGTGAGCACCTTGTTCGCGTTGACGACCCGCACCCCCTCGCGTTTCAGGTTGCGGGTGACGCCTTCCAGAATTCGCTGATTGATCGCGGGATACTGGCTGCTGACCGACTCCGGCACGGTGCACAGCACGAGCACCGACTTCTTCGAATCGACGAGATCGACCTTCGTGACCTGCTTGAACGAGCACGTCAGCACCGGGTCGCCGAAGATCGCCTTGCCCGCCATCGTCACCAGCGAGCAGCCGGCCAGCCCGGCGACGCCGATCGCCGCGAGCACGATCACGGAGTTGCGTCGATGTGGTTGACGTGGTTTGCGAGAGGCATCCATGCCGTGCGGTCTCTCCGTAAGATCGTTTAGCCGCGACTCGAAGGCTTTGCGAAGAGGAGCGCTCCTCTCCGAAGACTTCGAGTCGCGGCTAAACGACACAGTTTCGTCATTCCAGCCACATCCAAACCGCCCATTGCAGCAGCGACAGCGCCAACAGGCCGCCGAGAATGCTCAGCAACCAGCGGTCCGGCTGTGCGACGCCCCACAGCTCGCCGCGGCGCAGGCTGACGACGCACCACGGGAGCTGCACCGCGCACACCCACGCCAGGCAGAAACCGGCGGCGTTCGCGCGGGCCGAGGCCGCGAACCGGCCGCGAACGAAGTTCGCGAAGCTCGTCGTCATGCCGCAGGTGGGACATCGCACGCCCGACAGTACGCGAATGGTGCAGGGGGGCAGCCCGAGCCGTTGATGCGTCCCGAACCCCCGCGGGTCCGGCGAGAGCATCGCCGCCGTCGAAAACCCCGCCACGAGGAACAGGCACCACAGTCCCAGCAGGACCCGGCCCGTCCGCCCGATGCGGATTCCGCGGCGTAACGTCTCGGTTGTCATAGGGGGAAGAGAGGAGAGGAGCGGGTGATACCGGTTTTCGCGTTTCGCATCAAGAGCGATTTTCGCGCGCTGCGATTCGATTGGCAACCTGAAGTTGGTGTACCGCCTTCAGGCGGCGTGGCAATTTTCATTGGCACGGCGCGTTCGGGGTCGGGTGTGGAAAATTCAAAATTGCGGAGTGTGTTTTCCCATTGGGGTCGAGTTCCGTCGCAATTTTGAATTTTCCACACCCGACCCCATTGCCAGCGGAATTTGCCGCACCCCCTTCAGGCGGCCCATTGTGCGAGCAATGATCGTTGGACGCACATCGGGCCGCCTGAAGGCGGTACACCAACTGTCGCGCTCCTCTCCGAAGACTCCGAGTCGCGGCTAAACAACGTCGCCCCTCCAATCCCCTGCAAACACCTCCACCGCGGGGCCGGTCAGGAACACGACGTCCGATTCGTCCCATGCGACGTCGAGCTCGCCGCCCGGCAGCCGGCAGCGGACCTGCCGGCCGGTGCGGTTCGTGAGGGCCGCCGCGACGACCGCCGCGCAGGCGCCGCTGCCGCAGGCCTGCGTTTCGCCGCTGCCTCGTTCCCAGACGCGCATCCGCATTTCGTCCCGAGAGAGCACATGCACGAACTCGACGTTCGTGCGATCGGGAAAGGCCGCGTGGCGTTCCAGCGGCGGGCCGTAACGCAGGACGAGTTCGTCGGTCGGCTCGTCGACGAAGATCACGCAGTGCGGGTTGCCCATTGAGACACAGCAGATGCGGAATTCCCGATCGCCGCATTGAAGCGGTACGTCGAGGACGGGAGTCTCGTAGGACGGGTTTTCAACCCGTCCGGACGGATTGGAAATCCGTCCTACGAGCGTCGTGGGAATCTCGGCCGCCGCCAGCTTCGGCCGGCCGACGGCAATTCGCACGCGGCTTTTCGGCGGCGTGCTCGATTCGATCCATGCGGTCACGGTCCCCTCGCCGCTCTCGATCCGCATTTCGGGGCGGGCGACCAGCCCGCGGTCGTAGAGGTACTTCGCGACGCACCGCAGGCCGTTGCCGCACATGCCGGCTTCGCTGCCGTCGGCGTTCCACATCCGCATCCGCGCGTCGGCCGCGGGAGAGGGTTCGATGAGAATCAACCCGTCGGCCCCGATGCCGGTATGCCGCCGGCTGACGCGGACGGCCAGTTCCGGCAGGTCCGCCGGCGGCGGCGCGTGGAAGGCGTCGATGTACACGTAATCGTTTCCGGCCCCGTGCATCTTCACGAAGTGCATGGTTCGCTCCCATTCGCGGATGTTAGCGGGTTGGACCGGAACGTCACACGCCAGTCGTCGGCGTCGGGAATTTCGGGGATACTCACGCCTTGCCCGGTTTTCTACAATGAAAGAGGACACAACGCCCCCGAATAGTGTGCGTCTCGCGAAAGCAGGTCCGGACGGCCCGTCCGGACCTCGGTCGGTCGGAACGCCACAATCAACGCCGCGTGGTGGGTCGAGGTCCGGTCGGGCCGACACGGACCTATTTTTCAGGCACACAACGCCCCCGAACAGGAAGACGCAGCCGCGATGGAGAATCGTCCGGACCGAGAACAGCCGCGGGACATCGAGGTGTTTCTGCCGCGGTCCGTGGATCTGCTGACGCGCGAACGCCCGCCAGAACCGGATTACGCGATGCAGCCGAAGAAGGACCGCCGTCTGCTGGTGCTGTTGTTGTTTCTGGCGACGTGCGGCACCACATTTTTCGTGTGGCTGCTCATCGGCGGCGGGTTGGTCGGGGCGCTGCAGTATTCCGGGACGGTGATGTCGATTCTGCTGTTCCACGAAATGGGACACTACCTGCAGGCACGGCGATACAATGTGCCGGCATCCCTGCCGTACTTCATCCCCATGCCGCTCCCTCCCTTGGGGACAATGGGGGCAGTGATCGTCCAGGGGGCGGGAGTTGCCGACAGAAAGCAGATGTTCGACATCGCTATTTCCGGCCCGCTGGCGGGGCTACTGATCGCGTTGCCGGTGATGTATTTCGGCGTCACGCAGACGCACATCGTCCAACCTCAAGTGGGCCAACCGGGAATTGCGTTCGGCGATCCGCTGATCATTAAATGGACGGTGGCGATGGTGCATCGTCCGTTGAATCCCGGCGAGGACGTCGCACTCACACCGGTCCTGTTCGCCGGGTGGGTGGGAATTTTCGTCACGGCGCTGAACCTGATCCCCATCGGCCAGCTCGACGGCGGGCACATCCTCTACACGCTGATCGGCAAGCGGGCGCACGTCGTCGCCATCGGGCTACTGCTGGGTGCCATCGCGTACATGGTCATCACCCGATATTTCGCCTACAGCCTGATCGTGGTCCTCCTTCTGCTGTTCGGCCCGAAGCATCCCCCCACCGCCGACGACACCGTCCCGCTGGGGGCGTTTCGCGTCGTCCTCGGCTGGCTGACGCTGGGCTTCATCGTGATCGGCTTCACGCCCACGCCGATCGTCAACATGCCGTGAACCATGTCCCCGGGCGGGCAGTCGAATCTGGTCCGTTTAGCCGCACTACCGTTCAACGAAGCGTAAATCGGTTTTAGGCAGCAGCGGGAAAATAATCTACCCGTCATTCGGCGGGATGACGACACTCCATTTGGGAAGGTTCTGCGAGCGGTTCAGGCGGGCTGCGATGGGGCGG
>Ga0268386_10002425_pt1 | contig 13278 bp, 14 predicted proteins | sample RVTome_15_FD_200260 | JGI IMG/M metagenome (GOLD analysis project Ga0268386, IMG submission 200260) | Soil microbial communities from uranium-contaminated site in the Upper Colorado River Basin, Wyoming, United States - RVT150D86... ...
CCGCTTTCCCTACTCGCGCTGCCCCAACGGTGACGGCCACTAGCTCCCGGGCATCGTCAGCTCGTCACCGACCTCGAACACTCTCTCGCCCGCGGGGGTCTCCAAAGCCCAGCCGATGACGTTGGGTGATGGGTATACCGGGCACGGCGACGTGACACAAGGCGTCATCGTGGTGCTGTCGTACATGACCCCGCTCTCGTCGAACCACCAGATGTCCAGGGGAATCAGGGTGTCCTCCATGGTGAATGTGCCCGGACGAGGGCTCTCGAAGACGAAGAGCATCCCGTCCACTCCCGCGGGCAGCTCGTTGACGGCGCGAAGACCCCGATGAAGCTCCTCCGGCCTTGTCGCCACGGCCACGGTCAGCGACTCCCCGCCGACTTCCACCTCGTTGATGGGGAAGTCTCCGAGCATCGGCGCAGAGCATGCCGATGCCAGCATGAGGAACAGCGCGAGCTTTCTCAGATTCCCTTGAGGAGCTCGGAGGCGACTTCGTCGGAGATGTGATAGCTCTCCTCATCCGCCGGGAACGACCCCGACTCGATGTCCGCCTTGAATCGCTCGAGGGCGGCGACCGCATCATCGGCGAGGTTGGCATAGGGACGAACGAACTTGGGATAGTGGCCCGACCCCAACCCGAGGACATCGTGGAACACCAGCACCTGGCCATCTGTCTTCGGCCCCGCTCCGATGCCGATCGTCGGAGCGTCGACCTCCTTGGTGATCAAATCGCCGAGCATGTCGGGTACCCCCTCGATGACTATCGAGAAGCAGCCGGCATCCGACAATGCCTTGGCGTCCTCGATCATCTCCCGGGCGGCGTCCACCACCTTGCCCTGCACCTTGAACCCACCCATTGTGTGCACCGATTGAGGAGTCAGCCCGACATGACCCATGACCGGGATCTCGGCGTCCAGGATCGCCTCGATGACGGGCAGCCGCTTGCGGCCACCTTCGAGCTTCACCGCTTCGGCGCCTCCTTCCCTGACCAGCCGGCCGGCATTGCGCACCGTGTCTTCGGGACCGAGGTGAAATGTGAGCCACGGCATGTCCGCCACCACCAGGGCATTGGGCCTGGCACGCTTCACCGCACGAGTGTGCAGGACGATCTCGTCGAGGCCGATCTCGAGAGTGGTCTCCATTCCGTGGACGACGTTGGCCACGGAATCGCCGATCAGGATGATGTCCATGCCTGCCCGATCGGCAATGACTGCGCCCGGGTGGTCATAGGCCGTCACCATCGAGATCTTGGGGCCACCTTTACGGGCCCGAATATCGGGAGCTGTCACCTTCGTCATCTGACTCCAAGGCTACCTCCGCACGGGGGAAACCGGCCACGTGGCCGGGGCATTCCGGTCCCTGATCAGACGGCTCTCACGGGGACTATCCAGGTGTTAGGCGTAGTTCCCTGACGCTGGAGAGTCCCGAAGGCTCATGAGGTCAGTTCCCGGACCCAGGCGATGTCCGCTGCTTGATCCTCGGCGCCACCCGGAGTCTCCACGACCACAGGTGCGTCGGCCGAGACGATCACGCGAGCCAGGTCCTCTTTGGGTATCTCCCCGAACCCCAGGTTCTGGTGGCGGTCCCGACGGGAGTCGAAGGGGTCTTTGGAGTCGTTGGCATGGACCAGGTCGATGACGCCGACGGCTTCGGTGACACGCTCGACCAGCTCGTCCAACGGCTCGCCTCCTGCCCATGAGTGGCAGGTGTCGAGTACGAATCCGACACCGAACGACCCGATCTCGGCCCACAGGCGCGCGATCCACTCCACCCGACGGGCAACGGCCTTGTCGCCTCCGGCCGTGTTTTCGATGAGCACCGTCCGATCGGTGTCCAGTGCTTCGAGGGCTTTGCGCCACCGTACGATCCCTTCCTCCTGGGGGCCGTCACCCGTGACGTGACCGCCATGGACGACGACCGCCGTCGCATCCACCTCGGTGGCCGCATCACAGGTCTCCTGGAGGATCTTCCGGCTGGGTATGCGCACCCGGTTGTTGTCGGCGCACACGTTGATCAGATATGGAGCGTGGACGTAGACAGGGATGCTCGCCCGGCGCAGCTCTTCGGCATCCTCTCGCGGGTGGGGCTTCTTCCACGATTGGGGGTTGGAAAGGAAGATCTGGACGAGGTCGGCCCCGCGCGCAGTTGCCTCGGCCAATGGGCGGCCCGACGGAGTGTGGGCGCCCACCAGCATCAGCTCTCCTGCCAGAGTCTGGCCGTCGTCTCCCGACGCTTCTTCTTGGTGATGTCCACGGCGTAGTCGGCGATCTGTGTGGCCACCAGCGACGGTTCCACGCCCCAATCCTGGGCCATGAGACCGAGCTCGTTCTCGGAGACCCATCTGGCGCTCCACGGATTCTCGGGGAGCCCTTCACGATTGAAGACAGACACCACCAGCAAGGGGATCAGATCTCCCTCATCGTTCACCTCGGCCGCCTCGACGTCGCGGATGTTGCCCCAGGGGACCAGGTCGGCCATCTGGAACGGGCCACGGAGCTTCATGGCCAGGCCACTGTCACGGCACTCGACGACTTTGGTCGGTAGGAACAACTCCTTCAGACCCCAACCCACGAAGAGGAGGGCGAAGAGCAGCATCACCCAGGCGTATATGACATCACGTGGCTCGTATATCTGTATGTCCTCCGGGGCGAAGATGAGGTCGGTCAGCCAACGGGTGATACGTCGCTGCGTGAGCACATCGAGGGACACCACCAGCAGCGGGATGCCACCCATGGCCATCAACCACATCTTGAGAGCCGATCGTCGCACCACGACTGTCATGGCTCGACCCCCAGGTCCTTCGGTGTCACCAGCGCGAGGTGTGGGATGTCGAGTCTGGCGAAGTTCTCCCTGGCCTTGCCTCCCGACCGGTCGACGAGAGCAATTGCCTGAACGATCTGGAAGCCTTCCTCCAGCAGGAACACGGCTGCCTCTACGGCAGCTTCTCCGGTGGTGGTCGTGTCCTCGAGGATGGCCACTGGCATGGTCTTGTCCACGGGGCCGACCAGTCGGCCGCCCAGGCCGTGATCCTTTGGCTCCTTGCGAATCGAGAAGGCCTTGAGATCTCGACCCTGCTCGGCGGCGGTCATGGCCGTGGCGAAGGCGATCGGATCGGCTCCCATCGTCATTCCCCCCACCCCGAGGACATCCCGGTGCAACACGGACAGCACCGCTTTGCCCACCAGACGTGCCCCTCGCCCGTCGAAAGTGGTTTGTCGAGCATCGATGTACCAATCCGAGACGGCGCCGCTTCGCAGCTGGAAAGGCCCGTCGGTGCGAAGGGCGTTCTCCCTGAGATGCTTGATGAGGGGGTCTCTGACCACGCGCGCCATGGTATTGGCGATCGTGGCGGAAGAGGCAACGTCTATGTTCCTGGCATGGATTTGTTCCTGGTCCGGCATGGTCAGCCGGATTGGACCGAGGGCGGGTTAGCTCGTAACGACCCGTTCCTCACCGAGTTGGGTCGTGAGCAAGCGGAGCGTGTCGCCCGTCGCCTCGCCTCGCTGCGCCACGTCGACGAGATCTGGACTTCCTCCATGAACCGGGCAGTCCAGACCTCGGACCCGATCGCATCCGGGTTGGACAAGGGAAAGGATGTCTACGACTGGCTGCAGGAGATCAACAACCCGCCCGAATTCGAGGGACGTCCCGGGGAAGAGGTGCAGCGGTTCTTCGCGACGGTGAACCAGCGGTCGATGGACGAGCTGTGGGACGGCTTCGGTGTGAACGGTGAGTCGTTCAAGGACTTCCACGAACGGGTGGTCGGCGGCTTGATCGCGACTCTCGATTCCCACGGGGTCCACCCGATAGGCGACTCTCGTCATTTGTGGACCCTGGACGACGCCAACAAGCGAGTGATCATCGTGGCGCACGGCGGCACCAACGCCGTCATCCTCGGACATCTCCTGGGACTCGATCCCGTGCCGTGGGAGTGGGAGCGATTCGCCCAGCCCCACACCGGGGTCTCTCGTCTGTCGATGGTGAGAATCGCCGATGGCTGGGCGTTCTCACTACGTCAGCTGGGGGACGTGGCTCATCTCCATCCCGGGATGGTGACTGCGTGACCATCGAGCCATAGCGAGTACTAGGTACTAGGTATTGGGTACTTCGAACGTCACTCCCCGACCCATACCAAGCCTGAGTCGCCGACCCCAGCCCGGAAATGGAGGACATCGACCAGGCGGAGGGCGGAGGGGGTCGTCCCCCCTCGCATGTCACTGCCCGAAGCGGCGGGAGCGTCCCTCGTAGTCACGCAGGGCACGGAGGAAGTCGACGCGTCGGAAAGCCGGCCAGTTGACGTCGACGAACACGAACTCGGAGTATGCCGACTGCCAGAGGAGGAATCCCGAGAGCCGTGACTCACCGGACGTCCGGATGATCAGGTCGGCATCCGGCAGGTCGGCCGAATACATGTGGCCGGCCAGGGACTCGGCATCGATGTGATCGGCTATCTCATCTGCCGGCAGACCCTGAGCTGCGAGACGGGCGACCAGGTCCTTGGTAGCGTCGACGATCTCCTGGCGTCCGCCGTATCCCATGGCGATGTTCAGCCGACGGGATCCGAACGAAGGGCCCAAAGCTGCCTTCTCCTCAGCCCGCTTCGCCGCCTCCACGAGCTGAGTGGGGAGGAGGTCGAGGCTCCCGATGAACCTGAGGGCCATTCCGTACTCGGCACACTGTGCGGGCAATCGCTCGTAGAGGTCGATCAATACGTCGAAGTAGGGCTCGAGCTCCTCCGAAGGCCGCGACAAGTTCTCCGGGGACAACACCCAGGCGGTCACCGCCGGGATCTTCAGTTCGTCGGCCCACCCGAGAAAATCCTCGAAACGAGACATACCGTCGCGGTAAGACTCCGCGTAGGTCGCCATTCCCTCGGCCCGGGCATGACGTCGATGACCGTCGAGGACCACACCAATGTGACGCGGTAAACGGTCACGGTCGAGGTTGGAGGCGAGATTGCGCTCGTATAGGCGGTAGAGGAGACCGAGGGTGGCCATATTCTTATCAACATCGTACTGCCAGGTCAGAATGGTTGTGATAGGCCGTGCGATCGATACCATCTAGGTGGATGGAGCGATTGACCATCGGTCGGATGCAGAACCCGATCCGTGGCTTTCTCCACGGTTTCGGGGCAGTGGGGGCCCTGGCGGCCACCATCTATCTCGTCTCGAAGACGTGGGGAAACACCACGGCGGTGGTCGGGTCACTCGTCTTCGGGCTCGCCCTCCTCGTGATGTACACCGTGTCTTCGCTATATCACTCCATCCCGTGGGGTGACTCTTGGAAGCGTCGGTTGCAGCGGCTCGACCACAGCATGATCTATCTGGTGGTGGCGGGGACCATCACGCCCATCGCCATCGCGTCCCTCGACGGCGTGTCCCAGGCGGTCTGCCTGAGCATCGCCTGGGGAATCGCGGTGGTGGGAATCACCCTGAAGCTGACCCTCCCAGACGAGAAGACCGCCCTGTCGATCACTCTGCAGATGTTGATGGGCTGGCTGGTGGTCATATGGATCCCTCAGATCTGGGAGACCGTCGGCCCGGGAGGGCTGGCCCTGATCGTCGTCGGCGGCGTCTTCTACACGGTCGGTGCCATCTTCTTCGTCACGAAACGACCTCGGCTCTCCCCGAGGAGCTTCTCCTACCACGAGCTCTTCCACCTGTTCGTGGTGCTGGCCAGCCTGGCCCACTTCCTCGCGGTGGCGCTGTATACGGTCCCGGCTCTGATCAGCTGATCGGCAGCACCGAGGTCTCGGCGCAAAGGGCCTCCACGTCGTCCAGCTCTTTCGGGACCATCTCGCTCATGTTCTCGTGACCACCGGTCGTGACGAGGATGTCGTCCTCGATACGGACACCGATCCCGAGGAGCTCCTCGGGCACCCGGTGAGTGATCTTCTCGGCGGCTTCGCGTTCTTCGGCTTCCAGCGACGCGGCCTTCGCCCTTCCTAGCTCGAGCCGCCTCTGGTTCCACACGTCCAGGTCGTATTCGAGGAGGTTCAACTCGATCTCGGACTTGTCCGGAGCGACATAGAGCCCTGGTTCCACCGTGAACGACATGCCTGGCTCGAGCGGTCTGGAGACGCCATCTATGCGATAAGCGCCGCGATCGTGCACGTCAAGACCCAGCCAGTGACCGGTCCCGTGCATGTAGAAGTTGGTGTAATGATGCATCCCCAATGATGTGTCGAGGTCCTTGGGGAGGAGGCCCAGGTCGACCATCCCTTCGGTGAGGACGCGTGTGCACTCATCGTGGATGGCTCGCAGGGACGAGGCAGGGGTCGAGAGCTCCACCCCCTTCTTTTGGGCAGCGAGGACAACCTCATAGATCGCCCGCTGGGGGCCGGTAAACTTGCCCGACGCGGGAAATGTTCGGGTTATATCGGACGAGTAGCCGTCGATCTCAGCAGCGGCGTCGATCAGGATCAGGTCGTCGGCGCCTACCTGGCTGTCGTTCTCCTCGTAGTGGAGAACACACGCATTTGCTCCCGAGGCGACGATCGACCCGTACCCGTTGCGACGAGAGCCACGGAGACGCCAGAAGTACTCGAGCGCAGCCTGGACTTGGTACTCATACATCCCGGGTCGAGCGAACTTCATCGCCTCGATGTGCCCCTCGCCGCTGAGGTGACAGGCGTGACGGAGGCTGGCGGCCTCGGCCTCCGACTTGAAGAGCATCATCTCGCCTATGGGGACCGATACGTCCTTGACGATCGACGGGACGACACCACCCATTCTCTCACGGTGGTCGCGGGCCCTGCCGATGATGCCGCTGATCCGGTCGTCGAAGTTCTCATTCCCGGTGGCGTACCAGAGGACGTCGCGTCCGATCATCATCCGCTCCAGCACCGCGTCCAGATCGCCTATCTCGTAGGCGGCGTCTGCTGCATACGCAGACTTGGCGCCTTCGGTTCCGGCTCTGATCCCGGTCCAGACCTCCATGGCCGGGTCCTTGGGCCGAACGAAGAGATGGAAGTCACCGTCATCGTGACCCGGTGCGATGATCGCCACCGCCTCGGGCTCGGGGAACCCGGTGAGATACCAGAAGGCACTGTCCTGTCGGAAAGCGTGGGGGACATCGCGGCTTCGGATGACCTCGTGCGCAGCGGGGATCACAGCCAGACCGTCCGGCCCGATGGTCTCGGCGAGCCGTTGCCTCGCCTGTGCATGTCGATGGTCCATCACTTGATCGTAATTGGGTCCGAAATGGGCGAGATGCGCCCATTTCGGACCCAATTACGAAGGGGTTGACCTCCTAGAGCGCGAGCGTCGAAGATCTGGGCGTGGGGAGAGACACCGACCGAGTGCTCACGAGGCTCGCCGAGACACAGCATGGAGTGTTCGCCATCGGCCAGGCGGAAGAGGCTGGCATTTCACGTGACACCATCAAGCATCGAGTCACCACGGGGCGCCTTACTCGTTGCGGCCCATCTGTCTATCGGTTCGCCGGCACTCCGGTCACCTGGCGGGGACGCGTGGCAGCCGCTGTCCTGTCGGTCAAGGGCCTTGCCGCCGCTTCACATCTCACGGCGGCCCACCTTTGGGGCGTCGCAGACCGTCCCGAGAGGATCGAGATCGTCACAGCTCGGTCGAGCCTCATCAGAGAGGGCGTCATCGTTCACCAATCAACGGATCTCCAGCCGGGCCATACCACCAAGGTCGATGGGATCCTCACGACCAGCACCGCAAGGACTGTCGCGGACATCGGAGTGCCACACGGAATCGGGGCGGCCGCCCGCTTCATGGATGAAGGTCGCCGCCTCGGAATCCTCGACCTCCAGGAGGCTGCCGAGCTCCATCACGCGATTGCTCGAAAAGGTCGCAACGGTGCGGGCCCAGCCCGGCAACTCATTGCCGAGAGGCTCAAGTGGAATGAGATCACCGAATCACAGCTCGAGGACCGTTTCCTGAGGATCGTCCAACGAGCTCGGTTGCCCAGACCGGTCAGCCAATATTGGTTGAAGGACAACGAGGTATGCGTCGCACGACTCGATTTCGCCTATCCCCAGCAACGTGTCGCGATCGAGTTGGACGGTGCGGCCTTTCATAGCGATCCGGCCTCCTTTCGACGCGATCGGGAGCGTCAGAACCGAATCGTGCTGACGGGTTGGAAGGTGTTGCGCTTCACCTGGTGGGACTTGCTCGCAGGTGGAGCGTTCGTCATCGATTCTGTGGCCGAGGCCCTCACACCTAATTGAGCGGATTTTGGGCGTATTTCGCTCCATTTGTACCCAATTAGGGTGAGGAAGTGGGTTGCAATGTCACGAGGAGGGGGAAGTGATCAGACCCGAGGGCGGGGCCGAGCTCCCGTCGAACCACCTCTAGCGCCCCGCTGTGGAGGAGATGATCGATGGGGACCCGCAATAGGGGGTTCGCCTGCGCTGAGAACGTCGGCTGCAACCCGAATCCACTTTGGCTGTTTCGCATGTCAGCAGCATCCAATAGGTGACGAAACGGCGAGGACCAGGGAGTGGCATTGAAGTCCCCCGCCACCACGAAGAACCCGTTCTGGCGGGAGGCCCAGTTCCCGGCGAACTCGAGCTGGGCGTCGCGAAGCCCCGCCCGCTCCTGGTCGGTTGGCGCTACCGGATGTGTGCCGAGCAGGAGGACCTCGGAATCCCACTCATCGGGGACGAATCTGATCTCGACCGCGCGCGGGTTGGCCGTCGCGAAGCCGTGGGACACGGCAGTCACGTCCTCACCCCGGACCAGGACCAGGGTGCCGAAGATGAGCTCGTCCGAACGCGCCCGGATCATCTGATGGTCCAACGCTGCGGCATCGACAGCAACCTCCCATGGCCGGCTCGCTTCGTGGAGCAACACGACATCCGGGTTCGTCGACCTGATGAACTCGATCACCTCCGAATAGCTCTTGTTTGTGGACAAGAGGTTGAACGACATGACGGTGAGAGTGGGTTGGTCGATCGACTCGTCCGCCGGCGATCCGATGTAGAGGGGCAACACCACCGCCAGGTTCACTGCGGCCGCGGCGAATACGCCGAGACCGGTGCGTCGCCACTTGGCAACCATCAAGACCAGTCCAAGCACCACCAGGACCACTACGAACTGTGCACGGAAGTTGGCGATGACATCGAGCCACCAGATGAGCGCGCCGCCAAAGGCGGCCAGTGATGCCGCGGCAAGAATGACCGCCGGAACCGCAACGACTATCACCGCATCAGGCTAGGAAGATCACAGACGCTCCATCCAGGAGGCGATGGCCCGGCCCACCTCGGGCCCGGAGTCCTCCGGGATGAAATGCGATCCGGCAACCGTCACCTCCTCGACGTTTGGCCACGAACGCACCAGCTCCCGAATGCGGTTCCCGACGATGGATCCGGGCTCGGCATTGATGAACAACTTGGGCAACCCGGCGTTGGCGAGCCACTCGCGATTTGCCTCGACCACGTCGACCATGTGGGCCGGTTCGCCCTCGATCGGGATCTCCCGGGGCCAGGTGAGTGTGGGACGCCTCGACTCGCCGGGCTCGGTGTAGGGGGCCTTGTAAACCGCGAAGTCCACCTCGGAGAGAGGTGCGAGCACCGAGTTGGGGAGGATGCGCTCAACGAAGACGTTCTTGAGGAGAACCATCTCCTCGCCGGCCGAGCCGCGCATGCCCTGAAACACCCTCGTGGCGGTCTCGGGCCAATCCTCCCAGGTCAGCGGGGCAACGAGGGTCTCCATGAACGCAACTCCATGCACCGCTTGCGGGTTCTTGCGACCCCAGTCGAACAGGAGCGGCCCACCCCAGTCGTGACCCACCAGTGTGACGTCACCGGTGATGTCGAGCACGCCGAGGAGCGCCTCCAGATAATCGGCATGCATGTCGAACCGGTAGGCCCCGGGCCCGAAGGCCATCTGGTCTGAATCGCCCATCCCGATGAGGTCTGGAGCGATGCATGTGCCCGATCTGGCAAGCTCGGGGATCACCTTTCGCCACAAGTAAGAGGACGTCGGATTGCCATGAAGCAGGACGATCGGGTCCCCATAGCCATGCTCGACGTAAGCCATCCGGGAGCCGAGAACACTGGCGAACTTCTTCTTTCGCGGATCGAAGCGGCGGGTCACCATCGTGCTGATTATGCCCGGCTACTCCTCCTCGGACTCCGGCGGCGGCCCGGGGTCGTCCATGCCCCTGCCGAGGGCCCATTCTCGGACCTCTCGGTACGCATCGGATGACGAGTAGGGACCGTCGTCTATCCTCCTGTCGAGCAGCCTCTGCATGATCTCCCCGACGAGCGGCCCTGGTTCCAGACCGAGGTATTCCATGACCTCGTGACCGTCGATCGGGGCCCTGAGCCTGGCCAGCTCCTCTTTCTCCGAGAGGATGGCGATCCGATCCTCCAGTTCGTCGATTCGACCCTGGATGGCTCTCTCCCGGGCGGGATTGGCCGTAGTGACATCCGCTCGCACCAGGTCGTTGAGAGGTTCCAGCAGATGTCCGGCGTCACGCACGTACCGCCTGACAGCGGAGTCAGTCCAGCCCATGTCGAGTGTGTGCGGGCGAAGGTGGAGGTAGACCAGCTGAGAGACGTCGTCGACGATCTCGCGCGGATATCGCAGTTCCATGAGCCGACGCCTCGCCACGCGAGCCCCCACGACTTCGTGATGGTGGAATGAGACGCCGTCCGGCCCGAACTCACGAGTCTCGGGCTTGCCGATGTCGTGCAGAAGCGCCGCAAGACGAAGAACCAGTGATGGCTTGGTCTTGTCGACCACCGCGAATGTGTGGGCCAACACGTCTTTGTGGCGTTGGTAGGGATCCTGTTCCATCGCCAGGTTCGGTAGCTCGGGTATGAACTGATCGGCCAGACCGGTATCGACGATCATCCGAAGAGCGTCTCCCGGCGCCGGTGTGACCATCAGCTTCGACATCTCGTCCCGGATCCGCTCCGAGGAGATGATTCTCAGACGTGGTGCCGCCTCCCTCACCGCTTCTATGGCGGACGGGTCGGGTTTGAATCCGAGCGACGCCTGGAATCGGAAGAGCCGGAGCATACGCAAAGGGTCGTCACCAAACGAGATCTGGGGAGCCAACGGCGTCCTCAAGGTCTGGGCAGCCAGGTCGGAGAGGCCGTGGTGAGGGTCAACCGGCTCCAGCCCGGGAAGTGCCAGGGCGATCGAATTGACGGTGAAGTCCCTCCGGCTGAGATCGGTCTCGATGTCGTCGGAGAAGGTGACCGTCGGCTTGCGCGAGTCGTCTCTGTATGCCTCGCTGCGGTAGGTGGTCACCTCGATGGTGTGACCGTTTTTGCGGGCCCCGACAGTGCCAAACGCCGCTCCCACCTCGTAGACGCCATCGGCCCAGGTCCTCAGGATTCGAACAACCTGCTCGGGACGGGCGTCGGTAGCGAAGTCGAAGTCGACCACCTCACGCCCCAGGAAAGCGTCCCTGACCGACCCCCCCACCAGATATAGATCGTGACCGGCTTCGTCGAAGACACGTGACAATTCCATCGGCGGAAGGTCGTCGTTGGTGAGGAACTGGAGCCGCTCGGGGATCACGGCATGCCACGGTAATTGGGCCAGTGCCACGACCACTCATGTTTGCCGCCCTCAGCGCGGCCAGATGACAAGCCCTAGACGGCGACTCCCGCTGAGAGCGCCTTGGCCTTCAGCTCATGAGGATTTCGCACGAAAGGCAGAATCGAGTCGATCTTGACCGAGCCACCGAGGACATGTCCGAGCATGGCTTGGTCGAAGGTTTGCATCCCGTAGAACCCGCTGTCCTTGATCACGCTGATGAGAGACTCGCTGTCCTCGCCACCGATGATCCACTCCTGGACACGCTCGTTATTGGTCAGAACCTCGGCGGCGAGGACGAGGCCCGCCTCGCCTGAGTCGACCAGGAGCTGGCTGACCACACACTTCAGCTGTGCCGCCAGCTGGTGACGGATGACCCGTTGCTGTGATTCGGGGAACATTGAAACCAGCCGACTCACCGTGTCGGCCGGATCACTGGTCCGCATCGATGAGACGACCAGGTGGCCCGTCTCCGCAGCGTCTATCACGGCGCCCGCGATCTCAGGTGTCGACACCTCCGAGACCAGAATCACGTCTGTGTCGTGGCGCATGGCACCGCGAATGGCATCAGCGGTGTTGAGGAAGTCGACCCCGACTTCACGTTGAGCAACGACCGACCTCTTGTCGGGGTGAAGCACTTCGATGGGGTCCTCGATCGTGAGGATCGCCTTTCCGGAGTTGGTGTTGATCCAATCGATGATCGACGCCATGGTCGTGGTCTTGCCGGAGCCAGATGGCCCCGTCACCAGGATCAGACCGGAGCTCGAATTGACCATCTTCTCGAGCGACTTCGGAAGGCCGAGCTCGGCAAACGTCTTGGACCCCGGAACGACGCGGCGCAGGACGAGTGACACCGAGCCGCGCTGGCGGAACGCGGTTGCCCTGAACCGCCCTAATTCATGACGCCCGTAGGCAAAGTCCGTCGCGCCCTTCTGCTTGAAGACTTCGCCTGCCCGCGCCGTGAACATCTCCTCGGCGAACATTTGAGTGTCGTCCGGTTTGAGTGGCTCGAACTCATCGAGTTGTCGCAGGTCGCCATCGATGCGGACGATCGGCCGGGAGCCGACCTTGAGATGGATGTCGGAAGCGCCGCGTTCGACGGCCTGCTTCAAGAGCGCGTCAATGGTGTTGGTCATTTGATGTGTTTCCTCGCCTGGAAGATCTATTGGCTTATCGGCGGCGGGACCGGCCGGGTTGAGCGCCTAGTGGGCGCAGAAAACTCTCCGGCGCAGGTAAGTGCACCCACATACATGCGGGGGGGACTAAATGGACCAGTGGGCGGAGACCGCGGAGAGACAACGGTCCAGGGCCGAAAAGGAGGCCGGCGGAGACGTGTAATCCCCCGGCTCCTCGGTGCGACCCGCCGCACCCGCGAGTGTGGCCGCCGCCGAAGTCTCCAAGGCGTCCAGGTGATACCCGCCCTCGAGGGCGAATATGGTCCGATTGGAAGGATGAACCTCGGCGAGTCTCGCCGCCATCCAGCCATAGTCGCTCGATTCGAGCCTCATGTCGGCGAGGAGATCTCGGGCGTGGGCATCGAACCCTGCACTCACCAGGACCCAATCGGGCTCGAAGAGCGTCACAACAGGTATGACCAGCTCCCCCCAGGCACGCCGATACACGTCGCCGCCGGTCCAGGCCGGGAGAGGCACGTTCACCGATGTGCCCACCGCACCCAGCTGGACGTCCTCGACTCGACCCTCATGCGGATAGAAGCCGTCTTGATGTATCGATACGTAGAGCGAGCCGGGATCGTCGA
>Ga0268386_10002426_pt1 | contig 13276 bp, 12 predicted proteins | sample RVTome_15_FD_200260 | JGI IMG/M metagenome (GOLD analysis project Ga0268386, IMG submission 200260) | Soil microbial communities from uranium-contaminated site in the Upper Colorado River Basin, Wyoming, United States - RVT150D86... ...
GGCGCGCCGTGCGCGCCTTGTTAACTCCCCTCGGGCTCCGCCCCACACACGTCGCGACTTCCAGCCTCACGAAGCTGGCAACTGGCAACTCACTTCAGATTCCGAACGGCATCTTCGATCAATGCCGTGAGCTCGCGGTATGTTAGCCGAATTTCCTGGTCCGCGCCGTCCGAACGACGGCGCTCTCGAATCGACTCGGGAACGAGCCGCTGCCCGGCGGCGGAGACCGGCGCCTGGACGACCTGGCAGTCGGCGGGCTCCGCCTGCGCCGGGTCCGGGCAGATCGGCGCGGGCGAGGCAATGCCGTACATGCCCCGCAGCCCCTGCAGCCGGAACACCTCGTCCCGCGAGAGCAGGCGTTCGCCGCCGAGCATCCGCGCGACCAGGCTGATCTTTGCGAAGTGCTCGATCGTTTCCATCTTGAAATACGCCGAGTAGAGGTCGGCGCCGAGCGTCAGCGCGCCGTGGTTGGCGAGCAGGATGCCATCGTGGACCTTCACGTACTGGCGAACGGCTTCAGGCAGTTCTTTCGTGGAAGGAGTCGCATACTCCGCGATCGGCACGCTGCCGAGCGTCGTCACGACTTCCGCCAGCACGGCGCGATCGAGCGGGATGCCTGCGACGGCAAACCCGGTGGCGATCGGCGGGTGGGCGTGCACGACGGCCTGGACATCGGCGCGCTGCCGGTAGACCTCGAGGTGCATCTGCATTTCCGACGAGGGATCGCGCTCCCCCGCCAGCTTACGGCCCTCCAGATCCGTGATGCACATCATCGCGGGATCCATGAACCCCTTGCAGACGTTTTTGGGAGTCATCAGCAGCCGCCGGTCATCCAGGCGAACGCTGATGTTCCCATCGTTCGAGGCGGTATACCCGCGAGCGTACAGACGCCGGCCGATTTCGACGATATCGGCACGAAGCTGCTGCTCGGACGGCATTCAGCGCTCCTCCCACTCCTTCCGGCACTTCTCCGAACAGAAGTAGGCGGTTTCGCCTGCCGCGCGGGCAGCGAGCGCCTGGGCCGGGGACACGAAGACCCCGCACACCGGGTCGCGCACGAGCTTGAGGCCTCGTGGCGCGGGGGCGCTCGTCCGGAGGTATCCCGCGCCTTCCAGCACGCCGCGGAGCAGCCGCCAGAGTGCGCGGATGAGGACGAGGATGAGGATGATCCGCAGGATCCACAACACGGCGTCAATTCCGTGAGCCAGGCGGCGTGCCCGCCGGAGCAGCAGTTCCGGCATCCGGGTGGGCGTTCCGCAGGCCTTCGAGCGCCTGGCGCGCCGCCCGGGCCTCGGGCGAGTCCGGCGCCACCTGGATGACCCGCTCCCACGCCTTCGCGGCGCCCTCGAGATCCTGCTTGCCGAAAGCCCGAACGACGCCGATGTTGAGCAGCGTTTTGGAGTGCTTCGGATCGACCTGGAGAGACCGGTCGAACTGCTGCAGCGCGCGGTCGGGCTGGTTCGTGTAGTAGTACGCAATACCGAGATCGGTGCTGATGTTGGGATCGCGAGGGTCGATCCGCAGCGAGTCCTCGTACCAGCGGGCCGCCTCTTCGAAGCGGCCGGCGTCGAAGTACAGATTGCCCAAATCGGCGCGGCTGCGGCTGTCGCGGGGATCGCGTTCGGCCGTCGCCCTGAGGGCCGCTGCGCGTGCTTCGTCAAGCGGCACGACGGCGTCGCCCTGTCCCGGTGACTCCGCCACCCGCGCCTGCTGCGGCGACGGGCCGCCGGCCGGGCCGGGAGCCTGCTGGCTCCCGATGATCCAGCCGACGAGCAGGCCGAAGAAGATGCCGGCTACGCCGAACAGAATGGATTCTCTTGGCACTGGAATGATGTCGGACAGGCCGATCGACTCGGGATGTCCCGTCGATCATAACAAGGTCCTTCTCGGGCAGTCCACCTGCTCAGCGGCCGCGGCGCTCGGCGGTTCAATCTGATCAGGACGGGTCGAGCACTGCGAGATACTCCTTCACGGCCCGTTCGAGACCCACGAAGAGCGCACGGCTGACGAGCGCATGCCCGATTGACACCTCGTCGAGGTGCGGCAGGGTCCTGAAGACCGTGAGATTCCGCAGGTCCAGATCGTGCCCGGCGTTGATTTGGAGCCCGAGTCCGTGCGCGAGCGCTGCCGCGTCCACATAGCGGCGGAAACTGTTCGCGGCCGATTCGCCGCCCGATTCGAAGGCCCGCGCGAACGGCTCCGTATAGAGCTCAACGCGTCTGGCCCCGAGCGACGCCGCCCAGCGCAGGGGGTCCGGCTCCGGATCCACGAACATGCTGACCCGTACGCCCCGGGCCTGCAGATCGCCGACCACCTCGCGCATCCCCTCGACCGGCGTGTCCGCCGGCCAGCCGGCCTGGCTCGTGATCTCGCCCGGACGCACCGGAACGAGCGTGCACTGGTGCGGCCGCACCTCGCGGACGATCGCGAGGAGATCCGGCCGCGGGTCGCCTTCGATGTTGAACTCGACCTGGGGATGTCGCCGCAGCTCCGCCGCAATCTCGTGGACGTCGTCCATCGTGATGTGGCGCGCGTCGGCGCGCGGGTGGACCGTGATGCCGGGGGATCCGCTCGAGACGCAGACGCGAACGGCCTCGAGCACGCTCGGGGTGCGGCCGCCCCTGGAATTGCGGACCGTGGCAACCTTGTTGACGTTGACGCTGAGGCGAATGCGCGACCCTGACACACCGTCTAGCCGGTTGCTGAACAAGGTGACACCCTGGCTCCTTCAGGCTGGGGGCTTCAGCGGCCTCCTAGCCCAGATGCTCGCGGACCGTCCCGGCGATTTCCGCAGCCCAGCCCTGAATCTCCCGCTGGTCGCGCCCCTCGAGCATCACGCGGAGGAGCGGCTCGGTGCCGGAATACCTGACCAGCAGGCGGCCCTGCCCGCTCAACCGCTGCTCCACGCGATCCATGGCGGCCGCAATTGCCGGGATTGACCGAAGCTCCTTCTTCTCGCGGACTCTCACGTTGACGAGGACCTGAGGATATGCGACGAGCTGCGCCGCGAGATCTGCCAGCTCCCGGCCCGTTTCCGCCATGACCCGCAGCACGTTCAGCGCTGTCGCGATCCCATCGCCGGTGTAGAGATGCTCGGAGAAGATGATGTGGCCCGACTGCTCGCCGCCGAGCGACAGCCGCCGCTTGAGCATCTCCTCCATCACGAACTTGTCGCCGACCGGGCAGCGCACGAGATCGATCCCGCTCTCGCGCAGCGCGATCTCGAGGCCGATGTTGCTCATCACCGTCGCAACGACCGCATTCCCGGCAAGCCGGTTTCGGGCCTGCATGTGGCGCGCGCACACAAGCAGCACCGCGTCCCCGTCCACGATCCTGCCGCCTGCGTCGACGAAGATCGCGCGATCGCCATCGCCGTCGAACGCGATGCCCAATCTGCAGCCCTGGGCGACCACGGTGGCCGCGAGCGTCGCAGGATGGGTGGATCCGCAGTCGAGGTTGATGTTGCGCCCATCCGGCGTCCCGCCGATGAGGACCGCGTCGAATCCGAGATCCCGGGCGAGGCGCGGCGCGACGGCGGTCGTCGCGCCGTTCGCCATATCGAGGGCGATCCGCAGACGGCCGAGGCGTTCCGGGGAGGGCAGCGCGAGCCGGGCGTGCGCAAGATAGGCGTCGATGACATCCACGCGCTCGATGCGGGCGGATGCCGACGCGGGCACGGTCCAGTCGTCGCGAGCGACAATGGTCTCGACCTCGCGCTCGAGGTCTTCGGTGAACTTCTCCCCTTTTCCGGAGAACACCTTGATGCCGTTGTCGGAGAACGGATTATGGGAGGCCGAGATCACCAGGCCGGCGTCGAATCCCATCTCGCGCGTCACGTAGGCGACGGCGGGAGTCGGAACCACGCCGGCGCTGGTCATCGACGCGCCCGCCGAAGAGGCGCCGCGCCCCAGTTCCTGCTCGATCCACTCGCCGGATTCGCGGGTATCGCGGCCGACGACCAGCCGAAGCTGGCGCCCGTGATCGCCCATCGCCCGCACGAGCGCGGCGCCGAGGCGCGCCACCGTCGATCGATCGAGGGGGTACTCACCGGCCGTGCCGCGAACACCATCGGTCCCGAAAAGACGGCTGGACATCGGGTTGGTTGGAAAGGGCTCCTATCGGATGGTCACTTCGACCACGGCTGGCGCAACGGCGGCGATCCCGAATTCCTGCGAGGGCTCCACCTGAACGCGAAGATTGTACCGGCCCTGTCCCAGACCGGCAAGGTCCACAAACGCCTGGATATCCTGCGGGGTCACCGCGGCGAGGCGCTCCTGCTGTCCGCGGACCTCGACCTCCGCAAGCGCCGGGGCGATCTTCGCCCGCAGCCCTTCGCCCAGATTGCGCCACCGCACGGGCACGCCGGCCACCGCTCGTTCGACGGGCGCGGGTTCGATGTCGACGACGACGGTCGCGCGCTGCGGCTCGGCGAGCCTGACGGCCGCGTCGGCCACGCCGACGGTGACGACATCGCGCACGCGATCGCGTTCGCCGGCGACCGTCACGGGCTCGGTCGTCGCCTCGGCCAGCTTGCGCACTCGGCTCTCCGGGCCGATCACCCTGACGTTCGAGGGTTCAGAGGTGATCCGGCTCACGACGAATCCCGGCGCAGGCTCCCCTTCGAGCGCGGGAACAATCGGCACCGTGCGCGTGCTCGACTTCTCGATGTCCAGCGCCAGCGTGGAGGGGACCACCTGAGCCACCTCGACGCCATAAGGAACCTGCACCTGATCCGTGCGCAGCGGAAACAGCCGCGACCCGGGGCGCGCGGCCGCCAGGTCGAGCACCGCGAACACCTCGCCGACTTCCAGGCGGCTCAACTGCGCCGACGATCCGCGAACGAGCACGTCCACGGCGCCGGGGGGATCGCCGACGATCTCTAGCCCCTCGGGCTTGCCGCGCAGTTCCAGCGGCACGCGGAGCGCCCGCTCCACGACGTGCTCGCCGGCAACGGTCAGCCACAGCAGCGTGGCCAGCGCGATCGCCAGGACCTTCAGCCCGAGGTGCCGAAAGGGATGGTACGCCATCAGAGCTCGTACCCCGCCGAAGGCCTCCGCCAGACCGGCCGGCGCTGGACGATGAGGGCGCGCAGGCGATCGCGCAGTTGATCGGCGTTGAGGTCGCGTTCCAGCTGTCCGTCGAGCGCAAGGCCAATCTGCCCCCATTCTTCGGAGATGACCACCGCAACCGCGTCGCTCTCCTCCGTCAGGCCGATGGCGGCGCGATGGCGCGTCCCGAGATCGCGTCCGACCTTGGGGTTCACGGTGAGCGGAAGGAAGCAGGCGGCGGCGGCCACGCGATTCTCCTGCAGGATGACCGCCCCGTCGTGCAGCGGAGACCCGGGCTGGAAAATCGTCACGAGCAGATCGTAGGTCATCGTGGCGTCGATCGGAATGCCGCTCTCGATGTAGTTGCGCAGCCCGATCTCGCGCTCGAGCACGATGATCGCCCCGGTCTTCTGCGCCGCCAGCATCGTGGCGGCGACGACCACTTCCTCGATGGTCTCGTCGGATTCCTCCTGGCGCGTGAAGTAGCGGAAGAACGGCGCCTGGCCGAAGTGCGCCAGCGCGCGGCGGATGTCGGACTGGAAAATGACGATGGCGGCAAACGCGACGTACACGAAGATGTTGCGGATCAGCCAGTTCAGCGTCTGGAGCGGCGCGAGGCGCGAGACGTAGAACAGCCCGACGATGAGGAGGGACCCCACCGCCATCTGCACCGCGCGCGTGCCCCTGATGAGTTTCAGGAACTCGTAGATCAGGATGGACACGATCGCGATGTCGAGCAGGTCCCACCAGCCCACGGGCGGCCGGTAGCGGATCAGGCTCTCCAAAGACTCGGGCATGCAGGCGTAGCTTATAACGGAATACTTGTCGTGCCGGGTGCCTGGTGCCGGGTGCCTGGTTCGGTGGTGCCGGGTGCAGAGCGTGCTTGGTGCAGCGTGCTTGATGCAGAGTGCCTGGTGCTGTGCAGAGTGCCTGGTGGCTACCCGTTTTCACCAACGAGCCCCGGCTGGCGGGCACGAGGTTACAGACTACACCGTGTGAAAGCCGGCCGCGGTCCTTGCGCCGGGCGTGGCGCCCATGGGGTCACTCGCTACTCCGGAGCTGTGCCATCAACCTGGCGACCAGCGTGGCTTACCCGTCCTGCCGAATGCGCTCCGCCACCCGCACCACGTCCACCATCTCCCTGACGCCGTGCGCCCGCACGATGTGCGCGCCCAGCAACACACTTGTCGTGATCGCAGCGGCCGTGCCCCACTCGCGGTCGGGCGGCAGCCGCTCTCCGAGCGCCTCCTTGAGAAACGACTTGCGCGACGGACCGCTCAGGATCGGCCGGCCGAGTGCCGCCAGTTCCGGCAATCGCCGCAGCACCTCGAAACTGTGAGGCGCCTGTTTGGCAAACCCGAAGCCCGGGTCCAGAATCAGTGACTCGAATGGAACACCCGCGGACGTGGCGCGCTCGATCGCACCCCGCAGCTCCTCGCACACTTCGCGCCCGACATCGTCATACACGGCGAGGCGGTACATCTCCCGGGAGCGCCCCCGCGTGTGCATCAACACGAGCGCCGCGCCGCTCGCCGCCGCGACGGCGCCGAGCTCGGGGTCGTATAGAAGGCCGCTGACGTCGTTGACGATGGTCGCGCCGCATCCGATGGCCTCCCGGGCGACAACCGCTTTGTAGGTATCGATCGAGATCGGGACGCGCCCGTCGGCCGCGAGCCTTTCCACGACGGGCAGCACGCGCCGCATCTCTTCGTCCGCCGGCAGAGGGTCCGCGCCCGGACGCGTGGACTCGCCGCCGACGTCGAGGATGTCCGCGCCGTCCTCGATCATCCGGAGTCCATCCGCGACCGCACGGTCCGGATCCAGGCGCAGTCCTCCGTCGGAGAACGAATCAGGCGTGATGTTGAGGATGCCCATGACGAGCGTGCGCTCGCCCAGTTCGAGCGGAGCGCGGCTCGGGAGAGGGATGGTGTATCGAGCGCGGGCTGGAAATGAAAAAGGGAGGCCGGGTCTCCCTTCTACATTCTTCATTCTACATTCTTCATTCCGCGGCGAAGCCGCGGCTCATTCCTGCGTCACCGGCTTGTTGAGCGGTGGAATCGGCGGAACGAGCGAACCACGGTCCTTGGGAACCCGCCTCGACCCGTCGTCGGGCACCGTGGACGAGGCGGCGGCCGGCTTCTGATCCTCGAGCGGCTGCCCCGCGGCAATCCTTCGAACCTGCTCGGCGTCGAGCACCTCGCGAAGCAGCAGCGCCTCGGCGATCTGGGTGAGGGCCGTCCGGTTCTCTTCGAGCAGCTTCCGCGCCGTCGTGTAGTTGGTCGTCACAATCAGCCTGATTTCCTGATCGATGCGGATGGCCGTATCCTCGCTGTAGTCCTGGTGCTGGGCGATCTCGCGGCCGAGGAAGATCTGCTCTTCCTTCTTGCCGAAGGTCAGCGGCCCCATGGCGTCGCTCATGCCGTACTCGCAGACCATCTTGCGCGCCATCTCCGTCGAGCGTTCGAGATCGTTCCCGGCGCCGGTCGTCATGCTGCCAAAGGTGATCTCCTCGGCAATGCGGCCCCCGAGCAGAATCGCGATCCAGTCGTTCAGGTAATCGCGCGTGTAGTTGTGTTTGTCGTCCACCGGCAGCTGCATGGTGACGCCGAGCGCCATGCCGCGCGGAATGATCGTCACCTTGTGCACGGGATCGGCGTGCGGCAGCAGCACCGCGAGGAGCGCGTGCCCGGCCTCGTGCACGGCCGTGACCTTCTTCTCCTCGTCGCTGATGATCATCGACCGTCGCTCGGAGCCCATCAGGACCTTGTCCTTGGCGAACTCGAAGTCGAGCATCCGAACGACCTTCTGGTTGTACCGCGCGGCGTTCAGCGCGGCTTCGTTCACCAGATTCGCGAGATCTGCGCCGGAGAAGCCTGACGTCCCGCGGGCCAGCACGTGGATGTTCACGTCGTCGGACAGCGGAATCTTCTTCGTATGGACGGCGAGAATGCCTTCCCGGCCCTTGACGTCCGGCCGGTTCACCACAATCCGCCGGTCGAAGCGGCCGGGGCGCAGCAGCGCCGGATCGAGAACGTCAGGGCGGTTCGTGGCCGCGACAAGGATGACGCCCTCGTTCGATTCGAAGCCGTCCATTTCGACGAGAAGCTGGTTGAGCGTCTGCTCGCGCTCGTCGTGACCGCCGCCCAGACCCGCTCCGCGATGACGGCCGACCGCATCGATCTCGTCGATGAACACGATGCAGGGCGCGTTCTTCTTCCCCTGCTCGAACAGGTCGCGGACGCGCGAGGCGCCGACGCCCACGAACATCTCGACGAAGTCCGAACCGCTGATCGAGAAGAACGGAACGTTGGCCTCGCCGGCTACGGCGCGGGCGAGCAGCGTCTTGCCCGTGCCGGGAGCTCCCATCAACAGCACACCCTTGGGGATCCGTCCGCCGAGCTTCTGGAACTTCTGGGGTTCTTTCAGGAACTCGATGATCTCCTGCAGCTCTTCCTTGGCTTCGTCGACGCCGGAGACATCCTTGAACGTGACCTTCTTCTGCGAACTGGACGAGAGCTTCGCGCGGCTCTTGCCGAACGACAGGGCCTTGTTCCCGCCACTCTGCATCTGCCGCATGATGAAGATCCAGAACCCGATCATCAGCAGGATGGGGGCCCAGGAATACAAGAGCGTCGCCCAGGGGCTTGCGGCCGCCTCTTCGGCAGTAATCTTGATCCCCTTCAGTCGCAACTGATTGGCCAGGCCCTCATATTGTTCCGGGGCGTACGTACGAAACTGCTCCGTGCCGTTGCCGGTGGACCCGATCGAGACGCCCTTGATGCTGTGGCCGACAATCTCGACTTCCGTGACCTTCCCCTCGTCCACGCGGTCGAGGAACGTCGAGAACGGGATCTCCGTGGGAGGTTGCCGGAACTGCTGCGAAAAATTCCAGATCAGGACCCCGACGACGACGAGGACCATCCAGAACAGTAGGCTCTTGAGGGTCGAGTTCAACCTTGGCCTCCTAACCGCCTTGCTTTCAAGAGTATCACGCCTTGCGAGGGCTCCGTGACCCGAAAATCCTCGGCCACCGGATGCCCCACCACCCAGACGATCCGGCCGGCGCTGTCCACCACCAGGGGCACCGAATCCCGTTGCTCCCTGGCCACTTTTCTATCCACCAGAAAGTCCTGCAGCTTTTTCGTCCGCCCACCGAGGCCCAGCGGCTTCAGCCGGTCGCCTCGCTCCCGCGAGCGGACGCTCAGCGGCAGAGCCACGCGGCTGGCCTGAACGGCCGCGCCCAGGACCTGGGCGGATTCCCCATTGTCCCGCTTGCAAGATTCGACACCGTCACCCAGCTGCGCCGAAACGGCCCAACCCTGCGCATCGAGGGTGACCTCTCCAGGTATAGACAACGGAAAACGAAAAGCGTTCGCAAAGGCCCGAAACGGCTGCCGCACAAGGGCAATCCGCGACGGCTCGCGAGTCGCCTGCTGCCCCGGCAGGCTCACCGCGCCAGAGGGCGCGGCGGCAAGGGCCAGGAGCGCGGCGACGTGCTCGAACCCGACGAATCTGTCCGGGGCCAGAATTAAGAGCGCGACGCGCGCGACCCGGGACGCGAGCGCCGGATGGAGCGATGCGAGCCCGGCCGCGTCGATGACGACCGCCTCGATGTCCTCCTTCGCCCAAGCCGTGGGTGGACAGGTCCTGACATGCGCCGGGGTCAGCTGAGTCGTGCGGCCGCTGCTATGTCTTAAGACGATCAAACCCGCCGAATCGATTGCTTCATTCAGCAGCCGGTCCTCGTCCAGACGTGCGAGCTCTGCCTCGTGCGCGAGCACTTCCCGGATTGCGGGCGAGAATTCGCGCCGCAGGTAGGGCATCAGCTCGTGGCGGACCCGGTTCCGCGGAATCGACATGTCGAGGTTCGTTTCGTCCTCCCGGAATGGCTGCGCGGCCTCCGTGAGATACGCGCGCAGCTCGTCGCGCGCGATGTCGAGCACTGGACGCACCACCTGGCCGGCGACGGGAAGGATGGCGGCAAGGCCGCGCGTCCCCGATCCACGGAGGAGCCTGAGCAGAAAGGTCTCCGCCTGGTCGTCCCGCGTGTGACCCGTCGCCACCACGTCCGCGCCGGTCGCCTCGATCACCCGGCGAAAGAAATCGTATCGGGCCCGCCGCGCTGCATCCTCGACGGACCGGCGCCACTCGCGCGCGAGCTGCCGGACGACGATGCGCTCGCTGTGGAAGGGAAGGGCGAGCGCTGCCGCGAACTCCCGGCAGAACCGCTCGTCGGCCTCGGCGCCGTCGCGCAGCAGGTGGTTGAGGTGCGCCAGGCCAACGAGCCTGCACTCCCCACGCGCCGCGAGTTCCCTCAGCAGGAGCGTGAGCGCCACGGAATCCGGCCCGCCGGAGAGCGCGACGAGCACACGCCCCCCGACCGGAAACATCCGATGCGTCCGCACGGTGCGCGAAACACGGTCCGGGAGGGACATACTCGAGCCTTGCGGATCGCCGGTTGTGAACAACCGGCAATGAGCCTCTTCGCGCGAGCCGGGCGATTCGCGCTCCGCGACGATCCTGGATGAAAAAGGTGGTGCCGGTGCAGGGACTTGAACCCCGGACTCCGCGGATATGAGCCGCGTGCTCTAACCAACTGAGCTACACCGGCAGGAACTGATTATTGTACTACGGGTGGCGACGGCCTGTCGCGGGCCGCAGGGTCTGGCCCGCGGGCCGAAAGAACCGATTGTTGACGCGGATGGTGGACAAAGAGGCGACGCGTGGCGGGCCGCGGGCCGAGGACCTGCGCCGGGAGCAGGAACGCGTGGCCGCGATTGCCCGGACGATTGACGGGTGGTTGAGCGAGGCGCAGGGACGCGCCCTGTTCGAGGCCGCGGCCGCAACCACGGGACGAGGCGCGATTGTCGAGATCGGCTCCTGGAAGGGCCGCTCGACCGCCTGGCTTGCGGCCGGCGCCAGGGTCGCCGGCCGGCGGGTGTACGCGATCGATCGTCACGCGGGCTCGCACGAGGATCCTTCAGCCGAGACGCTCGACGAATTTTTGGCCAACATCTCCCGGGCTGGGGTCGCCGATGCCGTCGAGCCATTGGTCATGTCCTCGTCGGAGGCGGCGGCGCTCATCCACGGCCCGGTCGAACTGCTGTTCGTGGACGGCGATCATTCCTATGCGGGAGCGAAAGCGGACGCGGAGATCTGGCTGCGGCGCGTCATCGACGGCGGCATCGTGGCGTTCCACGACGTGGCCACCGCCGGCTATGACGGGCCGCGGCGCGTCGTGCGGCGCTCGATCTGTTGGAACGTCCGGTTCGATCGCATCCGGCGCGTCGGATCGATGCTGATGGCGCGCCGGACGCCACATCGCCGCACGCGTGCTGCCGTATGGGGAACCCTCGCCGGGCTGCTGCTTTACGTGTTCGATCTCAAGCAACTCTTGCGATCGGCCCGGCACGTAGCACGTAGCACGTAGCACGTGCCTCACCCCTCCACCAACGCCGCCGCCAGCAGCGGGATCATCAGCTCGTGGTGTCCGACCAGGGAATAGCCTTTTCCGATGCCCGCAACCGGGCGCGACACGACATTGACGTGTGGGCGATACAGCCGCACGAAATCCAGGTTGACGGTGGTCAGGCCATCGAGGGACGTCCCGCGGTTGCGCACCAGCGCCACCGCCTTGAGAAACACTTCGGGCAGGATCACCGCGGACCCGCAATTCAAGTACACGCCGTTCCGGAGCTGCGCCACGTTCGAGACGAAGTAGCGGAAGTCGCGCAGGCTGCCCTCCCCGAGGGCCGCGCCGGAGGCCGCGGGGTGCATGTGGATGATGTCGGTTCCGATGGCGATATGAACCGTGACCGGAATCTCGAGGCGTGCCGCAGCCGCGACGACGCTGAGCGTCTGGTGCGCCGGCTTCATCGCCAGCAGCCGCTGCCCCACCGCCTGTCCGATGCCCAGGCCGCGCGCCACCCCCTCGGCGATCGCCTCGTTCAGCAGGCGGCCGGTTTCATCGGCCATCCCGAACGCACCCGCGCCGAGCGCTTCGTCCACGTCCTCTGACGTCGCGCCGGAGAGCGCGATTTCGAAGTCATGGATGATCCCTGCGCCGTTCATCGCAATCGCCGAGACGAATCCGCGTTCCATCAGCGCGATCAGCACCGGCGAGAGTCCGGTCTTCAGCACGTGCGCCCCGAGACCCCAGACGACCCCCCTGCGGGCCGATCCCGCCTCCCGGATGACCGACACGACAGCCTTGAAGTCGGCCGCGGCCAGGATGTTCGGCAGCGAGTCGAGCAGGCCCTTCACGCCCGAGCCCGGCCGATAGGGACTCGCAAAGTCCGCGAGCGTCGCTTTGCTCTTTCTCGACGCGAGGGGGTAGGTCCGAATGCCGGACAGATCGAATTCGTCGTAGGGCAGCTTCACGCGAAGAAGATACTCCAGCTTCAACCGCATTCGACCACCAGATCGCCGGCCGCCGTTTCGCCCAATCGCGCAGGGACCATTCTTCCTTCCACATTCTTCCTTCTACATTCTTCCTTCAGGCTGGCGGTTTTTCAGCAGCCTGCTCGACCCGCGGCGGGCCAAGTGCGCCGCCCACCGGCTCTGATTCAGACGATCAGCATCGCATCCCCGTAGCTGTAGAACCGATACCGCCGCGCAACGGCTTCGGCATACGCGGCCAGGACCCGTTCCCGGCCGGCAAATGCCGACACCAGCATCAGCAGCGAGGATCGCGGCAGGTGGAAGTTCGTCAGGAGCCCGTCAATCACCTGAAACCGGAACCCTGGATGGATGAACAGGGAGGTTTCGCCGGCGCCCGGCAGCACGCGCCCTTGCCCCCGGATTGCCGCGCTCTCGAGCGCTCTCACCGTGGTCGTCCCGACGGCAACGACCCGGCGCCCCTCGCCGCGCGCCCGGTCCACCGCCTCGGCCGCGTCCTCGGCGATATCGTACCGTTCGGAGTCCACGGTGTGGTCCGCGACGATCTCGGTGCGCACCGGCTTGAAGGTGCCATAGCCCACGTGCAGCGTGATCATCGTTCGCCGGACCCCTTTCGCGTCGAGCGCGGCGATCAGGTCGTTGGAGAAGTGCAGGCCTGCGGTCGGGGCGGCGACCGATCCGCGCGCGCGCGCGTAAACAGTCTGATAGCGTTCCCGATCCGCGGCAGTGTCCGCGCGCCTGATATAGGGTGGCAGCGGAACGTGCCCGATCGCGTCGACGACGCGTTCGACGTCATCTCCGCTCTCCGACCACAAGCGCACCCGCCGGCG
>Ga0268386_10002427_pt1 | contig 13273 bp, 16 predicted proteins | sample RVTome_15_FD_200260 | JGI IMG/M metagenome (GOLD analysis project Ga0268386, IMG submission 200260) | Soil microbial communities from uranium-contaminated site in the Upper Colorado River Basin, Wyoming, United States - RVT150D86... ...
CAACTACCCAAACTCAAAAAGGGAGATAGCATGAGTATCACGGTGCACGCCTACATCGCCGTCACGGACTTGGAACGCGGCATCGAATTCTACTGCCAGGCCTTGGATCTGAGGCTGGAGCAGATGGCCACTGCCCTCATGGCCTGGGGCGATGCTCCAGATACATTTTACGCCCGCCCCGTCTTCACCGCCATTGGCTGGGCTTGAGCAGGGTGTCAATGGGTTCGTCGTCGAATAGGAGAAACCCCATGAAGCGTAAACCCTATAGGGTTGAGCAACATTGCTCCTTGACCGGTTTTCCGGGCAGCAGCGGTGAGTTCACCCCAGATGTGGGCCGTCTCTCCACGCAAGAACCTGATCCGTCCGTTATCTTATCCACCAAGACCCAGGTAGGCCGTCTGGATCTCGGTATTTTGGCGGAGTTCATCGGGTTTGCCTTCATAGACGATAGTGCCCTGGTCGAGGATAAGCACACGATCGACCAGCTCTAACGCCATCTCGACATTTTGCTCCACCAGCAGCATGCTGACCCGCTCGTGCTTGAGCGCCTTGAGCATGTCGATGACGGAATCGATTACCATGGGCGCGAGCCCCTGGGAGGGCTCATCAAATAGTAACAATTCCGGCCCAGTAACCAGGGCGCGGCCGATCGCCAACATTTGCTGCTCACCCCCGCTCAAGAACCGTCCCCGACGATATTTCAACTCTTCAAGTTTAGGAAAGCGCTCCAGGACGTCTTCCAAGGTCCAACGCGACTGACGGTTGCGCACCATATTGAGATTCTCAAGGGTGGTAAGCTGCGAAAAAATGCCACGTGTCCCCGGAACGTAGGCAATACCACGCCGGGCAATCAGATACGGGGGCTGCCCCGTAATCTCTTTGCCCTTAAAGCGCACGGCACCGCTGCGGGGCGGAACCAATCCCATAATACTTTTGATAGTGGTAGATTTGCCCGCCCCGTTGCGCCCCAAGAGTCCCACAAACTCACCCTCCTTAACGTTTAGGGACACGCCGTGGAGCATATGAACCAGACCGTAATACGTGTGGATATCCTCGACCTGCAATATCATTTTCGGCCTCCCAGGTAAGCTTGCTGCACCAGTTGGTTGCGCTGAATCTCGTCGGGTTCGCCTTCCGCAATCAGTTGGCCAAAGTGCAGCACTGAGATACGGTCTGAGATCGAGAATACAATGTGCATTTTATGCTCGATGAGAAGGATCGAGTAGCGCTCCCCCAGGCGTTTGATCAATCCGACCATCTCCTGGGTGGCTTCTGGCGAAAGCCCTTGCGTGGGTTCGTCGAGGAGCAAAAGGGTAGGGGACGTCGCCAGGGTGATCCCCACTTCGAGGGCGCGCTGTTGACCATGAGAAAGTGCACCGGCTTTGTCATGGGCCTTGTGAACGAGGTTCACCTCCTCTAGAATCTGCTCGACCCGCTCGCGGATGTCAGACAGGTCGCGGACGCGTCTGAACAGGGACCAGATACCGAGTCCAGCACACGAGTAGGCCGACACCCAGATATTTTCAAAAGCGGTCAGATTGGGAAACAGACTGGAGCGTTGAAACGAACGCCCGAGCCCCAGATGGGGCAGGCGATGTGGCCGTAGGTGGGTAATGTCAGCGCCGTTGAAGACCACACGCCCAGCCGATGGCTCCAGTTCGCCACTGATGAGGTTGAACAGAGTCGTCTTGCCGGCGGCATTGGGCCCAATTAACGAGTGAATCGTACCGGCTTCAACGCTGAGATCGACCTGATCAACTGCCGTTAGGGCTGCAAAATTCTTAGTCAGCTTCTCGGTCTGCAGCAATGCCATAGCTTGCCTCTTTTCGCCGCAATTCCAGTTTTCCCCATGCCTCACGCAGGCGCTCGAGGATTTCCACACACCCACCCCGCAAGAACAGCACCACAATGATAAAAAACAAGCCGGACAGCAGCGGCCAGCGGTTCCACATCACCGAGAGGGTTTCGGAGAGCCACCTGAGCACCATCGCTCCAACCAGAGGGCCATACAGGTTGCCGATGCCGCCAATCAGCACCATGAAGACGATATCGCCTGACGTGATCCAGAAAATTGCCTCGACGGGCACGATGCCGTACATCATGGCGTAGAGCACGCCGGCAAATCCGGTAAAAGCGCCGGCAATGGTGAACACTACCCAACGGTAGAGTTGCACGTTGTAGCCGACCGCCGCCGCCCGGTCGGGGTTCTCGCGTATGGATTGGCAGATCATGCCCAAGGGAGATTCGACAATACGCTTCATGACATAGAATAGAAGAAAAAAGGCAATGGCCACAAAGGTGTAGTACTTCAAGGAGCTGTCTAAAGTAAACTCCAGGGAGGCCAGTGCCACCGGCGGACGGGGAACCCCAGGAAGCCCGTCGTCGCCGCCGGTGAGGGTGGTCCACTTGAAGGCGATAAAATAGAATAGCTGATTGAACGCGAAGGTCAGCATGATGAAGTAGATACCCACGCGCTGGATGCACAAATAGCCCACCACAGCGGCGGTCAGAGCGCCTGCACAAGTCCCTATTAACAGAGCCAGGTAGAGATTTTGTGTGACGTGAATCAGCAACAGGCCACCGACGTAGGCCCCCACGCCAAAAAAGGTGGCCTGCCCAAAGGATAACATGCCGGTGTAGCCGAAAATTAGGTTGAGGGCCATGGCTGCGATCGCGAACACACAGATATCGGCCGCGATGATGGGGCGCATCACGACCGGCAACACGACCAGGGCGATCACCAGGCCGGTCATCTGGGGAAAGAGGCGAGTTCCAGCGTGGGTATTGAGATTCATTTAACGCTTCCCTAGGAGTCCCTGAGGCCGCAGCAGCAAGACCAGAGCCATGGCAGCAAAGACCACAATGTCGGCGCCTGGCGTCCAGATGATGGTCATGACTGACTGCACCACGCCGACCAAGAGGCCGCCGAGAATGGCGCCGGGAATACTGCCAAGGCCACCCACCACCACGACCACGAAGGCAAATGGCAGGATGACGATCCCCATGCTTGGATGCAAGCCTTGTATCGGAGCGATCAGGGCGCCGGCAAGACCCGCCAAACCGGCCCCTGCGGCGAACGTGACGGTGAATACGCGGTGAATGTTGATGCCCAGGGCATTGACCATATCGCGATCTTCGATGCCAGCTCGAATGATGGCGCCATACTTGGTCTTTTCAACAAACAACCAGACGCCGAACACGAGGGCGATCGTAAGCCCCATGATCGCCAAGCGGTATTTGGGATAGAAGGTCACGCCAAGATTCACCCCGCCGGTAAGCAGCTTGGGTGGAAATACGGTAATCCCAACTGGTCCCCAGATCAGGATCATGAGTTCGGTAAACACTAACGCTAAACCGAAGGTGAGCAGGAGAATATAGTCCGGATGCACCCCGTACAGGCGGCGCACGCCGACGTATTCAATCAGTCCGCCAACCGCTGCAACCCCGAACGGCGCGATGAGAACCCCGACCCAGAACCCAAAGAGTGCTTGCCCAATGCTGAAGAGAAAGTACCCACCAATCGCGTACAGCACGCCTTGAGCAAAATTGGGAATGTTCAGCAAACCCAGGATGAGTGACAGGCCGATACCCAGCATGGCATACACCATGCCCGTCACAATCCCATTCAGGAGCGCTCCAGCCAAGAGTGTAATAAACATGGTCTTACCCCGGTATCACCCTGGTTCGCGACTTACCTGTCCGTTCCCCCTCCTAAAATGAGCCGAGGCCTTTGCATTCGTTGAACTCCGCCGGCATCAGGGGGGTGGATCGCAATGCCACCACCTCGGAGTAATCGTGGGGGTGCTGCATCTCATCCTTCGCTTTACACCGCAAGAAGAAATAGTTCCGCTCCGTTTGGTGGGTCTCCGCATTCACCCGTACCTTGCCGGGCCAATCTTCGGTCTCCCAGCCCTCGAACGCCCGCACCACGTCGGCTGGCTCGGCGCTTTTGGCCCGCTCGATAGCGCGCAGCACCAGGCGCGTCATGCCATATGCCGCCACCGCTGCATAACCGGGCGGCAAGCCAAATTTCTTTTGGTGAGCTTCTGTGAATGTATCGGCGATTGGGTTCGGATTGGCGTAATAACCGTTGGTCCCGGTCCAGAGATTCTGACGGTACTGCACATCGATATGGGCGAGTTCCTCCACGCCAAGCCCCCAAGGCTGGACGATCGCCGTCTTTGGAGCCAGGCCGAAGTTGTGGGCCTCGCGCACTTGGATGATAAAATCCTGAACAGCCGTGACCAGGCAGAGGACATCCGGCTGGGAAGCCGCCGCCTTCGTCAAAAAGCCCGAAGATTCACGCGTGCCAACCGGCATTCGGTCCGTGCCGACGAAGTCGATATGATGCGGCTTGCCAGCGATTTTGATGTACTTTTCCACCGACCAGCCGAAGGCGTAATCCCACACGAAGAGATACCACCGCTTCGCCTCGGGATGCCGCTTCATGTATTCGTCCACCACGATGTGCGCGGCCGTATACGGCGACGCGGCCCACTGAAAGCTATATCGATGACAGCGCTTGCCGCTAATATCCTCGGTACCGCCGGAGAAGTAGTGAAACACCTTGCGCCGCCTCGCCACTTCAGCCACCGCCAAGGCTACACCACTTGACCAGGGGCCAATCACGAATTTTACCTGCTCAGAGTCGATGGCCTCCTCCACGCGACGCGTCACCGCCCCGGCCCGAGTTTCGCTATCCCGGGTGATGTATTTGATCGGTCGCCCGATGACCTCTCCTCCCCACTCTTCGATCGCCAGCTTCATGCCATTATCGAGGTGGGGGCCTGAATCCGCTAGACCACCGGTAAAGGGCCAGACGCCGAGCATGACGACAGGATTTGACTGCGCTCGTAGAAACGCAGGCATGGCGACCGTCGCGGCAGTCGCCGCGGTGGCCCCCAGGTGAATGACGTGACGACGCGTCAGTCGCTCCATGGTTATCTCCTCCCTTTCAGAATCATGCTGAAACGTGTCGGAACCACCCTTTTTCCAAAGTTTTGAACGGATGCCGGCAAGCATACCAGAGATATTCGTCTAAGAAAACCGATGTCGGGTGCCATACTTGACTTTCCAGACTCAATGCCTCTCTCTGGATCTCGACAGTTTCGCTCTAATGCTTTTCATCTTGACCCGCCCACCGAGATGGGAAGGGCCGATGTGCGTCTGGCGTTATCGATGAGGGACGGCTGGGGTATGCTTGCGCAAGCCGTTCTCACCCTGCAGGGCGTCCCTAACGTGCAAAGACCAGACGTTTCGCATCAAGCTACGGCGTGATCACATGTCGACGGATGAATTTTTGGTACGGACAGGGGTATTAGGTTGTGGCTCTGCGACAATATCGACCTCAGGAGGGAATACGGACACGTACAGCCTTATGACTCAGAGATTAGAGCTGCAAGAACCGCCCTCAGTTGGCTTTGCAAATCGGTTTGGGTTTCGGACAGGCTCGTCACTAAAGGACGCAGCTTCGCCCAGTCCAACGTGTAGGCATACGCATGGCGAAAGAAATGACGGAAGGCCAGATAATCTTGCAGACGAAGCCACAGCGCACCATTCAATATCGCTGGCCGGATGCCGGGAAGCTCTTGGGCCATTTGCGCTAACAGATTGGCATGCGAAAAAGCGCCTCCAGGCCGTAGTGCACCGCCAGGTCACGGTGGTCCTGCGGGGTGTAGATTGTGAGTGCCTGGGTGTGGTGGGTATGGGCAGCGGCTGGTTCTCCGCGCAGAAACAAGACTTGCCCCAACGAAAAGTGGGCGAGCAAGAGGTACGCCGGTTCGGGCCGGGCTTGGGCCAGGCGGAGCAGCTGCTCCCCAAGTTGGTACGCCGTCGGTACCTCCTCTTGATTCACATGACACAACATCAACATCCGCAGCACCGGGAAAAGCTGCGGGGTGTCTCCCAACTGCTCACATAGTTCCCGTGCTCTAGTGTAGACGCGTTTCACGTCTGAGTCACCATGCCCCTTGGCGGCCATCAACGCCGGACCCAGAGCCGTCTGTAAGGCGAGTTCAGATTGGAGGCGTTCAGGCGCATCTGGCAACGTCTTCAGCACCTCCAGACCTTGTCTCAGATAGGCAATCGCTTCGACGATCGCCGACCGCTGAAGTGCCTTTTCACCTGCCTGTTGCCAATACCTGGCAGCCGCCTCAGGGCGCCCGCCTTCCGTATAATGGTGCGCCAAGAGTTCCGGTTGCGTTGCCACCATCTCTGGAAACCGCGTCTCCAGCACGTCTGCAATGCGTTGATGGTACCCTTGTTTCGTACTGCGCAGAAGCAACTGATAGGCACTGTCTTGAATGAGTGCATGCTTAAAGGTATACGTTGCCTGCGGTGGTAGACCCCGTTGATAGAGCAGCTCCGCCTCCACCAACTGCCGGGTCGCCTCGTCCAGTGGTGACACGGCCTCAAGCACTTCATAGGAGACCTGGCGGCCCATGACAGCGGCATATTGGGCCACGGCTTTAGCGCTCTCCAAGCTGTCCAATCGTGCCATCAAGGCATCCTGCAAGGTCGCGGGTATCGCCAGCGGCGGCAGCGGTCTGCGCAAGGCGTAGCGGTTGCCCTGCGCCTCGAGCAGCCCTGACGCCAACACCATTTTGGTCAGCTCTTCCACAAACAACGGCACCCCATCGGTCTTGGCCATGATCTGATCGAGGACTTCTGGGGGCAATGCCTTGTGATCCGTCACCTCTGCCACCAGTGCCGCCACCTGCCGGCGCGTCAGCCGGGTGGAGTCTACGAGATCGCAGAATAGGACGGTGAGCTGACGCCGTTCAGCCGCTAGCGGTGCCGGGAAGGTGGGGTCCGCTACTGGCAGCGGCTCTAATGGCGTCGAGGGCGCAAGCGGTGCCGAGGGGTCGAGCGGCGCTAGGGGGGCGAGGGCATCACCGGAGCGATGAAGCGATAGCCGCGCCGGTGCTCCGTGGCGATATACTGCGGCGCCCTCGCCGTCTCGCCCAGCACCCTGCGCAGTTCGCTGATCCTCACCGTCAGCGCACTCTCGGCTACCACCAGCTCCGGCCATAGGGCCGCCAACAGATCGTCTTTGCTCACCAATGCACCGGCGTGCTCGACCAAATACACCAGCAGGTCGAACGTCTTGGGTCGTAGCATCACACGCTCATCGCCCTGCCACAAGCAGGCATGGTCCTGATCTAATCGGAACGGCCCCACGCGCCACTGCATCGCCTCCTCCTATCGCTTGGAAGCAGTTTATCCCGCATCGCGGTTGCCTGCCGTTAGGAGATATGTAGGAGAAAAGTAGGAGAAATTTAAGAACTTTGTTATGACTTCGAGTCTCAGCTGACCTATCGTGTTCAGCATGAAGTCCACGCGATTCCCGGCCTCGTGCTCCAGCGAGCGAGTCGCCAAGCATCCATCCAGAATGGCTTCGATTCTAGCATATCGCCACGGGAGATACGACATGGGCTCACGGCCTGTGGGGCTGCTTGGCTTGGAGCAGATGCACGAGGAACCGCCTGAGGGCGCCTCTTCCCGAGACGATGCGTCTATCAGGGCGAGGCAAAAGCTATGAAGCGCTGATTTACCAAGGGGAATGCATTGTGAAGACCAAAGGGTAGGCGTGCTCAAATGATCTTCTAAGAATTGACTGCCGGTTCGCCCAAATTTGGAGGTAAATCCCAGATTGCGTTAAGCTCTAGGCATGAATGAGATACCCAACATCATCATGGAGCGCGTCGACGACATTCCTCTGTTGCTCCAACAGATGCAGCAGATGGACCTGCCGACGTTGATTGACACCCATTTTCCCGCCCACGGCAACTGGTATGGACTCAGTCTGGGCTGGGTCAGCACCATCTGGCTCAGCTCCATTTTGTCCCGAGGCGATCACCGTCTGTCCCATGTCGAGCCCTGGGTGGCGAATCGACTTTTCACTCTCCAGACGGTGAGTGGACAAGACGTCGAGCGGCTCGATTTCACGGATGATCGGCTTGACATTGTCCTGCGGCGGTTGAGTGACGATGCCCGCTGGGCGCAGTTCGAAAGCGGCCTGAATCAGCACACCGTGCGCGTGTACGACTTGAGCACCGAGCGCATCCACGTCGATAGCACGACGGCGAGTACCTATGCGAGTGTGAGCCCAGAGGGGTTATGTCAGTTTGGCCATAGTAAGGATTATCGCCCAGATTTGCCGCAAGTCAAAGTGATGCAGGCGGTTCTCGATCCCTTGGGCATGCCCTTGGCCACCGATGTGGTCTCGGGTGAACGCGCCGATGATCCCCTGTATGTCCCGTGTATCGCGCGCGTGCAGCAGAGTTTGGGCCGTAGTGGCCTGTTGTTCGTGGGCGACTGCAAGATGGCGGCTCAGGCCACGCGCGCCTTTATCGCGTTGGCAGGTGACTATTATTTGTGTCCGCTGCCTCAGGTGCAACTGGGCGAAGGCGAGCTCGATGAGGCCCTGGAGCGGGTGTGGCGTGCGGAGCAAGCTCTGACCTCGGTCTTTCGAGAGCGAGAACCTGGAAAGCCCGAGCTCATTGCCCAGGGCGATGAGTACGAGGTGCCCCTGAGCGTGGAGGTTGAGGGGAAGCGGTGCGAATGGACGGAGCGCCGCCTGGTGGTACGCTCGGTGCGCCATGCTGAGGCGGCCGAGGCGGCCCTTCGGGCTCGCGTGGCCAAGGCCAAGGCGCAAGTCGAAGCCCTCAACCTTCGCGGCCGAGGCCGCAAACGCTTTGAGGACATCGCAACCTTACGCCAGGCGGTGAACGCGATTGTTCAGCGCCATCGCGTCGAGGATTTTTTGTGGCTGCGCTACGACCATCACACCACGACGCGTCAGGTGCGCGCGTATCAGGATCGGCCGGCTGATGAGAAGCAAGAGGATCAAGCTACGGTCGAGGTGCGGGTGGACGAAGAGGCCCTGGAGTCGGCGGTGCGTCGGTTGGGCTGGCGGGTCTACAGCACCAATCAACCGGCCGAGCAGCTCTCGCTTGAGCAAGCGGTGTTAGCCTACCGCAGTGAATATCTGGTGGAACGCAGTCTGGGCCGCCTCAAGGGGCGCCCGCTATCGCTTACCCCGATGTATGTGCAGCGAGACGACCATGCTACGGGGCTGATTCGGTTGTTATCGATTGCCCTTCGAGTCTTGACGCTAGTGGAGTTCGTCGTGCGGCGTCAGCTGGCGGCGGAAAAGGCGACGTTAGCCGGTCTGTATGCCGGCAATGCCAAGCGCGAAACGGCTCGACCGACCGCCGAGCGGTTACTCGAAGCGTTTCAAGAAGTGACGCTAATGGTGATTGAGGGGGTCCACCAAGTCTATCGCTATTTGACGGCCCTAAGCCCCTTACAAGAGCGGATTCTGGAGCTGTTGGGCTTCTCATCGCGAGTGTATACCAGGCTTTGCACCGTTTCTCACGAACCGCTTTGAAAATGAACGAACCGGGCGAATTGAACCCAGACTCTATTCGAGAGGTCCGCTCCTGTGTATGCAGCACGCCACTACCGTGCCTTCGGGAGGAATATATGGAGCCACGTCAGGCATCCCCCACGGGACTGCTCATCCTGCTCTGCGGTGCCGCCTTCCTGACCATGCTTTCCCTGTTGATGCTGGGACCGCTCTTGGTGGCCCTGGCATCCGAGTTCTACACCTCGGTCGCCGTCGTGGGGCAATTAGCCGCCGCCACTGCCATCACCTGGGGGATCACGGCCCCTCTGGCGGGTCCAGTCGCCGATGCCTACGGGCGGCGGCTGATGCTCCTCATCGGTTTGCTGCTCATGACGGGAGGGCTGCTCGGCGCCGTCCTGGCGTGGAATTATTGGGCCCTGCTCGCGTGCCGCCTGCTCACCGGGATCGGAGCGGGGATGATTCCGCCCAATCTCATCGCAGCGATTGTGGAGGTCTTTCCGCCGACCGGGCGTGGCAAGGCGGTTGGCTGGCTACTCAGTACCACGGGAGTCAGTGCAGCCGTGGGAGTACCGTTGGTCGCTTATCTGTTAGGGACCGGCGGTTGGCGGCTTCCGTTTGCCGTGCTCGGCCTGGCGGCGCTGGGCGTCTGCAGCCTCTTATGGATCCGGTTCCCGCGCAGTCCGCGGCAGCCCGGTGAGGCCCTGGCGTTCTTGGCCCACTATCGGGAGGCCGGTGCACACGTGATGTTCTGGTACATGCTGGCCGTCAATGCCTTACAGCAAATCGTTTTCTTTGGCATGTTTGCTTACCTGGCGACCTATCTGATTCAGAGCTACCAGATGCAGGCTGAATCCACCGCGCTGCCTCTGGCCCTGGTCGGAGGTGGCGTCATCGTGGGGAGTGTCCTGGGTGGGCGGATTGCGGACCAGCGCCGCCGCTTAGCCTGGTTCACTCTGTCGTGCTGGGGCAGTGGACTGCTGGCGGTGCTGGTCTTCACCGTGCAGATCTCACCTTGGGCCACCGTGGCCCTGGCCTTTGGCGTGACCTGTCTCACGCGCATATCGAATGTGGTGACGCCCATCTTGTTGTTGGAGCGGGCGGGCAGCTCGCGTACGACGGCTACGGGGCTGTTCACCTTGAGCAGTCAACTGGGCGCGTTTGGTGGCCCGTCATTTGGGGGAATGATGCTAGCGCTGGGCGGGTTCGCGAAGGTGGGTCTTTTCTGTCTCGGGGTGTCGGTCCTCGCCGCCGTGGTGCTTCAATACAAGGTACGAGACTCGGCGGCATTCCTGGCACAGATGGCGCAACAGAAGGGCGCCACGGCCACCGAATAAGGGGTCGCACCATCACGTGCGCAAGATTGTGGCCTTGAGCGACATCTACCGTCTCGAAGCCGTCGCCCACGCCCTGGTCGATGCGCTGGAGTATGGCGCTTTTGCCGCCGACTCCAGCGTCCATCTCCTGGAGCAGCGCGCCCGCTTTACCCCAAAGAGAACCTCTTGCACCTCACGCGGCGACCCGTACCGCAAGGACCTGCTGCGCGTCTTCGCGCGTGGGATTCCCGCACCAGGCGGGTAAGCGAGCCGTGGTTGCAGTGCCATCACGTTCTGGCCATGGCCGATGGGAGTCCTCGGCAGTATCGTACGTTTGTAGAACAGAGCGGCGAGCAGGAAGTTAATGGCTTCTATGGCCAGCAGCACCTTGTCAAGAGGAGACCTCATAAGGGTTCAGCTAAGATGCCAGGGCTCCTGTACTGCGCCCTGCCGAGACCTCCTGCCCTTAGCCCCGCTGAATGTCCAGAGGGAACACCGGGTCCATAATGGATGCTCCCCCATCGACGTGGAGCGTTTGCCCGGTGATAAAGCCCGCTTCGTCCATACACAGCAGCCGCACCGCGTTCCCAATATCGGCCGGGGTACCGACCCGCCCCATCGGCGTCCACCCACTCTCGTGCCACACTTGAATGGCCTGGAACACTTCCGTCGGCAGGCGGCTCACCACACTGTCGTCGGTGGCCCCAGGACTGATCACATTGACGGTAATGCCGCGGGGGCCGAGGGCCACGGCAAAGTAGCGTGCCAGGGCATCCATTGCCGCTTTGGCCGCCCCCATGGCCGCCCAGGGCTGCCAACTGCCGGTGCGCCCGCTAGGCGAGTAGCTAATGGCAATGATGCGGCCGCCGTCCGGCATGAGCCGTGTAGAGGCCTGCACGCCCAGCAGAAACGCCTGGGCTTGGGAATCCAGGGCCGTGTGCCACTGGTCCAGGGTGAGAGCCATCGGGGGCTGGTAGAACGCCGCGAGTTCCGGCCGTGCGTTGCTCACAAAGATGTCTAAGGTGCCAAACTCCCGCTGGACCTGGTCAAACATCCGACTGATTTCCTCCGGGTGGGTGACATCGGCTTGGATCAGGCAGCCCTCAGCGCCGTGTGCCTTGACCTGCGCTAGGGTCTCGTTGGCCGCGTCGACCTGGGTGTAATAGTGCACGGCAATGTTGACGCGTTGCTCTGCCAGCTTCAGCGCGATGCCACGCCCAATTCCCCGTGAGCTGCCGGTGATCAGCGCATATTTTCCCTGGAGTGGCATAACGATCTCCTCATGCAAGGGGTTTGCGACACAAGACTTACATTAAGCCCAACGCCGCCGGTGAGCGGCGGCCCGCCCTCACCGACACCAGGAACAACCGCAAAAAGCCTGCCGGGTGGGCCGTCCGCTCCAGTGGCTTGTTCGGCGCAGGACAAAGCCTCTTCAACCCTCTTGCTGTTCTTCCCAGATAACTTCGAGCTCTGCAATGGCTTCCAGGTCCTTCGGACGGCCAGCTGCGCGCTTGGTCCGAATAAGCGCTGGCAGGTTGAGGCAGCGGCACTGGACGCCAAAGATCTCCACGGTGATGGTGTGCTCCAGCAGGTCTTCATAGCTACCCCCGCCTGTGACCTCTCCGAGGAGATCGAGAGGACCGACGCTGGTTTCCAACGTGAAGTTCAGACCCATGCGCAGGGTGGCGACGGACCACTGGAAGGGTAGACCTGGAGGCGCCCCGCGCAAATAGGGCGATTGCTCTGCGAGTGCCTGCACAAGACGGGTCAAATTCTGTGGGCTGCGTTGGTAGACCACGTCCAGGTCTTGTGTCAGGCGACTACTCCCATGGATGACTGCCGCCACCCCGCCAATGATGAGAAACGCCACGTCATGCTCGGTGAGCAGCCGCAGCAGCTTGGGGAAATCGATCATACACTCTCACGTCGTGCCCGGCGCCCGGCCTGGCGCAATTCCTGCGCCAGGCGCTGTAGCTGCATCAGTTTGAGTAAGCGCTGTTCATGGGAAAGTTTGAGATTCTCCCGGATTAAGGTCCGGTCAATGTCCTTCTTGAAGGCTTCAATGACTGGCTGCGGTGTCAGAGGTTGGCTGAGGAACTTCATACGCTGTGTATTCCTATATGAAGAAAGACATGCGAGTGTACCACATTTGAGGGTGAGACGCCGAACGCCGGGCGTCAGGCGCGGCTGAAAGGGGGAGCGACGTAGGAGCGGACGCTGGAAGCCGTCGCCTGCACGCCAATGTTCGGTCCGCCCTGGCTACGGTGCCAGATACCTCGCCACTCCAGCCTCTGGTCCTCTTACCGCTGCGCAAACCCTCTAAGGCTTCGCATGAGATGGCCGGACGAAGCGCTCGACCCCTACGCAGCGTGGGGTTATTGCCTGGGAAAACGCTGCGCAGGCTCTTGGCAGACAGCGGCGTAACGTTTCAGCCTGGACAGGTCCTCTCCCGCCCCCCTTGCATCATCAAGCAGATTATCCCCTGGTCCAATGCCGTGCCTTTACTTCAGTTTGGTTGGGTAGACCACAATGAAATTGTCGCGGTTTGGCATCTTCACCTGCGGCAAAGTCTGGGCGTTCATCGCGTCCT
>Ga0268386_10002428_pt1 | contig 13273 bp, 8 predicted proteins | sample RVTome_15_FD_200260 | JGI IMG/M metagenome (GOLD analysis project Ga0268386, IMG submission 200260) | Soil microbial communities from uranium-contaminated site in the Upper Colorado River Basin, Wyoming, United States - RVT150D86... ...
TCGGCTTTCCGCGCTCCGGAACGACACTGCTCGAACAGGTGCTCTCGAACCATCCTGCGATACGCGCGGGGGGCGAGCTGCCGTTCCTCGGCGAGCTGCGCTCGCTCGCGAACCGCCTGCTGCCGGGCGGGGAGCCTTTCCCCGACAACCTGGCGCACGCCTTCACCGCCGACTATCACCACGTCGCTGCGCTCTTTCGTGACCACTATCTCGCGCGTGCCGAGACCCTTGGACTGCTCGCCTCCGGCTGCACGTACTTCGTGGACAAGATGCCCTTCAACGAAGTCTGGCTGCCGCTCGCGAAGATGGCCTTTCCGCAGGCACGCATTGTGCGGGTCGTTCGTCATCCGCTCGATGTCTGCGTATCGATCATGTCGAACCATCTGAATCACGGCTTCAATTGCGGCTATCAGCTCGCGGATCTTGCTCGACACCTGGCAGCCGTACAGCGCCTGCACGCGCATTACGAGCGCCACCTCGACACCGGCGAGCTGATTCTGCGCTACGAGTCGTTCGTCGTGAATCCACGCCACGAGATCGGCCGGCTGCTCGAGTATCTCGGGCTGCCGTTCGACGAGCGATGCCTCAGGGTCGAGGACAATCCTCGTTACGCGCCGACCCCGAGTTATGCGCAGGTCGCCGAACCGCTGAACGATCGCTCGATCGGCCGCTACCGCAATTACGCCGGGCCCCTCGCGGCGGTGAGCGGGCAGCTCGCGCCGCTCCTCGAGGCGTGGGGCAGCGCGAGCCCGGCGGTCAGTATCTGAATCTCACGCCGGCGTAGTACGTGCGCCCGTTGTCATAGATCGCCCGGGGCCGGAAGGTCTCGCTCGCATACTGCTCGATCGTCTCGTCCGTGAGATTGATCGCATCGAACGTGAGCGCCATCTGGTCCGTGAGGTTGACCTGCAGCGACGCGTCGAGCTGATCGAGCGCTTCCTGGTTCAATCGGGTCGATCGATCGAACGTCACGAAGAACTCCGAGCGGTAGGTATACGCGAGACGCGCGCTCAACAGGCTGTTCTCGAAATAGCCGATCAGATTGAAGGTGTCCTCGGAGTTGCCGGGGATCGGATCGCCGTTGGTGGCCTCCGCATCCGAGTACGTGTAGTTGGCCTGGACCCCGAAGCCGCCCCAGATCGGTTGCGTCACTCCGAGCTCGACTCCCTGGATCTTGCCGCCGCCGCCGTTCGATCGCACGTTCACGGTGAAGGGGCAGCTGAAGAGATTCTCGCCCACATCGACGCAGGCCGCGCTCGGCGGCGAATCGGTATTGATGTTGAAGTTCTGCGTCGTGACGGTGTCGGTGATGAAGGAAATGATGTCCTTGTAGTACAGCGCCGCCGTCACCGCCGCATCGGAGTCGTGGTACCACTCGACCGAGATGTCGAACTGATTGGCTCGGAAGGGATCGAGCTCGGGATTGCCCGACGTGCCGGTCAGCGCACCGGGATTCAGACTCGCGCGGGGCGCGATGTCCGCATAATCCGGCCGCGTCATGACCCGTGCCGCGGCAAAGCGGAACACGACGTCGCTCGTGAGATCGAATGCCAGGTTCACGCTGGGCAGCCAGTCCTCGTACGAGCGCTCGACCGTGATCGGATCGTAGGCGCCGAACGGATTGTCGATGGCGCCGTCCGGGTTCGTCACGTTACCGCGCGAGGTCTGCTCGGTGCGCACGAAGCGCACGCCCAGATTGCCGCGCCAGCCCTCACCGCCGAGATTCCCCATCACGTAACCGCCGTACGTCTGCTCGGTGATCGAGAAGCTCTGCTGCGGATAGAGCACGCGGCCCGGGCCGTTCGCGAAATTGTCGAACAGGATGCGCTCGACGGCGCCGCGATCGACCTGCCAGTAGCTCTGCAACGTTCCCGACGACGCGATCGAGTCGAGGAAATCGCCCGGCGTCGGGCCGCCGGCGAATGCGGACGCAGGCGTCGAGTTGATCGGCACGTGGAAGCCGCCGTAGGTTGTTGCGTTGAATCGCAGCTCGCGATCGTGGTCCGTGTACTTCGTGCCGAACTTCACGGAGTCGATTGCGCCGAGCCCGAGCGAACGTTCGGCGTCGGCGTAGACGTACGTTTCCGAATCGTCGTTCAGGATCTCGTGCAGCGAGCTGAAGATGAACGTCATGTCGTTCGGGTCGTTCGGATCGATGTTCTCGAACGTGACCTGCGGTGCCCTGCCGCGGAGATCGTAGTTGAACGCCGCCGGCGCGCCGAACTCGACGAACGGCTGCGCCTCGGTGTCGCCGGACGCTTCGGTGTAGCCGACGCGCAGGTGCAGCTGCCAGGCGTCGTTCGGCTGCCAGGTCGTATCGAGGTCGATGTTCGTCGTCTCGGTGGATGCGAAGCGGTCGATGGCGTCGTAGACGACGCCGAAATCTTCGAGCGCGCCGGTATCGGGATTGATCCGCGAGGTGATCCTGCCCGCGACGGCAGTATCGCCCTCCATCACCACGTTCGTGAGCGTGCCGCCGTTGTCGATCGCGCGCGATCCCCAGGTCAGGAAGTTCTGGTTCAGATTGTCGCCGTCGAACTGCGAGTACAGACCCGTCAGATTGAATTCGAGATCGTCACTCGGACGCACCTGGACGGAGAAGTTGCCGCCCTTGCGCTCGCGCTCCTGCTGGAACAGTGCGGATCCGATCAGGGACGGCACGAGAACCGTTCCGGCGTCGCTCGGATCGGCGTCGAAATACCCCAGCACTTCGACGCCATCGCGACGGATGTCCCGGGTCTGGTAGACGCCGGCGAGCAGCACCCCGAGCGTCTCTTCGGTGTTCTTCCAGCTGAACAGGGCCGATGCCTGTGGGTTGGTTTCGTCTGCGAGATCGGTATACGCAGCCTGCGCCGAGCCCGTCAGCGTGAACGCCGGCAGATCGAGTGGGTTGCGCGTAATGACGTTCACGGTCCCGCCGATGCCGCCCTCTTCGAGATCGGCCTGCGGACTCTTGATGACCTGCGCCTGCCCGATGATGTCGGCGGGCAGCATCAGGTAGTTGAAACTGCGCGTCGTGTTGAGCTGATCGAGCACGAACCAGTCTGCGGTCGCGAGCCCGTGGCCATTCAGGAGCAGGCGCGTCAAGCTGTCGTCGGTACCGCGCACGTTGATGCGCTCACCCTCGCCGAACTCACGATTGAGCACGACCCCCGGCACGCGCTGCAGCGCTTCGGCGAGATTCTTGTCGGGGAACTTGCCGACGTCTTCGGCCGAGACGGCGTCCATGATCGCAATCGCCTCGCGCTTGGCGTCGAGCGATTCCTGCATGCTCGCTCGGATGCCTGTAACGACGATCTCTTCGACAGGGCCGCTCTCGCTCTGCTGTGCGTACGATGCCCCGGCATTGCCTGCCAGTGCGGCAAGCACCGCCGACCTGATCAAACTGGAGCGTCTCGGGAACATGCGCTTTACCCCCTCTACAGCCGGCTTGTCGGTGTCGCTGATGGAACCACTTAAGGTCCAATCTAGTACCAATAGCGCCGAAAGACAAGTCCTTTGATCGGAGCTGCGTAACTCGATAAGTCGGCAGGCTTTTTCTGCCGCAAGCGGATCGTTGTGGACAGCAGCCCCGAAAATTGGTATTTCTTTGGTCCTACTCCGGGCCATGCCATTACGAGACGAGGAGATGCCGTGACGACGCTTGCACAGCAGCTGGGACCGCTGAGCTCGAATGGGAGCCTCCCGCTCTACCAGCAGCTGGGGCGGGCACTGCGCGCCGCGATAGAGCACGGCGTGCTCGAGCCCGACGACGCTTTGCCCGCGGAGCGCGATCTCGCGACCGATCTCGGCATCTCCCGGATCACGGTGCGCAAGGCCATCGATGGGCTCGTGACCGAGGGCCTCCTGGTGCGGCGTCAGGGTTCCGGGACGTTCGTACGCCCGCGGGTGGAGAAGAACTTCTCCAAACTCACTTCGTTCTCCGAGGACATGCGCGCGCGCGGACGCACCCCGCGCAGCGTGTGGATGAAACGCGCGTCCGGCACCGTGACGCCGGAGGAAGCGATGTCGCTGCGCTCGAGCCCGGGGACACCCGTGTATCGCTTCCATCGAATCCGCTTCGCCGATGATGCGCCGATGGCGATCGAGCGCGCGACGGTCCTCGCGTCCTGTCTGCCATCGGTCGACGCCGTCGAATCTTCGCTGTACGAAGCCCTCGAGCGCAGCGGCCACCGCCCGACCCGGGCGCTGCAGCGCCTGCGGGCCGTGCTCTTCGATGCCGAGCAGGCGGAGTTGCTCGAAGCACGCGAGCGCGATGCCGGCCTCCTCGTCGAGCGCATCGGCTTCGATCGTGACGGCCGCGCGATCGAGTTCTCCCAGTCGTGGTATCGCGGCGATACCTATGACTTCGTCGCCGAGTTGAGTGACGTGACGTGAGTGCTGCGATGAGTGACCGGGAAGGCGCGTACCCCAGCCGGATGCTCGAAGAGGCTGCCGATGCGGCGCGCGTCATCGCCGGCCAGCTCGAGACGAATCACGAGCGCATGCAGGCACTCGGCGCAGCGCTGCGCGCGTGGCGACCTCGCGCCGTCATTACCTGCGCGCGCGGCAGCTCCGATCACGCTGCGACGTACGCCCGTTATCTGATCGAAACCCGTGCGGGTGTACTGACGTCGTCAGCACCGCCGTCCGTTGCGTCGCTCTACAGGACGCGCACTGGTTTCGATCGTACGGTCCTCGTTGCGATCTCGCAGTCCGGCGCGAGTCCCGACCTGCTTGCGACCGCGGCGGCTGCACGCGCTGGCGGCGCCCGCGTGCTCGCTCTGGTGAACGTCGAGGATTCGCCACTTGCTGCGCTCGCCGATCAGGTCGTTCCCTTGTGTGCGGGCGCGGAGCGGAGTGTCGCGGCAACCAAGTCGTTTCTCGCATCACTCGCTGCCGTGGTCCACCTCACCGCGTGCTGGACGGAGGATGCGGAGCTGCAGAGCGCGCTATCCGAGCTGCCTCGCCAACTCACGCAGGCATGGACACTCGAGTGGCACGCGGCGCTCGGCGCACTGAGCGGGGCTTCGAGCTGCTACGTGATCGGCCGCGGCCTCGGTCTCGGCATCGCGATGGAAATCGCTCTGAAATTGAAAGAAACCTGTGGACTCCATGCCGAGGCGCTGAGCGCTGCGGAGGTCCGCCACGGTCCGCTGGCGCTCGTCGGTGCGGGTTTTCCCGTGATCGTGCTCGCGCAGCACGATGTCACTCAGGCCGGCGTCGTAGCGCTCGCGACCGAGATGGCTGAGCGCGGCGCGCGGATTCTGATCGCCGGGGCCGGCGCAGCGGGGGCGACGGAGTTGCCGACGGTTCGGGCAACGGCCGCGATCGAGCCCGTCCTGATGGCTCAGAGTTTCTATCGGCTCGCGCACGAACTCGCCGTCGACCGCGGCCGGGACCCGGACCGCCCGCCTCATCTTGCGAAAGTCACCGAGACGCTCTGATGCTGCAGGCACTGGTGAATGCTCGTGTCCTGCTCGATGAAGGGTTCGTGGATGGACACGCCGTCCTGATCGAAGGCGCAAAGATCACCGCCGTCGTGGCGCAGGACGATCCGCGCGTGAAGACCGCCAGGACGCGCGACCTCGGTGGACTCTTGCTGGTGCCGGGCTTCATCGACACGCAGGTCAACGGCGGTGGCGGCGTGCTGTTCAACGACGCACCCTCCGTGGACACGATCCGCCAGATCGGCCTCGCCCATCGCAGCTTCGGGACCACCGGATTCCTGCCGACGCTGATCAGTGAAGATCTGCCGACGGTCGCACGTGCGATCGCCGCGACCGACCAGGCCATTGCGGTCGGTGTGCCCGGCCTGCTCGGAATTCACATTGAAGGCCCGTTTCTGAACTCCGCACGCAAAGGCGTTCACGACGCGGCGAAGATCCGCAGTCTCGACACCGGTGCGCTGCAACTCCTGACCTCGCTGAAGCACGGTCGCACGGTCGTCACGCTGGCACCGGAAATGACCGCGCAGGGCATGATTCGCCGCCTCGTCGAGGCGGGTGTGATCGTTTCGGCCGGCCACACGAACGCGACGCACGAGGAGATCCGAAGCGCGCTGGCCGAGGGTCTGACGGGGTTCACACATCTCTTCAATGCGATGTCACAGTTGACGGTGCGCGAACCCGGCGTCGTTGGCGCGGCGCTCGACGATCCGTCGAGCTGGTGCGGCATCATCGTCGATGGCAAGCATGTCCACCCGGCAGTGCTGCGAATTGCGGTGCGTTCCAAACGACTCGACCGCTTCATGCTCGTCACGGATGCGATGCCGAGCGTCGGTGGCGAGGCGAAGAGATCCTTCAAGCTGCAAGGGCGCGCGATCTCGATTGCCGACAATGTCTGCGTCGACGAGTTCGGCACGCTGGCGGGCTCGGACACGGACATGGCGAGCAGCGTCAGAAACGCAGTGGGAATGCTGGGCCTCGAGCTGCCCGAAGCAGTGCGGATGGCGAGCCGCTATCCCGCCGAATTCCTGCGGCTCGGCGCAGAGCTCGGCCGCATCGCGCGCGGATATCGCGCGAACTTTGCGCTGCTCGATGCGGACTGCAAAGTGCAGGCGACCTGGATTGACGGCGAATGCGCGGGGGCGTCAGCGGCAGGCTGACCGCTCCGCGACGACTGGGGGCTGGAGGCTTGAGACTGGAGGTCAATCCGGAACCGCGTTGCGGTTGCGACCCCAAGCCCCCAGCCTCAAGCCCCCAGCCGCCGCGCAAACCTCACGGTTTGCGCAGCGCATGCGCCTCATCAAACATCTCAATCGTCGCGGGCGTTCCCGTCTGCCGGATCAGCGCCTTCGTGCGCAGGAACCGTGTCAGGCCGGAGGGGCCCATCCTCGATCCACCCATGCCGGAGAGCTTGAACGAATGCTTCTCGGCCTCGTTCATCACGCCCGTCAGCGCGCCGTCGTTGAGTGAGATGCCACCAGCATCGATGCTGCGCCCGATCGCTTCGGCTTCCTCGAGCGCGCCCGCGATCACCGCTGCGGACAGGCCATAGTCCGTATCGTTGGCAAGCTCGATCGCCTCGTCGATCGTCGTGTACTTCATCACCGGCATCACGGGCCCGAAGGTTTCATCCCGCATGATCTTCATCGTGTGATCGACGTCGACCAACACAGTCGGCCGCACCCAGCGCCCGCCGCCATGCGTTTCGATGTCACCTCCGCAAAGCACGCGCGCACCTTTGGCGCGTGCGTCGGCGAGCTGCGCCTCGATCAGATCCGCCTGCCGGGCGAAGATCAGCGGACCGATCTCGCCTGCATGCAGATCCGGGAAGTTGATGTCCACGGCGCGTGCCAACTCGACCAGCCGGTCCACGAACTCGTCGTAGATCGACGCATCCACATAGATGCGCTCGAGCGACTGGCATGCCTGGCCGGTCGCCAGTACCGAAGCGCGCAACACCGTGGCGGCCGCACGCTCGACGTCGGCCGATCGCGTGACGATGACCGGATCCTTGCCGCCTAGCTCCAGGAAAGCGGGGATGAACTGCCGCGCCGCAGCTTCTGCAACGAGGCGGCCGGTGCGCACACTGCCGGTGAAACAGACGACGTCGACGAGGCCGATCAGAGTCGCGCCGGTGCGGCCATCGCCGGGCAGAACTTCCAACACGGTTGCGAGCTCGGGCACGGCCTCGATCGCGGTGCGCAAGGGCTCGGCGAATCGCGGCGCAACCTCGCTCGGCTTCACGAGCACGGCACAGCCTGCAAGCAGGGCCGGCACGGCATCGATCAGCGAGAGCGTCAGTGGAAAATTCCACGGACTGATCACGCCCACGAGCGGATAAGGCACGAGCTGCGAACGAAACGTGATCGCCGGATTCGCGACGGAGCGGCCTTCACGCTCCTCGAGCAGCTGCGGCGCCGCGCGGCACCAGCGATCGATGGACCCGAGCACGCCGCGATGCTCCGCGAGCGCGATCAAGTGACGACCCGTGTCCGTCGTCAGCGCCGCGACGATCGCGTCCCGATGATCCTGCAGTGCGACCGCCCAGCGCTCCAGTGCTGCGACACGTTCCGCAATCGATCTCGCGCTCCACGCGCATTGTGCACTCCGCAACTCGCGTGCACGCAGTGCGAGCAGCTCCTCGGAGGGGGCCTCGAAGCGATAGTCGCTCTGACCCGTCCGCGGATCGCGAACCGTGAGTACTCGCGCAGTCGGTTCAGACATCGGTCGCCTCGCTCCCATGTGTCCCGCGCGCGACTTCTCCTCGCCACGCGAGCAATGCGTCGACCATCGGGCGGTCCGCCTCGAGCAGCTGCGCGTGCGGCAGCTCCGTCAGCGCGACCCAGCGCAGCGTTTGTCCCTCGAGCGAGCGCGGCTCGTGATGGAAACGGATCACGCGCCACAGGTCGAGATACACGCGCTTCCCGGGATAGTCGTGCGTATAGGCAATCAGCGGTTCGGCCTCGAGCACGTCGATTCCGAGTTCCTCGCGCAGCTCCCGGACCAGTCCTGCGTACGCCTCCTCGTCCGCGGCGAGCTTGCCGCCGGGGAATTCCCATTCACCCGCCAGCGGCCGTCCCGGCGGCCGCTGGGCGATCAGCACCCTGCCCTGCGCGTCGAACAAGGCTCCGGCGACGACGTGGATCATGCGGAGGGGCGCTGGGCTCTGACTACGGACTACAGACTACGGAGATCCTTCGGGGATCGGGGATCCGGGATCGGGGATCCGGGATCGGGGATCCGGGTCGGGGATCCGACCTACAGCCTACAGCCTACAGCCTACAGCCGCGGGGGGATCCGACCCCAAGCCTCACGCCCCCAGCCTCCAGCCGCGCGCGCCTGCGCCTCAGCCTTCATTCGCCAGCGCCCCATGGCAATGCTTGTACTTGCGGCCCGAGCCGCACGGACACGGCTCGTTGCGGCCGACTTTGCGCTCGCCGCGCACGAAGGGCGCCACGGGCGCCGCAGCAGGTTCGGGCTGGGCCGTGACCGGTCCCGCAGCAGGCTCTGCGGGCACCGCCGTTTCGGGCGGGGCGTGCTGGAACTTCATCGCACGCGCGAGTCGGCGCTGTCGCTCGGCTTCCTCAGCCTGGATTTCCGCTTCACTGCGGATCTGCAACCGCGACAGCAGCGTCACCGTATCGTGCTTGACTCGATCCAGCATCGCGCTGAACAGCTCGAAGGCTTCGCGCTTGTACTCCTGCTTCGGGTTCTTCTGCGCGTAGCTGCGCAGGTGAATGCCTTGACGCAGGTAGTCCATCGCCGCGAGATGCTCGCGCCAGTGCGAGTCGACCTGCTGCAGCATCACGGCCTTTTCAAGGTGACGCATGACCGGCTCACCGACCGATTGCACCTTGGCCTCGTAGGCGTCATCGAGCGTCTTGACGATCCGCTCCCGCACCCCTTCCTCGGTCAGGTTCTTGTCGCTCTCGAGCCACTGCGGCACATCGAGGTGCACGCCGAAATCACGCTCGAGCGCCTGCACCAGGCCTTCGAGCTCCCACATCTCCTCGACACTCTTCGGCGGCACATAACGATCGATGATGCCGTTCACGACCTCGTGCCGGATCCCGGCAACCGCATCGGCGACGTCCTCGGCTGCCATGAGTTCGGAGCGTTGCTGGTAGATGACCTTACGCTGGTCGTTCGCAACGTCGTCGTACTCGAGCAGATTCTTGCGGGCGTCGAAGTTGTGCGCCTCGACCTTGCGTTGTGCACGTTCGATCTGGCGCGAGAGCATCCGGCTCTCGATGACCTCACCCTCCTTCATGCCCGCCGTCTGCAGCCAGCGCTTCGTGCGCTGCGGATCGCCGAAGATGCGCATCAGATTGTCTTCGAGCGAAAGATAGAAGCGGCTCGAGCCGGGATCGCCTTGACGACCGGAACGGCCGCGCAGCTGATTGTCGATACGCCGCGATTCGTGACGCTCGGTACCGACGATGTGCAATCCGCCCGCTCCGATGACGGCCTCGTGCCGCTTCTGCCATTCCTCTTCGGTACGGGCTTTTACCGCAGGATCTTCCGCGCCGAGCGCGGCGAGTTCCGCGAGTTCCGCCTTCAAGTTGCCGCCGAGCACAATGTCGGTACCGCGGCCGGCCATGTTGGTTGCGATCGTGACCGTGCCCGCCCGTCCAGCCTGCGCCACGATGCCTGCTTCCTTTTCGTGCTGCTTCGCGTTCAGGACCTGGTGCGCGACGCCTTCCTTATCCAGCAGTCCGGACAGCACTTCCGACGTCTCGATCGACGTCGTGCCGACGAGGACCGGCTGACCGCGCGTCACACAGTCCTGGATGTCCTCGATGATCGCTGCGAACTTGTCCTTCTGGATCAGGTACACGAAGTCGGGATGATCCGCACGGATCATCGGCTTGTGCGTCGGCACGACCACGACTTCCAGGCCATAGATCTGCTGGAATTCGAAGGCCTCGGTGTCGGCGGTACCCGTCATGCCCGACAGCTTGCGATACAGTCGAAAGTAGTTCTGGAAAGTGATCGACGCGATCGTCTGATTCTCTTCGCGGATCTTCACCCCTTCCTTCGCTTCGATCGACTGGTGCAGACCATCCGACCAGCGGCGGCCCGGCATCGTGCGCCCGGTGAACTCATCGACGATCACGACTTCGCCGTTGCGGACGATGTATTCGACGTCGCGATGGTAGAGCGCGTGAGCTCGCAGCGCGGCGTTCAGGTGATGCAGCAGCCGGATGTTGGCCGGATCGTAAAGACTCTGGCCCTCCTGCAGGAGTCCGGCTTCGACGAACAGATTCTCGGTACGTTCGAACCCGGTGTCAGAGAGGTGCACCTGGCGTGTCTTTTCCTCGGCCCAGTAATCACCTTCGCTTTCTTCGCTCTCCTGGCGTTTGAGCCGCGGCACCAGCTGATTGATCCTGACGTAGAGCTCGGTGCTTTCCTCGGCCGGCCCCGAGATGATCAGCGGCGTGCGTGCCTCGTCGATCAGGATCGAGTCCACCTCGTCGACGATCGCGAAGTGCGTCTCCCGCTGTACGCGATCTTCGATCCGGAACGCGAGGTTGTCGCGCAGATAATCGAACCCGTACTCGTTGTTCGTGCCGTAGGTGATGTCGGTCGCGTACGCGGCGCGCTTCTGATCCGGACTCTGTCCGCTCTTGATGACCCCCACCGTGAGTCCCAGGAATTCGTAGACGGGACCCATCCAGTCGGCGTCACGCTGCGCCAGGTACTCGTTGACGGTGACGACGTGGACGCCGCGGCCGGAGAGCGCGTTCAGGTACGCGGGCAGGGTCGCGACCAGCGTCTTACCTTCGCCGGTGCGCATTTCGGCAATCTTGCCCTGGTGCAGGACCATGCCGCCGACGAGCTGCACGTCGAAGTGACGCAGTCCCAGCGCGCGACGCGCCGCCTCGCGGACGGCAGCAAACGCCTCGGCGAGCAGGTCATCGACCAGCGCGCCCTCCGCGAGACGCTGTCGGAATTCGTCGGTCTTGCCGCGCAGCGCAGCGTCATCGAGCGCCTGCAGCGCCGGCTCCAACTCATTGATCTTGCGGACGAGCCTGGCGTAGCCGCCGAGCAGCCGCTCGTTGCGGCTGCCGAATAGCCAGGAAAACCAATTAGCCACTCGGGACACCCCCAGAGGAAGGCGGAAAGCCGGGTAGTGTACACCGGATGCCCGAGCGGCCACCGGCCGCGCCAGGCATCCGGTGAGCTTGAGGCTGGGGGCTGGGGGCTTGAGGCCGGATCCCCGATCCCGGATCCCGGATCCCCCCGCGGCTGGGGGCTGGGGGTCGGACGCGGACGGGACTTGCAGGCTCGGACCTCAAGCCTCCAGCCCCACACCCATAGGGCCCGCGCGAAGCGCGCGGCGCCCTAGCGCTTGACGAACGTCATCGGATTGACGGGCCGGCCGTCCTTCAGCACTTCAAAGTGCAGATGCGGGCCCGTCGAGCGGCCGCTCGAACCCATGCGTGCGACCTTCTGGCCCTTCTGCACCGTTTCGCCCACCTGAACCAGGTTTTCGTGGTTGTGGGCATACCGCGTCACATAGCCGTTGCCGTGGTTGATCTCGACCATGCGACCGAATCCGTAGCGTTCCCGCGACCAGGTGACGACACCTGCCGCCACCGCGACCACCTCGGCACCTTTCTGGCCGGCGAAATCGATGCCCCGGTGGAACGCGTTGCGGCCCGAGAACGGATCCGGCCGCGTACCGAAATAGGAGGAGATCCAGCCGTGGGTGACCGGTCGGCCCGCCGGCAGGATCTGGTCGCTCAGATTGCGGGATGAAATCAGTGTCTCGAGCACGCCGAGCTGCCGTTCGCGATTCTCGATCAGCAGCGACAGCTCATCGAGCATCCGGTTCAGTTCCGGCCCCGTCGCAATCGCGCCCTCGATGACCATCTCGGGACCGCCCTGGGCCGGGGGCTCATCAAAATCGAACTCGCCCTTGTCGAGCCCCGCCATTTCGGTCAGCCGGCGGCCGAGTGCCTCGAGACGGATGACTTCGGCACTCATCTGCCCGACGCGCCGCGCCATCGCATCGAGGCGGTCCTGCAGATCCTTGCGCGACTCGACGATTTCGGCGCGCTGCTGCTCGATTTCGCGCGACCACTCGAGCACCTGCGCGCTCGATTCGAGGCCGACCGGATTGCGCGCGAACAGCAGGCCGACGAGGAACGCGAGTCCCATCAATGCGAGCAGGAACCCTGCGACGGTGGCGACCGCGTGCGTTCGATCGATCTCGAACTGGCGGGCGCGCCCCATGCGCTTGGAAAAAACAATTACATTCATGCGATCATGACCTTAGCACTCAGCCAGGACATCGACATGAAGCTCGTCAGGACGCGATGCGGCGACCGGACGACCGGTTCTATTATTCGTGTCTTCATACTGGCGGCCCCGCTGTCGTGACCGTCCCGCGTCGGGAGTGGGCCCGTAGACCGGAAGCTTTGCGTCCCCGCCTTTCGTCGGGTTTGCCGTGAGCAGTGGAACGACTATGACCGCTTGAGAGCGCACAGTTCAAGTGCTCATCTTGAAATAGATCGATTGCGTCATGCCTTATGTCAGATACGTTTAAAAGCCTTGCGGAGTCTCTAGGTTCCAAGGTCGCCGCGCTCGAGTCGCGAGCCGAGGCGACGGTGCGGCTGGCACGCATCGTCCGAGCGGCCCTGCCGCGAGAAGTTGCGGTCCACGTCGTCGCAGCGGCTTGCCGCGACGACACACTCGTCGTCCTGGCCGACTCTGGCGCCTGGTGTGCGCAGATCCGCTATGCAGAGGACGCTCTCCGCAGGACCTTCGCAGCCGAACGGCTGCCGGATTTCGCGAAACTGAAAGTACGGGTGCAGGCGCCGGTATCCGCCGCGCGGTTGCCG
>Ga0268386_10002429_pt1 | contig 13271 bp, 9 predicted proteins | sample RVTome_15_FD_200260 | JGI IMG/M metagenome (GOLD analysis project Ga0268386, IMG submission 200260) | Soil microbial communities from uranium-contaminated site in the Upper Colorado River Basin, Wyoming, United States - RVT150D86... ...
CAGCGGGGGCGGAGGGCGGTGACCGCGCTCGCCGCGGTGACGACGGACGAGCCCGACGCCCCGATCGCCCGGGCCACGACGAGCGGCCCCAGGCCGAGGCCGAAGCCGGCCGCGAAGGCGAGCGCCGGCCGGCCCGGCCGCAGCCCGGCGAGCCCGAGGCCCATCGCCATCCCCGCGAGGGCCGGGATCGCGAGCGACGAGCTCCAGACCGCGAGCCCGCCCGCGAGCCCGGCGAGCACCGCGGCCCCGGCCCGGGCGGGCGGCGCGTCCGGCTCGAGCGCCCGCAGGCCGAGGAGCAGCGGGAAGCCGGTCACGAGGGGCATCAGGAAGTTCGGGGGGGGGCCGGTGGCGGTCATGAGACCCATGTACGGCGTCCCCCAGGCGGCGAGGAAGGCGGCCGCCCAGCCGGCGGGGGCGCCTCCCAGACGCCGCGCGAGGAGGCCGGCGAGCAGGACGAGCAGGCCGGCGCACAGCAGCTCGTACAGCCGGAAGACGAGGTGGTGGCCGGCGAGGGCGAGGCCGGGGGCGAGGAGGTACGCGTCGAGGGCGCCGTTGTAGGGCTGGTTCCAGAGGGTCGTCGACAGCTCGCCGCGCAGGACGTGGCGGGCCATCAGGAGGAGGATCGCGTCGTCGTTGGAGACAGGCTGACGGAAGGTGACCGCGTGGAGCGGCCCCCGCACCGCGACGAACACCCCGGCGAGGAGGACGGCGCCGAGGGCGGCTCGCTTCAGGGGAGGGCGCACCGGGCCCTATCATCCCCGAAATGCCCTCCCGCCCGAACCCGCCCCCTTCCCCCGGCCCGCGCTGGGACCCCGAGCGGTACGCGCGGACCGCGCGCTTCGTCTCCGACCTCGGCCGCCCCGTCCTCGACCTGCTCGACCCGCGGCCCGGCGAGCGGGTCCTCGACCTCGGCTGCGGCGACGGCGCCCTGACCGAGGAGCTGGCCCGCCGGGGCTGCGTCGTGGTCGCGGTCGACGCGAGCCCCGAGCAGGTCGCGGCCGCCCGGGCCCGCGGCCTCGACGCCCGGGTGGCCGACGGGCAGGCGTTGCCCTTCGCGCGGGAGTTCGACGCGGTCTTCAGCAACGCCGCCCTCCACTGGATGAGGGAGGCCGACCGGGTGGTGGCCGGGGTGGCCCGCGCCCTCCGCCCCGGCGGGCGCTTCGTCGGGGAGATGGGCGGCCACGGCAACGTGGCCCGCATCCGGGCCGCCCTGGGGGCCGCGCTCCGACGCCGAGGCGAATACCCGGAGTCGGTCGACCCGTGGACCTTCCCGACCCCCGAGGAGCACCGGGCCCGGCTCGAGCGGCACGGCTTCGCGGTCGGGGAGCTGGCCCTCTTCGCCCGGCCCACTCCCCTGCCGGGCGACGTCGGGGAGTGGCTGGGCACGTTCGCGGGAAGCCACCTCGCCGCGGTGGCCGAAGAAGACCGGCCGGCCTTCCTCGCCGAGGTCCGCGAAGCCCTCCGCGGGGAGCTGTGCGACGCGGCGGGGACGTGGACCGCCGACTACGTCCGCCTGCGCTTCGCCGCCACTCTCGTGTCACCGCTCCCGGACGGACCGGCGCCCGCCGATTGACGCCCCCGGCGAGGGCGCTTAGCCTGGGAGGATGAGCTTTCCCCCGTGGGCCGCGCCGGCCCTGGTCCTCCTGCTCGCCGTCGCCTGCCGCGGCTCGTCCGCCCCGTCTCCCGCGCCGGCGAATGCCGCCGACGCGGCCGACGTCGTCGCCCGGGTGGACGGCTCGCCGATCCGGGGGGACGAGCTGGACCAGCGGGTCGAGAAGCGGCTCGCCCGCGTCCGGCAGGAGGAGTACGAGATCCGGCGGCAGGCCCTCCAGGAGATGATCGGCGAGCGGCTCGTCGAGGCGGAGGCGAAGCGCCGCGGCCTCTCCCGGGAGGAGCTGCTCCGGGACGCGGTGGAGAACCAGGTCTTGGAGCCCGAGCCCGCGCTCGTGGAGCAGATCTACGGCCAGAACGAGGCCCGATTCGGCTCCCGCACGAAGGACGAGGCGGTCTCCGAGATCCGCCGGGTCCTCCGGGACCGCGCCCGGGCCGAGCGCCGCAGCGCCTTCCAGGCCCAGCTCCGGGAGAAGGCCGAGGTCGTGGTCGCCCTCGCCGCCCCCCGCACCGACATGCCCGTCCCCGCGAGCGCCCCCGCCCTCGGACCCGCGGGGGCCCCGGTCACGATCGTGGAGTTCTCGGACTACCAGTGCCCGTACTGCCACCGGGCCCAGTCCACCATCGACCAGGTGATGAGCGCCTACGCGGGCAAGGTCCAGCTCGTGCACCGGGACTTCCCCCTCGACATGCACCCCCAGGCGTTCGCGGCGGCCCGGGCCTCCCGCTGCGCGGGCGAGCAGGGCCGGTTCTGGGACTACCACCGCAGCCTGATGACGGTCCCGGGCCCGATGGACGACGCCGACCTCCTGTCCCGGGCCGCCGGCTTCCGGCTCGACGCGGCCGCCTTCGCGGCGTGCCTGTCGTCCGACCGTCACGACTCCGCCATCCGGGAGTCGTTCGACGCGGGGGCGGAGGCGGGGGTCACCGGGACCCCCGCGTACTTCGTCAACGGCCGCCTCATCTCCGGCGCCCAGCCCTTCGAGGCCTTCCGCGAGGTCATCGACTCCGAGCTGGAGCGCGCCGGGCGCGCGGGCGACTAGGTCGAGTTTCCCCTGGACATCTCCCGGGCAGTCGCTACACTGAAGGCTCGCGCGGGACGCGCGGGGAGGTGCATGGCAAGTTGCAGACAGAGCTCAGGGCCTGGACGGTCAAGGACTCCATCGAGCTGTACAACGTCACCGGCTGGGGACGCGACTTCTTCTCGATCAACGAGGCCGGGAACGTGGTGGTCACCCCGTCCGGGCCGGGTTCACCGAAGGTGGACCTCAAGGAGCTCGTGGACGACCTGCGGAGCCGGGGCCTCAACCTCCCCATCCTGATCCGCTTCTCCGACATCCTCCGCCGCCGGGTCGAGCAGCTCTGCGGCGCCTTCCAGCAGGCGATCGCGGAGAACGAGTACAAGGGGACCTATCGGGGCGCCTACCCCATCAAGGTCAACCAGCAGCGGCACGTGGTCGAGGAGCTGATGGAGTACGGCCGGCCCTTCAACCTCGGGATCGAGGCGGGGAGCAAGCCGGAGCTGCTGGTCGCCCTCGCCCTCCAGGAGAACCCCGAGGCCCTCATCCTCTGCAACGGCTACAAGGACCGGGCGTTCATCGAGACCGCCCTCCTCGCCCAGAAGCTCGGGCGGAAGGTCATCATCACCATGGACCGCCTGGGCGAGCTGGACACCATCCTCGCCGCCTCGACCGAGCTGAGCCTGCGGCCGGTGATCGGGGTGCGGGCCCGGCTCAGCACGAAGGGCGCCGGCAAGTGGGTGGAGTCGACCGGGGACCGCTCGAAGTTCGGCCTCACCACCGCGGAGATGGTGACCGCGGTGGAGCGGCTGCGGGCCCTCGGGATGCTCGACTGCCTCCAGCTCCTCCACTTCCACATCGGCTCCCAGATCACGAACATCCGGGCGGTGAAGGACGCCCTCCGGGAGTCGAGCCGCATCTTCGTGGAGCTGCACGGCCTCGGGGCCAACATGCGGTTCATGGACTGCGGGGGCGGCCTGGGGGTGGACTACGACGGCAGCCAGACCAACTTCCACTCCTCGGTGAACTACACCCTCCAGGAGTACGCGGCCGACATCGTCAGCCAGGTCGCGGAGGCCTGCAACCAGAAAGGGGTCCCCCACCCCGACATCGTCACCGAGTCGGGGCGGGCCCTCGTGGCCCATCACTCCGTCCTCGTCTACAACGTCCTCGCGACGAACGAGATCCTCGCCGGGCAGGCCCCCGGCCCGGTGGCCCCGGACGAGCACCCGGTGATCCGGCAGCTCTGGGAGACCTACGACGGCATCACCCGGAAGAACTTCCAGGAGGCCTACCACGACGCCCTCCAGATCAAGGAGGAGGCGATCACCGCCTTCAACCTCGGGTTCCTGGACCTCAAGGCCCGGGCCCGGGTCGAGGAGCTCTTCTGGGCCACCTGCGAGCGGATCCTGAAGATCGTCCGCGACCTCCCCTACGTCCCCGACGAGCTGGAAGGCCTCGAGAAGCAGCTCAGCGACACCTACTACTGCAACTTCTCGCTCTTCCAGTCCATGCCGGACCACTGGGCGGTGCGGCAGCTCTTCCCCACCCTCCCCATCCACCGGCACAACCGGGCCCCCTCCCGCCGGGCGGTGCTCGCCGACCTCACCTGCGACAGCGACGGCAAGATCGACGAGTTCATCGACCTCCGGGACGTCAAGCACTTCCTGGAGCTGCACCCCCCGAACGGCGAGCCGTACCTGATCGGGACCTTCCTGGTGGGGGCCTACCAGGAGATCCTGGGGGACCTCCACAACCTCTTCGGGGACACCGACGCCGTCCACGTGAAGCTGGACGGCGAGGACTACCGGGTGGAGCACGTGGTGGAGGGCGACTCCGTGGCCGAGGTCCTCTCCTACGTGCAGTACAACAAGGACGACCTCATCTCCCGGGTCCGCCGGGCGGTGGAGGCGGCGCTCCGGGAGAAGCGCCTCACCATGGCCGAGTCCGGCCGCCTGATGAAGCGGTACGAGGAAGGGCTCGAGGGCTACACGTACCTGACCGTCGACGACTGAGGCGGCGGCCGGAGGCGGACGAGACTCAGCCGCGGCCCCCCCGGAGACCTTCGACGAAGGCCTGGTGCTCGGGAGTGGCCACGCCGTCCGCGAGGACGGACAGCACCCGCGCCATGTCCCCGGCCACGAGCGCCTCGGGATCGAGCCACAGTCCGGGCAAGACCCGGCTCTTGTAGAGCCCGCCGTCGAGGGGGAGGCGATCGTAGCGGTCCTCGTGGAGAGACCACTCCTTCGATCAGCTCGGCCTTCTTGACGTGGGGCATCGCCCGGTACCGCCGCTCGAACTCTTGGACCGCCCGCAAGCCGGACCGGCAGGGCGTGGTAGCATGCGCGCGGTTCTCGAGTGCACCCCGTCCCCCCCATCCTCTCCACTCCCCTGACCGCCCACGCCGGGATCGAGGTCCCCCTCGTCGGGGGGGCGATGTACCCGTGCAGCAACCCGGAGCTGGTGGCCGCGGTCTCCGAGGCCGGGGGGATCGGGATCGTCCAGCCGATATCCCTGACCTGGGTCCACGGCCACGGCTTCCGCGAGGGGCTCCGGCTCATCCGCCGGCTCACCGCGAGGCCGATCGGCCTGAACGCGCTCATCGAGCAGTCCTCGAGGACCTACCGGGAGCGCATGGAGCGCTGGGTGGACGTGGCCCTCGAGGAGGGGATCCGCTTCTTCGTCACCTCCCTCGGCAACCCGCGGTGGGTCGTGGACCGGGTGCGCCCCCTGGGCGGAGTCGTCTACCACGACGTGACCGAGCGGAAGTGGGCCGAGAAGGGGCTGGCCGGCGGGGTCCACGGCCTCATCGCGGTGAACGACCGGGCGGGGGGCCACGCGGGACCGAAGTCGGCCGAGCGGCTCATGGACGAGCTGGGCGGCCTCGGGGCGCCCCTCGTGTGCGCGGGGGGAGTCGGGGACGAGCGCGACTTCGTCCGCGCCCTCGCGATGGGCTACGCGGGCGCCCAGCTCGGCACCCGCTTCATCGCCACCCTCGAGTGCCGGGCCAGCGAGGCCTACAAGCGGGCGATCGTCGACGCCGGCGAGTCGGACGTGGTCCTCACGGAGCGGATCACCGGGGTGCCGGTGGCCGTCCTGAACACCCCCCACGTCCGGCGGCTCGGGACGAGGGCGGGGCCGCTGGCCCGCTGGATGCTCCGCGGGAGGCGCACCAAGCACTGGATGCGGACGGTCTACGCCCTCCGCTCGCTGTGGCAGCTCAAGCACGGCCTCCGGCGCGAGAGCGCCGACCGCGACTACTGGCAGGCGGGCAAGAGCGTCGCCGGCATCGCGCGTATCGAGCCCGCGGGCGACGTCGTGCGCCGGTTCGCCGCGGCCTGGCGGGAGGCCGCGGCGGCGCCCGTCAGCTCAGGTCCTTCGTCTTCTTCGGCTTCGGCAGCTTCTTGACCTGGTCCAGCGAGACCTTGGCCTGCTTCTTGACCGAGCCGTGCTTGTCCTTGCGGGCCTGCTTCAACGCGGGCTCGACCTCCCGCGTCCCCAGCCGGCCGAGGGCGTAGACGGCGGCGCGCCGGACCTGCCAGTCGCCGTCCTTGAGGGCCGCGGTCAACCCGGCCATCGCGGCCTGGGCGGGCGGGCCGATGTCGCCGAGGGCCTGGGCGGCGCTGCGGCGCACGTCCTTGTCGCCGTCCTTGAGGGCGGCTCCCAGGTCGGCCACCGCCCCCCGGGCCGGGGTGCCGATCTCGCCCAGCGTCCGGGCGGCGGCCGCCCGCTCGGCCGGCTGCTCGCTCTTCAGGGTCACGAGGAGCCCGGGCACCTCGCCTCCGCGGTCCTGAGCGGCCGCGGCGGTGGCGAGGAGCGCCGTCCCCAGGGCCAGCACGGCGATCGTCGGTCTCATGAGGGCCTCCCGGTCCTGGTGGCACGACTCTAGAGCGGGCGGCGGGCCGGCGCAAGGCCGGCCCACCGGCCCTGTGATCGAGGCCACAGTCGGCCTTCGAACCCTGCGGCCAGCGGTGTCGGCGAGCCGCCCTCGGCCCGATCACGCGCTCCGCGAGGGTCGCGCGTTCGACGATGACATTGACCGCGCGTCGTCCCCCTTGCCTTCGAGCCGGCGACGGCGAGCCTCGGTAGAATGAGGAGGCGTGGATCCGTTCGGTGGCGGTCAGGTCGACGTCGGAAGCCTGGTGCTCTCCGGGAGGGAGCCATGAGAGACCTCTCGCGGGTCGTCGCGGTGGCCGAGATCGACGCCTCGGCCGTCGCGGCCCCGCTCCAGTTCCGCCTCGCGGCGACGCCTCGTGACGGGGCCAAGGCGCTCGTCCACGACGCCTCGCTCGAGGTGGCCGGGACGGGCGTCGTCGATCCCGCACCGGCCCCCGCGTCCTGGCGGGTGGCGCGCTTCGAGCTCGAGCTTCCCGCGGGCGTCCACGGCCTCCGGGGCGACGTCAGGGATCCGGCCTCGGGGCGCGCCGGCTTCGTGGAGCAGCGCATCGTGGTGCCGGAAACGGCGGGGCTTCGCCTTTCCACGCTGATCCTCTCCGACCGGGCGACGTCATCGGGCGGCGGCGAGCCCTCGCCCACGCCGGTGGCCCACGACGCGTTCGCGCCCCGGCCGGGGCGTCCGCTGCTCGCCGCGTTCGAGGTCTACGGTGCGGCCCGGGACCCCGCCGGCGGCCGCCCCGACGTCGCGGCGCGGGTGGTGCTCGAGGATTCCGCGGGCCGGCCCCTGACGGCGCCTCCCGCCAATTCCCTCGCTCCCTCGCCGGACGGCCGCCTGCGCCAGACGCTCGCGCTGCCCGCGCTCCCGGGAGGCGACTACGCCCTCGTCGTCGCCGTCCTTGACCGCGTAGCGGGGACCCGCCAGGAGGCCCGCCGGACGTTCCGCGTCCTCGGCTCGTCCGCCGCGGTGGCGACGGCGGCGCCACCGGCCGCCCCGGCTCCCGCCGTCCCCCCCGAGCTCGCGGCGATCCTGGATCGCGCCGGCCGGTACGTGGTCGCGTACGGACAGGCCTTCAGCAACATCGTCGCGGTCGAGGAATGCCGGCAGACCCTGCGAACGGACGACCTCTCGAAACGGGCGGTGCGAGCCACCCGCGCCGGCGTCTTCTTCGTGACGCTCCCGGGTCCCCTCCCGTGGGTCACGTTCCGTGACGTGTGGGAGGTGGACGGCAGCCGGATCGGCGATCGGGGAGAGCGCTTGCTGCGGCTCTTCCGGGACTCGCCCGCCACCGCCCGCGAGCGCGCGCGGGCCATCCTCGAGGAGAGCGCGCGCTACAACCTCGGGCCGGCGCGCCGCACCGTGAACATCCCCACCCTCGCCCTCCTCTTCCTCCACCCGGACAACCGGGGCCGCTTCGCCTGGGAGCTCAAGGGACGGCCGTCGGCCCGGGGAGCGGGCCTGGCGGAGGTGGAGTTCGTCGAGCGGGGCCGGCCGACCCTCGTCGCCGGCGACACCGGCGCGGGAGCCCCGGCCCGGGGCCGCGTGTGGATCGAGCCCCAGGAAGGGACGGTCGTGAAGACCGATGCCCGCTACGACCTCGATCCCCACGACCGGTACCACCGCTCGGGGGCCCGCGTCATGACGGAGTATCGCGCGGAGACCGGGCTCGGCCTCCTGGTCCCCGACCGGATGACGGAGAGCTACACGTCCCTCGCCCCCCCGGCTCCCGGCCGCGTGCTCCCCGACGCCCATGCCCGGGCCAGCGACCCCGAGGAGGAGCGCGCCCTCCTCGTCGTCGAGGCTTCCACCCGATACTCGGGCTACCGCCGCTTCGACGTCGAGACGGAGGAAACCTACACCGCGGCGCCGAAGGATCCCGACTGACCCCTGGCCCCGCGGCGCGCGGACGACGGCTCGCCCTCGTCTGCCGCGCAGGCGGATCGCAGAAGGCCTACGCCGCCTCGTCGACGGTCGCGACGTAGATCTTCGTGGCCTCGGCCGCCCCCGCCCCGTCGCGGACCCCGCGCACGAAGGCCAGCGTCTCCTCCAGCTCCGCGTCGGGGACGACGGTGAAGAGCAGGCTGGACCCGCCCGGGTGGACGCGGTCCCCGGACTTGAGGCCGGTCCGGCCCCGGCCGAGCAGGCTCGGGAGGACGGTGAAGCCCCGGCCCTTTTCCGCCACGAAGGCGCGCTCCACCTCCCGCATCGCCTCGGAGTCCGTGATCACGACCACCGCCTTCATGGCGTCCTCAGCGAGCGGCCGGCCCGGCCGCGGGACGCGGCCCCCCCGCGTCGGGGACGCCCAGCCAGCGCAGGATCGCCATCGCCGGGCAGGCGTTCGTGAAGGCCGACTGCAGCAGGTTCGCCCCCACGAACGCGGTGAACAGGAAGAAGCCGGGATGGACCCAGTACCCGAGCCCGAGGCTCAGGAGGACGAACGTCCCGGCCATTCCCCGCAGCGCACGCTCGACGGTCATCTCTCTCTCCTTCGCCAATGAGCCCTCACGCGACCGCGGGGACGAGTCCCTCGCGGCGGAGCAGCTCGGCCCGCCCCCGGCGGGCGATCAGGTAGTAGACGACGGGCACCGCGAGCCGGGAGAGGAAGGTGGCGGCCACCTCTCCCATCATCAGGCTGATCGCGAGGCCCTGGAAGATCGGGTCGAACAGGATCACGAACGAGCCCACCACCACCGCGGCCGCGGTGAGGAGCATCGGGCGGAAGCGCACCGCCCCCGCCTCGACCACCGCCTCCTCGAGGGCCATCCCCTGGCGGAGCTTCAGCTCGATGAAGTCCACGAGGATGATCGAGTTCCTCACGATGATCCCCGCCCCCGCGATGAAGCCGATCATCGAGGTCGCGGTGAAGAAGGCCCCGAAGGCCCAGTGCCCGGGCAGGATGCCGATCAGGGAGAGGGGGATCGGGAGGAGGATCGCGAGGGGCACCGTGAAGGACTGGAACCACCCGATCACGAGCACCGCGATCAGCACGAGCACCACCGCGAAGGCGATCCCGAGGTCGCGGAAGACTTCGTAGGTGATCTGCCACTCGCCATCCCACTTCATGGCCGCCCGGTCCGACGTCTCGGGGGCTTCGACCGAGTAGCGGTCCAGGCGGGCCCCCCCGGGCAGCTCCAGCGCGTCGAGCTTCTCGTTCAGGGCGAGGATCGCGTAGACCGGGCTCTCCCGCTCCCCCGCGAGGTCCCCGAAGACGTAGACGACCGGCTTGAGGTCCTTGTGGAGGATGGGGAGGGGCTCCGCCGTCCGCTCCACCCGCGCCAGCTCGGAGAGGGCGAGGGCGCCTCCGGCCGCGTCCACCCGGAGCGAGAGCCGGCGGTCGAGGCCGGCCCGGTCCTCGGGGGAGAGCCGGACCCGCACCGGCACCGGCTCCCGGGAAGACGGGGCGTCGAGGCGGGCCACGTCGCGCCCCTCTCCCGGCCCCGCGATCGCCTCCACCGCCGCCGCCGCGGAGACGCCCTTGAGCCCGGCCTTCTCCCGGTCGAGGGCGAGGAGGACCCGGGTCCGCACCGCCTCCAGCGAGTCGTCCACGTCCACCACCCCCGGGGTCGTCTCGAAGAGGCCGCGCACCGTGCGGGCCACCTCCTCCCGCACCGCCGCGGTGGGGCCGTAGACCTCGGCCACCATCGTGTCGAGGACGGGCGGCCCCGGGGGGATCTCGATCACCTTGACCTGCGCCCCCCTCCGCCGGGCGATCTCCACCAGCCCCGGCCGGACCGCCTTGGCGAGGTGGTGGCTCTGGGCGTCGCGGCGGTGCTTGCCGACGAGGTTGACCTGGAGGTCGGCCAGGGACGGCGAGCGCCGCAGGAAGTAGTGCCTCACCAGGCCGTTGAAGTTGTAGGGGGCGGCCGTCCCCGCGTAGACCTGGACGTCCCGCACCTCGGGGACGGTCGAGAGGTAGCGGTTCATCTCCCGGGCGGTCTCCAGGGTCGTCTCGAGGGGCGTCCCCTCGTCGTGGTTCACCAGGACCTGGAACTCGCTCTTGTTGTCGAAGGGGAGCATCTTGACCTTGACGAGGCCCACCCCGACCATCCCGACCGCGCCGAGGAGCACCGCGAGCACCCCCGCGAAGAAGGCCCAGCGGACCGCCGGCCGGCCCACGAGGGCGCCCATCGTCTTCCGGTAGATCCGGGTGGACCAGCCCTCGGACCGCTCCGCGCCGTGCTTCTCCTCGTGATGGCGGAAGATCCGGTAGGCGGCCCAGGGGGAGACGATGAAGGCCACCGCGAGGGAGAAGAGCATCGCCGCGGAGGCCCCGGTGGGGATGGGCCGCATGTAGGGCCCCATCAGCCCCCGGACGAAGGCCATGGGGAGGATGGCCGCGATCACGGTGAAGGTGGCGAGGATGGTCGGGTTGCCCACCTCGTCGGTGGCCTCCACCGCGGTGCGGAGGAAGGACTGCCCCTTCTTCTCCCGGTGGTGCCGCTCGATGTTCTCCACCACCACGATCGCGTCGTCCACGAGGATCCCGATGGAGAAGATGAGGGCGAACAGGGTGACCCGGTTCAGGGTGTAGCCGGCGAGGAAGTAGATGAAGAGGGTGAGGGCGAGGGTCACCGGCACCGCGATCCCCACCACGAGGCCGCTCCGCCAGCCCATGGCGAGGGAGATGAGGGCGACCACCGAGAGGGTGGCGATGAGCAGGTGCTCGACCAGCTCGTTCGACTTCTCGGCCGCGCTCTCCCCGTAGTTGCGGGTGGTCGTGACCCGGACGTCGGCGGGGAGGAGCCGGGGACGGAGGGCCTCGACCTTCTCGAGGAGGCGCTTGGCGAGGTGGGTGGCGTTGGCCCCCGGCCGCTTCGCGAGGGCGATCGTGACCGCGGGGTACTCGACTCCGGCCGGGTTCTCCCCGTCGGCTCCCGCCGGGCCCACCGCGTAGAAGACCGCGTCCGTCCTCTCCCCGGGCCCGTCCGTAACGCGGGCCACGTCCCGGACGTAGACGGGCCGACCGTCCTTGGCCCCCAGCACCACCCGGCCGACCTCCTCGGCCGAGCGGAAGAGCGCGCCCACCTCGATCCGCACCTCGCGGTTGTCGCGGACGGCGGTGCCCGCCCCCTGCCGCGTCGAGGCGGACCGGAGGGCCCCGGTGAGGGTCTGCCAGCTCACCCCGGCCGCGTTCATCCGGTCCACGTCGGGCTCCACCCGGACCGTCCGGGGAGAGCCCCCGATCAGGTAGGCCTTGCTCGTCTCCGGCACTTCCGAGAGCTCCTGGGCCAGCTCGGCCGCGAGGGGCCGGAGCGTGTCGCTCGAGGCGGAGGGGCCCCAGAGCGTGAGGGTGAGGAACGGCACGTCGTCGATCGAGTGCAGCTCGATCGCCGGGGGCAGCGCGTCCCGGGGAAGCGTGGGCTGGACCACGTTGAGCCGCTCGTAGACCCTGACCAGGCTCTCCTCGTTCGACTCGTTGACGAGGAAGCGCACGGTCACCAGGGCGAAGCCGGGGCGGGCCGCCGAGTAGACGTGCTCCACCCCCGCGATCCCCCACATCGCCCGCTCGAGGGGGCCCACGAGCCGGCTCTCCACCTCCTCGGGCTCCGCCCCCGGCCACGCCACCATCACGTCCACCATGGGGACGCGGATCTGCGGCTCCTCCTCGCGGGGGGTGGCGAGGAGGGCGAGGGCGCCCAGGCCGAGGGAGGCCGCGATGAGGAGCGGGGTCAGCTTGCTGTCGAGGAACGCGTGGGCGACCTTGCCGGCGAAACCGGTCTGCATGGCTACCGGCTCACGCTGACCGGGGCCCCGTCGGTGAGGCCGGCGGGATCGAGCACCACCCGCTCGCCGCCCTCGAGCCCGGCCCGCACCTCGACCGCGTCGCCGGCCGCAGCCCCCCGGGCCACCCAGCGGAGGCGGGCGCGGTCGTCCTCCACCACGAACACGCCGGTGAGCCCCCCGCGCTCGAAGAGGGCCCGGGCGGGGACGAGGATGCGCGTCTCCTCGGAAGCGCCGGGCACCGCGAGCCGTGCGAACAGGCCGGAGCGGAGTCCGGAGGCCGGCGGCAGGTCGGCCCGCACCTCAAAGCGGTGGGTGGCGGGGTCGCCCGCCGGGGAGACCGAGCGCACCACCGCCTCGAGCGGCTCCGCCTGCCCGTCCACCTGGGCGGGAAGCCGGCGGCCGGGGCGCAGCTCGCCCGCGACCGCCGCCTCCACCGTGGCCCTGACCTCGAGACCGCCCCGCCCTTCGATCTCGACGAGGGTCGTCCCCGGCGACACCACGTCGCCCACGTTGGCGGGCCGGGCGGCCACGCGGCCGGCGAAGGGCGACCGGAGGACGGCATAGGAGAGGCTGTCCCGGGCGGCGGCGAGCGCGGCCCGGGCGGCGGCCGCCCGCGCGGTCACCTCCTCCATCTCGCGGGGAGTGGCGGCGTTCTTCCGGAGGAGAGCCTCGGTCCGGGCGAGGTCGGCCTCCGCCGCCTTCACTCCCGCCTCCCCGGCCGTCGCCGCCGAGCGCAGCGCGGCGTCGTCCAGGCGGGCGACCACCGCCCCCGCCTCCACCGCCTCGCCCTCCCGATAGGGCAGCTCGACCACCGAGGCGGGGATGCGGGCGGAGAGGGCCGCGCGCTGCCGGGCCTGGACGACCCCGGGCACGGTGGCGCCGCCCGCGCCGGCGCGGACCGCCTCCGCGGTGCGCACGGGCCGAGCGGCCCCCCGGTCCGGCGGCGCCGCGGCCCTGGGCTCGGGCCCGCCGCAGGCGGCGAGCGCTCCCAGGAGCGCCGCCGCGAGGACCCTCGTCGTCTT
>Ga0268386_10002430_pt1 | contig 13271 bp, 13 predicted proteins | sample RVTome_15_FD_200260 | JGI IMG/M metagenome (GOLD analysis project Ga0268386, IMG submission 200260) | Soil microbial communities from uranium-contaminated site in the Upper Colorado River Basin, Wyoming, United States - RVT150D86... ...
GACCGCGTGTGTCAGGACGTCTTGAGGTCGGGAAGCACCCGATTGAGAGCATCGAGAACGGACCGCACCACTGCTCTCGATTCTTCGTCCTCGACATAGGCGCACCCGATCAGGTGGCGCTCGCTTGCCTCGGTGACAACGACCACTTGAGCCACCGCCACCTTCCGGCTCCCCAGCACCGGTACGTCCATCGACGAGACGGCGAGTGCGGCCTCCTGATGGATGGCCTGACGGATCGCCTCTAGAGTGGCCTCGGCGATCTGGCGGGACCGGGTCGTCATCGCCGCCGCACCCTTCGACGTGCCGGTGAAGACCTCGTTCTGCCATCGCAACGTCACCGAGACCTCGGCGCGTGAACCGTCCAGGATCTCGCTCACGTCGAGCAGCGCCGGGCGGAAACCCATGTCGAGATCCGAGTCGGCGAGCTGAACCACCGAGACGACCCGACGGTCGATCTCCTCGCCAAAAAGGGCCTGGCTGAGGGACTGCACGTCCCTCACAACTTGCTTAGGCGGCTTGTTGCGGCGGGCCAGGACGTGTATTTCCTCGATGTGTCCGTTGCCGGCGACGATCCTCGCCGCCTCGACTCCGTCGATTCGACAGATCTTGTCCTGGAGGGCGATCAGGTCCATTAATGCGCAGCGTACAGCCAATAACGAAGGTCCATCGGGATACACGCCTCATTTCCTCTTGTTCAAGGTTCTCAGAGGCTCTAGATTGCGTCGGGCTGGAAGGCAGTTATTGGAAACGTGGGGCAGCCGAGGTCTATGGCCTCGTCTGCCTGGCCTATGGCGGGCGAAGTCAGGGGCCTTTGACATGTTAAAGGTTCCCCGACAAGACTTGCCGGGGAAAAGCGGTGAGACCGGCGTCAGACGTCGGCCTTGTAATGGACGCCCACAACACCCAGCGGAGCGGATCGTCAACACCGGCACACAACGCCGGTGAAATACGGCACCAACAGGTGAGCGTTCTTGATGAAGGCATTTCTGGCCCGTAATCACAGATGTGTCGCGAGCCTGGAGTCTGTGCTCGCCGGCACCCGGATCGGCTGATAACCGACGCCGGCTCACCAAACCACGGTCACACATGTCGTTCGAGGGGCTCAATGAGGCTAGGTAGGAAAAGACCGTTGCGGGGATGGTTCGGGCGTCTCCGTCCCACGGTGCAGCGCCGGTTGAGGATCGCTGTGCCCTACTCGCTGATGGGGCTGGCCGCCCTCGTCGGATCGTTTCTTATCTCGGACATGCCTTACTGGCCGTATTGGGTCCCCCTGGCCATCCTTTTCGTCCTGCTCGAGTTCTTCGCGGTCGAGGTCAACGATCGCATGCTGCAGTCCGCCTCCGTGATGGTGGCGATGAGCGCCGGGGTGATCCTCGCCATGCGCCCGAGTTCCGACGCCATGTTTGGCCTGGCGCTGATGGGTGCCCTCGCCTTGTTCACCCCACTCGACTTCAAGGAAAGGCGGTGGTTCCAGCCGCTGGCCAATTTCGGGCAGATCGTCACCGCCGGCGCCGTTGCCGGCTTCATGATGGATGCTCTTCTCGGCGGCGTCGACTACGACTCGGCCCAAGTCCTCATCTGGGTCCTCTTCGTGTCTGCGTTTGCCGCCCTTGCCTACACCACCGTGCAGACCCTCCTGGTGCGGTACGCGGTGAAGGTCGTGTTCGGGCGGGACAATCTCGAGCCCTGGTCCCAGATGCCGGTCCTGTTCGGTGGTCAGGTGGCCATGGGCATCGTCGGTGGTCTCATCGGTGCCGCCTTCCTCATCGCCGACCGCGACGCGATCATCGTGTTCATCGTCGGCGTCTACGCCTTGGGCCACATGTCTCTCTACGCCTACTCGCAGCTGCGCGATTCGCACATCGGCTCCATTCGTGGCTTCGTGAAGACCCTCGAGGCCAAGGACATGTACACCAGGGGGCACACCGAGCGGGTGGCCTTCTTCGCCCAGATGATCGGCGAGGAGATGAGCTTCAACGGAACCCAGCTAGAGACCCTGCGTTGGTCGGCTCTGATCCACGATCTGGGCAAGCTGGCGGTTCCCACCGAGCTCATCCGCAAGAGGGGCAGGCTCGATGAGGACGAGTACGCCGAGATGAAGGCGCATGCCCAGCTAGTGGAGGAGATCCTCGCCGAGGTGGACTTCCTCCAGCCCATGGTCGAGATAGCGTCCGGCCATCACAGCAATTTCGACGGGAGCGGATACGGGGGCAGCGGACACAGTCAGGGTCAGCCACCCCGCATCGAGGCCTGCATCGTCGCTGCCGCCGACGCCTTCGACGCGATGACCTCGGCCCGCTCCTATCGGATGGCTTTGTCCCAGCAGTACGCCATCTCGGAGCTGAGACGCAACTCGGGTGCCCAATTCCACCCGGAAGTCGTCGACGCCTTCGAGAAAGCACTCAATAAGACCGGGCGTCGCTGGGGCGCCCCGCACGTCGACGACGAGGAGATGGCCCGACGTCTCGCCGAAGAGCCGGAGCTGACTCTTCGTGGCTAGCTGGAGCCCACGCGCCCTGTCGATCGTCTCCTGGCTCTATGTCATCGTTGTCGCCGGTATCGGTCTGTACGCGGCCACACTTGCTGCGAGCGACCCGATGACGCTGCTGGTGGCGGTGACGGCGTTGGTGCTGGCTTCGATGGTCGGAGTCGCCATCTCCAATACGGGCAACCGTTTCACCGTCGGTCTGGCGGTAGCCGCGGCCGTGCCCTTCGTGCTCGGTTCCACGCAGAATGTGGACCTGGCCGGCTGTATTGCCGCGTATGGGCTGGGTCTCGCCATCGTGTGGGCGCTTCGGTACTCACGCGGTGAGAAGCACACCGATCTTCTTCCTACCCTGGTCCGGCGGTTTGCCGGATATGTGGTCTATGCCACGGTGTACTCCGCTCTTCGGGTCGGTCCGTTCGTTGAGCTCGAGGGAGACCTCGTAGACCTGATCCCGTTCGTCGTTGCCCTGATCGCCTGGATCGCGGTCGAGGTGTTCGCCCGCTCCATCCTGGTGGTGGGGAAACGCGAGCTATCCCGGACCTACCTGGCCCGCTCCCTGATCCACGATCTCAACGTCTTCCTCGGTCTTGCCCTCACCGGTGCCCTGTTCGGCGAGCTCCTTCCGGCGATCGGCTGGTGGGCCCTCCCCATCGCCCTTCTCCCCTATTCCTTCGCCCATCTCGCCTTCAAGCGATTCCAGGAAACCAAGGTCACCTACAAGCAGACGATCCGGGCGCTGGCCCGCATCCCCGAGGTCTCCGGGCTCGGGGTCGATGGTCACGCCGACCGGACCACCGAGCTCGCCTCGGCCATCGCCAAAGAGATCGGGCTCGGTCCGGTCCAGGTGGAAGACGTTGAATACGCCGGTCTGATGCACGACATCGGACGCGTCAGCCTCAACGAGCCACAGATCCTGCGGATGGGCTACAGCGACACAGACATCGCCCGCTGGAGCTCGGAGATCATCGCCGAGTCACCGTATCTGAGCCGGGTGGCGACTCACGTCCGTCATCAGTACGAGCCCTATCGCAAACCGGGCGAGCAGACAGACCCCGATGTCTCCATCGTGTCGCGGATCATCAAGGTCGCCGCCGCCTACGACTGGCAGGTGCATCTCGAGGGTCTCTCCCCGCTCCAGGCGCTCGAAGTCCTCCACACCGGTGCGGCCTACGACTACGACCCCGAGGTGGTCGCATCCCTTCGCCGGTTGCTGGAGAGCCGGGGCGTCCTCACCCCGGTGCGGGTCTGATCGACTAGGTCTTGCTAGCCGACCCGGGCTGGGCGTGGGCGCCGCGCTTGAAGTAACGACGGGGCCGGCGCAGCTCCTGCTCCAGGAATCGGCCAAGGCCGACTGCCAGGAACACATCACCGAGGCTGATCACCTGGCCGAGGCCCCCGATTCGAAGGGGGATGACATCGGCGAAGGCGGTGAGACGCGAACCCGAATCGAGGATGACGTGCTTGAACGACCCGGACAGATCAGGCACGGTGACGGTGAATCCGCTGGCTACCTCGGCCGCCTCGGCCAGCACGGGCATTCCTCCATTTACGGCGATGACAGTGAAGTTCATCAAGACCCCGAGACCAGCGAGCCACATCCCGGTTCGGGTGCGATTGAGCAGGACGAGGGTCATCAACAGCCCGTAGGAGAGGAGGACCATGGCCAACCCGAGACCCTCCGCCCAGTCGGAGTCCGGGAGCCATACGGTCGCCACCTGCAACCCGAGGGCGACCAGCAAGAGCCACCAAGCCCGAAGCTCGATGTCGCCGAGGTTGGTCAGACGGCCCCCGCGCAGCACCGCCATGGCCAAGGCGATGAACAAGACAATGGCCAGCCATAGCATGTCCCCCGACGGTAATACCCGGTGTCAAGTCAGACGAAGGCGGAGCATTGGTCGAGTACGAAGTGGGGGAGGGGCGGGCAACGATCACGCTGGCTGACCCTGCTCGCCGCAATCCTCTCTCGGTGGAGACGATGGAGGCGATTCTCACGGCGACCCGACGGGCGCTGGAGGATCCGTCAGTGCGCGTGCTGGTCTACACCGGCGCCGGGGATCAGGCTTTCTCCGCCGGCGGCGACCTGTCGGGCTCATTTGTCGACAACCCGGTCGGTTTGCACAAGGCGAGGGGTGTCTTTGCCGACCTCTTCCGGCTGATGCTCCGGGGAGGAAAGCCGACTGTGGCCCGGGTCAACGGACATGCGCTCGCCGGCGGGTTCGGGCTCGCCGTCGCCTGTGACGTGACCATTTGCGTCGACGACGCCAAGTTGGGGGCGCCCGAGATCGGGGTTGGGCTGTGGCCGATGATGATCTCGGCCCTCCTGGCCCGGGTGATGCCCCGCAAGTCCGCCCTCGAGCTGATGCTGACCGGTCGTGTCATCGACGCCCACGAGGCTCAGCGTCTCGGGGCCGTCTCCCGAGTCGTGCCTCGTGCCGACCTCGACCGGGCGGTGGACGAGACCGTCGAAGCCTTGCAGGCGAAGAGCGCGGCCATTCTCATGATCGGCCGGGACTCGTATTTCGGGATGGCCGATCTCGACTTCGACGCGGCTCTCGATCGCCTACAGACGGGGCTGACTGCGGTCGCCATGAGTGAAGACGCCACCGAAGGAATTGCCGCCTTCCTGGAGAAACGCCCGCCAAGTTGGAAAGGGAATCCTGCGCCGGACTCCCCCCTCCCGGCTGCGCCGGACTCCCCCCTACGGGGGGAGAAATGATGAGGCGGAACGTTCAGATCCTGGGTTGGACACTCATCTGGAGCGGCCTCTTCACCGTCGGCTACCTGGCTTGGCAGCTGTATGGGACCGACCTCGTCAACGCCCGCGTTCAGGCGGAGGCGTTGCCTGACCTCGAGCGACGCTTGGCCGACGCCGGACCTCCCCAGGTGGAGGAGGTCGAGCAAGAAGGTGTCGTCGTCGAGCACGTCCTGGAGGATGTGCCCGGCGAAGGTGTCGGCTTTGCCCGGCTGCGAGTCCCCAAAGTCGGGTTGGAGACAGTCGTGTTCGAAGGCGTGACCACCCCGACCCTGGCATCTGGCCCGGGCCACATGCCGGGGACGCCACTCCCGGGGCAACCAGGCAATGCGGTGATTTCCGGGCATCGGACCACCCACGGCCGACCCTTCCACGACCTCGACCAATTGGTCGTTGGCGATCGCGTCGAGGTCGATACCGGCATCGGGACCCACGTCTATGAGGTCCGGGAGTCGTTCATCGTGGCCCCGACCGACGTCTGGGTGACCGACAGCAGACCCGGGGCGTGGCTCACCCTCACCACCTGCAATCCCAAATACTCGGCGCGGGAGCGCCTGATCGTCACTGCCGAGCTGGTGGCGGGCCCCAACGTCGAGTACGTGCAGCAACTGCAAGACGCGGCTGCGTCAGCGGCCTAGGCCGCTAGATGCCGGCGGTCAGCTCCTCGAGTCTCGCCGGAGTCAGGATGCCGTTGAAGACTTCGGTCACTCCGCCATCAGCGTCGAGGAAGTAGGTGACGGGCAGACCGAAATTGGGATAGGCATCGTCGAAGGCGTCATCACCGAAGGCGAGCTCGTAGACCGGGTCGATCTCGGCGCCGAACACCCGGGCCTCCTCGAGCCGGTCCTCGACGGCGACGCCCACGATTGCGATGTCAGGGTTCTCCTCGGCGAAGGCGGAGAGATCGGGCATCTCCTCGCGGCAGGGCACACACCAGGAGGCCCAGAGATTGATGATCAGGGGTCTCCCATCATCGGCGATGTGCTCGGAGAGAGAAAAGCTGCCACCGTCGAGAAGTTCGACCGTGAAGTCGGGCGCTGTCTCACCGACCTCGGCGACTGCGCTGTCACCGGACCCGCCGATGGCCCAAGCCACGGCGAGCCCGACGAGGACGACACCGACGAACACCCCGGTGAGCAGGAACCCCCGCCCCTGGAGAGGTCCCTCCGGATCGTCAGGCAGAAGCCATCCTCCTCAACACGTAATGGAGGATGCCACCGTTGCGCAGGTAGTCGATCTCGATCGGGGTGTCGACGCGTGCGACCGCGTCGAAGTCCTTCACCGACCCGTCACCGGTGGTGGCGGTCACCTTCACGACCTGCCGGGGCTGGAGTGAGTCGTCGATGGCGATGTCGTATGTTTCTGTCCCGTCGAGCCCTATCGAGGAAGCATCCTGACCGTCCAGGAAGGTCAGTGGGAGCACTCCCATCATGACAAGGTTGGAGCGGTGGATGCGCTCGAATGACCTGGTGATCACGGCCCTCACGCCAAGGAGGAAGGCCCCTTTGGCCGCCCAGTCCCGGGACGAGCCCATCCCGTAATCGCTTCCGGCGATCACGACGAGGGGTACGCCTTCATCCTGGTAGTGCATGGCGGCGTCGTAGATGGACTTGACCTCGTCGTCGAGGAAATCAGTGGTCCACCCACCTTCGGTGCCGGGGGCGAGCTCGTTCCTGACCCGGATGTTGGCGAAGGTGCCCCGGGTCATCACCCGGTCGTTGCCCCGCCTCGACCCATAGGAGTTGAACATCGCGGGCTGCACGCCTTTGGCGACCAGGTACTGGCCGGCAGGTGTGGTTGGCGAGATGGTGCCCGCCGGGCTGATGTGGTCGGTGGTGACCGAGTCGCCGAGCTTGGCCAGCACCCTGGCCCCGACAACCGGCTCGATCGGCCCCACATCGGGTCCGAGACCGACGAAGAACGGAGGCTCCTGGATATAGGTGGATTCCTCGTCCCAGTGATATAGATCCGACTCCGGCGTGGTGATGGCTCGCCACTCGTCGGATCCGGTGAAGACCTCCGAATATCTCGATACGAACTGGCCCCGGTTGACGTGAGCTGCGACGAGACCGGCCACCTCCTCCTGACCGGGCCAGATGTCACGCAAGAACACGTCCTTCCCCTCCCGATCCTGGCCGAGCGGCTCGTTGATTGGGTCCCAGTCGACGGTGCCGGCCAAGGCGTAAGCCACGACCAGAGGCGGAGAGGCGAGATAGTTGGCTCTGGCATCGGGCGAGATGCGGCCTTCGAAGTTGCGGTTCCCGGAGAGGACGGAGACGGCCACCAGCCCTCTCTCGTTGACTGCCCGAGAGATCGGCTCCGCGAGCGGTCCCGAATTCCCAATGCAGGTGGTGCACCCGTAGCCGACGATGTGGAAGCCGAGAGACTCGAGGTCCTCCAACAGACCGGCGCTGGTGAGGTATTCGGTGACGACCTTGGAGCCCGGGGCCAGTGATGACTTGACCCACGGCTTCCGCTCCAGACCGAGCTCACGGGCCCTGCGTGCCACCAGCCCGGCCCCGATCATCACATCGGGATTCGAGGTGTTGGTGCACGATGTGATCGCTGCAATCACGACGTCGCCGTCGGTGAGCAGGAACTTCTCCCCGTCGACTTCGACCTCGACGCCTGTTTTCGACTTCAGCGACCCTGCCTCGACGGGCCGCCCGCCCTCGTCCTCCCAGGAGACGACGGTCGAGGCAGACGATCCCCCGTTCTTGCCGAAGAGATTGGTCAGATCCGATCGCCACTGCGTCGCCATCCCCGACAGGGCGATGCGGTCCTGAGGTCGTCTCGGGCCCGCCAGTGACGGCTCGACGGTCGACATGTCGAGCTCGAGAGACGACGAGTAGGCGACTGACCGGTTGTCGTCCCGCCACATCCCCTGGGTCTTGCAGTACTGCTCGACGGTGTCGATCAGCTTGTCGTCGCGGCCAGTCAGGCGAAGATAGTCCAGGGTTCGTTCGTCGACCGGGAAGAACCCGACAGTGGCGCCGTACTCGGGCGCCATGTTGGCGATGGTTGCCCGGTTGGCCACGGGCATGTCGGCCAGGCCAGGGCCGTGGAACTCCACGAACTTGTCCACCACGCCGTGCTCACGAAGCATCTCGGTGACTCTCAGCACGAGGTCGGTGGCGGTTGCCCCCTCGCTGAGACGGCCGGTGAGTCTGAATCCGACGACCTCGGGGAGGAGCATGTAGATCGGCTGGCCGACCATGGCTGCCTCGGCCTCGATGCCGCCGACTCCCCAGCCCACAACGCCCAGGCCGTTGATCATCGTGGTGTGACTGTCGGTCCCGACCAGGCTGTCCGGGTAGAGCCAGTGCCCATCGTCCCAGACCACTTTGGCCAGATACTCCAGGTTCACCTGGTGCACGATGCCGGTTGCGGGCGGGACCACTCTGAAGTTGGCGAAGGCGGACTGGCCCCACTTGAGGAACTCATAGCGCTCCTGGTTGCGCTCGAACTCCTTGCGCGAGTTGATGGTCAGGGCGTCGGGTCGGGCAAAGGCGTCGACCTGGACCGAGTGGTCGACAACCAGGTCGACCGGGATCAACGGGTTCACCCTCTGCGCCGATCCTTCGTCACCGGTCATCGACACGATGGCCGAACGCATGGCGGCGAGATCGACCACGGTGGGGACTCCGGTGAAGTCCTGAAGGACCACCCTTCCGGGCACGAAGGGGATCTCACCGCCGCCGGCACGGGTGGCGTCGTAGGCGGCGATGGTGGTCACGTCGGCAGCGGTGACCGAAGTCCCGTCGAGATGGCGGAGTGCCGACTCCAGAATGACCTTTATCGAATATGGGAGGCTCTCGGCTCCCTCGACCGCGTCGAGGCGGGCTATCTCCCGAGACCCGAGCGGGGTGTCGAGCGTGCTGCGGGACCCGAATGGATCGATGGGCATGCTCGAAGGTTACCGAGAGGCTGCGGGTGCCAATCCCCGCCTAACCCGAAAGGCCGGGGCGTCTTACCTAGAACCTAAAACCTATGACCTAAACCTATCTCCACCGGGACCCGGGTCACGCAGTCATCCTCGAGGTCGGTGTGAGGGATGATCACCGGGTTGCAGTCATAGGAGAGGGCGCCGAACATCCCGGCGACGATGCCCCGGTCGAGTGAGCAGATGACCTCGGGGTGGCTGGTTGCAGCCTCGCCGAACGGGCAGTGAGTGGTGAGGAGCTGCTGGCCCTTCACGTCGGGGTCCACAGAGAACCCAAGCCCGGTCATCGCCCTGGCGACGGCCTGGACCGCCCCGTCATAGCCAGGCTCATCGGGGACGCCGATCTCTGCGGCCAATTCCGCCCCATAGGCGCGCCCCACCGATTCGGCTACCTGGCCGACATTCTCCGGCGCGACCTGGTCGAGCACTCTGATCAACATGTCGACGAGCATTTCGAACCGCCGTGGGGCGAAGTGAACTGAGACTTCCTTGGTGGTCGCCTCGTAGCACTTGGCGGGGCGCCCGGCCCCGGGCCCGCCCTTGCCGGAAGGACGGCGATGGCTGACCTTCAGATAGCCCTCATTGGCCAGAAGGTCGAGGTGATGGCGGGCGACGTTGGGGTGGATGCCGAACAACTCGGCGACGGCAGAAGTGGTGAGGGGCTCGGCCGATTCCCTGACCGCGATGTAGATGGCCCTCCGGGTGGGATCGCCCAAGGCTGCGGTCAGATCGGAGATCCTCGATTCGAGGGTCTTGGTGTCCATCAGGGGTACCAACCGGCCAAAACTATAGTGGCCAGGCCTTCTAACCACTGCCGGCGTAGGGGAAATCGATGCCTTCCAAAGACGAGATCTTCGAGGCGGTCGCGTCCATCGAATCCCCGTTGCTGGTGGGCAGGACGCTGGGCAATCTTGGTCTGGTCAAGTCGGCCGAGAAGAAGCTCGGGAAGGTGAAAGTGGACCTGCTGCTTCCCACGTCGAACCCGCCCGACCTCCTCAACCAACGTCTTCAGCAGGCGCTGGAGCCGTACGGGCGGGGCGCAGACGTGACTGTGGAGGTCATGACCGAGCAGATGGCGATCGAGTGGATCGGCAAGTTGCGGGCGGATTCCGGGCCAGGGCTCGGCGAGCCCGGCTCTTCGACCAGGGTGCTGGCGATCTCCTCCGGCAAGGGTGGAGTGGGCAAGTCGTCGGTCAGCTCCAACCTCGCTGTCTCGTTGCGCCGTGATGGACAACGTGTCGGAATCGTGGACGGCGACATCTGGGGTTTCTCCATCCCCCGGATGCTCGGCGTGACAGAGCCTCCCCTCCTGGTGGGTGAGGCGATCGTTCCTCCATCCGCTCACGGGGTGAAGGTGATGTCGATGGACTACTTCGTCGGCGACGACAAAGCGGTGATCTGGCGGGGGCCGATGCTGCACAAGGCGATCGAGCAGTTCCTCAAGGACGTGTTCTGGGACACGCTCGACTTCCTGATCGTCGACATGCCGCCGGGCACCGGGGACATCGCGATCTCGATGTCCCAGTTCCTTCCGAGGGCCCAGGTCCTCCTCGTCACCACCCCCCAGCCCACCGCACAGCGGGTGGCACGGCGCGCCGCCCTGATGGCGGCCGAGGTCGACCAGCAGGTCATCGGGGTGGTGGAGAACATGTCGTGGTTCACCGCGGACGATGACAAGCGCTACGAGCTGTTTGGGAGCGGAGGCGGTGCCGCGTTGGCCGCCGAGCTGGGCGTGGATCTCATGGCTCAGATCCCTTTGCTGCCGGCGATGGGCAGGGGCGCCGACGAAGGGCATCCGGTCTCGATCGCCGCTCCCGGGTCCGAGGCAGCGGATGCGTTCGACGGTCTGGCCAAGGCTGTGGTCGACAAGAGGCCCCGGATCAGGACCAATCCGGCTCTCGTGATCAATTGAGCTCTTCGAATCGCAGCAGGCGCTTCGCCATCGGTGTGGCCGGTTGGGTGTTCGGCCTCGCCTCGACGGTGCTCCTGGTCGGGATCTGGGGCCGGGCCGTCGTCGTCGACACCAACGAGCTGGCCGACACACTAAGCCCGCTGGCTGCGGGCGACATGGTGTCCGATCGGCTGGCGACATGGCTGGAGGCCGAGCTGGTCACTGCCGGGGTCGATGGTGTCGGTGCGTCCGTGGTAGCCGACCAGGTGCTGGCTCACCCGTCCGTCGGGCCGGTCCTCGAGCAGCTGGTGGCTGAGGGTGTTGAAGCGGCGGCCTCGGGTGATCCGAGCGGCGGCTCGGTCGACGTGGCCGCCATCTTGCTCCCCGCTTCGGGCCAGATCGCTACGGGGCTCAATGAGGCCGGAGTGCCGGTGAGCACCGAGCGGGTCGAAACCGCGCTTTCCCAGCTCGACCCGATTGTGATCCGAGACCCGTCAGATCAGCCATTCGTGGGAGCCTCCTCGCCGTTGGCGGCCAATCTGGGCACGGCCGCGATGCTCGGCGCGTTGCTCATGGTGTTCTCCGCGACTGCCTATGTCGCGATGTCGAGGGATCGGATGCGGGCGTTCCGGGCGCTTCTCACCCGATTCGCCCTCGGTGCTCTCTCCTTCGCCGTGTTGCTGAGGCTCGGATCGTGGCTCGTCGACCCGGAGGGCGGGAGGGCGCCGTTCCGGGAGAGCTTCGCCCTCCTGGCGAACTCGAAATGGATGGTGCCGCTGACCATCGGCCTCGTCGCGATGGCCGCAGCGATCGTCTTTCGAGTGTTCCGTCGGCGGGTCAGACCGGCGGCAACGTCCCACTCAGAAGACGGGCAACCCATACGCCAAGGAGCAGGACCCCGGTGACGATGAGGATGATGTTCACCCATCTGGTCGGTATTGGCTGAACCCGCCCCGAGCGGCGGAGCAGGTACCAGGCCCATCCACCAACCGATAGGAGCGCCACCAGCGGGACCAGCGGGTGATAGCCGAGGGCAGTGGCCAGGTCGCCCCTGATCAGATGGGACGCCGCACGGGTCATGCCACAGCCGGGGCACGCCATCCCGGTGCACAGGGCGAATGGGCAGACGGTGACACCGTCGGTTCCCGGCCTGACCGCGGCGAGGAACCCGATTAGCGCCAGCGGGGCGGCGAGGACCAGTCGGTCTCGCCACACTCGGGTCAACGGAACCAATCCTCCCGCCAGAACTCCTCGGACCAGGGGACCATGGCTACGCCGACGATGGTCGCGATGATCAATGCGATGATCCCGAGCCCGAGCAACACGGTGGCGATGATCCCGATGATCCGGGCCGCGGTGGCCGTGCCCTCGTTCTGCGGGTTGCGTTTGCCCTCCTTGATCCCTTCCAGCTCGTTGTTGGCCATGATCCAGGCCACGATTCCGAGAACCTGGCAACAGACCAGGCCGACGATGCCCAGGACGAGGGCGGTGGAGGCCTGACTGGCCTCGGGGTATGCGGTCGACTCTTGTGGGAAGCTCATATCCCCGAGCCTATCGGTTCAGGCGATCGAGTGTCCGATAGAGGATCGAAGCCGGCGTCAGGAACCAGGGATTGCCCCGGTAGTAGAAGCGGGTCGGGTGGGGCACCTTGGTGAAGACGCTGGGAGGAGCCTCGCCGAGAAGCATCCCGGCCAGGTCGTGACCCATCAGTGTGGACAGACCAACCCCGTGACCGGCGTAGCCCAACGCGTACCAGGCACCGTCGACCTGACCCATGTGGGGGACGAGGTCGAAGGGGACGGCGAGTTTGCCCCCCCAAACGTGAGTGAGGGGCACGTCACCGAGCTGGGGAAAGTACCCGATGAGCTGGTTGCGCAGGGCGGTAGCTGACTCCTCCAGGTCGAGACCGGTGTGCAGGTTGCGTCTGCCTCCGATCATGATGCGACCGTCCGGGGTGCGCCGCATGTAGTTGAGCAGCCGCTTCTTGGTATAGGTCATTGCCCCGCCCGGGAATATCTCGGTGGCACGAGCGCCGATCGGCTCGGTGACGACGATGTAAGACCCGACCGGCACGATGCGCCGGGCGAGCTCGGCCGAAGGCCGATCGGTGGTGTAGCCGTTGGTGGCAAGGACGATCTCGCCGGCCTTCACCGAGCCCTTGGAGGTCACCACGCGGAACCCGGGGCCCTCCCTATGA
>Ga0268386_10002431_pt1 | contig 13268 bp, 9 predicted proteins | sample RVTome_15_FD_200260 | JGI IMG/M metagenome (GOLD analysis project Ga0268386, IMG submission 200260) | Soil microbial communities from uranium-contaminated site in the Upper Colorado River Basin, Wyoming, United States - RVT150D86... ...
CGATCGCCGCGGCGACGGCGACGGATCTCGCGGTGGTGCGGTTCCACGGGCGTGACCGGGAGGCCTGGGCGAAGAAGAACGTCACCGCGTCCGAGCGGTTCCGCTATGAGTACTCGGAGCAGGAGCTGGAGGAGTGGGTCCCGAGGATCCTCGATGTCTCAGATCAGGCGCGCGAAACCCACGTCCTGATGAACAACTGCTACCGGGACTTCGCGGTGAACAACGCGAGGCAGCTCGCGGACCTTCTGGAGGAGTAAGCCTCGGCCGGACTAGAGTCCGGCCCGACCCCGCGGGCACGCCCGCGTGGAAGGGAGGGTAGGCCGGGCCGGACGCTACTCCCTCCGGACCCCGTTCCGATGGGTTCCGGAGTACCTCATCGACTGTAACAGCGACGGCAAGATTGACCGGTGCCCGTGATTCGAGCCTGCAGGATCCCGCGCGATCGAGCGCGCCCGTCCCTCCTCAAGAAGAGATCCCTTGCTCCCTCCGATCCAGTCGCGTTCGGATCAGGGCGAGGCCGAGGGCGACGTGCCCGACGGCGACACGCTCGGCGTCGGCGTGGGGGTCGGCGTGAGCACCAGCTCCCCGAACTCCACCGAGACGGTTACCCGTTGGACAGTCAGACTCCCGGATTCGGGAAACTGCTCGATCACGTCGTACGCGATCAGTTCGGGATCCTCTCCTCGAGAGAAGTAGAGGACCTCCGCCGTGAACGGGATGTCGGCGAGATCCCGGAAGATGCCGGCGCCCGAGCCACCTGTGGTTCCGATCCGTAGGTAAAGCGTGCCGTTCTCGACCGATGCGACCGTGTCGTGGAAGTGTCCCGAGATCACCAGCGGCACCAGACCGGCGACCGCCTCGGCCATGCGGTCGTCGTGCACGGCGACCACATCTACGGGCTCCGCCGACGCCTCGAGACCGGCGGCGATCACCGGCCCGGCCGAGCGTGCCAACGCCGCGAAGTCCTCGGCATCCACCGGCGCGCCGCGGGCGGGCGTGAACGCGGGATGCCCCAGACCGTAGACCGTCACCCCTTCGATCGTGCGCGCTCGCCCGTCGAGGACGATCGCGTTCGGCTGGTCCGCCACCGCCTCCTGGAGCGCGATCGAGTCGTGGCTGCCCCGGACGAATACGTAGGGCCTTCCAAAGCCAGGGATCTGCGACGTGATCAGGTTCTCGACCGGCGTTCCGAACGACGTGATGTCACCCGTATCGATCACGAAGTCGACGTCGAACCCACGCGCGACCTCCTGCGCGAAGTCCATGCCGAGCGGAGACGCGTGGATGTCCGAGATGTGGAGCACGCGGATCGCGTCGTCGGCCAGGGGCGTCGCCTGCAACGTCGTGTAGGCGCGGACCGCCCCGTCGACGATCTGCTCGAGCCCGGCCCGCAGGTCCTCGACACGGTCGGTCGCGTCGCGCGCCGGCCCGATCAGCTGCGGCGCGAGCGCGAGCGACCCCGAGTACGTCGGCTCCGCGAAGGCCGCTGGTTGGAACGTCGCCAGGAGGAGGACCTCACTCAGCACCACACCGAGGAGAGCGGCGATCGCTCCGGCCGTTACCAGGCGCCACCGCCTCCGGTATACGAGCCCCGCGAACGCGGCGCCTCCGAGGGTGCCGACGACGAGGACCCGCCACGCCATCGTTCGAACCCGATCTTGCGCATCTCGTTCGACATCGCTCACGAGCCCGTCGATGCCCTCGTCGTTCACCACATCGGTGAGCCGCTGAACCCCGACATCCCTCAACGTCGCCGACACATGCAGCGGAGACAGGTGCGTGTCCGCGGTCAGGTCGCCGAACGGCGGCAGCCCGAGCACGGTCTCCCCGCGGCCGAACCCAACGTCGAGCTCCACCCGGAACGGCCCGACGGGAACGGTGTCGCGCGCGAGGAGCGCCATGCCGAGCCACGCGCCCACGAGCCCGACGACGCACGCGAGGAGCACCGTCGCAGCCTTCCGAGCGCGATGCGTCGGTTCGGGTTCGGTCGGCCGGTCGACGCGATCGCCCACGTCCCCACTGTCGCAGACTGTCGCAGACCGTCGCCGAACGGCCTTCCGATCCGCCTGCGGGTACCCTCGGAGCATGTTCGGCCGCGGGTTCCGCATCGCGACGATCAGGGGGGTCCCCGTCAACGTCGACTCTTCCTGGATCTGGATCGCCGTGCTGCTCGTCGCGACGTTCTGGGCTCAGCTCGACCGGGACTTCCCCAACCTGGCCTCGGCCGAGACCGTCGGCTACGCCCTGTTCGGGGCGCTCGTGTTCTTCGGCTCGGTGTTCCTGCACGAGGCCGCCCACGCCGTGGCGGCCCGCGCCAACGGGATCGAGGTCCACGGCATCACGCTGGTGTTCTTCGGAGGGTTCACGGCGGCCAGGGCTGACGAGAAGGGTCCCGGACCGGCGTTCTCGATCGCGGCGCTGGGACCGGGCACGAGCCTCGCGCTCGCGGCCGTGTTCTGGATCCTCTCGCGCCTGACGGAGACCTCGACCGGTCCGCTCCCCGGGCTGTTCAGCTACGTGAGCGCGGTCAACCTGTTCATGGCTGTCTTCAATGCGCTGCCCGGGCTGCCGCTCGACGGCGGCCGCATGCTGCAATCGGTCGTGTGGCGCGTGACCGGTGACCAGCGGAAGGCGACGCGCGTCGCCGCGCGTGCCGGTCTCGTGGTGGGCGGGATCGTGATCGCGTTGGCGATCTTCGCGCTCGCCCGGCAGCAGCTCTTCGAGGCCGTCTGGGGTGGCATCATCGGGATGTTCATCTTCCGCGGCGCCCAGGCCTCCGAGCAGCGCATCGGCATCGACGATCGTCTCGCGTCCGCGACCGTCGCCGATGCGATGGATCCCCCACCGCCCGCGGTCCCGGCGGATCTCTCGCTGTCGCAGACGCTCGACCGGTTCCTGCGGGGCCACGAGGAAGAGGCGTTCCCGGTCCTCGAGGACGGGAACGTGATCGGGATGATCTCGTTCAGCTCGGCGCGCGAGCTGGGGATGCGCGATCCGCTTCGGCCCGCGCGAGACGCGGTCATCCCGCTCGAGCACGTGTTGATCGCGCACCCCGACGAGCGGCTCGACGAGGTCTCGGCACGGCTGGGCACCGAACGCGCAGCGCTGGTGCTCCGGGACGGGCAGCTCGTTGGCGCCATCAGCGGCTCCGGCGTCTACCGATGGGCGGCGCGCGCCAGCTGACCATCGTGCCCGGCGAGCGTGTCCGAGCACGGCGGTAGCATCGCCTCGATGGCCCCCTTCGATCCCGACCCCCGGCAGGGGGAGACCCTCGAGCACACCGACGGCGCGATGCTCGTCACGGGCGGTTCAGGGACGGGCAAGACCGCGGTCCTCCAGGAGCGTTTCGCCCGCCTCGTCGAAGCCGGCGCCGATCCCGAACGCATCGCGTTGATCGTCGGATCGCGGCGGGCGAGGGACGAGGCCCGCCGCCTCCTGCTCGAACGCCTCCCGGTGGCCCTGCCGACGCTGACCGTCGTCACGATCCACGGCCTCGCGTTCCACGTCGTCGGCGAGCGCTTCGAGCAGCTTGGCTACGCCGCCCCTCCCACGGTCCTTTCGGCGTCCGAGCAGTTCGCTCGGGTACGTGAGCTGCTCACCGATCAAGATCTCAACCGATGGCCGGCGTACGGACCCCTCCTGCCGTTGCGCGGATTCGCCGACGAGGTCCAGCAATTCGTGATCCGAGCCCAGGAGTCCCTCCTTTCTCCTGACGACATCGAGCACCGGGTTGCCGAACGAGGCCTTGCCGGTTGGAACGAGCTCGCCGCGTTCCTCCGTGAATACCTCTCCGTGCTGGGAAACAAGGAGCCGGCCGAGATCGACTTTGCCGGACTGGTGGGGCAGGCCGCGAACGCGGCCCGTGCCGGAGATCCGCCGTTCGACCACGTGATGATCGACGACTACCAGGACACGACCTTCGCGGCCGAACGCTTCCTCGCCGAGCTCCGGCCTCGGAGCTTCGTCGCCGCAGGCGATCTGGGGGCGCACCTGTTTTCGTTCCAGGGGACGACCGATGAGCCGCTCCGCCGCTTCGCCGAACGCCACCCCGGCGCCGCCCTGGTCGAGCTCGAGACCCGCCATCGCCCCGATCCGGCCCAGATCGAGGCCTGGAGGGCGGGACACGTCTCGGAGCAGCACGCGACGGTGGCGCGCGAGCTCCGGCGGCTCCACGTCGACGACGGCGTCCCGTGGCGCGACCTCGCGGTGGTCGTGCGGCGCCGCGGACCTCACGTATCAGGACTCCTTCGAGCGCTCGACGACGCACACGTCCCGCGGAGGATCGCCGACGCGGGTTCGCCGGCGACCGTCCCCGCCACCCGGCCGTTGGTCCTCGGCCTGCGTTGGCTCGTGGGCGGCCCTCAGCAGCGCGACGCGCTGGTCGAACCGATCCTGACCTCCGAGCTCGGGCGTCTGTCGCCGGCGTCGGTCCGAACGCTGCTCCGGCTCGCGCGCGCACACGGTCGCCCGCCGCGGGACGCGCTGGCGATGCACGAGCTCGCGGACCCCGACGACGCGGAGGCCTTGACGCAGCTCGCCGGCATCCTCTCGCGCGCCGAAGCCGTCGCAGCCTCGGTCCTCGACGCCTTCCGCGTCCTCTGGCTCGAGCTGCCGTTCGCGGCCGACCTGGTGTCGAGAGCGGAGCGCGACCATCATGCGCTCGTCGACCTCGACGCCGTGGTCGAGCTCTCCAACGCCGTCGCCGCGGCGGGCGCCACCGCCGACCCGTCGACCGAAGCCTTCCTGCTGTCGCTCGATGCGTCGGAGGGGGCGCCGAGCCTCGCAGCCGCCGAGACCGACCGCGACGAGGTCTACGTGCTGACCGCGCACGCGACCGCCGGTCGCGAGTTCGACACCGTGATCGTCCTCGACGCGCTCGAAGGCGACTTCCCGAGCCTGTCCCGGCCCGAGCCGATGTTCGATCTCGGCGCGCTCGACGGCGTCGTCGCTCGCTCCGAGATCAACCGCCGGCGCCTGGCCGACGAACGGCGTCTGTTCGCGATGGTCCGCTCGCGCGCGCGCCGACGCGTCGTCCTCACCGCGACCGATCCGCACGGCGACGAGTCCTCCGTGACGCTCACCTCGCGGTTCGTCGAGGAGCTGGGGCTCCGGTGGCACGACGTCCCAGGGACCCGTTTCGACGAGCCCGTATCGACGTTCGAGGCGGCGTCGGCGTGGCGGCGCACGCTCGGGGATCACCGCGCACCGGCATCCGAACGCCTGTCGTGCCTCGACGCGCTCCTGGCGCTCGGCGACGACCCGCGAGGGTGGTGGTTCCAGCGGGACTGGACGGATCTATCGGCCGCCGCCGAGGACGCGCTCGTGCTTTCGTACTCGCGCCTGTCCACGCTCGAGAACTGCGAGCTGCAGTTCGTGCTCTCGAGCGAGCTCGGGCTGGATCCCGGAGGGGGCTACCAGGCGTGGGTGGGCAAGCTCGTGCACTCGATCATCGAGGGGTGCGAGCGCGGGACGGTCGAGCGCACACGGGAAGCGTTCGAGCGGGTCCTCGACGAGCGGTGGGAGAAGACACGATTCCCCTCCCACGCGATCTCCGAGGCCGAGCGCGCGAACGCGAAAGCGGTCCTGATCCGCAACTGGTTCGCCAGATACGCGGAGCCGCCCGCGAAGGCGACCGAGCGCGGGTTCGCGTTCGAGTTCGGGGGCGCGAGGATCCGGGGAAAGATCGACCGGATCGGACCGGTGCCCGACGGCGGCACGCGCATCACGGACTACAAGACCGGGCGTTCGGACAGCGCGCCGAAGCCCGCCGAGAGCCTCCAGCTCGGCATCTACTACCTCGCGGTGAACGAGGACGACGACCTGGCCGAGCACCGCCCGGTGCAGGCGGTCGAGCTCGCTTTCCTCGGCGGCACGAAGGCCGACCCTTCGCTCGACGTGAAGGAGTGGTCGGTCTCCGATGACGTCGAGGAGGACTACAAGGAGCGGATGCGGGAACGGCTCGGCAGGCTGATCGACCGCATCCACGAACTGAACGAGGAACGGCGGTACCTCGCGAACACCAAGGCGAACTGCTTCTTCTGCCGCTTCCAGACGCTCTGCACCCGGTACCCACAGGGCGGCGCCGTGTTCCCGATCCAGGTTGGGGTGGAGGAGACGCCGGCCGAGACCGCGGCGGGCTCATGAGCGAGCCGTACCCGAAACCGATCGTCGATTTCCTCAAGGGCGAGCCGACGCCCGAGCAGTGGACGGCGATCTCGTGGCCGCTCGAGCCGTCCGTCGTGGTCGCGGGCGCCGGGTCCGGGAAGACCTCGGTGATGGCTGCGCGGGTGATCTACCTCGCGATGGTCGCCACGAGCGCGTGGCCCGCCGAGCACGAGGGCGTGATGCCGGGCAACGTGTTCTGCCTCACGTTCACGAACAAGGCGACCGAGAACCTGATCCTGAAGATTCGCCGGGCACTGCGCACCCTCGACCTGGACGAGGGCGAGGAGCCGGAGATCTCCAACTACCACGCGTTCGCGGCCCAGGTACTCGAACGCCACGGGATGCTGATCGGGCTCGAACCCGGCCAACGGGTGCTCAGCCAGGCGCAGCGCGCGCAGATCGCGGCACGGGTGCTGGACCGGATGACGTTCGAGACGCTGCACACCCGGTGGCAGCCCGCGATCGTCGGTTACATCCTCGGGCTCGACGAGCAGCTCCAGAACCACCTCGTCGAGCCGGAGACGGTGGTCGAGCACGTCGAGGGCAAGCTCGACGCGCTCCGCAAGGCGCGGTCCGCGGAGCCGCTCCTGGCCGCCGAGGAGCGGGTCGAGATCGCCCGCGCCGTCCGTGTGTTCCGCGACATCAAGGCGGAGCTCGGCGTGATCGACTTCGGCGACCAGATCGCGCACGCGGTCCGCATCGCGTCGGAGTTCCCGGACGTGGGCCGGGCCTACCGAGACCGGTTCGGAGCGGTGTTGCTCGACGAGTACCAGGATACGAACCACGCCCAGGCGGTCCTGATGCGCGCCGTGTTCGGGGACGGTCACCCGGTGACCGCCGTCGGCGACCCCGATCAGAACATCTACGCGTGGCGCGGCGCGAGCCTGTGGAACCTGCTGCACTTCCGCAAGGAGTTCCCGCTCTCCGACGGGTCCGAGTCCGCGCAGCTCCCGCTGTATACCAACTTCCGCTCGGGCGCTCGGATCCTGCAGGCGGCCGACAAGGTGATCGACGCGCTGCCGGCGAACCAGCGTCCCGATCCGGACAAGCTCCTGCGCCCGTGGGAACGCAACGGAGACGGACGCGTCGAGGTCGCCCGGTACGAGCACGAGGTGGCGGAGGCTGAGGGTGTCGCCGAACGCGCACACGCCCTCCACGCGAACGGGGTCGCGTGGAGGGACATGGCGGTCCTGTGCCGGACGCACCGGCTCTTCGAGGCGTTGCAGCTCGCGTTCGGCGCGATGGAGGTGCCCGCCGAGTTCGTGAACCTCGCCGGGCTGATCCACCTCCCCGAGATCGTCGAGGTGCTCGCGTACGCGCGGGCCACCGAGGACCCGAAAGACGGTGTGGCGCTCGCGCGGATCCTGACGGGCCCGAGATATCGGGTCGGTCTGCGAGACCTCGGCGCACTGGCAGGATGGTCACGGGCCAAGGGAGCCACGCTCCGGGAGGTATTGTCCGATCTCGCGTTCGACGAGGACGACGACCTGTTCGAGGATCACCCCTTCCTCATGGCGGAAGCCTTGGAGGATCTCGACGGGGTTCAGGGACTCACCGACGAGGGACGCGCTCGCCTCGCCGGGTTCCGAGAGGAGCTCGACGAGCTGCGCGTGGCGGCGCGACGTCCCGTCGGCGAGTTCCTGGCCGAGATCATCCGCCGGACCGGCCTGCTCGCCGAGCTCGACTCCACCGCGGACCGGCCGATGGCGCTCGCCAGACGCCGGAACCTCGCCGCGTTCCTCGAGCAGGTGCACGCGTTCCAACCGGTCGACGGCGAGCTCACGCTCCGCGCGTTCCTCGACCACATCGACTCGATCGACGACGACCGCGAGTGGAACCCGGTGCAGCCGAGCGACGACGACTCGATGAAGGTGATGACGGTGCACGCGGCCAAGGGGCTCGAGTTCGAGGTGGTGTTCGTCCCTGGTCTGGCGAACGGGCTGTTCCCCGACGCGCGGGTCCAGCAGAACCCGGCGCGCAAGGGAAGCTCGCTCGACGTCGAGCTCCGGCGAGACCGTGATCTCCTGCCGCGCTTCGACGACAACATGAAGGCGTTCACCGACGCGCTCCGTGAGCAGGAGGTGGCCGAGGAACGCCGCACGTGCTACGTGGCGCTCACACGCGCGAAGCAGCACCTGTTCGTCTCGTCGGCGAACTGGTACGGCGAGAACCTGATGGCCAAGGGCATCGGGCGGTTCCTGGTCGAGCTCCTGAAGTGGGCGAGGCAGGGCGGCGGCGTGAGCTGGCCCCCGGACGATCCCGAGGCAAACGGCCAGGCGAGCCAGACCAACCCGCTCGAGGGATACCGGCAGCGGTTCGTCCAGCCGTGGCCGGGACCGGCGCGGCCGGACGATCGGGACGAGCTGTTCGCCGATGGCTGGCGGCGGGCGGCGCTCGTGGCACAGGAGGAAGGAGGCCTCCCGGCGACGTTCCTGGCCGATCTGTCGCCGGAGGAGCGAGCCTCGTTCGAGGAGACGTCGGCGACGCGCCGTACGCTGGCCGAGCATCTTCGAGCGCAGGAGGCGGAGGTGGACGAACGACCCGCACGTCCGTCCACCGTGTCGGTGGGCAGGCTGACCGACTACGCGCGGTGCCCCAAGCTCTACTACTGGTCCGCGGTCCGCCCGCTCCCCCGGTTCGCCGGACCGAGCGCTCGGATCGGCACCGAGATCCACCGTTGGATCGAGATGAAGTCGCGCGGGCAGGCCACGTTGCTCGAGGTCGACGACGAACCGGACGTGACCCTCGAGGAGCTCGCGGGAGCACCCGGCCGCCATGAGGATCTCCGCAACGCCTTCGTGCAAAGCCGGTTCGGCGAGATGGTCCCGCTGTTCGCCGAGCGACCGTTCCTCCTGCCGATCGAGGGCATCGCGATCAAGGGCAGGATCGATGCGATCTACGGCGTCCCGGACGGACCGTGGGAGGTCGTCGACTGGAAGACCGGGCAGCTGCCGAACGCCGACGATCCGCTGGCGGGGGTGCAGCTCGATCTGTACGCCCTGGCGTGCATCGAGGTCTGGCGCAAGACCCCGGAGGACCTGAAGCTGACGTACTTCTACCTCCGGACGGGTGAGGAACGTTCGCACACGGTCGATGACGTCGACGGCGTCCGCGAACGCATCCGGATGTGGCTCCGGGGGATCGGGGCGGCGGCCTTCGAGCCGACGCCGGGACCCCATTGCCGCTTCTGCGACTTCCGGCCGTTCTGCGACCCCGGCCAGGCCTGGGTCGACGCGAACGCGTAGCTCAGGACGAGGCCAGCCGCTCGACCTCCTCGTCGAACGACCGGTACGTGGCGGCCGGATCCCAGCCGCCGACGATCTCGGGTACGACGAACCGAACCCGCAGCCCGAGGCCCTCGGCCCGCTGGACCAGCGCGGCACGGAACCACCCGAACGACCCGGGTTCGAGCAGGGACTCGCCGTGGGTGCCCGGGCCGCGGAGCGACGGATCGTCGACCACGATGGGGGTCGGTCGGAGAAGCGCGTCCAACCCCTGCATCGACCGATCGATCACCTCGAGGGTCGCGCGGCCGTGCGACCAGGTCCCGACCGCCACGAGCTTCTCGGGATCGTCGGCTCGGTACAGCTCGGCGCGCACGCGCTCAGCCGGTGGCGGGGCGTTCGAGCCTTCGGAGCAGCCCGGCGGCGTGCTTCAGCAGCCCGACCGTCACGTGCGGCTCCGAACGGAGCAGCTTCGCGAAGTCCTGACGCGAGAGCGCGAGCGCCGTCAGGTTGGTCTCGGCCACCACCGTCGCCGTCCGCGGACCGCCGTCCATCAACGAGATCTCGCCGAAGAAGTCGCCGGGGATCAGCCGCGACAACGTCCGACCGTTGCGATCCTTGACCTTCGCCTCCCCCTGGACGATCACGTAGAACGCGTCACCGGGCTCGCCCTCGCGGACGATGACCGCCCCTTCCATGAACCGTTGCTCGTCCATCTTGTCCGCGAGGTGCTTCAGGAAACGCGACGGCACGCCGTTGAACAGCGGCACCTGACCGAGGGCGTCTCGAGCACGTACGGTCACGTTCGGTTCCCTCTCCCGTCGGACATCGAGGACGGTGGTTCGGGAGCGCAGCCTACCCCGACCGTCACCACGGTGTCGAAACCGCGGCGAGGCGTGAGGCGGTCGTGTCGGCGGGTCGCGCTAGGGTCGCGCCGTGAGGGTCGCGCTCGACCAGACGGAGGGCGGCGTGACCCGCCGGCTCCCCCACGGCGAGGTCATCGTGCGGCAGGGACAAGCCGGAACGAGCCTGTTCCTCGTGACCGCCGGCGCCGTCCGGCTCTCGTCGGTTACGGCCACGGGACGCGAGGTCGTCGTCGGGCTCTTGTGCCGGGGAGACCTGTTCGGCGAATCCGCCCTGCTCGGCGACGCGTCCCAGGTCCACGCCCAGGCCGTCGGACCGACCACGGTGCTCGCGCTCCCGATCTCGTCGCTTCGAGCGATCCTCGAACGGAACCCGGAGACGGCCGAGCAGTTGCTGCGCCTGATCGCCGCCCGCCTGCACCGGACGTCCGCCGCGCTCGAGGACGCGATGGTGGCGGATGTCCCGACGCGCGTGGCGGGGCGACTGCGAGAACTCGCGACCGACCACGGCGTCCCGGGCCCCGCGGGCGTTCGGCTGCGGGTCCCGATCACGCAGGACGAGCTGGCACGGATGGTGGGCGCGTCGCGCGAGGCCGTGAACCGGTCCGTGGGAGCGCTGGCGGCGAGGGGCCTCGTCCGTTCGAGCGGGCGGCGTCTGTTCATCACCGATCCCGACGCGCTCGAACGGCATGGCTCGGAGGGCTGAACGCGACGGCTCGGTCCGACGACGATCTCGCGCCGGACAACTACTCCTGGAGCACGGCGACCGTGCACGAGCCGCACAGCCGGACTCGTCCGCGGACGGGACGGCCGCAGCGCTCGCACGATCTCGGCTCGATCTTGGACCAGCGGACGACCCCGGCCTTCGGGCGCTTGTCCGCCCGGCCTTCCACCTCGAGCTTCAACAGATGCGCCAAGACCGAACGTGCGGCGAGCTCGTGTACCTCCGGAGGATGGTCCGTGTAGATCTCGGCGACCAGCTCCTCCGGCGAGCGCCATCCGTCGCCGAGCGCCGCCAGCACCTGTTCCTCACGCATCGCGCGATGCTCCAGGTACTCGTCGAGCTTGGCGACCGCCCGCAGGACGACCGGCCCGTGGCCCGGATAGATCGTTCGCGGCGAAAGCTCGCGGAGGCGGCGCAACGTTCTGAGGTAGGCGGCGAGATCCCCTTCGGGGGGATCGATCACGCTGGTTCCCCTGCCGAGCACGGCGTCGCCGGTGAACAACGACCCCGACCGCGTCTCGTGGAACGTCAGGTGGTCCGGCGTATGGCCGGGCGCCGCCACCACGGACAGCGTGGTCGGCCCGGCGGAGACGAGGTCGCCGTCGCGGATCCGTTCCATCCCCTCGACGGGTCGAGCCGCGTAGACCGCGGCACCGGTTTCCTCGGCGAGCGGGAGCGCACCCGGCGCGTGGTCCGGGTGATCATGGGTGATCGCGATCGCGCCGACCGCCCCGGCGGTCCTCGCCACCTCGTGCAGGTGTCCCGCGTGGTTCGGCCCGGGGTCGATCACGATTGCGGGCGCCTCGCCGACGATCCACGTGTTGGTGCCCTCGAGCTCACGCACGCCGGCGTTCGGCGCCAGGACGCGGATCACGCGCATCGCCCTCAGTCCTGCCAGAACGTCGACCGAGGGAGCCGCTCGAGCTCGTCGTCGTCGGGCTCGCGCGTCTGGATCCGGAGCTGGATTAGGTCGTCGACCGACCCGCAACCGGAGATCTCGCTCACGGTGAAGAAGGTGGGCCAGTACAGGCGTCTGCGGCCTTCGGCCCAGTCCTCCAGCAGCCGGCGTGGCGAGATCCACCAGGCGTCAGCCGTCTCCCCACCGTCGGGACGCGGCTCCAGCCCCGCGGGCGCGCTGACCGCGAAGTAGCGCGCATCGAAGCGCACCGGGACGGTAGGCGGAGCGACCCAGTGCGCGATCTCCGCGAGCTGCCCGGTCGACGGAGGGGCCACGTCCACCGCTTCGGTCGTCCCACCCGCGACGAACCCGTCCTCCGTGAGGACGAGCGAGACCTCCTCGACGAGCTCGCGGACGGCGCACGCACGCCGAGCCTCCTCGGGCGTTCCGAACCACCGCCGCGCGAGCTCACGATCCTCGGCATCGGTCGAGCCGCCGGGGAAGGCCACGTACCCGGGCAGGAACCGGCTCGATGCGCCCCGCTCGAGCACGAGCACCTCGAGCCCGTCGTCTCCGTCGCGCGCGACGACCGCCGACGCGGCCTCACGGATCTCCTCGCCCACGGAGTGCATCCTCGCACGCACCTGCGGCACCGACATCTCCGAGCGCCCCGCGGCGCCCACGAGGTCACCTAGGCTTGGCGGCGTGAGCGGACAGGCGGCCGAGCGCGTTCGCGCGGCGATCGAGGACCACGGACCGATCGGTTTCGATGAGTACATGGAGCTCGCGCTGTACGGACCCGGGGGCTTCTTCGACGTCCCGCCGGTGGGTCCCGACGGTCATTTCGTGACCAGCCCGCACGTGCACCCGTTCGTCTTCTCGCACTGCCTGCGCGACTCGATGCTGGACCCGTGGTTCGCGCTGGGCGAGATCGAGCCACTCCCGGTCGTCGAGCTCGGGGCCGGCGACGGGACGCTCGCCGGGTCGCTCGTCGAGGCGTTCGCCGAGCTCCCTGCGCCGGCGATCTCGTACACGGGCGTGGAGATCGGTGCCGCAGCGCGGAACGCTCTCGGCGCCCGAGGCCTGCCAACGGCGTCGCGGCTCTCCGAGTTGGAGCCGTTCGACGGCGTGGCCTTCGCGAACGAGCTCCTCGACAACCTTCCGTTCCTCCCCGTCCGCGCGCGCCCCGACGGCCCGATGGAGGTCCGCGTGGGCCTGAACGACGACCTCTTCGTCGAGGTCGAGGTGCCGTGGTCGAACGCGTCGATCGAACCACCGTCGCTGCGACCCGGCGAGGAGACGACCGTACCGGTGGGTGGGTTCGCGTTGCTCGAGGAGCTCGCCCTCGTCCTTCGTCGGGGCTACGTCCTGTTGATCGACTACGGCAGCGCGAG
>Ga0268386_10002432_pt1 | contig 13268 bp, 13 predicted proteins | sample RVTome_15_FD_200260 | JGI IMG/M metagenome (GOLD analysis project Ga0268386, IMG submission 200260) | Soil microbial communities from uranium-contaminated site in the Upper Colorado River Basin, Wyoming, United States - RVT150D86... ...
ACAACCAAAAACAGTCTCCCGCAAAGACGCAAAGAGATAAGCTTAACCCCGGCTCAAATTGATTGAGCAAGCGAGAAATTTTTGTGATGAACGTCGCAGGTTCGGCACAACTTCAGCCTATTTTACAAACGCAATATCACGTTTTTTGAACTGCGGTACGGCACGAGGTCGGAAGACTACCGGATCGGATATGCGGAGATCTTTCTAAATCGAGACGGCACGGGGCAAGGGACGTTAATCGCAGCGGCGCGTGTCAGGCTAAAAGACGGCAACACATGGGAGGTTGAAGACTTCGGCACTTTTCCCGCCAGGCTGATCGGCTTGCGATCCAGCGGACGCGTGATACCCCGTTAGACCATGTGTTATGCCAGGTCCGATTCGGCACCGGGCGCAGTTAAAAAAGGAGTCAATGGAGCATGAAGGCCCAAATCAAACTTGGCCGCATCTTCGGTGTCGAGATCGGCTTGCATTACAGTTGGTTCATCATTGCGCTCCTAATCACACTCTCTCTCGCCGCGCAATTCAAGCTAAATAACCCGGACTGGAGCGACAGCTTGAGATGGGGGCTGGCCATCATCACTGCAATGCTCTTCTTCGCTGCCATCGTGGCCCATGAACTCTCACATGCGCTGGTTGCGAAGGCTCGCGGTCTGCCGGTGCGTTCTATAACCCTGTTTGCGCTGGGTGGCGTAGCGGAGATCGAGAAAGAAGCCGCTGACGCTAAGACAGAATTTTGGATGGGCATCATTGGTCCAATCACCAGCTTCGTGATCGGCCTCGTTTGCCTTGGGATTGCTATGGCGCTGGGATGGAGACCACCCGAATTCCCGCAGCAACCACTCCCAGCGATGCTGATGTGGCTGGGCTACATCAATATCGTCCTGGCTATCTTCAACATGATCCCCGGGTTTCCGCTCGATGGGGGCCGCGTGCTGAGAGCTATTGCCTGGTGGATCACCGGTGATGCAAAGCGCGCAACAACAATCGCCGCGCGCGTCGGTCAGGTCATCGCCTTCGGAATGATCGTCTTCGGATTGCTCCACTTCTTTAGAGGAGCTGGTTTCAATGGTCTGTGGATCACTTTCATTGGTTGGTTCCTGCTTAGTGCTTCGCGTGAAAGCTATGCGCAGGTGGCAGTCACTGAGGGTCTTCGCGGCGTGCGCGTCGCGGACGTGATGTCTCGCGACTATCCGACCGTGGATGGGCACTCGAACCTGCAGATTTTCGTCGAGGAGCATCTGGTGCGCACGGGTCGACGCTGTTTTGTCGTCTCCTTTAACGGGCAACCTGAGGGAATCGTCACGCCGAATGAAATCAGGGCGGTTCAACGCGCCAAATGGCCCTACACGACAGTCGGCGATGTGATGCGACCTCTCGATCAGGTCCGAACAGTTGCGCCTAACACACCTGTTAGTGAGGCACTTGAAGTAATGGCCCGTGAGGATCTTAATCAACTGGCGGTAGTACGGGATGGTGACCTCGCTGGCCTTATCTCTCGTGGACACGTGCTGCAATTGCTTCAGACTCGCGCTGAACTGCAGGTTTGATTTAGGCCACGAATCACACAGATTACACAGATACAACCTGTGTAATCCGTGCCTGAGAATGACCGGTCGTTACTACCTTGACAATGTTTTATGACCATAACTTATTTGAGCATCGGTTTTATCTTTTGCTCAAACTCCTCAGGCAATGACTAACGCGAAAGAATCGGAGTCAGGTCGAACTATTCTTGCGAGTCTGGCAGCGCTTGGAAGCGTTGTATTGGCTTCCACCTGTTGCTTACCGATATTTCCGTTCATTTTTGCCGCTGGCGCCGCTGGAAGTTCAGCGTTCTTTGCAAAGGCTCGGCCCTTCTTGCTGGCTGCGTCGCTACTATTGATTGCCTTTGCGTTTTACCAACGGTGGCGAGCCAAGCAGTGCCAATGCAAGCCGAATTTAGCGAGCACGATTATCTTGTGGTTCTCAGTGGTTGTGGTGCTCACGTTCTTCCTGTTTCCACAGGTAATAGCCAATTTCGTTGCCAATTTGCTGGCGAGGTGAAGATGAAACGCAAGCCCGTCATTTACGGATCGTTGGCGATCGCCATCGCGGTTGCATTGTTCGTTGTTTACTATCTGTATTTGGGCAGCGCGGCTCCTGCGGGCCAGCAGCCATTGGTCCGGCTTAACGCCTCGAATTTCGAAGCGCTAAAGAATTCCTTCAACGAATCGGCCGATTCAATCCGTGTGATCGTAATGCTCTCTCCTACTTGAACAGTATGTTTGCAGGGGGCCTCTGCATTTCAAAAACTACTCAATGAGCAACGCGACGGAAATCTTCGCGTGTTCGTAATCTGGGAACCAGTATTACCGACGGATTTGGGTGCGCCTTCCACGATGACACTGAAGCGCGTCAATGATACGAGAGCGTCACAATACTGGGACAAAGAGCATCTAGTATCAAAGTCGATCGGCGAGACAGACGGTGTCGTTTGGGACTACGTGGCTGTCTATCCTCAGGGCAAGCTCTGGGACAAAGGTCCACCAGAGCCAACTTATTCGAAAGCTCCAGTAATACATGCGATTGACGAAACAAGAGACGCAATCCAGAAGTTGTTAGAGAGGAGTGCAAAGTAAATGGAGGTTTGCATCACAGATGAGCGTATGAACTGCTGCATAACAGATGATTTGGACCAAGGAGCCTTACAACTTCGCGAGGAGGTTTACCCGTCCGCTATGAGCGAGACGAAACGTTGCGGAAGGTGTCGCGGTGAGGCTAGGCCGGTTTCCAGGAAGACGGTCCTGCTAGTGATCAAACCCGATCTGGTGGCGCAGGAGTTTTCGGGAAGTTTCAGGTTCTGCTCAACTCGCGATTGCCCGGTCGTTTACTTCGACGATGAAGGTAATCAACAATTTACAATAGATGATCTCCGCATTCGGGTTGGACTCAAAGTTAAGGAAGACCCGATTCCGCTCTGTTACTGCTTCGGGTTTGATGAGAGTCATCTTCGCGAAGAGATGGCACGAACGGGTCAGACCACTATTCCCGAAACGATTTCTAAACTGATCAGAGAAAGCCTGTGTGCGTGCGACGCTCGCAACCCTTCCGGTATGTGCTGTTTGGGCGAAGTCAATAAGACGGCTAAGCTTCTGAAGCTTCACCTTTCAGGAAGTTCATGCTTGCAAAAATTTGAAGCCAGGTCCTTGAAATCCCAAATTCCTCGATTTTTATGAAACCAGCGGTAATTAATTGGTGCCAGGCGCGGCAAGGAATTGCTTCAAGTCACACCAACGTACCCCTTGGGGTGCTTTCACGTCCCCAGGTTGGGCGCCTCATATGTGTGTTCCCACACAGACGTTCTCTCTCACAACTGTTATTCATACGCCGTAGCCGTTCATAAGCGAACAATTGCCCGACTTTAACAAAGGAGTAATAGGCATGTTGTGGACCATTTTGGTGATATTGCTGGTACTTTGGTTACTGGGATTCCTCGGTCAGATTGGTGGCGGGATGATACATATTCTGCTGGTCATAGCAGTGATCGTCCTGGTGTTCAATCTCGTTTCTCGCCGGCGCGCGGTTTAGGAGCCGGATAAATGCCTCTAAACGTCCGCCACGAAACAGTTAACCGCCTCCTGGCCACGCTGCCAAAAAAAGAGTACGAGCGTTTGCTCCCCAGGTTGAAACGTATTCCCCTGATTTTCGGCGAAGTGTTGTACGAACCCGGCGACACTATTAAGCACGTGTACTTTCCAAACGACTCCATAGTTTCCTTGCTCTCGGCGATGTCAGAGAGATCCACGCTCGAGGTCGGAATGATAGGGAATGAAGGATTTACAGGCCTTCCGATCTTTATGGGCGTCAACGTTTCACAAACTCGCGCGCTCGTGCAGGGCGCTGGCTCAGCAATGAGAATGACCTCTGCGGCGGTGCGTCACGAAGCAAAGCGTCTTGGCGCTCTGCATCACCTGCTGCATCGCTATACCCACTCGCTGTTCACCCAAGTCTCTCAATCCGTTGCCTGTAACCGCTTTCATTCGGTGGACGCCCGGCTTGCCCGATGGCTGCTGATGACTAGTGACCGCATGGGCTTGGACCAGTTTCGAATTACTCAGGACTTCATGTCCAACATGCTTGGCGTGCGGCGGGAGGGCGTAAATAAGGCGGCGGGCTCGCTGCAAACGGCCAAATTGATTCGTTACAGTCGGGGTATGATCACGATTCTTAACCGCGGGCGTCTGGAAGCGAACTCCTGCGAGTGTTATGCGATTATTAAAGCTGAGAGTGATGCATACCTCAATTAGCAAACACCTCACAATGCTTTCCGTCTTTTTTAGCTACGAATGGGCTGCTCTTCGGGCTGTTCAAATCCATGGGCTTCTCGGGCGGAGGCTACACACGGATTACACGGATAGACACGGATAAGGCGCTGAATTGATTTCTTATCTATCCGTGTTCATTGAAATCACTGTTTCACAAGTCGCGTAGGGGAGTGCGTAATCCCTGGTTCCCCGAACATCAACGACTATGACAGTAGGCGGCAGCGAGCGGCGGCCGAACATGATGCGCAGTGGGTCAATGACGGGAAGAGTAACGATGTTGAAGACCGCATCGGTGCGGGTGTGCGAGTCGGCGAACGCGCGGCCTTTAGGGTGAAGAAAAGGGCCGTGCGGTTGACGCGAAGAGCTCCACGCGCTGTGAATGAGTTTCTAGGAAGAGTCTTCTAGCGCGGTGACGAAGCAAATCCGTCTCCTGTGATGCAAGCGCAACATCATGTGCGCGAGAAGAGTGGCTTATGCCCGGCATTCCGGTTAAGATCGCAAACGCCTCCACTTAACTTACTCTCGGCCGTCATATGAGGTAGACACATGAGTGAAGACGTACAACCCAAACCGTTCAAGTTAAGTCCTGTAAATCAGCGCGTCATCATTTATGCCGGCGTGCTGCTCGTCGTCTTCCTGCTGGGTCTAATCCCGATGTGGCTCAGGGCCAGGACAGCCAACAGTCGTCTTGCCGAGACCAAGCACCAATTAATACTTCTCAGGATGCAGAATAATCTTGCTTCAGCAGCAATTGACGCGCGGAGAGGTGACTATGAACCGGCCCGCCAGGCGGCCAGTGAGTTCTTTACGTCTTTAGAAGCAGAAATAGCTAAGGGGGATACTTCACACTTTACACAGGCCCAAAGAGAAGGCATGCCACCGTTGTTTGCCGGCCGCGATGAACTTATCACTTTGCTTGCTCGCAGTGATCCTGCGTCCGCAGATCGGCTCTCCGATTTGTTTGTGGCTTATCGTAAGATCATGAATGGCTGAAAGACATTCGAGCGGTGTACTCGAGGCCACAAAGAAGCACAAAAGGCGCAAACGATTCTTATCCCTTCTTCTTTCCATCTTCCCAGTTAAAAGGCTTATCTGCATTGAAGTAGATCGTGCTCTGCTGATCTGTCTGCGGATCTACCACCGTCATCGCATCATACGTATGCCCTTATCCTGCGTCTAAGGACGTGGCATCCGCGTTAACCCGAATATTCACGGTCGATTAGAAAGACGCACCGGGGTCGCAGGATTAGAACGACATGGATCGCCGTCGCTCTTGCGAGTGCGATCTACTGCGGTTCTCTCATCCAGCTTTAGCAGGCCACACTCGATCTCGTTGATTCGCTGGCTCAATTTCCGGATCTCTTCACGCATTTGATTGAGTTCGAGGTCGCGCGCCCTTGTTTGTGAAACTGCCGAACCCTGTGAGACCACAAATTGCTGCAGACGGTTAATACTTGACTCGAGGGAGTAAAATCGCTGTTCAAGCAAACTGATTCGTCGATCCAGGCTACTTACATCCTGAATCGCCATGGACTCCAACCCGTACGAACGGTTGCGCGGATAGACGTTAGCCATTATCACGATAACAGCGCATAAGATCATACCAAGAGCCACGTGCGACTTCTTTAATACATTCATTGCGGACCTCTTCCCTTCACTCATAAATATTTCAGACTTCCTACTCTCACATGTCGCCGACTATAAAGATCCGCTCTCCAGGTCGAGTACGGAGTGAGACTCCTTCTGCATAACGCGGCGCAGCCAGAGTGGCTCGTCGAACATCTGCTCGAGACCGCGCACAATCGCATATTTCGGTTCATCAGCAACTCGCACTGGCAGTCTGGTTTGGTCGCGCAGGTATTCATCCAAGCCACCGAACTGCGCCCCGCCCCCGGTTAGGATGATTCCCCTTTCATAAATGTCTCCCGCTAATTCAGGAGGAAGCTCTGTGAGAGTCGTGCTGATGCTTTCCACGATCTTGCGAACGACCTCTTGTGCAACGGGATAAATCTCGCCGGCCGTGATCTCGATAGATGAGGGAATTCCCTTTAGAACATCGCGTCCCTTGATTGCTATCTCCTGCGCAAGGTCAGCAGGAACAGTTGCCGAAGCTAGTTCAAGCTTAAGACGCTCAGCAGTCCGTGCACCAATCAGTAATCCACGGTGACGACGAACGTGATTAATAATCGCAACGTCGATACTCCCACTTCCAATCCGCTCGGCGCTTGAGCAGACCATTTTGCCACTTGCTACGATTGCGACGTTGGTTGTCGCAGCACCGATGTCGACAACCGCCGAGCCGCGCGGATCGTCTGCTCTAACACCAGCACCAAAGGCTGCCGCCAGGCCTTCTTCTATCATGCCCACGCGACCAATATGCGCATGCTGGGCCGCGCTGAGCAGCGCTCTCTGTTCAACTTGAGTGACATCAGAGAAGACGCTCATTAGCGCGCGGCGACTGAAATAAGAGAAGCCACTACGTGCTTTGCCAACAAAATGCGACAGCATCTCTTTCGTTCTTTCAAAGTCGGCGACGACCCCGTTAAGCAGTGGAGCGATTACTTCAACGTCGCGGGCCTCGCGTCCATACTTTTGTTGCGCTTCAAGACCAATCTCCATCACCTCTCCAGTCATGGTATTCACGGCAACAAGCGAGGGTTCATCGACCACCACTCCGCGCCCGCGCACAGAGATGATGGTTGATGCCGATCCCATGTCTATTGCCATCGAATCAGAGATCATGCCTTGCAGAGCACGTATGCCAAGGAACGCTGATGTCTTGCTCATGAACGACATAGTTATTTAATTCACCTCTGCGGCTCAACGGTTTACTTTATTTTACTCGCAAATTCGCCGCTGAGACGCAGAGTCATTTGATGCCAAAAATGTCAACGCTGTAATTATCGTCTGAAACGTCGCGTTATGAAACATTGCCACTAAAAAGCACAAAAAGTACAAATCGCCGATACAAAAATCGTTGTGCCTTTTGTGCTTCCTTGTGGCCAACGCCCTTAGGCGTTCTGACGGCACACCCTTTGCGCCTGCCTCACGCTGATGGTCCAAGTGAGCGAAAATCATTCACTTTAAAAACAAGCAATTCCACAGGTGTTGGTCAATGGTTGGAGGTGAGCATGGTCATGAACAAGAGTAAATCAATGACTCGCGACTCTCAATTACCTCGGAAGGATCTGGGGACGAGTCGATCTGTCGACGAGTTGACGCAGCAGAACGTCGAAGCGGTATCGAGACTTGAAGCGGCGGCCAGAGAAGCTCGTACACCCGCCGATCGTATCGCGGAGGCGATCGCGGGCTTCTGCGGGAGCATGAGATTTGTATTGCTGCATATTACCTGGTTCACCGCATGGATTCTTATGAATTCGATTCCAGAAATCCCACACATCGATCCCTTTCCATTTACTTTTCTCACGCTCATCGTTTCACTTGAAGCGATCTTTCTCTCTACTTTCATTCTCATCAGTCAAAACCATGAAACTCGCATAAGCGACAGACGGAGCCACCTGGACCTGCAACTGAATATGCTAAGCGAACAGGAGAACACCACAATGCTCGCCATTTTGAAGGCCATCGCCGCCAAGGTTGGCGCCGATCTGAGCCAGGATCCTCACTTACAGGCAATGAGCCAGGAGACACAACCGGAAAAACTGGTCGAACAAATCGCAGAGCACGAAGAAAACTGATCGTGGGAGGTGTTCTGAACCCGCCGCGTTTACCAACGGGTAGTGGGGTAATAGTGTGTTGGCAAGGAAAGGCTTGTCGGTCCCGGAGGGACCAAATGTTTATAGCCCTAAGGGAAGAAACGGTCGGGCTCCGTAGGAGCCCAATGTTTTCTCTGGCAGTGGACATTTCGCTCCTCTGGAGCGAGGTAGTTTCTATTACACCCGAGCCATAAACATTTGACCGCTCCGCGGTCAGGACCAGGACAACGTTCATCAACACACCACTACCCCACTACCTACCAACGCCGGTTGCTTTTTATCGGGCCGTGGCTCTATCATCTGCTCGCCCAGAAGACAATATCGCTCTCACGAAAGTTTTTACTCCCAGTTTGGTTCTCGCTCCCGACGGGTTACTCGCTCCAAACTTTGTTCATCCCAGATTCTAAGTTTTAGCAGGCTCTTGCACTACGCGAATAATCGTCGAGAGAGTCCAGTCCGCAATTTGTTCCCCTGGAATTTCTCGATTGCTCAATAGTCGACGCTCCCAAATTATCCCAGCAACTGTTCGTAACTCACTGGAGGTCATATGAAGAAAACGCTTGCGCTGTTTGCTCTGGTATCCGTATGTGTAGCAGTGGTAGTCCTCACTGCGGTTCACGGCCAGGACTCTACCGGCGGTTCGTCTAAATTCCGTCGCATGCGCGCGGATAAACGAATTGCCAATCAGTACATCGTAGTACTCAAGAACAACGTCGCCGATGTCGATAGCGAAGCTATTCGCCTCTCGCGCGATTTCGGTGGCGATCGAAATGGCGGCCATACCTACCGGCGCGCCATCAAAGGTTTTTCCGTGCGCATGTCTGAAGTACAAGCCGCCAGACTGGCAGACGATCCGCGGGTCGCTTTTGTCGAAGAAGATGGCGTGGTCGAAATAGTGGCGACCCAGACAGGCGCCACGTGGGGATTGGATCGGATAGATCAGCGAAATCTGCCCCTCGACGGAAATTACAACTACAGTGCTACCGGGTCCGGCGTGAAAGCCTACATCATCGATACCGGAATCCGGGCTACGCACACTCAATTCGCCGGTCGCGTTATTTCCGGTTTCACAGCCATCAATGACGGTCTGGGCACCAATGATGGCAATGGGCACGGTACGCACGTGGCCGGCACGGTTGGCGGCTCAACCTATGGCGCAGCGAAGAACGTGACGCTCGTGGCCGTGCGTGTGCTCAATTCCAGTGGATCAGGAACCAATTCCGGCGTCATTGCCGGCGTGGATTTCGTTACCTCAAATCATCAGGCCGGCCAACCGGCGGTGGCCAATATGAGTTTGGGTGGCGGCGCTTCGACGGCGCTGGACACAGCAGTCACTAATTCCATCAATGATGGAGTGACCTATGCGATTGCGGCGGGAAACAGCAACACGAATGCTTGTAACACATCTCCGGCTCGAGTGCCGAGTGCGATTACTGTAGGCTCCACGACCACTACCGACGCACGCTCCTCATTCTCGAACTTCGGCACTTGCCTGGACATCTTTGCTCCCGGTAGTAGCATTACGTCGGCATGGAGAACGAGCGACACGGCGATCAACACTATCTCAGGAACGTCGATGGCCTCGCCGCATGTCGCGGGCGTCGCCGCGCTGTTCTTAGAAACAAATCCGAGCGCCTCGCCGGCGACAGTAACTGCGGCAATCGTTAATGGCTCTACTCCGAACAAGGTAACTAATCCTGGAACGGGGTCGCCCAACCGGCTGCTTTATTCGCAATTGACCGGCGCTACACCAACGCCTACTCCGACACCGACGCCTACTCCGACACCCACCCCAGCCCCTGCAGCACAATTGTTGCTGAATCCGGGATTCGAGTCAGGCGGTGTTAATTGGGTGGCGACTGCCGGCGTGATTAATAGCTCAACGCAACAAACTCCACGGACCGGCGCGTGGTATGCCTGGCTTAACGGCTATGGCACGACGCATACCGATTCGCTTTTCCAGCAGGTAACGGTTCCCTCAAGCGCGACGACCGTGACGCTGAGTTTCTGGATAAAGATCACTACGTCCGAGACGACGACCACTACAGTCTTCGACAGGCTGAGAGTGCAAGTTCGCAATTCCAGCAACACGGTGCTGACGACTCTTGCGACCTACTCGAACTTGAACAAGACGACCGGGTACGTGCTGAAGACTTTCGATCTGACTGCCTTTAAGGGGCAGACAATTCGCGTTTACTTCCTGGGAACGGAGGACTCTATTCTTCAGACGTCCTTTGTGATAGACGACACGTCGTTGACTACGCAGTAACAGACAGGCCAAACGTGTCGGGCATGAGGGGGGCGAGCCGACCCCGGCTCGCCCCTTTGAGGCCACAAAGAAGCACAAAAAGCACAAGTGATTTGGGCTAAGACATTTGTGCGAGCGAGCTGCGAGGCTTCGTTCTCTTTCGCCTGGTCGATGCTAAAGATGTCTGCCCCATTGACAAACTCCAGATGCTCGTGCACATCGATGCGAGTCAGAGCTCGCCACGATGGTGAGGGAAGGTCTATTACGTATTCAAGACCTTCCCTGGAAAACTGCCTACTGAGCACCTGCAATCAATGTTAGAAGAGCCAGGAACATAAGACCCAGCGGAATCTTTCGCATCGTTCTCACCTGCCTCGACCAGCTTTAGTTAACTAACGCCCGCGTCCTGCCCGAACCTCGCGCTTAACAGGATCGGCAACAAGCCCGTCCACCATTTCCGGCAACATCGGAGATCTAAATCGCAACAGGGCAGTAACTCCGTCGGCTGACTTGATCTGGAGCGCAACGTCCGCGCCCTCATCTGTCTGCTCCACATTGACCTGCGTGGGACGATCAATACTGTGCGTGATGTGATCGTCAGGATTCGCACCGATCATGATCGCGATTTTGTTGCCTTCAATCTCGTCCCATTCAGCGACGATGCCTTCAAAGGCAAGTTCGCGTTCTTCAACCTGGGCACCGAGATCCTCGGCGAGTACCTCGAGTGTCACCAACCAGCCTTCGTGTTGGCGGCTGAAGCGGTCAAAGAATGCCGACCATTTGTCTTTTGTAATTTCCATCGTTTTCATAATTGCTCCCCTCCTTAAATGCCGGTCGGAAATGTTTCAGGAACCTCCCCGGCCTCCCATTCCGCAGTTCGCTCCAACGGCTCAACTGCGCGTGTTTCATCGAAATGCAAAACCGCATCGAACTGTCCACCCTCAAGCAACACGTTTGCGCGGTGGCTGCTTTGCTTGATTCAGTAAATGACAAACTTCCTCATCTGTTGTTTGCGAGAAATCCCGATACCAAAGACCGACGCCCAAAAATGGTTCGGGAGTGATGACGCAGACACATCGTTATCATTTCTGTGTTGGCTTCGCGGCGGGCTTTGCCTCGCCGCCCAGCGGTTTATCGCTCCCAGTTCACCCGAGCCAGCTTGTTCTCGTGAGAGAAGTCGTACCGAGTATGGCCTCCAAATGCTTTTTCAAGGGCGCAGCCCAGGCGTTGGGCTAAGTGTTCGGTCGTCGTGCTGACCGTAAGCTTATGATCTTCTCCACGCTTGAATTTCATGATGCGAGCCAATGGATTGTCCTCCGCCGCTCTTGCCGCTTCGTTCTTCAGGAGTTGCTGTATCTCTTCCTGGTGCGTGACGTAAAACGAACCATCCAGATAGACAAATCCTCGCGGCGAACCGCCTCGCATCTGTAAACATGCCGGACAAACCGTTAACTGCGCCGGTTTATTCTGTTCATTTCCGAAGTTGGAGTTTGCGGCCCTCCAACGCCGCTTGGCATAAACGGCTCCGCAAACTTCACAAACTGCTGGTTCCGACATAGCGCGAGAAGGGCGATGACGACCGGCTTCGCGATCAACTCTCTTTGTAAACGTCAAATTGGTATATGGTTTTTTGCTACGCATGGTTGGCTCCGGAATCTGGTTTTCCGCTATTCAGCTCTCTCCACCTGAAGATCAGGCAACACATGTGCCCCAAACCATTCAACCGTAGTGTCCTAATTCACCTCTGCGTAACCTCTGCGTCCTCTGCGGCTCAGCGGTTTACTTGATTTTTACTTGCACATTAACCGCGGAGACGCAGAGAACGCAGAGGTTACGCAGAGAAAACTCTTCAGATAAGAACACTACCCCATTCAACGCCCGCCGGCACTTCGTCTAAGATTTCGATTCATTTTCATGCAATTGCTTCCCGGACGCTGCCGAAAGGAGAACTGTCGCTGGCTTTCACACAAAGCTGCGTAAGTTTACGCACGCGAGTGTCGCCCACGAGCTGATACAACCGAAGATTGCGCTTGGTGTTTAACCGGAACGCGACTTGCGGCAAGAGCGAGAGTGGCTTTGGCCCGAAAAGTAATAAGAACCAGCTTCTCTGTGCGATCTCTGTGTCCTCTGTGTCTCTGTGGTGGCTTATTTCCCAGCAAAACTCACCACCGAGACACAGAGGACACAGAGGACAGCACAGAGAAGAGGGACCTGATACCTTTCGGCAAAGCCAGTCAGAGTCTACGGAGTAGTTCGTCATGATTATCCGGGAGATGAGTGAGGCTGAGTGCCGGAAGGCTCTCGCGGAGGCAAGCCTGGGGCGATTAGCATGCTCGCGTGACAATCGACCCTATGTAATTCCAACTTACTTTGCGTTTGACGGCACACACATCTACGCCTTCAGTACGCTGGGGCAAAAGATCGAGTGGATGCGCTCAAACCCGCACGTGTGCCTGGAAATTGAAGAACGACTCAGCCATTCCAGATGGATGAGCGTCATCGTCTTTGGATTTTATGAAGAATTACGAGACGAACCGGAGTTCGAAGTTGCCCGCAGGCAAGCACAAGACGTACTGCAACGACGAAAAATGTGGTGGGAGCCCGCGATTGTCGATGGGTCTCATCGTGACACTCCCAGAGCCTTTACTCCTGTCATCTATCGTATTCACATTGAAAGGATGACCGGCCACTGTGCCGCGCCCGAGATTGCCCAAACCAGTATCGTCGAAGCCCCAAAAGAAAACTGGTGGAATGACGTCATGCGCTGCTTCAGAGGTACTAAGCTATGAGCTCTTCTTGCGCACGATCTCGACAGAACACTTCGCGTGATGCACCACGGCACTGGAAACTGAGCCAAGGAGCAGGCGGTTCCAGGCACCCAGGCCGCGTGAACCCATGACAATGAGATCCGCATGCCAGCGTTCAGCCTCATCCACAATCGCTTGCCTTGGTGGGGCAAGAATGATTTCGCTGCTGATTTTCAACGCCTTATCTTCCAGC
>Ga0268386_10002433_pt1 | contig 13264 bp, 16 predicted proteins | sample RVTome_15_FD_200260 | JGI IMG/M metagenome (GOLD analysis project Ga0268386, IMG submission 200260) | Soil microbial communities from uranium-contaminated site in the Upper Colorado River Basin, Wyoming, United States - RVT150D86... ...
GTCACGGCTCTAGCGTTCTCAGCCAGGCCCAGCTCTGCGGCGATGACCGCTGCGGTTCTGGGATGATCTCCCGTAATCAACATCGGGCGAATGCCCGCGCGCTTTGCGCGTGCGACAGATTCTTTCGCCTCCTCGCGAGGCGGGTCGATCATACCGATCAGGCCCAGGAAGACGAGTTCACGCTCGACGTTTTCATTGACGTCTTCTTGCCTCAACGCACTCATCGGTAATGAGCGGAGCGCGACGCCAAGAGTGCGCATAGCTGCGGCGGCCAGTTTTTCATTAGTCTCCAGGATCTTTGCGCGTCGCTCCGACGTCAGAGGTCTCGTTTCTTCGGCGACCTGCTCGTGGGAACAACGGGTGAGAAGAATGTCCGGCGCGCCTTTCGTGAATACGAGGAGATGCTCCGCTCTTTCTGCATCCGTGTGGATCGTGCTCATCATCTTGCGCTCGGATGAGAAAGGCACTTCGGCAATGCGTTCTAATCGCGCGTCGAGTGCGTTATCCTCCAGTCCTGCTTTGCGTGCCGCAACAATCAACGCTCCTTCGGTCGGATCGCCCTGGACAATCCAGCGACTATTGTGCTGCTGGAGCACGGCATTGCTGGCACGATCGCCGGCGGCAAGCGCGCGCATCAACTCGAACGTGACCACTTTGTCGATTGGCCCTCTTCCGTCCTGATGTACGTCGCCTTCGGGCGTGTAGCCAGTGCCGCCAAAAATCACGCGTCCGCTTGCGGTGACTACGACACGCACAGTCATCTCGTTCTTTGTGAGTGTGCCTGTCTTATCGGAGGCTATGACGTTCGCAGAGCCAAGCGTCTCGACCGCCGCGAGATGACGCACAATCGCGTTCCTTTTCGCCATCCGTTGCACGCCCAGCGAGAGCACAGCGGTTACCACTGCAGGCAAACCTTCCGGAACTGCCGCCACGGCGAGCGCCACGCCTAAGATGAGTACTTCAAAGAGAGCGGAGAAGCCACGCACTTGCTCGATAAGGATGATGGTTGCGATCATCGCGATGGCGATTATGACCACGATTATTCCGAGTAGTCTGCCAACACGAGCGAGCTCCTTTTGCAACGGCGTAGTCTCAGGTGGAGACTCCTTCAGCATTCCGGCGATGAGGCCCATTTGGGTATCCATCCCGGTCGACGTGACTACGGCCTTGCCTCGTCCGTACGTAGCTGCCGTGCCGCTGAAGATCATATTGTCGCGGTCGCCGACGCCGGCATCTTCTGTAATCGGCGGAGTGTCTTTGGACACGGGCATACTTTCACCCGTCAATGACGCTTCCGCCGTTTGCAGCGCGGTTGACTGAATCACACGTGCATCCGCAGGAATGGTGTCGCCTTCTTCGATGAGGAGGATGTCGCCAGGTACGACCTCAGTCGCCGGGATGCTCTGCCGCTTCGCGTCCCGAATCACGTTGGCGTGCGCAGCCGACATTTGATGGAGCGCCGCGATCGCAGATTCCGCTCGCGACTGCTGGACGTAGCCCAAGATCGCGTTGAGCAGAACGACCGCGAAGATCGCCATCGCTTCATAAGGCAGTACCGATCCGCGCTCATACAACCAAAGGCCTGCTGAGATTGCCGTGGCGATCAGCAACAGGATGACCAGCACGTCTTGAAACTGCGAGAGAAACTTCTTCCACGCTGGGATAGGCTTCTCCGCCGTCAACTCATTCTTGCCGTAGCGTTTGAGTCGCGCACGCGCTTCCTTCTCGGTCAAACCGCGGCGTGCATCCGTGCCGAGAGCGGTCAATACTTTATCGACATCCTGTTGATATGCCGCTTCTGGCTCGGGTTGGGTTTTAGCGGCGCTCATCCTTGTTTCTCTTTGACCGTGTCTGCTTTCTCTCAGTCCAACTTGTAACCTATATAGAGAAGCGCGACGGCGATCCATACTTGATTATAGAGTCTCGTTAGTCGATCGGCAGGCCGATGCCGTCCTTTCTTGTAAATCCTGTAGTCATGTCTAGGAAAGATGTCGATAAGGATTACTGCAAAGCAAGGCCGCTTACATACGCATACCACAATCCAAAAGCGATGCTCAGGCCCGCCGCCGCACTTTGCAGATGATGATGAAGTCCGGAAAGGTTTCGCGAGGACAGAGCAAAAGGCAATCCAATCAAGCCTGACATCAGCAGCATGCCAACAATCGAACCAATACCGAAGACTGCCAGATATAGAAGACCCAACCAGGCCGATTTGACTTGAGTCATAACAAGGAGCGTTAAGGCTCCTGATCCGGCGAGCCCGTGCATCGTCCCCACCAGTACTGGTTTGATACCAATGGAGGAGATAGCATGAGTATGAGTTGACGGCTCGGCCTGATCGTGCCGCGTTGCCGCCTCGTGAAAATGGACGTGCACGTGCGGCACGCCGTCGTGGCTGTGTTGATGCACGTGAACTTCCTGCCTCTTTCGCAAGACGCGCCACAATGCGCTAGCTCCCAAACCAACAATCATCAGCGCGACGCAAAGTTCCAACCAGTTGCTAACTCTTTCAGGAATGGTGATTCGCAACGAAAGGACAACTGCGCCAGTAATCAGCAGCGAGGCCGTGTGACCGGCTCCCCACAAAGCCCCAACCATCACAGACCGCAGTAAGTTACGATTTTGGCTGACGAAGGTCGATACCGCTACGACGTGATCAACTTCGGTCGCATGCTTGAAACCAAAGATCAGTCCCACGCCCAACAAGGCGAAGACACCTGCCGATGTTAAAGATGCTTCCAATCGAATCTAACGAAACCAGTTCATGTTAACTAACAAATTCTCGGTAACTGTTCACCCACCAGCATGTCTACGATGCGCGTACCGCCGAAGCCCGTCCGCATCGCAACTATGCCCTGCGGCTCAGCTTTTACTTCCCCAATAATGCAGGCGTTCTGCCCGTAACGGTTACCCTTCATACATTCGACAAGCCGCTCGGCAATTTCTGCTGAGGCGACGGCTATCAACTTTCCCTCGTTTGCGACGTAGAGCGGATCCAGACCAAGTATTTCGCATGCGCCCTTAGCTTCTTCGCGTATTGGAATGAGGTCTTCATCAATTTCGATGCAAACCTCCGAACTCAAGGCGATTTCGTTTAGCGTTGTGGCTGCGCCGCCGCGCGTGGGATCGCGCATGCAATGGATTGCGTCAAGAGCCGAGGCTCTTTTAGCTTCATCAAGCATCTCCTGAACCATCGAATTCAGCGGTGCGGTATCGCTCTCTATATCCGTTTCGAGTTCAAGTTCACCGCGCGCGATCATGATCGTGGTGCCATGATCTCCAAGCGTGCCGCTAAGAATCACTTTGTCGCCCACCTGCGCGCTGGACGCTGAGAGATGTACCGGAGATTCGATCACTCCCACACCCGCAGTGTTGATGAAGAGTTTGTCCGCGCTCCCCTTCTGCACAACTTTGGTGTCGCCCGTTACCACCGCGACCCCTGCCTCTGCCGCTGCATCTCGCATCGACGCGAGGATTCGTTTCAGGTCTTCAATGGGAAATCCCTCTTCGAGAATAAACCCGGCGGAAAGATAGAGTGGACGAGCGCCGCTCATCGCAAGGTCATTAACAGTTCCGTGAATAGCGAGCTTTCCAATATCGCCGCCGGGAAAGAATATGGGATCGACAACATACGAATCGGTGGTGAAAGCAACTCTCTTTTTTGTTTGACCATTCCCGTTTACTCCGGCAGTGTTCTGCGGGCTGACTCCAATCTCGAAAACAGCCTGGTCTTCCAGTTTCTCAAGTAGAGGATTGCGCAGGTAATCGAGAAACAGGCCCTCGATCAACTCGTGCATGGCCCTGCCGCCGCTGCCGTGGGCCAGGGTGATCTGCGTGTCCTTGAATTTATGTTTGCGGCGCCGCGCCTTTTCGACTCTTTGAAAGAGAGGCGTGGGGCTGAATACGTTCGACATAGCTTTCAAAATGTCCTGGCAAAATGGTTTGCGCCTCTTGTGCTTCTTTGCGGCCCCCTCAACCGGAGCGTTCGGCAACCTTTGAGAGCCGGCCAAAATTGTAATAGGCGGCGCAGGCTCCTTCCGATGAAACCATGCACGAACCGATAGGCGTTTCCGGAGTGCAGGCGGTACCAAACACCTTACACTCCCAGGGCTTCTTCACGCCTTTCAAGATTTCGCCACACTGGCAAGCCTTCGGATCGGCGATTCGCAATCCCGGCACGCTAAACTTCAACTCGGCATCGAACGTAGCATACTTAGACCGCAAGCGCATGCCGCTATGCGCGATCGACCCCAAACCCCGCCACTCAAAATAATCGCGCGGCTCAAAGACTTCAAACAGGGCTTCGAGCGCGCGTTTGTTACCTTCACGATTCACTACGCGCGCATATTGATTCTCCACCTCAGCGCGGCCTTCCACGATCTGTTTCACGATCATAAAAACTGCCTGCAATATGTCGAGCGGCTCAAACCCTGTGACGACGATCGGTTTTCCATAGTCGCGCGGCACAAAGTCGTAGCAGCGCGTGCCGATCACAGTGCTGACGTGACCTGGTCCTACGAAGCCGTCCAGCTTCAAATCGGGTGAATCAAGCATTGCCTTCAACGCGGGAATGATCGTGATGTGGTTACAGAAGACACTAAAATTCTCAACCTTTTCCTTGTCCGCCTGTAGGATTGTCATCGCGCTCGAAGGCGCCGTGGTTTCGAAACCAAGTCCGAGGAACACCACCTGCTTTTCCGGATTCTTCCTGGCAATCTTCAACGCATCGAGCGGCGAATAGACCATGCGCACGTCGGCGCCGGACGCTTTAGCGTCGAGCAAACTGGTTTTGGAACCCGGCACGCGCATAGCGTCGCCGAATGTGGTGAAAATCACGTCCGGATGTTGTGCGATGGAAATGGCATCGTCCACCCGCCCCAAAGGAATCACGCACACGGGGCAGCCAGGCCCATGAATCATCTCGATGTTCCGCGGCAACAAGTCTTCAATGCCATACTTGAAGATCGTGTGCGTGTGTCCGCCGCACACCTCCATCAACTTCAGCGGCTGAGAAGTCAGCCGTTCAATTTGCTCGGCCAGCTTCATCGCCAGCCCGCTCTGCCTATATTCGTCGATAAATTTCATCTTGATTTATAAAGTCCCACTAAAACTCAGCTTGTCTTCTTACCGTTCTGATCTGTGCTCATTCGTGTTCATCCGTGGCCTATACTGTTTGTTCTTCTAACACCGACTTATGTTGCAAAAACTCATGAACTAAATCCCACATGATGTGGTAGAGCGCAACGTGCGTCTCCTGTATCCGATGAATGCTTGACGTCGGGACAGTCATGCAATAGTCAAGCATGCCGATCGAATGCATCTGGATCATCTTGCCGCCATCGTCCCCGGCAAAGCCCATGGTTCGCAGTTTCATCCGCCGGGCGGTGGCAAAAGCGTGCATCAAGTTTTCTGAATTCCCGCTGGTGGATATTCCAAGCAGCATGTCGCCTTCAGCCCCCAGCGCAATAATCTGTCGGCTAAACACATCATTGAAGCCGACGTCGTTGGCCACCGCAGTGACCATAGCCATGTCGTTGGTTAAACAGACTGCCGGAAGCGCTTTGCGGCCAACGGTAATCGGATGCATGAACTCAACTGCGACATGTTGTGCGTCAGTCGCCGATCCGCCGTTGCCGCAAACGAGAAGTTTCCGTCCTCGATGAAATGTCCTGGCCAGATCAAGGGAGGCCGCAATGATCGCTTCCTTGTTCTCTTCAAAGAAAATTGTCTTCACTGCCACGCTTTCGCGCGCCTTTTCCAGGAGCGAGAAGGCCAGTTGCTCTTTTAGCTCCTCCGGCTGTTTCTTATCCTCATGCAGAAACGGATAGAAGGAACGAGAAAAATCATCTACTACTGGTTTACTCATATCAGCCTTTAACTGCCTTTCTCTGTGCAATCTCTGTGTCCTCTGTGTCTCTGTGGTTGTTTTTCCGGAATTCATTCACCACCGAGGTACAGAGGACACAGAGAAAGCACAGAGAAGAAGAACTCTCTAAACTGCACTACTGCTCTTAAACTGTTCAAACTCCAAATCGAACTCCCCAATCTCTTTGAGCACTCTAAGCGTCTCCTGCGCTTCCTGCTCATCAACCTTGCTCATCGCGAACCCGACGTGAATCAAAACGTAGTTGCCCACACACGCTTCTTCCTTGTCGAGCATGCCGATGTTGATATTGCGTTTGACGCCACCAACCTCGACTTTTGCTATTTGATTATCTTCGTCGACAATTTCGACTATCTTGCCTGGTATGGCCAGACACATGTGTTAGATCCTCCCTGACTTGATTAACGCGTTGGCAACCGCCGCCTGACCCAATGAGATTCCGCCGTCGTTGGTAGGGAGGCGCGCGTGGGTGAAAACCTGAAAGCCGTTGAGTCGCAACTTCTCACAAGTCTTTCCCAACAGCAGCATGTTCTGGAAAACCCCACCGGACAATGCGACGCGATTTAGCTTTCTCGCATTCCTGACTCTCTCGGCTATTGAAACAATCAAATTCGCTACACCCAAATGGAACCGCGCGGAAACCACTGCAGCGGGGACGCCGTCGAGCAAATCTCCGACTGCGTGGCGAATCACCGGGCCGGCTTCGATCACATTCTGCGCCGAGTTGATTTGAAACTCGTAGGCCTCAGAGCAGTTACGATCGGCCATCGCTTCCAACTCAATCGCAGCCTGGCCTTCGTAGTTAACGACGGCCCGCACACAGAGCAGGCTGGATACGGCATCGAAGAGCCGGCCCATACTTGAAGTCTCAGGACTGTTGGTACGAGTTGCGACCATGCTGCGAAGCGTGGGCCAGCCTCGTTGTTCGAGATCCCTGACGAAAGGCAAATCCAAATTCACAAACTCGTCGCCAAACGCATGTCGCAAATAGATCGCGGCCATGCGCCACGGCTCCTGAATCGCTTTCGCTCCGCCCGGCATCGGTAGATATTCCAGGTGCGCTATTCGTTCGGCCTCGAGAAGGTCCGCGACGAAAAATTCACCACCCCACATGCGTCCGTCTGACCCAAAGCCAAGGCCGTCCAGCGCGACGCCTATCATCTCGCCCTCGACGTGGTTATCGACCATGCAACTCGCAATGTGCGCGTGATGATGCTGAACGGCGATCTTAGTCGCAGAGTCGTCAAGTGAAAGAGCGTACTTGGTTGACAAGTATTCCGGATGAAGATCGTAAGCGACTGCGGTGGGTTTGACACAAAACAAGCTTTTGAAGTGCTCGATGCCTTCAGTAAATGATCGTAATGTCTCGAGGTTTTCCAGATCGCCGATGTGGTGACTGACGAAAGCGTAATTATCGCGCGCCAGACAGAAAGTATTCTTGAGTTCTGCCCCGCAGGCCAGAACGTGTTGTTCAAACTTGAATGCGGTTCTGAAGGGCTCCGGAGCGTGACCGCGTGATCGGCGCAAGGTCATTTCGCGGCCCTCATGAATGCGCGCCACCGAATCGTCAGTGCGCATGTGAATGCGCCGATCGTGCATCAGGAAATAGTCTGCAATCTTGTTGAGGCGCCTGGTGGCCTCGTCGTTGTCGTAGGAGATTGGTTCGGCGGAAATGTTGCCGCTGGTCATCACCAGGGGTTGCTCAAGGTTGTTGAGCAGTAAATAGTGCAGCGGTGAATACGGCAGCATGAACCCCAGATTGTTCACACCCGGCGCCACCGCCCGCGAGATGGTTGAGTCAGGCCGTCTCTCCAGGAGCACAATAGGTCGCTGCTCCGACAGTAATAAACGCCGTTCAGCTTCCGAAACAAAACAGTGCTGCTCAACAATCGTCAGGGAATTCGCCATCATCGCGAATGGTTTGTCTTCTCTATATTTTCTCCCGCGCAACCGCTCGACAGCCTCAGACGCCAGGGCGTTACATGCCAGATGGAAGCCGCCGAGGCCCTTGATTGCGATGATTTGCCCATTGAGAAGGAGGCTTTGGACAAAAGCCACCACGTCTTCCGCAGCGACTATGTCATGCGTCGCTTTCAGTCCATCAGAACCAAGCAGATAGAGTCTTGGACCACACACCGGACAAGCGGTTGGCTCTGCATGAAAGCGACGGTCTAAAGGATTTGCGTATTCCGCTCGACAGTCAGAGCACATTTCAAACTCGCGCATGGTAGTGTTCGCGCGATCGTAAGGCGTGTTTTCAATGATCGTGAAGCGGGGACCGCAATTAGTGCAGTTGATGAACGGATACCGGTAACGCCGGTCTGAAGGGTCAAACAATTCCGTCAGGCAGTCGCGGCAGGTGGAGACATCCGCAGAGATTGGAAGAGTGTTCTCGCGCTCTTGAGCGACGCGCTCACTTTCGAGGATAACAAAGTCCGGATAATCCGCCGGCGCCAGGTTGTGATTGCATTCAACGGATTCGATTGAGGAGAGCGGAGGTGGATTGAGTCGGAGGTCGCTAATAAACTGCTTGATGTCGCCCTGGCGGCCTTCAACTTCTATCAAAACTCCGGTGGTGCTATTCATTACCCTTCCGCGCAGCTCGCGACGGCTGGCCTGCGTATACACAAAAGGGCGAAAACCGACCCCTTGCACTACGCCTCGCACCAGGATTTGTGAGCGGGTAACCATAATTGCAATTCCGCAGTTTTGAACTCTCTGTGCAACCTCTGTGTTCTCTGTGTCTCTGTCGTTGGTCTTGCCGGGAACAAATCACCACAGAGACACAGAGAACACAGAGGCTGCACAGAGAAGAATGCAAGTTTTATAAACTACTACGCCGGGGACCTGCTTCCGACCGCAACGCTGTTTTCTATCCGCGACTCCAGAAAACTGAGATATTCATCGAGGCCTGCTCCAGTCTTTGCCGATACTCTCAAGACGTGCATTCCTGGTCGCACTGATTGAATGCTCCGATCCGCAGCCGGTAGATCAAATTCGACAGCCTCGGCAAGATCCATTTTTGTGATCACCGCCACGTCGGCCGTATTGAAGATCGTTGGATACTTTAGCGGCTTGTCCTCGCCCTCAGTTACCGACATCAAAACCATTCGCAGGTTTTCCCCGAGGTCGTAGCTCGAAGGACAGACGAGATTGCCGACGTTCTCGATGAAGAGACAGTCCAGCTCACTAAGTTCCCATTCGTCGAGAGAGCGTTGGACCATTCCAGCGTCGAGATGGCAAACCGTGCCGGTGATGATTTGCTTAACCGGAACGTGGCTGCGGCTCAAACGCGCCGCATCGTTCTCAGTCGCAAGGTCTCCAACCAGAGCTGCCACGCGGCGTCCGTTTTCACGCAGACGCGTCAGTGTCTTCTCCAGAAGCGTCGTCTTCCCGGCGCCCGGACTGGAAACAAGACTGACCACATAAAGTCCTGCGCCTTCGAAACGCTGTCGCAGTGCGCGAGCCAGAACATCATTCTGTTTCAGCACATTTTGCCTGACTTCAACCAGTCGCGGTTGTGAACTCATATTGCCGCCTCCGCAAAGCTGACATCCGGGTCAAGGTCAACATCTTCACCGTCCGAGATCTCAATTGCGGCCAATTCCAACTGTCTCCCGCTAACAACATCCGGGGTCAGGGTGCCGCAACCCGGGCAACGGAATAGCTGGATCGAATCCAGCGTCTTCTCAGTTTCGCAACGATGACAAAAGACCACAACCGGGACCTCTTCAACAACCAATTGGGAACCTTCCAAAAGCGTTCCTACGCATGCCAGTCCATAGGAAAACAGCAGAGCATCCTTCACTACGCCCGATAGTGGGCCCAACTTGAGATGCACAGCGTGAACCTTTGCGCCTCCATGGTTCTTCGCCTCCCGGGAAGCGCCTTCGATGATGCTCATGGCAATGGAAAGCTCGTGCATATCAGGTTGAAATTCTCTGTGCAACCTCTGTGTTCTCTGTGTCTCTGTGGTGACTTTCCCCCGCAAGGCTAACCACAGAGACACAGAGCACACAGAGGTTGCACAGAGAAGAATTCCTCATCCTTCCTTCTCAGCGGCGATATCGAAAGAAAACTTCAACTCATTCTTGAGTTTGATAGTGCCGCCCGCAGCCGAGAACGGCTTAATCCCGAAATCACGCTGCTTCAGGGAAAAGTTTCCCTGGGCTCTCAACCTTTCTTCAACGACGGTGATCTGGGATGTAATCCAAAGATTTTTCTGCTTGACGCCATGCAACGTCACATCGCCAATGATCCTGGCTCGGTGGCGTCCTTCGGCCACCCTGGTTACCGAAACATCAGAACTCACAAAAACGATTTCGGGATATTTCGCCATCTCGAGCACTTGCTCGCGCATTGTCTGCTCAATCTCCGCGCGATCTTTTTCTTTAATCTCATCAATCACAACAATCGAGTCTGCCTTTATCGCCATTTTCAGAGATGCTTCGGCAAAGCTCCCCGGCACAAACTGCGCTTCTCCTGAAAAGTCCTTTATCGCGAGCACCGGATCGTGACCGAAGACAGAAAACAGTCCTTCCGCAAACGCCTGTACGGTGAACTTACTTCGATCCGGAACGAGACGGTATTGCACAATCACGTTGACCTGGTCTTCATGCTGCAAAAAAGCACAAAATGCGCAAAATGATTAGAAATCGAAGCTTACACCGATCAAACAGAACTCATTTGTGCTTTCTGCGCCCCACGCCCTACATTCTTGAGATTCGGATGTAGCGGCGGATGTCGTTGAAAGAAGTAAATAGCGCGGCGGCGGCGAGCCCCAGCGTGCCAGACGAACAATTTTCCATGCAAGGTGTGCCGTTGATCGCCCGCATTCAACCGCGCTAGCTGCCGATTCCTGCTGCTCTCTCAATTTGGTTTCACTCATCCTGTTTTCACTCATCCCGATTACGCCCATTTTCGAATTCACAGAAAGCTTGTTTACCAGACACGCAACCACGGCCACTGCCGGCTGGACCGCCGCTTCCACCGGCGCACTCAATCCCATGAGTCCTTCTTCCGGACCGAAGGTGGCCGGCTCACAACCTTCCCTTCCATCGCGTGGATGCCGCCGTAGGTGGCGCAGGTCCCGATTGCAACTACCGCCAAAGCCTTTGGAGCCAGGCGATCGATCCAATCGTTGGTCCTGATGGGTTGACCGGTCAACGCGTCCTGCCCCATCGCAGCCCAGTAGCCCTCGCCACTAAGGTTTTCGTTTGGAATAAAGCCCTCGACAACCAAGACGAAAGGATCGATTAAACCCTGTTCGGCCTGATAGAAATACTTCATGAAGTCATCACCAACTTCGTACGCAAGCACAGGATTGTGCAAATGGACTTTTGGAAGTCCGGGTATCGCTCCCATCACCACCTCTTCGACACTTGGCTGCGTTGCCGCAGTGATGGAAACTGAATCGCCGTCACAACCCAAACCTGCGGTGATCCAAACTATATGAACATCCTTGACCGCCGGTGGCCGCTGCGTGTTACGACCATACGGGCAGTTGCTGCCGCCATAGGTTGCCTCTCCTTTCTCCGTAATAATACGGAACGCGATTCAATGTCAGATGGGGTGATTACAGACTGAACGCCTACAGCTTTATTTAGGGGCTTCAAATTATTATCCCGCGCCGCGTGAGTGTTTGTTCGTAAACTTACGTATTTAAGGTCGCGAAGCTACGTATTTTTCTTGTCTTTTTCGTGCGGTGGGGCTTTGCCACAACGAAGCACAAAAGTCACAAAACGATTGGTAGATGCATTTGTGTTTGTTGTGCCTTTTTTTGTGGCTTCATTTTGGAGGGCGAATCGAATTGGTTCGGCTGGGTGTGGAGGTCAGCGAGATCTGGACGGCCGGTTCTTATCCACGACGGCAATGACGATAACGAGAAAGGCGATTAATCGAGTGAGGTAAACCACCGGGTTAAATCTATACGGTTCGCCCATGACCATAAGCACGAGCCAGTTGAGTCCAAGCAGCAAGAACGCCAACGCGAAAAAACCAAAGAAGCGATCGCGGGATCGCCGCCAAAAGCCTACGAAGAAGCCCGCTACCGTTAGGCAGCCCATAATCACTGCTCCATAGATGGTGTCTTTCATGATCTTTCTCTGTAGCTGAGTAGGCCGCGGGTCAATATTTTTTAATCCGCTGCTTCCCACACAAGTCCGAAGAGCAAGAGCGATATTGCTATAAGCGCCGACAGAGCCCGAACCATCGAGAGATCTATCGTCGGTATCAAGATGAGATCGACAAAGACCAATACATTGTTGATTGCTAATCCGAGAAAGCAAAGACAACTCCAAAAAAGGAGAGGCGAGCGATTTCGTAAATAGCTGCGAAACAACTGGCCCGCACAGACCAGGCTCGTCGCCGCGCAGAGTAGATAAACAATCAGAGCCATCAGTCGTTTCCCTTTATAAGTCTGAAGGCTTCAGCGAACAGACGGATCCTGTCGGGCCCCTCGCCTAAAATCAGACTCAAGACTGGAATTCGCTGCTTGGAATAGGCTACGGCCAGATCATTCACTAAACCTAACGCAGCCAGATCAGAAGGATGATACCAGTAGTTTTGATTACTTTCGGACTGAGAAATCAGTTCAATCGCAACAAGCGCCGACAGTTGTTCCTCAGCAACCTCCTCTTCAATCCCTAATTCCGTTGCGACCTCTGAAGCATTAAACGATCTTGGCTGGTTACGATGCAGTAGCAGCAAGACCTCCAACATGACAACAGAGTGGATCTGTTCTTTGATGAATTTTTTAAGCTCTTTGGAAAGGTGCTGCCGTCCCACTTGGAATGTTCAACCCCCTAAATTTTGGAGTACATGCAAACGCGTGCGTGGAGTCCTCATCGTGTTCGTGGCTGCGCGCTCAATTGGTCTAAGCGGCAGATGAAGCAGTAGCTTTAGCGAGAGTTCTTTAGACCAGGCGGGCGGGGCTCGTCCGGCAGTCTGTGATCCCGATGCCGAAGTTAAGAAGGAAACTGGATAACCGACTTCAGTCGCAAATCGTGCGTCCCTCGGAAGTCCGAATCCGTTATCCAGTAACGCAACAAGTGGATCAGCCTGAGGCGGTCCCTTGGCTGCGCGCTTTTGTGAGCGGGCCATCATAGGCACGCGGTAACTGTTCTCACCGGCTTGAGATGGCGAGCACGATGTTTGGTCGTGATGATCTTCTTGTGAGTTCTGCGCCACACGGTCCTCGGCGACAATCAGTGGGAAGAACTGAGGTCCGACATTGTTTGAGACACACAATGATACGAGCGCGGCGAAAACCAGAAGAGCGCGCGCATTCTTCAAGGCAGTGGTGCTCGCTTGAGGAGACATTAAGTGGCGGTCGAAAATCTTAACGGAACCGTTTAAGTGGTTCAAGTACAATCATAGCGA
>Ga0268386_10002435_pt1 | contig 13255 bp, 10 predicted proteins | sample RVTome_15_FD_200260 | JGI IMG/M metagenome (GOLD analysis project Ga0268386, IMG submission 200260) | Soil microbial communities from uranium-contaminated site in the Upper Colorado River Basin, Wyoming, United States - RVT150D86... ...
TCCGAACTGGCTCAGGAGCCCTGGGACGGCGAGGCGGTTGAGCCCGTTCCCCTGACGGCTCGCGAGTTGGAAATTCTATATCACATTTCAAAAGGCTGGAGTAATCACCAAATTGCCGACTACCTCTATTTGTCACTTCACACCGTCAAAAACCATGTGCACAACATCCTCAAGAAACTGCAGGTGCAGCGGCGCTTAGAAGCCGTCGAATACGCCAATAAGCGCCGCTGGTTATCGCATCGCTACCGCTAACCTCAGCTCTGCTCCCCCGCTCTCTAAACTGGGTTGCATCAGGTGCTCCTAACTCTCATGCTATAGGCGAGAAAAGCACCGGCAGCGACCGTCTATACAACCGTGCGGCATACGCTCATCTCACCCATCATCTCCGACCTCCCAACTGATCTTTATGCATCACTCGTGTTACAGCAATAGAAGCAAATAGAGGCCCATTTTCGCCAAATTAGTCCTTACATATGAATCCTTTTTGCATCTTGAGAACTATTGCCCCAATCGGATTTACCCCGGATAATGGACATCACATTTCACAGCGTAGCCGTGTACAGGGGGCAAAGCAGTTTGGCGTCTGTTCAGCGCCAGTGAGTGAGACATGTGAAAGATGCAACAATAGATTTGTGACCTTTCATTTCAGAAATATTCCCAGAGTTATGCATCACCTTTGACCAGGAAACAGCAATATACAAAAAATGTTTTGACATAGCATTGGAGCTCCCTTTCATCGCTGATTGAGCAGTGTATATCCGGAGCCATGCAAGCCAGAGGTCGTGTGCAGTGTGGCCTGATTCACCTGGTTAAAAACCGGCTACTAGATGCAGGGAGGTACGCATGAAGTCACCGATTCGTGTATGCATCATGCACGACCATCGGCTGTTCTTCGATGCGGTGTGGAATGTGCTCCGCCAGCAAGACACGTTTGCTGTTGTCAACCCGGCCCCTGACACGCTTAACCTCAAGCTTCCACCCCTGGATAATAGCTCTCCACCTTTCGATATTGCCCTGATCGACGCTACCATGGACAACCCGGATGCGATCAGCACCACACGTGATTGTAAGCAGCTCTTTCCGCTCGCTAAAGCGATCATCATCGGTTTGGAGCCCTGCGAAACCGCCATTCTCCAGGCCATCGAAGCCGGCGCCAACGGTTACACCGTCAAAGACGCCAGTTGCTCTGAGTTACTCTATACCATCCAAGCCGTACACGACGGGCAAACGCCTTGCTCGCCTCGCATTGCCGCCTTAGTCTTTGCACGCATTGCCGAAATCGCCCAGCAACACAACCGTTATGTGCCGGAACACACCGTGCGGGTCACGCCACGTGAGTGCGAAATTTTACAGCTTCTCGCCGATGGCTGTCACAACGCGGAAATTGCACATCAACTCGGCATTACCCTGCATACCGTGAAGAATCATGTGCACCATATTTTAGAGAAATTTCAAGCACGCGGGCGGCGTGAAGTCATTCAACGCGCCTACGAGCATGGAGTGCTCACTGGTCCTAGGCCCTCAAGAGTTCCCCTGGCGCAGAGCCGGGTCTGAAGGGGGTTGGTTGCCGACAAGGAGGATTATACCGTGGAAGAAAGCGACATCCGGAACAAAATCAAAGAAGCGATTGCCAACGTGAGCGATATCGAGTTGGAAGACATCCCGGACGATGCGTCGTTCAAAGAAGATCTCGGCCTTGACTCTCTCGTCTTGCTTGAGATTTCGGTGGATATCGAGCTGCAGTTCGGCCTGGAAGTCTCAGAGGAAGACCTGGCCCAATTGCATACCCTGCAGGACGCGGTGGAACTCGTGCAACGAGCCCTTGTCAATCAAGACTGAGGTAGTGGGAATATGCAGTCCAGGATCGTAGTAACAGGTCTCGGCATGGTGACCTCGATCGGCATCGGCAGCGATACTTTTTGGCAACACGTGCTCGCCGGCCAATCTGGTATCGGGCTCGTCGAGTCCTTCGACACCAGCGGCTATAAAGGGACAAAAGGCGGTGAAGTCAAAGGGTTTCAGGCGGCTGATTACCTAACTACGCTGAATCCCGAGCACATGGGCCGCGCCTCTCAATTTGCGACGGTGGCAGCGCGTCTGGCCGTTGCCGATGCTCACTTAGACGTGACCCACATCATCCCAGAACGAGCCGGCGTCTCGATGGGGACGACCTCAGGCGAGCCCAATCAGATCGAACGCTTCAACGACCACTTTGTGGACGAGAACCTCAGCGGCATTGGCCCCGAGTTTATGGCGTCCTATCCCTGCCATGTGATTCCCGCCCACGTGGCCAGCGAAGTGGGGTTTGCCGGCATCAATACGATGATTCCCACTGCCTGCGCCGCCGGCAATTACGCCATCGCACATGCGTTCGACACGCTGCGCTCGGGCCGTGCTGACGTCATGCTGGCCGGGGGGGCGGACGCCTTCTCCCGCATCACATACACTGGCTTTGCGCGGCTCGGCGCCATTGCGCCCGACACGTGCCAGCCCTTCGACCGCCATCGCAAAGGGATGATACCTGGTGAGGGCGCCGCCATCCTGGTTCTGGAGCCGCTCAAGCGTGCTCTCGACCGGGGGGCGTCGATTTACGCCGAAGTGGCTGGCTATGGCCTCTCTTGCGATGCGCACCATATTACGGCGGCCCACCCTGAAGGAGACGGATCAGCACGGGCGATGGAAAAGGCCCTGACGTATAGCGGCATCAATCCGGAATCGGTGAGCTACATCAGCGCCCACGGTACCGGTACGCCGACGAACGACCATCGCGAGACGATGGCGGTCAAACGTGTGTTTAAAGACGCCGCGTATCAGGTTCCGATGAGCTCGATCAAGTCCATGCTCGGGCATACGATGGGAGCGGCCTCGGCGATCGAAGCAGCGGCCTGCGCCCTAGCAATCCGGCACGGCTGTATTCCACCGACGATGAATCTCGAGGAACCCGATCCCGAGTGCGATCTCGACTATGTGCCCAATCGCGCCCGCGACTGCGCCGTGACTGTGGCGATGAATAATGCCTATGCATTCGGCGGTAATAACTCCTCGTTGATCTTGAAGAAATGTGAGGTATAACACGCATGGATCGTCGGGTCGTCATTACAGGCACCGGAGTTCTCTCAACCCTAGGCGATGCACCGGGCGCCTTGCACACCGCATTGTGCAAAGGCTGTAGTGGCTTGCGTCCGATTGGTCTGTTTCCTACCGAGGGGCTGGTGTCGCAACAAGCGCACGAACTCGCCGACTTCGCACCGAAGGACTATCTAGGCAAAAAAAACCTGCGGGCTCTGGACCGCACCTCGCAGTTCGTCACCGCCGCTGCCGCCCTAGCGCTTGACCACAGTGGGTGGACATCGGAGCTACGCCGTGAGCATGAAGTCGGCTTGGTGCTCGGTACGATGTTTTGTAGCGTCCGGACCATTGCCGAATTCGATCGGCGCGGACTGACGCTCGGTCCGAGCTATGTCAGCCCGATGGATTTCGCCAATACCGTGATCAATGCCGCCGCCGGTCAGGCGGCGATCTGGCACGACCTGCGCGGGGTGAACTCCACCATCGCGACCGGCCTGACCTCCGGTCTGCAAGCGATCGCTTATGCTACGGATCAGATTCGCAGCGGCCAAGCCACAGTGCTGTTAGCTGGAGGGGCCGAAGAACTGTGCTTCGAGTCCTTCTACGGCTTTGAACGAGCAGGCTTATTGTGCGCGTCGGAAAACGGTAATGGCGCATACCCAATTCCATTCGACGCCCGGCGCAACGGCTTGACCTTGGGCGAAGGTGCGGCACTGCTCATGCTGGAGGACGCGGAGTCTGCCACCACTCGCGGTGCCACGATCCTAGCCGAAATTAAAGGCCATGGCAGCGGTTATGATCTATCACGCGGTACGCAAAAACGTACTTCTATTGACGCCGTGAGCCGCGCCATGCGACTGGCGTTACAGGACGCTGGCATGGACGCGGCGGAAATTGAGGGGCTGAGCGCCTCTGCCAATGGCAGCGTACGCTCGGATGTGAATGAAGCGCAGGCCATTGCCAAGGTGTTTGGCGATCACACGGCCAATCTACCGGTGACCGCGATTAAATCCATGCTCGGAGAAACGCTTGGCGCGTCCGGAGCGCTGCAAACCTTAGCCTTCGTCGAATCCATGCGTGACGGCGTTTTGCCCGGTATTCGCGATTTAGAATACCTGGAGACGGATATTCCCCTGCCAATGGCCCGTTCGCATAATCAGCAGGCCATGCTCCGCAGTGGCTTGATTAGCTCTGTCGGACTGGATGGTCATTGTTGTGCCCTCATCCTGTCACAATACGGCGGCCAGTAACGTTTTCGGCAAGGGCGCGATGGCCCACGTGTGCAATCGATGTGAAGGAATTCCGAGGATGAGCGATACTCCCTTGTCAACGTTCATAGCCGCTTCAGCCCCAATCGATCTCGTGCCCCGCATGAAAGGGCAAGGCTATGCTCCCCACGATGTGGAGCGGCGTCGGGATTGGCTCGCAGCCAAAACGGGTTGTGACCTCAGCCATATTAGCGCTGCGACGATCCCGACTGAAGCCATGCGCGGCAATATCGAAAACCCGATCGGTGTGGCTCAGATGCCCCTGGGCGTGGCGGGCCCTTTATTGGTCAATGGGGCACACGCATCCGGTACCTTCTATGTTCCTCTGGCCACGACAGAAGGGGCTTTGGTACGCTCGTACGAACGCGGCATGGTCACCCTCACCCGCGCCGGTGGTGTCTCTACACGGGTGTATACAGACGAGAATCGGATCTCTCCCGTCTTCTTTTTTGACCACGTCGCCGACGCACACGACTTTGTGCAACAGATTGGTGACGCCTTCGACACCATCCGCGCTGTCGCTGGCGCCACCACGCATCATGGCGAACTGCTGCGCCTGGAGTTCCATCCCATCGGCCGTGAAGTCATCGTGAATTTCTGCTACTTCACGGCGGACGCCCAAGGCATGAACATGATCGCCAAAGCCACGGAAGCGGCTTGCACGTGGATCATGGAGCACAGCCGGGCACAGCGCTACTACATCTTCAGCGGCTATAGTACCGAAAAACGCGCCAGCGGTGCGCTCCTGGCTGGCGGTAAAGGCAAAAAAGTCACGGCTGGCGCCCTCATCCCTACGCGCATCGTCCGGGCCTATCTCCATTGCCAGCCGCAACAGCTCGTCGATATGTGGCACCACACCCTGTTGGGTCATGTACAAGCCAACGCCATAGGCTATAACGGCCATTATGCTAACGGCCTTACAGCATTGTTTATTGCCTGCGGACAAGACGTGGCCAACGTCGCTAATGCCGCGGTTGGCATCACCCATTTCGAGTTGACGGCGGACGGCGATCTCTATGCGAGCGTGACTCTGCCGTCACTTACAGTGGCCACGGTCGGCGGCGGCACTAACTTGGGCACGAGTCGGGAGTGTCTGGACTTGCTCGGCTGCGCCGGAAGTGGCCATGCCGCCAAATTTGCCGAGATTGTGGCGGCCACGCTGCTGGCCGGCGAACTGTCCATGGGGGCCGCGATCGCCAGCAGTGAATTCGTCAACGCACATGAAACCTACGGGCGCAATCGCCCCGGTCAGATGTTGTAACCCGATCACACCACGTGGATGCAGAACCAAGATGGGCAGACCCTTTAGAGCGCTAAAAAACGGACCTGATCCTACTTACGACGCCATCGTGATCGGCGCGGGTATCGGCGGCTTGATTTGCGCCAATTTGCTTGTGCGCCAAGGTCTGAGCGTGTTGCTAGTTGAACAGCATTATATGGTAGGGGGATATTGCAGCATTTTCCGCCGCAAAGGCTACACGTTCGATGCGGCAACGCACTTTTATCCGCTACTCGGAAATCCCACCACCACCACCGGAAAATTACTGGGCGACCTCGGTATCACCACCGGCTGGGTCAAAATGGATCCGGTGGATCAATTTCATTTTCCCGATGGCTCGCATTATGCTGTGCCGGCCGACTTCGATCGTTACTTGGCTGAGCTTAAGGCGTTATTCCCCCAAGAGGTAGCGGCTATTGATCGGTTTTTTGCGGTCGTCAAAGAAGCGTACATGTACGGCTTGCTGGCCTACTTCCGTGGCCGCGAGACGGCCAAGCTCGATCCGTACCGCGACCTGACAGTGCAGCACGTTCTCGATCAGCATTTTCGCGATCGCAAGCTCAAACTCTTGCTCACGGCGGATTGCCCGCATTGGGGATCACCGCCGTCACGAACGTCGTTTGTCTTCGATTCCATGCTGCGCCTGTCTTATTTCGTCGGTAATTATTACCCGGTCGGTGGCTCTCAGGCGTTTGCCGATGAACTGGCACAGCGTTTTGAGGAACAGGGCGGACATATCTTGATGAAGTCGCTTGTCAAGCGCATTTTGGTAAAAAACGGTACGGCCTATGGAATAGAAGTCGAAACAGGTCAGGGGTGTTATCGGCGGGTGGAACCCATCTGCGCCGAGTGGATCGTGTCGAACGGGGATTTGCGTCTGACGCTAGAGCAGCTCGTAGGCCCAAAGCACTTGAAATCGTCTTATCTTGATTCCGTGCGGTCGCTGCGCCTGGCCTATCCCTGTTATCTCACCCATATCGGCGTGCAAGACATTCCCACGGAGGTCTTGCGCGAGGCCCACGGCTATTACTGGGATGATTGGAACACGGATCTCGTCGGCCGCAATGCGCTGCGCTTCAAGCTTTTTGTTCCCACGCTCTACGAACCCAGCTTGGCGCGTCACGGCGGACACATCGTCATTATTCAGAAAGTCATGGATATCGATTACGACCACATTGGCGACTGGGCCGTCCACAAGGCGAATTTCGAGCGCTACATCATGGATCATCTCGAACGCCTGATCCCGGGATTCGGCAGTAAAGTCGTGGTCAAGCTGAGCGCCTCGGCTCTGACCTCACATCGTTACACGCTGAACCATCAGGGCGCCATGCTCGGCTGGGAAATGTCACCGAACCAACTCGGTCACCATCGTCTTGACGTCGTTAGTCCAATCGACAGGCTGTCATTTGTCGGCCATTGGGTTCAGCCCGGTGGCGGCATTACCCCGGTCATTGTCTCGGCGGTCAAAGTGGCTCGAATGATTACCAAGCAGTCGGCGGAATCGGCTATTGCAATGGTTTGAGATGGCAATATGTCGCATCCTAGGAGCCTCGTATGAAGACTAAGCGCAAATTTGTTTGGTAACGCGCACCAATTGGCGCGGGACAGGTTGGCCGGAACAGGTGGAGAGGAGTCCGGTTATGGCACGAGTGCTGATCATTACGGATAGCAACACCCTGTCGCATGTTCTGATGAACCGCTTGAGCAAAAGTCCTCTGGTTGAAGCGTCCTATGTGGGGCATCGCTTTGACGGTGGCTATACTTACGGCTTTGGCGAGCATGCTATCGACACGGTGATCTACTGCCCGGCTCTCCGCAGCCCAAAGGAGATGATCCCCAATCTTGCCGAAGCCGATACCGTGTTTGAGGAGTGTGTTCAGGCGGGTCTCACCCAGGTCGTGGTGGTGGCAAGCGCTGCTATCTACGGGGCAACGCCGTTTAATCCCGGTCTTCTCACCGAATCGCAAATACCACTGCACCGCGGTCGTAGTGTGGTAAGCGATCAATGGTTAAAGCTCGAAATGCTCGCCCAGGACACGCTGTCTGGCCATATGCATCTCACCATTCTCCGGCCTGCGGCAGTGCTGACTGACGACGGTACCCATCCGTTTAGTCAGCTCTTTCGGTCGCCCTCTGCCGCGACGTTGCCGCTGTACGATCCGCCTTTGCAACTGTTGAGCCCGGACGACCTGGCAGAGGCGGTAAGCCTCGCCATTGAGCGCCGTGCGGCAGACGTGTTTAACGTGGCGCCGTCCGGCGTGATTCCGCTGCATGCGGCGTTGCGCCTGGCCGGGGTGAAACCAAAACCCATGCACGGGATATGGCAACAACGGCCACGCCGCCGCCCGGTCACGGCAGAGACGGATCAGCTCGACTACCTCCGGTTTAACTGGACCATTGCCAATACCCGCATCACCGACGCCCTCGGGTTTCAGGCGCAACGATCAAGTACCGACACCTTATTGGAATTTCTGAACCGTCCGGTGCCAACGAGTGGGGCACCGTCGTTCGATACCTTCGGTCTTGATCCCGCTTATTTTCAGATGTGGCAACGTCGGCTTTTTGCCTTTCTGCACGATCGCTATTGGCGCGTCGAGGTCAAGGGCATCGAACACGTACCGCATCAAGGGGGTGCGGTGATCACGGGGGTGCATCGCGGCTTTATGCCCTATGACGGCGTGATGGCCTTGCACACTATTTATGAGCATACCGGGCGCTTTATCCGTTTTCTCATTCATCCAGGGCTGGTCAAAACGCCATTCCCATTTGATTTTGCCAAACTCGGCGGCATCAATGCGTGTCGCGAAAACGCCGATTACATTTTGCAACGCGACGGCCTCCTGGGTTTTTTTCCCGAAGGGATTCAGGGCGCCTTCACCTACTACCGCGATGCCTATAAATTGCGTAAGTTTGGCCGCGACGAATACGTCAAAGCCGCGCTGCGCAATCGGGCGCCGATTGTGCCATTTGTCACCGTCGGCAGCGCCGAGATCTTTCCCGTCATTGCGAAAATACGTTGGCCATGGTGGAAACGCGTCAGTCTGTGGCCATGTTTCCCCATTGCGCCGCCGTTTCCCTTGTTGCCGGTGCCCATGCCATCGAAATGGCACACACAATTTCTCGAACCGATGCATGTTGAACGTCACTACGAACCCGAAGCCGCCGATGATGCGGCAACCGTGCAGGCGATCAGTGCCGAAGTTCGCAAGCGTATGCAAGATGCGATTGACGATATGCGTGAGCGGCGGACCTCGGTGTTCTATGGTTCGATTTTTGAGGGCTCGTCAGTGTGAACCAGTTATGGGCGAATGTCCAACGGTTAGCTCATATTCTCGCTGTGCTCACCCGGCACTCGCTGTCCTACGCACTGGGCGAGCGCTTAGATCAGTGGCCTCGGCTGGCTCGATATCTGCCGCCGGGCAATCTGGCAGGTCCGGAACGGCTGCGCACGATGCTTGAAGAGGTGGGCGGTACGTTTATCAAATTGGGGCAAATGCTTGCCTTACAGCCGGATATTTTGCCCATTAACTACTGTAATGCGTTGTTTAAATTGCTCGACCGCATTACGCCTTTCGAGTACGACGCGGTCGAAGCGGCATTCCAGGAATATTTCGAGACGAGCCCGAGGACCATTTTTGACCGCTTTGACCCGGAGCCGATTGCTACCGCCTCGATCGGGCAAGTCTACGTAGCCTATCTGGACGAGCGCAAACTGGCAGTGAAGGTGCAACGTCCAAGCGTGCAGGAAGATTTTGCCGGTGATATCCGGCTGATGACAGCGGCTGTCTACTGTATCAAAGGATTATGCTTACGAAAGTTGTATTGGATGATCGAACCGTTGACCGAGTTTGTCTCGTGGACCAAAGAAGAACTCGATTTTCGCTTTGAGGCTCGCTACATGCAGGCATTGCGGCGCAACGCGCAGGATAACGAAAAAGAATATATCCCTGACGTTGTTGAGGAATACTCCAGAGAGCGAGTGCTGACATTGGAATTTTTGGAGGGTATCACCCTGCTGAACTACATTCGGGCGATCGAATCCGGCGACGAACTATTGCTCCGGCGGCTCCGTGCAGAGGGCTTTGATCCAGACCGTTTTGCCCGCAATATCATCGATAACTTCTTAAACGACGCCTTTCGCCACGGCATGTTTCACGCCGACTTGCATCCGGCGAATCTAATGATCTTACGCAACAGCGTCGTCGGCTATATCGACTTCGGCATCACCGGTGTACTCAGTCCGTATCTGCGCCGTCATCTTGTCGGCCTAACCCTCGCCTACTCGCGTGGTGACCTCGATGGCATGTACGCGTCCTTCTTCAAGGTATCGGCCTTGGATAGCGATTCGGATGTCGATGCCTTTCGCCAGGGTCTACAGCGTTTATCCACCGAATGGTACACGATGCAAGGCAAGGAGCGGCGCTTGATCAAGAACATTACGCTGGTGATGCTCGATCTGCTCAAACTCTCGCGCGAAACCGGTGTCTGGCCGGAACGGGATGTGATCAAGTACATTCGTTCTGCAATCGCCATTGATGGTCTCATCACCCGGTTTGCCCCCGGGTTCGACGTAGGCAAATACCTGGAGTTGGTCTGCAATCGGTATCTCACGTGGCACGAGCGCCGAGAACTGTTTGCCTTCGAGACGCTGGTGGACTGGTCCAGCGCCAATGTAAGCCTCTTACGCGATGGCGCGATCCGGGCGGCAGCAATGCTCGAACGCGCGGCCTCCGGTGAGTATACATCGCCGGCTGTCATGCGTCCGGCGCCAATTCTGCCGTCACAGCGGCAGGCCGTCCATATGGCAGCGGTTATGTTTTCAATTGCCGTGCTCATGACCGTCACTCAGGAAACGGTACGGTTCGGTGTGAACTTGTTTACAGCAGAAATGTTGCTCATGACAGTGGCAGCAGCCAGATTCTTGAAGGCTATTCGCAATTTTATTTAAAAAAATTATCATTTTGTTAGCTGTAATAAAATTAATAAAATGCTAAACTCTTTTGAGTATTGTTGTTTTGAATAGGTTTCTTGCGATGAACTCAGTCTTAATAATGATGAATTTAAAAAATAAATACATATTAAAGATAAGCTTTCTTTGTTGAATTCTTCATTATGAGTTTCATTTCTCAACAACCATCCATCTCAGAAAGGAGTTTTGAGATGATACAAGACTTGACAAAATCCCTAATCGGCTTTTCGTGGGGTATGACTCTGTTTGGCGCCCACCAAGCGACCAATTTGTTCATGCTACAAAACCCGAGTCAGTCCATGCACAGCACGGCGGCCGCTTTCGATGCCGTCACGCAAGCGGCCGAAGAGCAGTTGAGCGACATCCTCAAAGGCGCTTTCAAAGCTGGAGATCAATTGCAGCGCGGCGCGGTGGATATGGCATCTGGATTCATTACGCTCGATGCCTTGAATCCGAGCCAATTGCTGCAAATGGCCTCCCAGCTCATGCAGCAATCAACCGGCATGCTCAGCCCAGGGATGTGGATGGGCGGCTCTAGAGCGGGTATGGGTTCATCGCAACCGACGACTGGCTGGGGTCCCGTATAGCAGGGCAAGAGACAACAGAAATGGGGAGTCGTGCGCGAACTCACCGAGGCCGTGATCGGATTTCCTTGGGCGCTCTTCCTATTCGGAGGCCAGCAGCTCGCTAACATGTTACCGCTGCGACCTTCAGCCGCATCGCCTCATCCTGTCGAGGCGGCGCTGGACACGGTCGCGCATGCAGCCGTCTCGCAATTGGGAGATCTCTATCAGGTTGCGTTTCAAACTGGTGACCAGCTCCAGCGGACGGCGATGGATAGAGGGGCCGGTTTCCTGACATTGCAGGTGCTACATCCCGGGCAGGCTACGCAACAAATGGCTGAGGTGTTGCAGCCAGCCCTCAATGCGGGACGCCTGTTGCTGTCACCGCAGGCGAGTTGGACGGCGTATCAGGAATTGCTCAACAAAATCCAGGTGTATTTCTTGGTGCAAGACGTGGAGTCAGCCTTGGCGATTCATACGAGCCACCACATGTCGCTACAAGCTCTAACCGAACAGGCATATGACCGTGATACGCACTCGGCACTTTGGGCCGTCGAGGGATTGGGTCGCTACTACGGCGAGCAGATTTGGCAGCACGAAGACGCCCCCCAAGGTCTCCTCAGCGGTCATGCGGCGAGCCAGCTCCCCGAGAAGAGCTTGAGCATGTTGCATGCTGGCGTGGGGTTATCATTCGCAAAAAAGCTGTTGCGTCCCCTGTCACCCCAGAGTTCGCGTGCCGAGATTCGGGACGTGTTACACCGTTTGGTCAGGCTCATCCACGACAATTTTCAGGAGGGTTATATCGGAGCCGCCTACGAATCTTTAGGGCTGGTCGCCCGGACGTTTCATCCGCGTTTGGTCGATGTGCTGGATGCAGTCCTAGGCGATGTGGCGCCGGATGTCTCGGGGTGTTATTGGCATGGGGTTGGGCGCGCCCTGTATTTCTTCCCAACGTATTTCTTGCCTGGATTGGGTTTGCCCTGGCAGGCGGTGACACATGAAGCTCCACACGAGCTAGCCCGGCTCAATGCGCTGGCCGGTTTAACCTATGCGGCTGTGATGGTCAACCTCCGGCACCCGGCGATCATCGCAGCGCTTCTGTATAATCATGCCGAGCAACTCACGGCTGACGGCGCCTTTGCCAACGGGGTGGCTGCCTCAGTCATGGCGCGCTATGACACGACGCCAGATGCGCCATTTGTCAAATTCTTCTATCAGTACCAACCGGATCCATCGATTCCGGGTTTGGCGGCGCTCTGGAATGCATATGTGACGATTCCTTGCGAGCAGGCCTTGACGCATTATTACCCAGTGTTAAAGGCCCATCGCCGTCTCGACGAAATGGCGCAGTATCAACCCTGGTCATCATCCGTTACACGCTTGCACACGAGTTGACAGTCCAAAGTGTTTTTTTAGAGGAAACGGATGCGACTGATGAATTCATCCACTCGGAATCAGAACATCGTGAGGATTTACCGAGAGCCAGTGGGCGAAGAGGCGTTGAAAGAGACCTTGCAACAGGTGGGATAGTGACCTTGAGAGGCATGCAATCCAATCAGGCCCCCCGGGCCTCGTTCAAACGTCGGCGGCAGGAGATCGAGCGCCGTTTTGCTGCGCACGGTTTGCTGCGTCCGCCTGAGCCATTGGAGCAGCCGAGCCGCAAACTGCGTCAGGCTCTCGAAAGCCTGGGACCGGTGTTCTCGACGTTCGGTCTCTATCTCTCGTCGCGGGCAGATCTGTTTCCGGCAGCGGATTGCCTGACGCTGTCAGCACTTCCGAATTGGGCACCCGCAATGCCGTTACTGACAGTGCGCGATCTGATCGCAGCCGAACTCCATGACGATCCGGAGATGGTGTATGCCGTTTTTGAGGATACGCCTTACGAATCCTGTGTGGCTTATCAATCGCACCGAGCCGTGCTCCGCACCGGCGAGCATGTCTTAGTAAAGGTGACGCGTCCCGAGACGCAACTCGCCGAGTCGTTGACCTACGACCTGGAGTTGCTATCGGTAGTGGGTAAGGTCTTAAGCCAAAAGACATGGGGAGGTCTCTCGATCGAGGACGCCATCGCGGATTTTCGGGTGACATTGCGCTGGCAACAGGAGCT
>Ga0268386_10002437_pt1 | contig 13248 bp, 9 predicted proteins | sample RVTome_15_FD_200260 | JGI IMG/M metagenome (GOLD analysis project Ga0268386, IMG submission 200260) | Soil microbial communities from uranium-contaminated site in the Upper Colorado River Basin, Wyoming, United States - RVT150D86... ...
CCGCTCGCTGAGGTAGGGACCCCACTTCTTCCACGGCATCTTTCGCTCTCGTGTCGCCTCGAGCCGGAGCTGCTCCGCTGTCATGACTGACCCTCGCGCTGGCTAGAATGGCAGGCCCAGGACGTGCCTGTAGTGCCCCGGCACCGGGTCCAGGCCCGTGTCCTCGGTTGGCCGGAACGGCAAACGGTTGCGCCAGGCATCGTCGACGCTCGGCAGGATCCAGAACTGGCCCTCGGGGTCCCGCACGACCCACTGGTGCGTCGTGCGCTCCACGTAGACCGCCCAGGAGCGCCTCTGCCCATGGATCGGCCTCTCGTCCTCGTCGTGTCTGTCTCGGTCCATCCTGTACTCCCAGGGAGGTCCGGTCGTCTCTCGAGCGCGGCCTGATTCCGGAAGCTCCGGGGAGTTCGACGCCGTCGTCGTCTCGGCTCAGCGCCGGCGGAAGCGCTGCTCCACGGGTTGCTTGGCCATCAGGGTTTCGTGGCGGCCACCTCGGGGACCTCCGCCTTCACCCAGGTGCCGTCCGGATTGAACGTCCGCATGGCCAGCGCGGCGGCGCGGGTGCCTGGCCCGAGGTCTTTCTGGTACACGACGCCGTCGTGATTGACCATGAAGGTCATCACACCCGACACACCGTACTGGGCGGGGAAGGCGACCAGCGCGAAGCCCGCGATCATCTGACCTCGCGCGATGTACTCGTACGCGCCGCCCGGAGCGGCGGGCCCCTGAGCGGTCAGCATGCGGTAGAGATAGCCGTAGAACGGGGTCGGCCCGCCGGACTGGTCGCGCCGGTACCCCTCGGCCCGAGCGCGGACGACCAGGTCGCCCAGCGGGCTGGGGGGCTCACCGGCCTTGGTGGGCCAGTAGAGTCCGTCGCGCTTGCCGGGCGTGCTGGCGAAGTGCTGGGCGTACTCGAGCAGACCGTCGCCGTCGCGGTCCTCGGCGTAGTACTCGCGCTGCGCGTCTACGTAGGCCAGGCACGTCTGCATCGTGTAGAGCTCGTTCCGGCCGATGCGCCGCGCGACGATCTCCTCGCGGCCCTGTCGCGGATCGAACCGCCAGCCCTCGCCGACCTTCACGAGGGGGATGGGGAACGACCAGTCGTCGGTGCCGACGTGGATCACCGTGGTGTCGCCGCTGGCCACGAGCCTGTGGGCCGCGTCGTACGCCGCCAGGAACCCCTCCCGGCTCTGCCGGTCGACCACCGTGTCGCCCGACTGGACGAGCGCGCGGCCTTCGCTGCCGAGGATCCCCACCAGGGCCTTGGTATCGCCGGCGCGCAGAGCGGCGACGAAGGCCTGCAGCGCCTCCTCGGTCGACGCGAAGCGCTTGGGCTGCACCACGGTGACTTTCGGCGCCGCCTTCGGCGGTGCCACCGCCGCTGGCGCATCCGGCTTCGCGGGTCCCGGCGACTGCGCGTTCGCCGGCAGGCCGGACTCCAGGGCCAGCGTGGTGACGGCCACGACCGCGAGCGACCAGAACCGCGTGCTCATCGACGACCTCCTCCGCGGCCACCACCTCCGCCCCGACTGCCGCTGGCCCCGCCGCGGCTCCCGCTTCCTCCCGTCGAACGGTTGTAACTCTGCTGGCTGGCGTTGCCGCGATTGCTGAAGCTCTGGGTGTCACGGCCGCTGCCGACCCCCTCGAAGCCACCGGCCTGGCGACTCTGGCCGGCGCCGCCCTGAGCGGTGGTGCCGGCGCGCGGCGAGGCCTGCGCCCCGCGGTCCCCGAGGCTGCCGCCTGGCTGCTGTCCGGCCGCGCCCTGGCGATCCCGCGCGCTCGGCTGGCCGGGCCCACCCTGCTGGCCGGCACGGCTGAAGTCCGACCCCTGGCTGGTGCGGCCACGAAACGCCTCCCGGGACTGGGCGTTGGCGGGCCCGCTCTTGTTGAAGCGCTGCTGAGTGGCGCTGTCCCGGTACTGCACGCCCTTGCGGTGCTCGGGGCTGTGCTGCCACTTTCCCTTGTTCTGCCCGCCCGAGGTCTGGGAGCGGTGCTCGACGCGGTTGCGGGCCTCGGTCTTGTTGTTCACGTTGTTCGTGAAGTTGTTCGAGACGCTGTTGTTGATGTTGACGTCACCGCCATTCCAGTCGCAGTCGCCCCACAGGGCGGCGCCCACCGCGGCGCCGGCGGCGAAGGTGAACGCCCCGGCGGCGAAGTAGCCGGCCGGGTACGGGTAGTAGGGCGGGTAGGCCGGCGGCCACGCACCGTAGACGACCGTCGGGTTATAGCTCGGTACGTAGACGACCTGCGGGTTCGTCGGCTCGATCCGGATGACGGTCGGCGCGGCCTGGGTCACCTCGACCGTGGTCGGGGCCGGCAGCGTCTGCACCGTGGGGGGCGGCGCCGGCGCCACGGCGGCGCCCTCGACGATCACCTTCTGCTCCGGGGTGTCCTTGAGCTGGCCCGAGGCCTGGGCGCGGGCCCGCAGGCGCTGCACGGCGGCCATCAGATCCTGCTGTTGCGCCAGGAACGCGTCGCCGAGCTTCTGCAGCCAGTCGAGCTTGTCGTTCATCATCGTGAGCACCTGGGGGAAGAAGACCAGCGACTTCACGCTGTCGTCCCAGGTGTGCTGCTTCAGCGCCTCGTTCAGCTGGTCGCTCTTGAGGGTGGGATTGTCCTTGACGAAGCGGGCGGCCTGCACGACCTCGAGGGGATACGTCGAGGCCATCAGGACCTGGGCCAGCAGCGCGTCGGGGTGAAGCGCGATCGGCGCCACGAGCTGGTCGAGCTCCTCGGGCTTGAACGATTTCGGCGCGTCCTGCGGCGTCGCTGGAATGGGCAGGAACACGATGCCCAGCAAGAGCCAGACAAGAACCTTGCGCAACGTGTTCATCCTCGGCCTCCCGCGCCCGCCACTCCACCAGTTCTGGGACTGTGTCGCAATGAGACCTTGGTCCGACGCGGCACGCCGAACCGCGCATCGAGCAGGACGCACTATGGCTCGGCGTTCACCAGGTCACCATGCGTTCACGACGCACCACCGCGAAGCGCGCCATCACGCGGTCGGAATCGTAGTCCCGGCTGATGCCGAGGAGGTTGTACAGGCCGCCGTATCGCACGTCTCCCCCGGCGAGCGCCCGGAGCCGGCCGTCGGCCATGACGAGGTATCCGTCGAAGTGAGTCCAGAAGGGCTGCTGACCCAGGCGCTCGGCCTCGCCGGGCTGAAGGCCGAGGCGGAGATGGACGTCCGGAGGGATGCAGACGAGACGGAAGACCCGCGCATCGAGCCCGAGCTCCTTCTCTAGGATTTCGGCGCCGTGCGCGAGCAGCGCCTCCTCGATCGCGATCCGCGGAAGCCCGCGACGACCCTGGAAACCCAGCCTCGTGAGCAGCTCCGACGCCGGCCCCTCGTCTCCCTCCTTGGGATCGGGGAAATCTTCGACCAGGACGTCTTCGGCGACCAGCGTCGGAAGGTGCCGGGCCCCGCCAGAGTTCACCACCGGATGGATCATGAGCATCTCGAGCCGCTCCCGGAACCCTTCGGGGGTGCCGGCCGGCAAGGGGATCTGGGCGACCTTGACCTGTCCCGATCCCTCCGCGAAGAGGGGATTCCAGGCGTACTGACGGAGCGAGGCCAGCTCGACTTTCGATTCCAGGCGCCGGGCGGCCAGTCCGAGCCGTCGCGCCCCCCGGAGGGTGTCGTCGGAAAAGGCCGTGAGGAGATCCGCGAACACCTTGTCCGGCACCTGGGTCGGCCGGGCCGTTGCTGCGGGCGAGGCCGGCCCGCTCTTGGCCGACGTCACCGCCGCCATCAGCGTGTCCGCGAGCCTGGCCAACCCACTCATGTCGCCAGCCTTGAGCGCGCGTTGAGCCGCCTCCCGGGGGTCTACCGACGCCACTGCGGTGGTCGCCGACTCGGCGGTGGTCAGGGCGAGGGCGTGCAGTGCCGCCCGCCGCCCCGAGTAGAAGTCCTTCCACGGGGCGTCCGCCCGCTCCAGCGAGGCGAGGTGCTCGACGGCCCGGGTGCGGAGCCCCGGCAGATCCTTCGCAGCGAGGCGGCTGAACGGCAGCAAGCCGGGAGAGAAGGGGTCGAGCTTGACGTCGGTGACGACGTAGACCGCTCGAGCCGTCTCGATCTGGCGTTGCTTGCCCTCCGCCGAGCGGCGAAGCGCCTCGCCGCGGCGGCTCAGCTCCTTGACGCGTGGCCAGTCAGCCTTCTCCAGCGCCCGGCCGATCAGGACCGGCAGCGTCGCGAGCTCGGCTTTCTCCTGCTCGATGCGCCGGAACTCCGCGACCGAGAGCACCCCGGCCATCAGCGTCCGGGCGCGCTGCAGATAGACATCGCGGTACACCGTGTCGACGTTCCCGGTATCGATCAGCTCGGACACCAGCCCGAGCGGATCGGCGCTCACGGCGGCCTTTGCTGCCATGATGACTCTCTCCTCCTGGTCTGCCAGGCCGCAGCGCGGCGCACGCATCCACCGGCCGAGCCGGCCGTCAGACCATGATGCTCACGCGGTGATCGTGTAGTTGAGCTCCTGGATGCCGTGCAGCAGGACCTTGGCGGGTCGCCCGGGGACGGCACGTTCAGCCGAAAGCATGGCGAGCCGCAGCGTAACGAGGTGGGGGGTTCCCCTTCCATTGGACCATGGTCCCATCGGGCCCAGTCAGGCCTCCAGGGCCAAGAGCACGATCGTGGAGCATCGGCGCCTCGAGCGTGTCTCAGGGTGCCGCGAGGTGAGACGAAGGTCCCATAGCACCCTGATCCGGTGCCCTGGCACCATCGCCGCGACAACGCAGGGAGAGGCCCGTCTCCGGAGACAGGGGCAAACCGGACGCCGAGGAGACCGCCGTGACGAGACATAAGTCGTGCTCGCTGTTGTCCTGGCCACGTTGATGCTGTCGCTCGTGGCCGAGGCCGAGCAGCCGTGCACGCCGCGCAACATGGTCCCCGCAGAGAAGACGCGGGCAGCGCTCGATGCGCTCGAGTGACGGTCGCCGGGCGATAGCTCGCGTCCTGGTGCTGGCAACGGCGCTCGCGCTGGGCGCCTGCACCGTGGGGCCCGACTATCGACGACCGGCGGTGCTGGGGCCCGCCACCTTCCGTGGGCAGCCCGAGGGCGAGCCGCGGGAATCGCTCGGGGACCTGACGTGGTGGCGGGTCTTCGAGGACGAGACCCTGCAGCAGCTGATCCGGGAGGCGGTCCGCGAGAACTACGATCTACAGATCGCCGCCGCGCGTATCCTCGAGGCCCGCGCGCAGGTGACGACTGTTCGCTCGTTCCAGTTCCCGGAGCTGAATCTTTCGGGCAGCGCCGAATATTCGCGGGTCGAGGGAGATCGAACCCTGCTCCAGCCCGAGAATCAGTTCAGCCCCATCGGGGGGTTCGATCTGGGGTTCGAGGTCGACTTCTGGGGCCGCTTCCGGCGGGCGACCGAGGCGGCCCGCGCCGACCTCCTGGCCTCCCTGGACGCGCGGCGCTTCGTGCTCAGCGCACTGGTGACCGACGTGGCGTCTGCGTACTTGCGGTTGCGCTCGCTGGACGGCGAGCTGGAGGTCTCCCGGCGGACGCTCGTCGCGCGCCAGGACTCGCTCCGGCTCGTGAGGATGCGAGAGGCGGGCGGCGTCGCCGGGCTCATCGACGTTCGCCAGGCCGAGATCCTGGTCGCCCAGGCCGCCGAGGCCGTGTCGGACACCCAGCGCCAGATCGAGCAGACCGAGAACGTCATCAGCGTGCTGATCGGGCGGAATCCCGAAGCGGTGCCGCGGGGGCGGCCACTGCTCCAGCAGATCAGCCTGCCCGCCGTGCCGGCGGGCGTGCCGTCGGCGCTGTTCGAGCGCCGACCGGACATTCGCCAGGCGGAGGCCCAGCTCGCAGCGGCCACCGCGCGCATCGGGGTGGCCAAGGCCGACTTCTTCCCACGGGTCTTCCTCAGCGCTGCCGCTGCGGGCGGCGCCCTGCTGATCGATGGGTCGTGGGTCGGCCCCCAGGGGCTGTTCAGCATCGGTCCCCAGATCCACTTGCCGATCTTCAACATGGGTCGCACCCGGGCCGGGGTCGATTCCGCCGAGGCCCGGACCCACGCCGCGCTCGCGCAGTATCAGCAGACGATCCTGCAGGCCTTCCGCGAGGTCGCCGACGCCCTGGTCGAGTACCGCAAGCGCCGGGAGTTCCGGGTGCTGCAGGAGGTGCTGGTCGTGGCGGCCCGTGATACCGCCCGCCTGGCCGACATCCGCTACAAGGGCGGCGTCTCCAGCTACCTGGAGGTGCTCGACAGCGAGCGCCAGTTCTTCGACGCCGAGCTGGGACTCGTGCGCTCCAACCGCGACGAGCTGCTGGCGGTCGTGCGCCTGTACCGGGCCCTCGGCGGCGGCTGGCAAGAGGAGCAGGATGCCCGGGCGGCTGCATCCGCCGGAGCACGAGAGACGAGGTGATGGTGGTGATCGCCAGACGATTCGGAACCCATCTGATCGGTCTCGCGCTGCTGCTGGAGGCGGCGGTGGGGTGCGACCGCGACACGAGTGCCAAGGCCGCGCCGCCGCCGCCGCCCGAGGTCGTGATCGCAGAAGTCGTGCAGCGCGCGGTGTCGATCGAGCGTGACTTCACGGCACGTACCGAGGCCGTGCCGACCGTGGAGATCCGGGCCCGCGTCCCCGGCGTCCTCGAGGAGGTGCTGTTCAAGGAAGGCACCGAGATCCGCCAGGGGCAGACGCTCTTCGTCATCCAGCGCGACGAGTACCGGGCGGCGCTGGAGACCGCCCGGGCCCAGCTCGCCAAGGCACAAGCCGATCTGACCCGGGCCCGGGACGCGTCGGTGATCGACCGCGCGCGGGCCCAGCTGGCCCAGCGGCAGGCCGATCTCGAGAAGGCCCGCCAGGACGTGGCCCGCTACCGGCCCCTCGCCGAGGCCCGGGCCATCCCCCAGCAGGATCTGGACACGTCCGTCGCCCAGGAGAAGGTCGCCGTCGCGGGCGTCGACGTCTCCGTGGCGATGCTGAGGGACACGGAGCTCATCCAGCGCACCCAGATCCAGCTCGCGGAGGCCGCGGTGGAGGCCGGGAAGGCGGCCGTGATCCAGGCGGATCTGAACCTGGGTTACACGACGATCCAGTCGCCGATCAACGGCATCATCGGCAAGGTCATGGTCGACCGGGGCAACCTCGTGGGCAAGAGCGAGCCGACGCTGCTGGCGACGGTGTCCATGGTGGACCCCATCTACGTCGACTTCCCGGTCGCGGAGGCGGACTACCTCCGGCTCGCCGCCCGCATGCGCCTCGACTCGCAGGGACGGGCGCAGGGCCCGCGGCCGGCGCTCGAGCTGTTCCTGACCGACGACCGGCCCTTCCCGCACAAGGGCCATGTCGCCTTCGTGGACCGCGCGGTGGACGCCAGGACCGGGACCATCGGCGTTCGCGCCGAGTTCCCCAACCCCGACAGGCTGATCCGCCCGGGTCAGTTCGCCCGCGTGCGCGGGGTCATCGAGCAGCGGGCCGTCGCCGTGCTGGTGCCGGAGCTCGCGGTGCAGGAACAGCAGGGCGCCAAGACGGTCCTGGTGGTGGAGGGGGGTGACAAGGTCGCGCTCCGTCCCATCAAGGTGGACGAGCGGATTGGCGACTTCTACATCGTGAGGGATGGGCTCAAGCCGGGCGAGCGGGTGGTCGTGGAGGGGCTGCAGCGCGTCCGCCCCGGAATGCAGGTGAAGCCCGTCGCGAAGCCGTCGGAGCCCCCGGCCGCGAAGCCGGCCGGAAAGCCGGGGGCATAGCCGTGGCCGAGTTCTTCATCCGGCGACCGATCGTCGCCATCGTCATCGCGATCCTGACGCTGCTGCTCGGCGCCTTCGCGCTGACCGGCCTCAGCATCGAGCAGTACCCGTTCCTGGCCCCACCGACCATTCGCATCACCGCGACCTATCCGGGCGCCTCGGCGGTGGCGGTGGAGCAGTCGGTGGCCACGCCGATCGAGCAGGAGGTCAACGGCGTGGAGTCGATGATCTACATGCAGTCGTCGAACACCAGCGACGGCCGCATGCTCCTGGACGTCAACTTCACCGTCGGCGTCGACCAGGACAAGGCCAACGTCCTTACCCAGAACCGGGTCACCTCGGCCCAGGCGCGACTGCCGCAAGAGGTGAACGCGCAGGGCGTGACGGTCAAGAAGCAAAGCCCCAGCATCCTGATGGTCGTGTCGGTCGCCTCGCCGGGCGGGACCTACGACGCCAACTACCTCATCAACTACTGCGGTATCAACCTGCGTGACCAGCTGCTCCGCATTCCCGGCATCGCCCAGGTCGATCTCTTCGGCGGCACCGACTATGGCATGCGGATCTGGCTCCGACCCGACAAGCTGGCCAAGCTGGGGTTGACGCCGGCCGACGTGATCTCGTCCGTCAGGGAGCAGAACCTCCAGTCTCCGGCCGGGCGGATCGGCGCCGCGCCCTCGCCCAAGGACCAGCAGTTCACCTACACGGTGGCGGCGCCGGGCCGGCTCGTCACCGCCGACGAGTTCGAGAACATCATCATCCGGGGAACGGAGACCGCCGCCCAGGTCCGCATCCGGGACGTGGGGCGCGCCGAGCTCGGATCGCAGGACTACAACTCCTTCGGCCGGCTCGACGGCAAGCCCGCGGGGTCGATGGCCGTGTACCTGCTGCCCGGTGCCAACCAGCTCAACGCGGCCGAGGCGGTGTACGAGACCATGAAGCGGGCCAAGGAGCTCTTTCCGCCCGACATGGACTACAAGATCGTCTACGACACGACGCCCTCGGTGCAGGCCTCGATCCACGAGATCGTCAAGACGTTCGTGGAGGCGCTGATCCTGGTCACCCTGGTCGTGTTCATCTTCCTGCAGAACGTCCGGGCGACGTTGATCCCGCTGTTGACGGTACCCGTCTCGCTCGTCGGCACCTTCATCTTCTTCCCCATGCTCGGCTTCTCGGTCAACACGCTGTCGATGTTCGGTCTCGTCCTCGCCATCGGCATCGTGGTCGACGACGCCATCGTCGTCGTCGAGGCGGTGATGCACCACATCGAGCACGGTCTCGATCCGCGGGCGGCGACGGTCCAGGCCATGAAGGAGGTGTCGGCACCCGTCATCGGCATCGCGCTGATCCTCTCGGCGGTGTTCATTCCCGTGGCCTTCGTGCCCGGGCTCACCGGCCGCATGTACCAGCAGTTCGCGCTGACCATCGCGATCTCGGTGCTGCTCTCGGCGTTCAGCGCGCTGTCGCTCTCGCCGGCGCTCGCGGTCATGCTCCTCAAGCCCGCCCGGCCGACGCGAGGGCCGCTCGGGGCATTCTTCCGGGGCTTCAACCGGATGTTCGACTGGATCACCGGTGGGTACGTCGGCATCGCGCGGGTGCTCGTGCGCCGGGCCTTCCTGACGATCCTGCTCGTGGTCGTGGTCATCCTGGGCGCGGGGCTCATCGGCCGCCAGCTGCCGGCCGGATTCATTCCCGAGGAAGACCAGGGGCTCCTCGGTGTCAACGTGCAGCTGCCCCCGGGCGCCTCACTCGAGCGCACCGGCGCGGTGCTGACCCGGGTCGAGCAGATCGTGGGCGAGACCAAGGGCGTCGACTCGTTCGCGACCATCGGCGGCTACGGCATGGTCACCAGCACCTACCAGCCGAACTTCGGCACCGTCCTCGTGCGCCTCAAGCCGTGGGACGAGCGTCACGATCCGGCCGAGCACGTGCGGGGAATCATGGCGGGCCTGCAGCGGCAGTTCGTGACGATCCCCGAGGCGATCGTCTTCCCGTTCAACATCCCGACCATCTCCGGATTCGGCGCCTCCGCGGGCTTCAAGGTCCTCCTGCAAGACCGGAGCGGCACGTTCTCGGTGGAGCAGCTCGGCGCCGAGACGCGCAAGTTCCTGGCCGCGGCGCGCCAGCGGCCCGAGCTGGGCAACCTCTTCACCTCCTTCGACCCGAACTATCCACAAGTCAAGGTGGACCTGGATCGCGACAAGGCGCGCAAGCTCGGCGTGCCGATCAACGAGGCCTTCCAGGCCATGTCGGCGGCGCTCGGCGGCAGCTATGTGAACGACTTCAATCGGTTCGGTCGGCTCTATCGCGTCTACGTGCAGGCCGAGGCCGACTACCGCCGCAAGCCGCAGGACATCGGCGAGATCTTCGTCCGCAGCCAGAGCACGGGTACCATGATCCCGCTCTCGACGCTGGTCACCATCGGCTCGGTGCCCGGCACCGAGATCACCACGCGCTTCAACCTGTTCCGCTCGGTCGACATCAGCGGCGCGCCGGCCCGCGGCTACACCTCGGGGCAGGCGCTGGCCGCGCTGGAGGCCGTGTTCGCCGAGACGATGCCGAAGGAGATGGGCCTCGCCTACTCCAGCCTGTCGTACCAGGAGAAGACCGCGCCGTCGCCGTTGCCGACCCTCATCCTGGCCATCGTGTTCGTGTTCCTGCTGCTGGCCGCGATGTACGAGAGCTGGCGGCTGCCGTGGGCCGTGCTGCTCGGCTCGCCGCTGGTCGCCCTCGGCGCCTTCTTCGGCGTCTGGCTCATGGGTTACGACAACAACGTCTACGTGCAGATCGGCCTGATCATGCTCATCGGGCTGGCCGCCAAGAACGCGATCCTGATTGTCGAGTTCGCCAAGGCCAAGCACGACGAGGGCATGTCGGTCGAGGAGGCCGCGCTGGAGTCCGCGCGCCTGCGCTTCCGGCCGATCCTCATGACGGCCTTCGCCTTCATCCTGGGCGTGGTCCCCCTCATGCTGGCGAGCGGCGCGGGCTCGGGCGCGCAGAACGTGATGGGCACGGCGGTGTTCTGGGGCATGCTGGTCGCCACCTTCCTCGGGGTCTTCATCATCCCGGGCAACTTCGCCTTCGTCGAGAGCCTGGGGTTCAGGCGGCGCAAGGCGCCCGAGCGCGCCGCGAGGGTGACGCCCGCCGCCGCGCACGGGGAGCACTCGTGAGCCAGCCGGCGGTCGAGGCGCGTCTGATCGACATAGGCGCGCCACCGCCGGCGCGCCCCTGGGACCTCACTCGAATCCTGCTGGCCGTCGTCGCCATCGGGGGGCTGATCGCGACGAGCTTCTGGATCCTGCGGCCCTTCCTGCCCGCCGTGGTCTGGGCCACCATGATCGTGGTGGCCACCTGGCCCGCGCTGCGGACCGTCCAGGCGTGGCTGTGGGGAAAGCGGAGCCTGGCGGTCGCGGTCATGACGCTGGCGATGCTGACCATCCTGGCGGTGCCGCTGACGATGACGGTGGTCGCCATCGTCGAGCGAGCCGACGACGTCGTGGCCTGGTCCAGGGCCCTCGTCGGTCGCCCGCTGCCGGGCCCGCCCGACTGGCTGGCCGGCCTGCCGCTCGTGGGCACGCGGATCGCGGCGGAGTGGCAGAGGCTCGCCAGCACCGCTCCCGACGAGCTGGCGACGCGCGTGACCCCCTATCTCGCGGGGATCGCGGGGTGGCTGATCGCCCAGGCCGGGGGGCTGGGCGCGCTCGGGCTGCAGTTCCTGCTGACGGTGCTGGTGGCGGCCATCCTCTACGCACGCGGCGAATCCACGGCGGCCGGGGTGCTGGCGTTCGCCCGCCGGCTGGCCGGGGACGACGGCGTCCGGGTCGCGATCCTGTCGGCCGGCGCCATTCGCGCGGTGGCGATGGGCATCGTGGTGACGGCGGTGGTCCAGTCCGCCATCGGGGGCATCGGCCTCGTGATCACCGGCGTCCCCCATGCGTTTCTGTTGACCTGTGTCATGGTCATGCTCGGCGTCGCCCAGATCGGTCCCGCCCCGGTGCTTCTCGGCGCCGTGATCTGGCTCTACGCGAGCGACCAGACCTTCTGGGGGACGGTGATGGTCGTCTGGGCGCTCGTCACGGCCAGCATCGACAACGTCCTGCGCCCCATCCTCATCAGGAAGGGCGCCGACCTGCCGCTCGTGCTGGTCATCGCCGGCGTGATCGGTGGTCTCCTCGCGTTCGGCCTGCTCGGCCTCTTCGTCGGGCCGGTAATCCTGGCGGTCACCTATACGCTGCTCGTCGCCTGGGTGGGCGCGGACCGCGGTTGAGATCGAGGGCGCTGGCTACGGCGCCGAGAGCCCGACCTTCTCGACCATCCGCACGAGATCGGCGACGGAGTGTGCCCCCATCTTCTGCATGACGCGACCCCGGTGGACCTTGATGGTCTTCTCCGCGATGCCCAGCTCGCCCGCGATCTGTTTGTTGAGCCTTCCGGTGACGACCTGCAGCAGCACCTCACGCTCGCGTGGCGTCAGCGTGTCGAGCCGGCCCTGAACCGCCGCGCGCTCGGTCCGCTGGGTGCGCTGCTCGCGGCTCCGGGCAAGCGCTCTCTGGATGCAGTCCAGCAGCTCCTGATCGTTGAACGGCTTCTGCAGGAAGTCGATGGCACCGCCCTTCATCGCGCGGACGCTGCTCGGCACATCGCCGTGGCCCGTGATGAACACGATCGGGAGATCGCGCCCCGCCTGACTCAGCGCCTCTTGCAGGTCCAGCCCGCTCGGGCCCGGGAGCCGGATGTCCAGGATCAGGCACGCAGGCCCATCCGGAGCGGGGTGCTCGAAGAATGCGCCGGCCGACGGGAACGTCTCCGCAGCGAGTCCGACGGAGCGCAGGAGGCGCGCCAGCGCCCGGCACACCGAGTCGTCATCATCCACCACGTACACGACCGCGTCGGTCATGAGATCACGACGGCCCACCGTCGCATGCATCGCCGGCGCGCCTGCGGTCGGCGTCTCATCCGGGCGCCCCGCCCGTGGGTTGTGCTGTGGCATGCCATCACCCCTGCGCTCCGGGTACTCGCCCGGGCCGCGTCGCGAGCTCGAAGGAAGCCGAGATGCGCAAGCTTACTTCAAGGCTCCATTCCGTTGTAGTTGCCTGGATCCGACCACCCTCCAGAGGCTACCCTTGATCGCGGATCCTCGAGGATCGACACTGGTCTGGCTCGTGGGCACTACCCCAGCACGTGCGCGAGAGCGAGCAGGAGACGCCGGCGACCGGGCCGGCTGCGAGAGGCGAGTCGTGCGGCGGGGGGCGTGCCTCGCGCTGATCGTGCTGGCCATCGCCGCCTGCGCGCCGCTCGAAGCGCGGCGGCAGGTGCCACCGCCCTGGGAGCCGCGAGCCGCGGCGCTGCCGCCCGTCCCGTTTCGCGACGGCCCGCTCGCCCTGACGCTCGTGCACCCGCCCGAGGGGAGCCAGGTGACCGTGCGCGACCGGACGTTCGTCTTCGGGGCGACGGGCACGGGCCAGGCCCGGGTCGCCATCAACGACGTCGCGGTCGACGTCGCGCCGAACGGCGCGTTCCTGGGGTTCCTGCCGGTGCCGGCCGACG
>Ga0268386_10002438_pt1 | contig 13248 bp, 13 predicted proteins | sample RVTome_15_FD_200260 | JGI IMG/M metagenome (GOLD analysis project Ga0268386, IMG submission 200260) | Soil microbial communities from uranium-contaminated site in the Upper Colorado River Basin, Wyoming, United States - RVT150D86... ...
GGCTCGTCGAACGCCGCGCCGAAGGCCGCGCCGGGGCGGTGCACGAGGACGTCCCGCAAGGGAGCGGTCGAGCTATTGCCGCCGTGCCGCAGGGCGAGGGCGCTCACCCGGCCAGCATAGCGGCCGGGCCATCGGGCTAGACTCCGCCCGATGCGCCTGGCGACCTGGAACGTGAACTCCCTCAAGGCGCGGCTCGACCGCGTCCTGGCCTGGACCGAGGCGAAGCGGCCGGACATCCTCTGCCTGCAGGAGACGAAGGTCTCCGACGAGCAGGCGCCGGCGATGGACTTCCGCGCGCTCGGCTATGACCTCGTCCACCACGGTCCGGGCCGATGGAACGGCGTGGCGATCGCCAGCCGGGTGGGGATCGATGACGTCCGCGCCGGCATCCCGACCGCGGACGGCTGGACCGATGACGGCGGCCGCTTCCTGGCCGCCACCTGCGGCGGCGTCCGCGTGGCGAGCATCTACGTCCCGAACGGGCGCATGGTCGACTCCGAGTTCTACCTGCAGAAGCTCGATTGGCTGGCGCGGCTGGCGGCGTGGCTGGACGACAGCGACCCGGCGACGGAGCTCGCGATCTGCGGCGACTACAACGTGGCGCCGGAGGAGGCCGACGTGTGGGACGCGGCGGCGGCGCACGGCGCCACCCACGTCTCACCGCCCGAGCGGGCCGCGGTAGCGAAGCTGCGCGAGTGGGGGATGGTGGACGTCGTGCGGCAGTTCCATCCCGAGCCGGGCTACTTCACGTGGTGGGACTACCGGGCGGGACATTTCCACAAGAACTTCGGGATGCGGATCGACCACGTCTACGCCACGCCTTCGCTCGCCGGCCGGGCGGTGGCGGCCGACCGCGACCGAGACGCCCGTAAGCCGTCCACCTACCCGGGCATCCCCTCCGACCACGCCCCGATCATCGTCGACTTCACCGACTGAGGCGCCTGGGAGTCTCACGGCGCGGCGCGCACGTCGATCGTCGGCGACTCGACGTCCGACGCAAGGAACCGCACGAGGGCGTCCGCCTCGCCTCGGACGGCAGCCTCTTCATCGGTCGCCAGCGGACGGCCCACCTTGATCGTCAGCGTACCCCGATTCCGAGCCCGATCCAGGTACCACTGGCCGACGTAGCGTCCGTCGACCAGCAGCGCGCTGGGATAGGGCCCGTCCACGTAGGTCAGGGCTCGTGGCTCCACCTCGCCGGCGAAGCGGGTGCGGTCGGCGTGCGACAGCAGGACGTTGTCGTAGTCGGCCAGGAAGCGCGGCGGGGCCGGCGTATCAGGGTCCGGCCGTGGCGCGTCCGGCAGGTCGAACAGCTCCCGGCCGGTTGAGTCGCGAAAGATGAGCAGCTGCGGCCGCAGCCGGTCGAACAGCTCCCGCAACCGGGTCAGCCCCGACCAGGCCTGTGCGTCGGCGACGCTGGCGGGGCCGAAGGCGGCCAGGTAGCGACGCACCAGCGCGGCCGCGTCCACGGCGTCCGGGATGCGCTTGCCGAGCCAACGCTCCAGGGGGGTCAGCCGCACCGCGCCGGGCCGTCGCCACACGGCACGGGGCGGCACCTGAACCAGCGGCACGACGACCTTGGCGGCGATGGAGAGCTGCGACCGCTCGGCCGAGGGCCAGCGTTCGGCGAGCGCTGCCACCAGCTCGCTCATGGGCCGCGGCTCGGCGGTCAGCCGCCGGACCTCCGCCTCCAGCTCACCGAGGTCCAGGCCGCCGAGGCGACGCGCGTACGCGCCGCGAACGTAGCGGTCGATCGCCGGCTGCACGAATCGGCGCAGGACTGGCGCGTCATCTGCCGTCGCGAGATGCACGGTGCCCCGCATCAGCGTGAGCCGAACCAGGCGCCGCTGCTCGAGCAGGCGGCCGACGGCTGCCGCGTCGAACTTCGGCAGGCGGGACCACAGCGTGGTGTACCAGCTCTGCGGCTCCTGGGCCTGCAGTCCGACCAGCTGCCGCACGATCTCCTCCGGGGCCAAGTCGGTGCGCTCGAGAAGGTGCTGCCGAGCCAGGGTCGCGCGATTCAGAGCCCGATGGTCGAGCGTCGGAGGGCTCACGCTTCGAATTGGCGCATCGCCCCCGCCAGCTGGCGGCCGAGCCGGCTCCGGGGCCAGACGACCCGACGGCCGCCGACGAAGGCGTGATAGGCGCGCAGCGCCTCGGCCAGGGCCGGAACGAGGTCCGGCTCCTCCATCGGTCCGAAGCCGTCTTCGAACCAGATGTTCAGGATGCGCAGGTCTTGGCTGGCCTTGTCGCGGCGCGGCTCGATCCGGCCCACGAGCCGATCGCCGAAGAGCATCGGCAGGACGTAGTACCCCCAGCGCCGTTTGGCAGCCGGCACGTACACCTCCCACAGGTAGTCGAAGCCGAAGAGCTCACGGAGGAGGCGCCGGTCCCAGACGAACGGGTCGAGCGGCGCGAGGAAGGTGACGGCCGCCGGCGGCTCGGCCGTGGCGGCGGCCTCGAGGATCGGCCGCTCCTCGGCGGGGGCGTAGGCGGTGCCCTTCAGTCCCTCGACCTCGATCGGCAGCAGGGCGCCGGCCTCGACGAGCTCGGCGGTGCGGCGGGTGCGCTCAACGGCGCTGCCGGTGCCGTAGATGACGTCGGCCGGTCCCGGCGCGCGCAGCAGGCCGATGGCCCGGTACCGGCTCCACATCCGATGCCGCAGCGCATCCTCCTCCGACTCGCGCCGCCCAAGCAGGTCGGCCGGGAATAGTCGCTCGGTGAGGTCGTAGAAGCGTCGATTGCCCTCCCGCCGGGCGATCCCCAGCCGCCCGGTGACAAACAGGGCCTCCATCACGGCGCGGGCCGCCGGGGTGGGCGCCCACCACCAGTCGATCGCCTGGTTGTGATGGCGGAACGAGGCGGTCGACAGCGGCCCGTCGCGGCGGATCTGGTCGAGGATGGCATCGGCCACCGCCGACTGCTCGAGGAGGATGCGGTCCTGGTAGTGGGCATCGGCCCGCTCCCAGGCGAGCCGATAGTGCGGCAGCTCGCTGGCGGGCAGGATGTTCAGGCTCTTGTTGTAGATCTCGATCAGGCGTCGGTCGGGCCCGTACAGCCAGCGGTCCAGCCAGGCCCGCTGGTAGTCCGTGATGCGGGCGTGGAGGACGAGGTCGTGGTTGCGGGCGCCGGGCACCTCGAGGGGGTCGAACTGCACGCTGCCGAGGCGCTCGACCACGCGCAGGACCGATGCCGGCTCCGCCGGGAGGGAGCGCGGCGGCGCGAGCCCGTGGCGCATGACGAGGTAGCGGCGGGCGTGGTCGCGGGCGATGCGGATGGGCTCCACCATGGGTCCGCGCATGCTACGGGGCTTGACACCGGCGGGCACAGTCTGACGGGTATGGAACGACTTCCCGGAGACCCGCGCACGCACCCGCTCGCTCGCGGGGGTGCCGCCGACACCGAGGATGCGGCGCGCCGCGGGCATCGGCTCCAGATCCTGGCGACCGAGCACTGGAACCTGCTCGCCACGCGTTCCTTGTCATGGTCCGAGTCGTTCAGCCGCGCGAGCATGTTCCTCACGGTCCTGTCCGGGGCGACGGTGGCGCTCGCGCTGGTGGCGCAGGCCACCGCCTTTGGCGAGGGGTTCGTGCTCTTCGCCCTGCTCGTACTGCCGGTCGTGCTGTTCGTGGGCGCCACGACGTTCGTCCGCCTGGTGGAGGTGAACAACGAGGACGTCCACTGGGTGTACGGCATGAACCGGTTGCGCCACGCCTACCTCGACATGGAACCGGACCTCGAGCCGTACTTCATCAGCGGATACACCGATGACGACGCCGCCATCGTCCGCACCTACGGCTCGCACGGCACCGGATCAGCCCTGTCGCACGCGTTGGTGACGACGCCGGCGACGATCGCCTTCGTGAACGCCATGGTGGCCGCCATCCTGTCGGCGATCGCGCTCATGGAGGTCCAGATGTCGATGGTGCCGGCCGTGGTGGTGGGGGCGGCGCTGTTCGTGGCTGCCTGCGCGCTGCAGATCTGGTTCAACCAGCACAGCGCGCGGGTCTACCAGCGCGAGCACGCCGAGCGGGACCCCGCCGGCGGCTGATGGCTGGCACTCTGAAGTCCAGAGTGCCAATCGGTATAATCCCGCGGCGATGGCGATCAAGCGCGACTACTACGAGATCCTGGGCGTCCCGCGCGATGCGTCGGACGAGGAGATCAAGCGGGCCTTCCGGCGCGCCGCGCAGCGGCACCACCCGGACGTCGACACCAGCGACGGCGCGGAGGAACGCTTCAAGGAGCTGAACGAGGCGTATCGCATCCTCGGCGACCGGCAGCGCCGAACGGCATACGACATGTTCGGCCACGCCGGGGTGGACGGGGCGAGCGCGGGTGGCGGGTTCGAGGGATTCGGCGGCGGCTTCGGGCCGTTCGGCGACATCTTCGACGCGTTCTTCGGCGGCTCGCCGGCCGGCACACGGCAGCGCCGGCGGGTCGTGGCCGGAGCCGACCTGCGCTACGACCTCAACATCGAGTTCGGCGAGTCGATCAGCGGCGTCACGAAGGAGATCAGCTTCCCCACGCTGGTGACCTGCGACGTGTGCGACGGCGGCGGTGGCGAGCCAGGCACCGAGCCGGAGACCTGCCCCGACTGCAACGGCACCGGCGAGCGGCGGCGCGTGAGCCAGACGATCCTGGGCCAGATGGTGAACATCACCGCCTGTCCGCGCTGCAACGGGGAGGGCCGGATCATCGGCACCCCATGCCACGCCTGCGCCGGCGACGGGCGCGTCCGCCAGGAGCGGAAGCTGGAGGTCAAGGTCCCGGCGGGGATCGACTCCGGGCAGCGGATCGCGATCGAGGGGCAGGGCGAGGCCGGACCGCGCGGCGGCCCTCCCGGCGACCTATACGTCGTGGTCAGCGTCGAGGAGCACTCGGACCTCGTCCGCCGCGGCACAGAGCTCTGGCACGAGCTGCCCATCACCTTCGCCCAGGCCGCGCTGGGGGCCACGCTCGAGGTCCCCACCGTGGACGGCACTGCACCGCTCGAGATCCCGGCCGGCACGCAGTCGGGGACGGAGTTCAAGCTCCGGGGCGAGGGCGTGCCACGCCTGCGCGGCAGTGGACGGGGCGACCTCCACGTGATCGCCACCGTGGTGGTGCCGCCGAAGGTCTCGAAGAAGGAGCGCGATCTCCTCAAGCAGCTCGGTGAGGTGAGCGGCCCCGCCGTCCTTCCGAAGCGGAACGAGGGCCTCTTCGACCGCCTGCGCGACATCTTCGGCTGAGCCCCGGGCTGGACGGCGTGCGCTGGCTGGAGCTCACCGTGGAGGCCGATAGCGAGGCGGTCGAGGCGGTCAGTGAGGTGCTCGGTCGGGTGGCGGCCGGCACCGCGGTCCGCCCCACGCGGCTCATCCGCGATCCCGGCGACGAGCTTGCCGTGCGCGAGGACCCCACCGCCCCCTACGAGGTGACCGCGCACATTCCCGATGACGAGGCGGCACCCGAGGCGGTCCATGCCACCGAGCGGGCGCTGTGGCACATCCAGGCCTTCGGCCTGCGCCCGGTGGGCGAGCTGCGCGTGCGCCGGGTCGACGACGCCGACTGGCTCGAGCGCTGGAAGGAGGGCTACGCGCCGCAGCGCATCGGGCGGGTCGTGGTCGTTCCCTCCTGGCTGGACGAGCCACTCGGCCCGGATGAGGTGGCCGTCCGCCTCGATCCCGGCATGGCCTTCGGCACCGGGCTGCACCCCACCACCCGCGGCTGCCTGATGCTTCTCCAGCAGGTTGGACCGATGCCGCCGCGCGTGCTCGACGTCGGCTCGGGCTCCGGGATCCTGGCCCTTGCCGCCCTGCGCCTGGGCGCCGCGCGCGTGGACTGCCTCGATACCGATGTTGAGGCCGTCCGTGCCATCACCGCGAACGCCGCCGCCAACGACCTGGCGGGCCGCGTGACCGCGACGCTCGGCACGCTGCCGGGCGAGCCGCACGCCGCACCGTACCCGCTCGTGCTCGCCAACCTGGTGGCCGCCGTCCTCGTCGAGCTGGCGCCGCGGCTGGCGACGCACATGGCGCCGGCCGGGACGCTCATTGCCAGCGGGATCATCGTCGAGCGCCAGGGCGAGGTGGAGGTGGCGCTGACGGGCGCCGGGCTGCGGACCGCCGAGCGCCTGCGCGACGGGGACTGGATCTCGCTGCGGTTGACCCGGGCGTGACGCTCCACCGCTTCTTCGTGGCGCCGGATGCGATGGCGGGAACCCGCTTCCCCGTGCCGGACGAGATCGCACACCAGGTGCAGCGGGTCCTTCGCCTGCGCGACGGCGACCGCTTCGTGCTGCTCGACGGACGCGGCGAGGCGGCAACGGTCCGTCTGGCCGGCGACTGCGTGGTCGAGGAGCGCGGACTGGCCGGCGGGGAGCCGGCCCATCGGCTCACCGTGTGGCAGGCGCTCCTGCGCGGTGACCACCTCGAGCCGGTGGTCCGGCACGGGACCGAGGTGGGGATCGCCGCGTTCCGGCTGTTCATCTCGGAACGGTGCGTGGCCCGCGAGATCTCGGAGCGCAAGCTCGACCGGCTGCGGTCCGTGGCGCGCGAGGCGGCGGAGCAGTCCGAGCGCGGCCTGATCCCCGAGGTGGCGGCCCCGGTGCCCTTCGCGGACGCGGTGGCGTCCGCATCGGTCCTGCTGCTGGAGCGATCAGACGGGCCAAGGCTGTCGGAGGTGGGTCCGCCGGAGAGCGTGGTCATCGGTCCCGAGGGGGGCTTCACGCCGGGCGAGTTGACCGCCGCCGGCCGGGCGGGCCTGGTGTTGGCCGGGCTGGGGCCGCGGATCCTGCGGTCGGAGACGGTGGCGGTGGCCGCGGCGGCCGTCATCCTGTCGCGCACCGGTGATTTCGCGTAGCAGATTGAACAGTTAGGCTCCGCCGATCGCTCTGCCATGTGATCGGTCCATTTCGGGCCGATAGCCACGGGAGTGTGGAGGGATGGGTGCAGGAGGAGCTGGTCCGCCAGGCGCAGCAGGGCGACGCGGAAGCGTTCGACTTCCTGGCGCGCACGGTGGGCGACCGATGCCTGGCGATCGCGGTGCGGATCCTCCGCGACACCGGCCTGGCCGAGGACGCCGTCCAGGGCGCGTTGATCACGGCCTGGATCGAGCTCCGAGCCCTGCGCGACCCATCCCGCTTCGAACCGTGGCTCCACCGCATCCTCACCAACGCGTGCTACGCCGAGGCCAGGCGTCGCAAGCGGTGGTCCGAGGGCCTGAGGATCCTGCCCGTCGCGAGCGCGTACGGCTCCGACGACTACCTGACCGTGGACGACCGCGACCTGCTGGAGCGGGCCTTCCGGAGGCTCACCGTCCAGCAGCGCGCCGTCCTGGTCTTCCACCACTACCTCGGGCTGTCGATCTCCGAGGTGGCTGGACGAACCGGAATTCCCGTCGGGACCGCCAAGTCCCGCCTGCACCACGCCACGCGGGCCCTGCGGGCCAGCATCGATGCTGACGCCCGAACCGCCCCGTCATCCCAGGAGCGAATGGCATGACCGCGTCCCGAGATCCCGACCGCCTGATCCGCGCCTTCCTTGAAGAGGGCGACGAGTACCTGCAGGACCAGGTCTACGACGAGGTCCGGGCTGCGATTGAACACAGACGACAGCGGGTCTACCTCGGCCCGTGGAGGACGCCCATCATGAACAGGATCGTCACCTTCGGCCTCGGCGCGGCCGCCGTGGTCGTCATCGGCCTCTTGCTGGGGGCCCAACTGCTCGGCGAGCCCACGAACCTCGCCGGGCCGGGGAATCCGACGCCTACGCCCCAGGCAAGTGCAACCAGCGAGTCGACGCCGGCGCCGTCGGCTCCGCCCGGCGGCAGCGTCGAGTACCAGAGCGACGGACGCCCCACCACCACGCAGGTCGACCTCGACGCCGATGGCGCAGGCCTGTCCGGGACGGCCGTCACGACCTCCAGCAGAGGCACCCACACCGTCCGGCTGGAGTGTTTCGCCCGAGACGGCGACACCTGGGCGCTCGGAGGCACGAGCGAGCAGACCACGATCCCAGGCGAGCGTGTCGGCGATTGGTCGGCGGTCATCGTCAGGGAGGGCCAGCCCCAGCGGATCGCTATCTGGCTCTCGGAAGAAAAGTTGGACGGAAGCGACTGCGATGGCTTCCTCGCATTGATCGATCTGGCCGACATCGATCCCGAGAACGAGGACATCTTCTTGCCCGTGGAGTCCGGGACATTGGTGCCACCGCCTGATCCGGCGCCCTGAGCGCGCGAGTGCCTGGCGGCGTTCCGAGGATCGATCGTCGCCCACGTTCCAGTTTCCCTGACTGCATCCCGGTAGGGGATCGATCGGCGGGCGGGCGGCCGTCGGGCCGCCCGCCTCTTTCGTGTTCGCGCAGATCGAACCGCTAAGCTGCCCCGAGGAATCTCCAGTCCGATCGCGCCCATATTGGGGGCGACGAGGACAAAGGCTAGACCCATGCATGGGCGGCCCCGTCGGCCGCCCACCTCGCTGCGATCGGCCTGCGCCTGACCGCGTGGTCCGGCTGGAAGCATCGGCCAGTCGAAGGCGATGTTGGCCACGGTGCACTGAGTGCCGAACCCCGCGCGTTCCGCGGCCTGCCCGGCCGTGAAGACGTCCGCAGACTGAAAGTTCCGGCTCGTCCGCGCCTCATACCGGGTGTAGCGTCGGTCCGAAACCGGCGCCGACATTGGAAGGGCCATGGACACCGACCTCGTGATACGTGCACAGCGCGGCGACCAGGAGGCGTTTGCCGACCTGGTCTACGCCATCGCGGATCGGTTCCTGGCGGTGTCGCACAGGATCCTGAGCGACATCGGGCTGGCCGAGGACGCCACGCAGCAGGCGCTGCTGGGCGTCTGGCAGCACCTATCCGAGCTCCGCGACCCGGCCCGCTTCGAGGCCTGGTCGTATCGGCTTCTCGTGCGCGCCTGCTACGCCGAGGGCCGGAAGTCCCGCCGTTGGGCGCCGAACATGCGGCTGCTGTCGGTTGACGAACCGATGATGGCGGATGGCACGAGCGCGGTCGTCGATCGCGACCAGCTCGAGCGAGCCTTCCGGCGTCTCTCCCTGAACCATCGCACGGTGGTGGTCCTGCACCACTACCTGGACCTGCCGCTCGATCGGGTGGCCGACATCGTCGGCGCCCCGAGCGGGACGGTGGGATCGAGATTGCATTACGCAACGCGGCAGCTGCGTTCGGCGCTCATCGCCGATGCGCAGCCGGCATCCCGGGAGGTGGCGCAATGACCGATTTCAAGGCCTCCGACCGGGACGTCAGCCGCGCCATCCGGTCGTGGCTCCACGAGGACCGGCACGAGGATGCTTCCCGCGTTGCGGGGGCGGTGCTGGACCACGTGGAGGCGACCCAAGGGCGCCGAGCCACCTGGCCGGCGTGGAGAACGCCCATCATGAACAGGTTCATTACCTATGGTCTTGTTGCGGCCGCCCTGGTCGTCGTCGTCATCGCCGGGTCGCAGCTCCTCGGTTCGTCTGACGGCGGCCTTGGTGGCCAGACCACGCCCACCGCAACACCGACGCCGACAGCCACCGCGTCTCCGACGCAGGCCGCCGGACTGCCGGAAGGTCCATTTGCGCTGACCGATGGGTCCGTCGGCAGCGGGGGAGTGCCGGCCACTGTCACGATCCCGGGCCCCGGCTGGTACGGCGAGCCGAATGGAGGAGTTCTCTGCAAGGGCGAAGACGAATGCGCCGATCCGCCGGATGGTGCGGGGATGATCGGGCCGTGGTTCGGCGAGTTCTACGTCTACGGCGACCCGTGCGAATGGTCGACGACCACGCCGGATGAGCCCGCCACCACGGTCGATGAGCTCGTAGCCGCCCTGACAAACCAGGCATCGCGCAACGCCTCGGCGCCGGTGGATGTCACCTTGGGAGGGTACGAGGGCAAGTTCATCACCCTCCATGTGCCGGACGAAGCCGATTTCACCACCTGCGATGAGGACTACTTCGGCAGCTGGGCGTTGCCCGGCGAGGCGAGCCCTTCGCGTTATCACCAGGGCCCTGGCCAGATCGACCTGCTGTGGATCGTGGACCGCGACGGAGTCCTGACCGTCATGGATGCCTCGCACTACGACCAGACGCCCGCGAATGACGTCGACGAGCTGCGGGCCATCGTCGAGTCGATGACCTTCGAATGACGGGCCCAATGGTCATTTGACCGATGGGCGGGCGGCCCAACGAGGGCCGCCCCGGTTCTCACGCGATCCGATTCCCTGCGTGCCCGATCGCGTGACCCAGACCGATGCGCGGGCGGCCATCAGGCCGCCCGCAGTTTCGACTCGAGCGGGGATTGAACGAAACCGACCGCGTTTCGCTCTCATCAAGCGTCGGCCCAGGTTTGCGACCGATGCGCGGGCTTCCTCGTCGCCCGCCGAAGTCTTCTCGCAGGAGGTGCTCCGCATGCGCGCGTCTCGCAGGTCCGCCGCGTTATCGGCGGCAGTGGTCCTGCTCGTCTTCGTCAGCGGCTGCGGCCTCGCCGGTACGAGCTCCTCGACGTCCCCGTCGTGCGCCGCAGGAGGGGCTCCGGTAGCCACGGGTGCCGCCAGGCCCGCTGGCTCCGAGGGCGGGGACCTCGTGATCTTGGGCCGGATCGTCACCATGGACCAGCCCGGGGTGGCTGAGGCGCTCATCATCGAGGGGGGCCTGGTGACCTGCGTCGGAACACGGGACGAAGTGCTGGCCATCGCAGGCGAGGAGGTGCAGGTCGTGGACATCGGCGACACCGTCGCGTACCCCGGATTCATCGACGCCCACGCGCACTGGATCGGGGATCGCGACTACTACGGGATCGATTCGCCGGTGGCGGCAATGGATGCGGCGATCAGCCGCGGCTGGACCTCGATCAGCGAGCAATGGGTGGACTCCGGGCGGCTCGCCGAGCTGGAGGCACTGGCCGCCGAGGATGCGCTTCCACTCCGCGTCGACGCCTACCTGGCACTGAACGCGCCGGCACCCAGCGGCGAGCACTTCGGCGACTGGTACGCGGACCGCGAGCCGGCATCGGTGGGGGACCGCCTCCGGGTAAGGGGCGTGAAGATCACGCTCGACAACGGCTGGGGGACCATCTTCCACTGGGAGCCGGTGGGGCTGACCGAGACCATCGGTCGGGCGAACGACGCCGGCTGGCAGGTATCGGTCCACACCGTGAGCTCCGAGGCGCACGAGATGGTTCTCGGCGCCTTCGAGGCGGCGATCGGCCCCGCCGGTCCAAACCCTCTCCACCACCGAATCGATCACGCCATCCAGGTGACGGATGAACAGCTGACTCGCATGGTGGCGATGGGCCTGGCGACCGTCGTGCACCTCGATGGTGGCGCCACCGACTGGGTGCTCGAGGAGGAGTACCTCGCTCACTTCGGTCCGGAAAACAACCCAGGCGAGGAGATCGGCTGGCTCGCGCGCTGGCGTGACTTCGTCGACAGCGGGCTGCATGTCGCCGCGGCGTCGGACACGCCCTGGATCTTCCCGGACCTGGTCCTGACCGATGACATCGGCCGACCGGTCGACCAGATCGCGGGCGGGATGGACGGCCGGGGCCGGGCGAACCCGGATACCCCGGCGTGGGTCCTTGACCAGCTGCTGACCGCCGAGCAGGGCCTGCGGGCCGTGACGGTAGACGCGGCCTACGCCCTGGGCGACGAGATGCGACGAGGCCACCTCGCACTGGGGGCCCTTGGCGATGTCACGATCCTGTCGGGTGACGTCCTCAACGCGACGCCCGACGAGATCCGGGCCATGGAGGTCATCGCCACGATCGTGGGTGGCCGTATCGTGTACTGCGCAGACAGCGAGGACTGCGGTTTGGCAGCGTAGATTGAACCGATAGGCTGCCCCGGGAACTCTCCAGTCCGATCGCGCCCAGGTTGGGCGTGACAAGGACCGGGCACGGAGGGATCGGTGCACGCAGCACTGGTGGAGCAGGCGAAGCGAGGAGACCGAGAGGCCTTCGATTCCCTGGCTCGCCTGACCGGCGACCGATGCATGGCGATCGCGTTCAGGATCCTGCGCGATTTCGACCTTGCTGACGACGCCGTCCAGTCGGCGCTGCTGACCGCCTGGCGCGAGCTTCGCGCCCTGCGAGATCCCGACCGCTTCGAGCCGTGGCTCCACCGGATCCTCACCAACGCGTGCTACGCCGAGGCCAGGCGTCGCAAGCGATGGTCTGAAGGGATCCGGCTCCTACCCGCCGAGTCCGTGCACGGGCCCGACGACTACGCGACCGTCGACAATCGAGACCAGATCGAGCGTGCCTTCCGGCGGCTCACCGTCCAGCAGCGCGCCGTCCTGGTCTTCCACCACTACCTGGGGCTCCCGTTGCCCGAGGTGGCGGTCCGCATCGGCATCCCACTCGGGACGGTGAAGTCCCGCCTGCATCACGCGAAACGGGCGCTCCGGGCCAGCCTCGATGCCGAGGCTCGGACGCCCCCGACATCCCAGGAGCGAATGGCATGACCGCGCACAACGACCTCGATCGACAGCTCAACAGCTTCCTTCGGGAGGGCCCCACCGAGCTGCCCTACCAGTCGTTCGACGCGGTGCGCGATCGCACGGAACAGACAGGACAACGGGTCGTCATCGGCCCGTGGAGGCTTCCCGAAATGAACAAGATCGTCACCATCGGCCTTGGCACCGCGGCCGTGGTCGTCCTGCTCATCCTTGGCTATCAGTACCTTGGTTCGCCCTCGAACACGGGCAATCCCGGAGGCCCGACGGCCACGCCTGAGGCAACCGCCACCCCCGAGCCGACACCCGAGCCGTCGACGGCGGATCCAACTGACTTCGCCGCGATCCCGATGGGGACTCGGCTCGAGGAAGGCGACTACGTATTCACCCACATGGACGGCGTCCGCGTGGTCTTTACCGCGAGCCCGGTCTGGGAGCGAAACATCCCGGACTGGATGGTGTGGACCATCGATGACGACAAGGCCACCATGGGAGTGTTCGAGGCCGACAACGTCGCCGTGGATCCCTGCCAGCCGGAGTTGGGCGTCCAGGATCCAGCGGTGGGTCCGACCGTCGACGATCTCGTGACGGCACTCCGTGCTGTTCCGGGACTCACGTTCTCGGCTCCGACCGACGTCACCCAGGACGGGTACTCGGGGGTTCGGCTCGACTACGTGCCCCCGGACCAGCTCGACAACTGCCTGGACGACATGGGCCATGCAGTGCTCATGACCGTGAACGGCGCCGTGGCGTCTGAGGATGACTACTTTCCGGCTCCGAATGGCAGCGATGCGTTCTCGGTGTACATCTACGACGTC
>Ga0268386_10002439_pt1 | contig 13247 bp, 10 predicted proteins | sample RVTome_15_FD_200260 | JGI IMG/M metagenome (GOLD analysis project Ga0268386, IMG submission 200260) | Soil microbial communities from uranium-contaminated site in the Upper Colorado River Basin, Wyoming, United States - RVT150D86... ...
GTCACAGGCCCACCCTGGCGATGGCGTCGACGAGACGCATCGGCTCGCCTCCTCCTGGCGCAATCTGACGGTCCAAACCCATGCGCCTCAGCTCCTCGATACGACGGGTCGCATAGGGAACCGCCCGTACCTCGCCGGCGAGGCCGACCTCGCCCCATGCAGCAACTCGCCCCAGTGGCCTGTCCGTGACCGATGACACCATGGCAAGGGCGATGGGAAGATCACACCCTGGCTCATCCAGGCGCCACCCACCGACGACGTTGACATAGATCTCCTTATCGGCAAGAGGGACACCTGCATGACGTTGAAGCACGGCGACCACCTGATTGACTCGCGCCTGGTCGAGGCCCCGCACGGATCGTCTCGGCTGTACCTGATTGCTGGGAGCGACCAGCACCTGGATCTCGACCAGGACCGACCGCCTGCCCTCGACCGCGGGATAGACGATGGTGCCCGGGACCTCGGTCTCCCAGCCGTCGAGGAACATCTTGGACGGATCGTCCACCTCGACCAGGCCGTCGGACTGCATGTCGAACATCCCGGAGACATGGGTGGCGCCAAAGCGATTCTTGTTGCTGCGGAGGACCCGGAGACCACGGTCGGGATCACCCTCCATGTACAGGACCACATCGACCATGTGCTCCAGGATCTTCGGGCCGGCGAGCCCGCCTTCCTTGGTCACATGCCCCACCAGCACCACGACGATGCCGGAGGTCTTGGCCAACCTGATCAACCTCGCGGCGCTCTCCCGGACCTGAGCGACCCCGCCGGGGGCCGATTGGATCTCCCGGACCCCGACCGCCTGGATCGAGTCGATGACCAGGACAGCCGGCTTCGCCTCAGCAGCCGCGGCCACTATCGCGTCGACGTCGTCGTCGGCGACCAACTTGACATCGGCGGTGCCGATGCCCAGCCGATCTGCCCGCATGGCGACCTGTGCGGCCGACTCTTCGGCGCTGGCGATGACGACCGACCTCCCTTGGGAGGCGAGGCCACCCGCCATCTGCAGGAGAAGAGTCGATTTGCCGACACCAGGTTCTCCACCCAACAGGACAACCGATCCCGAGACCAGTCCCCCACCGAGCACGCGGTCGACCTCCGACCAGCCCGTGGAATGACGTTCGACGGTTCCGGCGATGGCCTCGGGCATCGAAATCATCGGAGATGCGGGTGTCTTGGGGGCCCGTTTGTGCTCCCGGGACTCGGTCAGAGCCTCATTGACCCCACATTGTGGGCAGAAGCCCATCCATTTCGGTGATCGATAGCCACAGGATTCACACGAAAACATCGAAGATGCAGCCATACGGTTAACGATTGGGCCCACGGAGTGCGAAAATCAATACCCCCACCAGGAGAGCCGCAAGGACCAGGCCACCCAGGATGGTTGTCACCGACCACGGCTCATACGTCCTCACGGCCAGGATCAGCATGCCATGGCACAATAACCCCGAAGGAGGGTTGTGGCTTCTCAGACCTGTGAACAGTGCGGCGCGATTGTCGCAAAGGACGAGCAGTTTTGCCCGTCCTGCGGGTCATTCATCGACCCCATGGCGACGCCGCCGGCTCCTCGTCCTCGTCCCATAGCGGGCAAAAACGTCATCAGTGTCTCCTCCGACGGCAATTACGAGGAATTCTCACTCGAGGAGCCCCCACCAAGGAAGCAGCCAACGAGCCGTAGTGGCTCGGAGGCGGAGTCGACCGGGATCACCTGTCCCAGCTGCCAGGCCGTCAATCCCCCCAACAACCGACATTGCCAGGAGTGTGGGGCCCGTTTGCAGCAAGGCCCGCTTCCCACCGCACCCCGACCCGCGGTCCAGGCGACGGCGGGGGTCAGAGCTGCGCTCGCCATAAGTGGCCTGCTCTTCATAGTCGTGGTGGCCGCTTTGTTGTTCAACGTCCTCTCCGGTGACGGAGCTGGGGCCGAAAACACCACGACGACCACGACTTCGACGACGATTCCGATTCCGGAAGTTCCTGAGCCGATCGACGTACTGCAGGAAAACTGCACCCCGGAGGGCATCTCCAGTTTCATCTGCGCCAACCTCACCAATGGCATCGGCACCGAGTACCAGGTCAACTGGGAGGAGATCAGTCAGGAAGGCGTTCTGATCGAGCTGGTGTTCGAAGTGCCGATGGCGATCTCGCAGATCCAGTGGACCAACATCGAGGACGAGACGAGGTTCCTGCAGAACTATCGGGCAAAGAGCATCGAGATCAGGGCCGATGACACGGTTACCCCGATCCAGGTCCCAATGAATGACCAGCGGGGCACACAGTCGATCGCGTTCGCCTCGCTCAACACGTTGCGACTGACCATCCAGATCTTCGACGTCTATCTCGCGGAGGTGGTGGCCGAGAACCGCTTCGACGATCTGGCCATCGATGAGATCGTGGCGATCGGCTATCCGGCCAACACCACTGGCACGGGAGGGACGACATCGTCCACCGCTCCACCCTCGACGGAGGGTGGCTAGCCCGCCTCCAACTCCAGTCGCAGTTCCCTGATCCCGCGGAACACCAGGCTGTCGATCCGATCTCGCATGTCGACGAGCTCGATACGTGCCACCCGTGCGGCGAATCGGCCCAGCGCCGCCTCCAGCTCGACTTTCGCCAATGGAGCGCCGACGCAATAGTGGAGCCCCGCCCCGAACGAGACATGTGGGTTTGGCTCCCTAGCCAGGTCGAGAACCGATGGCTGCTCGTAGACCGCGGGGTCGTGGTTGGCGGCGCCAAACAGAAGGCCAACCTTGGTGCCGGCGCGGATTTCATGGCCGCCCACGGAGGTGTCTGCCAGCGCCCAACGCTCGAACATCTGCAACGGTGAGTCGAAACGGAGGAGCTCATCCACCGTGCTGCCGATACTCGCGCTTCCGTCTACAAGCGTCGCGTACGCCGCCGGGTCCCGCGCCAGGGCCAGCAGCGAGTTGCCGATGGCATGGACGGTCGCCTCGTGCCCGGCGTTCAGCGTCAATATCGCCGTGGACACGATCTCGGCATCGCTGAGCGTGTCGCCTTCTTCCTCCACATCGAGCATGGCGCTGAGCAGGTCGTTGCCGGGGCGTGATCGACGTCGCCCGAGCATCTCTTCGAGATAGGCGACGAAGTCCTTCGTGGCCGCCTCGGCCGCGGCTCCCTCCTCCTCGGTCACCCGCTCGTCGAATACCCGCACGATGGCGTGGCTCCAATCGATCAACCGAGCGTGATCGTCGGCCGGGATGCCCATCAGCTGGGCGATCATCGCAACCGGAATCGGCGTGGCGAAGTCTCGAATCACCTCCAGCTCGCCCAACTCCAGCGCTCGATCCAGAATGCCGTCGGCGGCCGTCTCCAGGTCGGACCGGAACACCTCCGACGATCTCCGGGTGAAGGCCTTCGACACCAGGCGTCGCAGACGGGTGTGCCGGGGCGGCTCGAGATCGATGAACGACTCTCTGATGTATTCGGTCCATGTGGGCCACTGAGACGGGTAGATCCGCCGATACACCACGGGGTCGACGTCACTCACGGACAGACGATGACGAAAGTCCCTCCCGAAAGTCTCTCTGTCCTTCAGTGCTCCCATGACGTCCCCGTGGCGCGCCACGAAAGTGAGCCCCCAGGTCTCGTCGTGGAAGACCGGTGACTCACGTATCAGCCGGGCATACGTCGGATAGGGATTCTCGAGAAAGTCGGGGTCATAAGGATTGAACATGGTTGCGAGTAGTGGGCAGCGAGTAGTGAGTAGTGAGTTGTGAGTATCGCGTGGTGACAGTGGGTCCGGCTGCCCGCTACCCGCTACCCAGCGACGGTGCGGTAGCTCCGGCCGACCGGCGTCTGTTTGGCGGAACCAAGGCACCCGTGAGGACGGAGAAGACCCGGTTGAACCCCCACCGAGCGATCACAGAGTCATCAACGGAGCCATGCCGCCAAAGTTGGCCGGCATTATCAGCGGGCTTCGCCTTTGGCGTAGCGCGCGCCGTCCGCGGCGGGCATCCGGAGTCTTTGCGCGGCCGCCGCCAGGACGAACAGGGTGATCAGATAGGGCGTTGCGGAGAGAAACTGGTTGGGGACTTGACCCACCAACAGATAGAACACGAGAAGCCCGGCCCCGACCGAGCCCATCACGACCGCACGACGCGCCGACTTCTTGAAGATGGCGTAGAGAGCGGCGAGCAGGAGTGCAATGGCCACGGCGAGGATGAACGCCCTGACTATGTCCGTGCCGCGGAATCTGAGCGAGTCGCCGAATCCGAACACGAATGAGCCGCTGAACACACCCGCCGGAAGCCAGTTGCCGAATATGAGGGCACCGAGACCGATGAAGCCGCGGCCGGCCGTCATGCCCTCGCGGTAGATGCCGGCCTGGACCAGGACCAGGAATGCGCCACCGAGCCCGGCGAGCGCACCGGAGATGACCACGCCGTAGTACTTCATCCGGAGGACCCTGACACCCAATGACTCGGCGGCCCAGGGATCCTCGCCACACGAGCGGAGACGCAAACCCCATGCGGTCCGCCACAGCACCCATGCGGTCACCGGAACCAGTATCACCCCGATCAGCGTCAGCCAGTTCAACCCACCGAAGAACCCCTTGAGGATGCCTCCGATATCGGAGAGGAAGAAGATGTCGAGACGGTCGAGCCAGCCGAAGAAGTCCGGGGAGTCCCACCCAAACAGGTCACCACCGGCGAGGAAAGGCAGACTGACGTCGCCGATCTTGGGCACTGACGGGCTTTGCACGACCGAACCACCAGTGTCGGGGCCGTAGGTGATCGAGGAGAGGAACCTCATCGCCCCCAGTCCAAGGATGTTGATAGCGACGCCCGAGACGATGTGATCGACGTTGAAGGTGACTGTGGCGAGTGCGTGGAGCAGGCCAAATGCGGCGCCACCGATGAGACCGAGCACGACGCCAGCCCATGGCCCATACAACCAACTCCCCCAGGCACCGAACCAGGTTCCGGCGATCATCATGCCCTCGAGCCCGATGTTGACGACACCCGATCGCTCCGAGAAGAGTCCGCCGAGCCCGGCGAGGAGGATCGGGATTGCGAGCCTCAGCGCGGCAGTCGCCGTGTTGGGGGCCGTCAGCTCACTGGTCCCCGTGACAGCACCGGCGATGGTCAGCAGCAAGACACCCCCCGCGGCATAGAGCATGTATCTCACCGGCTTGCTCATGCCGCGGGCGCCTCCTCCAGTTCGGCTGTGGCCCGCGCCGCAGCGGCAACGGCGCGCCGCGTGGCATAACGGGCGACCACCTCGTAGACGATGACCACCGCGAGGACGACCACACCGAAGAAGATCGTCACGATCTCACGGGGCACGTTCTCCAAGTCGAGGATGATCGAGGATCGCTCCAGGAAGCCGAAGAGCAGGGCCCCGAATGCAATCCCCACCGGGTGGTTGCGGCCGAGTAGCGCAACCGCGATGCCCGTAAACCCGAACCCGGAGGGAAAGTCCTGAACGTACCTGTGGGTGAAGCCGAGCAACGTCGACATCCCCACCAGGCCGGCCATGGCACCGGAGATCACCATGGTGGCGACGACCATTCGCTTCGGGTTGACCCCCGAGGCATGCGCGGCCGATGGATTGATTCCCGAGGCCCTCAGGTCGAATCCGAATCGACTGCGGTTGACGAGGTAGTGATAGATGACTCCCAACACGATGGCGATGATCAGGAAGCCATGGAGCTCCGTGCCGGCTCTCGGCTCGACGCCGAACCATGCAAGCACCGGGTTCAGCGATGGAATCCACCCCGACGCGGGGATGGCCGACGTAGCCACTATGAGGCCCTCACGCTCTTGCTGGAAATGCTCCAGAAAGAGATACGCACTGAGGCTGAACCCGATGAAGTTGAGCATGATCGTCGAGATCACCTCATGGACACCACGTTTGACCTTCAGCCAGCCGGCCAAACCGTTCCAAATGGCACCAACGGCCATGGCTATGAGCAGGATCGCGAAAACGTGGAGGACCGAAGGGAGAACGAAGAGGGCGCCGAAATAGGCGGCCACCAATGCCGCCAGCAGATATGCGCCTTCGACTCCGATGTTGAACAGCCCCATCTTGAAACCGACGGCCACCGCGAGAGCGGACACGAAGAGCGGTATCGCCCGGTTGACCATGGAGACCAGTGACTCCGTGGAGGTTCCGAACGTCCACATGGCTTGATACGCGGTGAGCGGGTCGATGTCGACCACGAGGAGGACGATCGACGCAATGGCGAACGAGATGAAGATCGCGATCAGCGGGGCTAGGACCGATGTGAGGAGTTTGGATCGCCTCAAGAGGCTGCTCCGCTCCGCGCTCCTGTCATGTAGGAGCCGAGGACCTCGGGCGTGACCTCGTTGGGATCGAGACGAGCCACGAACTCACCCTCGAAGAGGACATAGATCGTGTCAGAGAGCCCGATCAGTTCGTCGAGGTCGGCCGAGATCAGCAGGATTGCCATGCCGTTGGCCCGGGCTGTCTTCAATTCCTCCCACACTGCCGCCTGCGCCCCGATGTCGATCCCACGCGTCGGTTGAGCGGCGATGAGGACCGCGGGATCGGCCATGATCTCACGACCGACGACGAGCTTCTGCTGATTGCCACCTGACAGCGCGGTGGCGAGAATGTCGGGTCCGGGTGTCTTGACCCCAAAACGAGCGATGATCGCCTCGGTCTGGCGTCGAGCACCGCGCTTGTCGATCCAAGGGCCTTTGGCAAAGGGAGCTCCATACTGATGCCCGAGTGCGGCGTTCTCCCACAGTGGTGAGCTGAGCAACAGGCCCTGGCGATGGCGGTCCTCGGGGATGAGACCCATTCCCTTCATTCTCCTATCCCGGGCCTCGTCGTCGACGAGGTCATCGTCTCCATTGAGGATCATTCTCCCCGTGGCAACCTGTTCTAGACCGATCAACGAGTCGACCAGCGGACCTTGACCGTTTCCCTCCACACCTGCGATCCCGACGATCTCGCCCCGGCGAATCTGAAAGCTGATGTCCCTGAGCACTTGCCGCCCCGTCTCCGTAACGAGCGACAAGCCGCTGACGTCGAGCACTACCTGATCCTGAACCGTCGATTCCCTGGTCTCCGGTGTGGGCAGTTCCGAGCCGATCATCAACTCGGCCAACTGACGTGAGTCGACCTGGGACGGTGTCGTCGTGGCGACGGTTTGGCCCATGCGCATCACCGTGATCGAATCGGCGATCGCGAGCACCTCGTCGAGTTTGTGGGATATGAAGATCACCGTCTCCCCCTCCGTCTTGAGGTCACGGATCGAGGCGAACAGATCGTCGACCTCCTGAGGGACGAGGACGGCGGTCGGCTCGTCGAGTATGAGGATGCGGGCACCTCGGTAAAGCACTTTGAGGATCTCAACTCGCTGGCGCTCCCCCACACTCAGTTTCTCGACCTTCACGGATGGGTCGAGGTTGAGCCCGTACTTCTCACCAATCTCCCTGATTCGATCCGAGGCGCTACGAAAGTCGATCTCCATGCCTTTTCGTGGCTCGGATCCCAGGATTATGTTCTCCAGGACGGTGAGGTTGTCGGCCAACATGAAATGCTGGTGGACCATTCCGATTCCCGAGTCGATAGCGTCCTTGGGAGTCTTGAAGTGGGCCTCCCGCCCACGGATGCGGACAGTCCCCTCGTCGGGACGAATCATCCCGTAGATGATCTTCACCAGGGTCGATTTCCCGGCACCGTTCTCCCCGACGATGGCGTGGACCTCCCCAGATTGAACGGTCAGCTCGACATCTCGGTTTGCCACCACCCCGGGATAGCGCTTGGTGACGCCGCTCAGTTGTATCGCTGGTTCGCTGGCCATCCCTGTCCAAAAAAACGCCGGGCCTCGGAGGATCCGAGGCCCGGCGCAAGCTAGCAGGATGGCTGTTTGTCAGCCGCCTGGTGTCTCGGGAACAGTGATCGTCCCATCGATGATCTGTGCCTTGAATGCTTCCAGGTCCGAAGCGATGTCATCGACAAAGCCACCGGTTGTGGAATAGCCGACACCGTCGACCGAGAGGTCGAAGACCTCTGGGCCAGGCGTGAAGTTGCCCTCGAGGAAGTCGAGGATCGTGTTACCCACGGCAACATCGACACGCTTGAGCATCGAAGTGAGGATGTGCGCCTGAAGAGCCGGGTCACCAACCGTGTTGTACTGGTCGGCGTCGACACCGATCGCCCATAGGAACAGGTCGTCGGTGGAGAGGTCGGCTGCGGCCTGGAACAGACCACTACCGGAGCCACCCGCGGCATGGAACACGACGTCCGCACCGGCGCCGTAGAGCGACTGGGCGGCCTCATTGCCGAGTGCCGGGTTGCCGAAGCCGGAGAAGTCCGGTGGCTGCGTCAGATACACGGCCGGCAGGATGTTGATGTCGGGGTTGGCGGCGAGCGCGCCGGCCTCGAAACCAGCCTGGAACTTCTCGATCAGCGGGATCTGCACTCCGCCGATGAAACCGATGGTTCCGGTGGTGGACTTGAGAGCTGCAGCAGCGCCGACGAGGAACGAGCCCTCGTGCTCGGCGAAGAGCATGCACCGCACGTTGGCCATCTCGGGTGTGCCGAACTCGTCGTCCTGCGGGCAGGAGTCGGTGATGGCGAAGAGGGTCTCGGGGAATTCGGTAGCAACGTGGAAGACGTTGTTGGCGAATGCGAAACCATTGGCCATGATCAGCTCGTGGTCAGTCTCGGCCAGGAGTCTGAGGTTCTCCTCACGGTTCTCTCCACCCTCGTCGGGGACGAGCTCATTGCCGTCGTAGCCGTACAGGGTCTTCCCCTCGTCCCACGCCAGGGCGGCGAGGTCGTTGAATGAGAGGTCACCCCGGCCGCCTATGTCGTAGGCCATGCCAATGAGGCGGCCTTCTCCGATCATCGGGGCAGCGGTGGTGGGTGGCTCCTCACCAGCTGTGGTGGTGGGTCCACCGGCGGTAGTGGTGACGCCACCATCCGCGGTAGTTGTGGTTTCGTCGCCGCCGGATGGGCTGCACGCCGCAAGGACGAGAGCCATGACACCCAGGACAGCGAAGAACCTGAAATAGCGCTTCACGCGTAGATCCTCCGTATTTTTCATAGAAACAGACAGGGGAAACCCGTCCGGCGACGAGGTTAGTGGTTGGCGGGTGCTTTATGCGACGTGAGATGGCAACGACGCGGGCTTTACCAGATATATCCATGGGACGCTCACCAGGGTCACAGCACTCTTGAAGACCACGTTGATCCAGAAGATCTCCCATGCGACGTCAGGGGGAAACACGCCAAACAGGGTGGCGAGCCCGACGAACAGGGCGGAGTCGACCGGGATCGCCACCGTGTTGGACACCAGGACCCGTCCCCACTGTCTCCGTTGCCCGAACCGCGCCACCCACCTCGAGTAGGCCTCCGTATCGATCAGCTCGGCGACGACTTCGGCGACTATCGACGCCACCACGATCCCCCACACCGGAGCGAGCACGGCTCCGAACTCGAGTTGCGGCCCGGTAACGGCGTCCGGGGGCAACTCGGCCACCAACCAGAAGAGCGCGGCCATCACCAGGTTGATGACGGCTGCCATCAGGATGAGGGCGCGAGCTACCGACTTGCCACCGATCTTGTGAACCAGGTCACGAAGAGTGAACGTGAACGGGTATACGAGTGTGCCGGCATCGACGGCATAACCGCCCACACTGATGATCCTCAGAGAGGAGATGTCCGCCAACATCTGGGCAGCGACATACGCACCAGCCACTATCAGCAGCGATCGCACCGCCCTGTCCATCGAGCCAGGTTAAGGGGCGCGTGTCCGACCTGGGCGGGCCTACTCGAGATCCGGGAGCAAGTTCGGATCGATGGTCACGAACTCGACCAGTGTCGGGTCGGTGACTCCGGCCCACTCCCAGTGCCACGGCTCCTGACTGGGCAGACCGCAGTGCGCCCATGGAGGGTGGACCCAGCCAAAACGGTGGGCGTTGTTCTTCAGCCAGTGGAACTCGACGTCGTAGCAGGTGAGAACGTTGTAGCGGTCGCGGAAGTCGACGGCCCTCCCCCACCCATGATTCGACCTGCCGGCTGGCGCCGTTGGCGGCCCAGTGCACTCTCGTTGCGAGCGATTGCCGGTCTGCACCCTCTCCCCGGTCACCGGATCGACCCCGTAGAGCGGGACGGAGACCATCGGACACCGCCTCTCGTATGCGCGGGCCTGAGTGTTGAAGGTGCGGTAGCAGTCCTCCCAGCGAAGGGTCACGCCATCCTCATCGGCGGCCTCGAGCATCAGGGCGTACATGTATGCGGCGTCACGTTCGAGCAGGCAGCCGCGGACAGAGAGCATTCGATCGGGGTCCATGTGCCCGTTGACGTAACCGTCCAGCTCGAGGTCCAGGGTGTACGCCTCGTTCCCGGCCGCGACGTACTCAGGATCTTCTCCTGGTCCGAGTCCAGCGATCAACATCACAAGGAGCGCGAAAACTATTGGCATGGGCGGCTGCCAACAAAGATCGGCTCACCGTTTAGTTCCCTTTAGCCGACGATCCGGCCGACTCGCGTCCGGCTCGACCCAATACCGGGCCGCGAAAACCTGGTGGCGCCGGCCTACTCCTGACCGGCCATCTCGACTGGGGGGCTATCGGGAGAGGAGATTCCCTCGAAGGTCAGCTCCTCGTTCTCGGAATCGAACCCAACGAAGATCGTGGTGCCTGCCTTGAACTCACCCAGGAGCACCCGCTCGGACAACGGGTCTTCGAGGAGCCGCTGGATCGCCCGGCGCAACGGTCGTGCCCCGAGCTCGGGGTCATAGCCTCTGGTGCCGAGGAACTCCTTGGCGTCGTCGGTGAGAACCAGGTCGAGATGCTGGCTCGCCAGCTGCTCGCGCACACGTTCCAGCATCAAGTCGACGATCAGCTTCAGCTCCTCCATAGTCAACTCGTGGAAGACGATGATCTCGTCGAGACGGTTGATGAACTCCGGCCTGAACTGCTTCTTCAGCTCCTCGGTGACCTTTTCCTTCATGTGCTCGTATGTGACTTCGTCGTCGGCGACATGAAACCCGACGGCCTTCTTGTGGATATCGCGGGTACCGAGGTTGGAGGTCATGATGATCACGGTGTTCTTGAAGTCCACGGTGCGGCCCTGGGCATCGGTGAGACGGCCTTCCTCGAGGATCTGCAAGAGCGTGTTGAACACGTCGGGATGCGCCTTCTCGATCTCGTCGAACAGGACAACCGAGAACGGCTTGCGTCGAACGGCCTCGGTGAGCTGGCCGCCCTCGTCGTAGCCGACATAACCCGGGGGTGAGCCGACGAGACGGCTGACAGTGTGCTTCTCCATGTACTCGGACATGTCGAGCTGGATAAGCGAGTCCTCCTGGCCAAACAGGAATTCGGTGAGAGCCTTGGCTGTCTCGGTCTTACCCACGCCGGATGGCCCGAGGAAGATGAATGAGCCGGATGGCCTGCGCGGGTCTTTCAGACCGGCACGGGTGCGGCGAATCGCCTTGGACACGGCCTGGATGGCGTCGTGCTGGCCGATGATGCGCTTGTGGAGCTCGTCCTCCATGTGCACCAGACGCGCCGTCTCCTCTTCGGTGAGGCGGTGCACGGGGATCCCCGTCCACTGCGCAAGGACCTCGGCGATCTCTTCCTCGTCGATGACCCAACCGCTCGCATCGGTGTCGGCCTCACGTTGTTTCCGCTCGGTCAAGAGTGCCCGTTCCTGGTCGCGGAGGTTGGCGGCCTGCTCGTAGTTCTCACCGGCGACGGCGTCGGACTTGTCCCGGCGGACGCCGGCCAGCTTCCCGTCGAGCTCCAAGATCTCGGGGACGTCGCTCTTGCGGTGGATTCGCATCCTCGAGCCGGCCTCGTCGATGAGGTCGATGGCTTTGTCAGGCAGGAAACGGTCAGCCAGGTAACGATCGGCGAGGTTGGCAGCCGAGACGATCGCCTGATCGGTGAAACGCACCGAGTGGTGCTCTTCATAGCGGTCCTTCAAACCCATGAGAATGTCGATCGTGTCGGTGAGCGACGGCTCTTCGACCTGGACGGGTTGAAACCGTCTCTCCAGGGCGGAGTCCTTCTCGAGGTACTTCCGGTACTCCTCGAGCGTGGTTGCACCCACCGTCTGCAATTCGCCCCGGGCCAGCATTGGCTTGAGGATCGAGGCCGCGTCGATCGCACCTTCCGCCGCCCCAGCACCAACCAGGGTGTGGATCTCGTCGATGAACAGGACGATGTCACCCCGGCTCTTGATCTCTTTCAACACCTTCTTCAGCCGCTCCTCGAAGTCGCCGCGATATCGGGATCCGGCGACGAGGGCTCCGAGGTCGAGGGTGTAGAGGTTCTTTCCGTCCAAGTTCTCGGGGACCTCGCCATTGACGATGCGCTGGGCGAGACCTTCGACGATCGCCGTCTTGCCTACACCCGGTTCGCCGATCAGAACGGGGTTGTTCTTGGTGCGGCGGGAAAGGATCTGCATGACTCGCTCGATCTCCCGGGTTCTTCCGATGACGGGGTCGAGGTTGCCGTCGCGTGCCGATTGCGTGAGGTTGCGCCCGAACTGGTCGAGGACGGTAGATCCCGTGGAGCCCGCCTCGCGCCCACCAGAGGCCGCCGCCTTGGGCTGCTGCTCTTCGGACCCACCGGGACCACTGAGCAGCTGGATCACGGTTTGCCGCACTTTTTGCAACTCGGCGCCCAGCTGTTGCAGCACCTGGGCGGCAACACCTTCGCCCTCCCGTATCAGTCCGAGCAGGATGTGCTCGGTGCCGATGTAGTTGTGGCCGAGTTGGAGCGCTTCGCGTAGTGAGAGCTCCAAGACTTTCTTGGCACGTGGCGTGAAGGGGATGTGCCCGGACGGCGACTGCTGTCCCTGACCGATGATCTTCACGACCTCGTCACGAACGGACGTCAGATCGATGTCCAGGCTCTCCAATGCCTGAGCCGCAATCCCCTCGCCTTCGTTGAGCAATCCGAGAAGGATGTGTTCGGTCCCTATGTAGTTGTGATTCAGGTACCGGGCTTCTTCCTGGGCCAAGACAACGACCCGCCGAGCCCGGTCCGTAAAGCGCTCAAACACTCGCTTCTCCTAAACCTGGCATATGCAATTTTACCATCGGCCGGAACCTCGACTTCGCCTCGGCTCCCTGCACTCCGTTACGTAATACCATCGTCACCAATGGAAGACCTCCAAAGTCTTGTCGGTATTCCCCGAATCTGGGAGCAATTGGCCAGAGTCGAGGAGAGACTGCTCGATGCCTCGACAGCCGACGACCCGTATCTGACGAAGATCGCCCAGCATCTGCTGCTGGCGGG
>Ga0268386_10002440_pt1 | contig 13245 bp, 11 predicted proteins | sample RVTome_15_FD_200260 | JGI IMG/M metagenome (GOLD analysis project Ga0268386, IMG submission 200260) | Soil microbial communities from uranium-contaminated site in the Upper Colorado River Basin, Wyoming, United States - RVT150D86... ...
GCACGAGGTAGTCGTACTCGATCGGGGCCATCTCGTCGAACGCGACCGCGCGCCGGTCGAGGTCGATGCCGTTCACGGTCGCCTGGTGGACGGCCACGTTCGGCTGCTCGTGGAAGAGACCCCGGAGTGAGTGCCCGACGACGGCCGTCTCGAGCAGGTCGGTGGCGAGCTGGTAGAGGAGCGGCTGGAACGTGTGGTAGTCGTGCTTGTCGGCGAGCACGACGTCGACCGGCGCGTCCTCGAGAGCCCTGGCGGTCCCGATCCCGCCGAAACCGCCGCCGAGGACGAGCACGCGCGGCCGCCGTGTCTCGTCCCCGTTCGCTCGGCCCCCGGCTGGCATACGTCATCCTCCCAGTTCCTGGTCGGGAAAAACGGCGCAACGATAACCCGAAGGCGCGCGCGCGTGACGAAGTTGCCGCGACGGTCAGGCGGTCTGGGCGCCTGCGGGCACAGGAGACCGCTCGCCCGCACCCTGGGGCCCCGACTCTTCCTCCGAGGCCGAAGCGACGACGACCGCCCCGAAGAGCGCCACCGCCAGCGCCCCGACGGCGACGACGGCGTGCCAGGCCGGCGGCTGGTCGAGCCGCTCCTGGAGGACGAAGACGCCGAGCATGACGCTCACCACCGGGTTCGCGACCGAGACCGTGGCTACGGACGTGACGAGGCGGCCCGTCGCGAGCGAGAGCTGCTGCAGGTAGAAGCCCACAATGCCCGTCACCGCCATGACCCAGAGCTCCCAGCTCTCGAGGACGGCCGCGAAGCCGTTCGCGTGGAGATTCTCCACGACCGGCTTCATCAACGTCGCCGAGACGCCGTAGAGCATCCCCGCAGTCGCGCCGAGGACCGCCGCCCTGGTCGAGAGGCCCCCTCGTCGCGAGAAGAGGAGCAGCGCCGCCGACAGCGCGCCGATCACGAGGAAGGCCGCGATCCAGTCGGACGTCGGAGCGTCGTCGATGCCGCCGGCCGGGTCGCCGACGCTGGCAAACACCGCCAGCCCGCCGACGACGATCGCAGCCCCGAGGATGTGGCGCCGCGTGATCGTCTGGTTGGTGAGGAAGTAGCCGAGGGGCATCGCCCAGATGATCGTGGTCACCAGCAGCGGCTGGATGATCGCCACCCGCCCACGGTCGAGCGCCGCGGCCTGGAGCACCACGCCGAGGGTCTGCGCCACGAGGCCCATGAGCCAGATCCAGTTGGTCAGCAGGCCTACGAACCCCTGCGGCTTCCCGGCCGAGATCCCCGCAGCGACGGTGGCGCGCTGCCAGAGCGTCGCGGCGAGCGCGAAGCAGATAGCCGCGACGATCGCGAGGATGGCAGCTATCTCATCCACAGCGGCAGGACCCTATGGGAAGGCGAGGATCACAGAAGGCGGAAGAGCGCGTCGCTCGTGAGCAGGAGCCCGAAGAAGAGCGTCGAGAAGAAGGTCAGCCGGTGCTCGTTGAAGAGAAGCCACGCCTCGGCCTCCCCCATCCACCGATCGGCGCGCTCGCCCGCCACGAGGTAGGCGCCGGCCGGGAGCCAGACGAGGACGGAGGCCACGACGACGTAGAGCGCGCCCAGGAGCACGTCCTCCACCGGGAGCAGGCCGGCGATGCCGACCGAGGCCCCGGCGACGATCGTGATCGACAGGCGCTTGACGCCGCCGACGCCGAGGAGCGCACCGACGGAGAACGCGGTTCCCGGCCGCAGGCCTCTCAGGCGCCCGAGAAGCCTTTCCGTCCTCGACGGCCCGGCGCCCGGAGCTGCCACGCCGCGCCGCCGCTCGGGCCACGCGAGCACGAGTAGCCCCAGCCCGAAGGCGAGCTCCATGCCCGCCGCGAGCCCCTCGTGGCCGCCGGGACGATTCGCAGTCGCGGCCGAGCCGGCGAGGAACGCGGCGACAAAGGCCGCGGCCTGGCCCAGCACGAAGCCGGCGAGATACGCCGCTCCGTTGGCCCTCCCCCGTCGGCTCGTGAGGACGGCCACCGTCGCCAGGAGCGCCACAGGGCTGAGCGCAGCGACGACCGCGAAGAGGAGCACATGGGTCGCTGTCTCGCCCACTCACGCGGGCCGGCCGTCAACCGGCGTCGACGGCGACGTGCGTGACGGGGAGGTCGTAGCGGCTCTGCGCAATCTCGACGACCCCCCGCTCCTTCCAGTTGGCCTCCTGCTCCGGATGGGTGGCGAAGACGATCTCGTCCGCCGGGAACTGCCGGAGCGCGTCGTCGGCAGCCTGGATCGGGTCGTCCGAGCCGACGCGACCGCGGGCGGTCACGCCCGCGTCGACGAGCGCGGCCACGGTCAGCTCCAGGTTTCCCTCCGCATCGTGCCTCGCCTGGTCGTCGCCGGTCCAGTGCGAGAGGCGGGACCCGAGCGCCGGCGCGACGACGAGCACCTCCAGCGGGCGCCCGGCGGCGTGAACGAGGACCTGTTCGTGCAGAGCGTGCGAGGTCGCGCTCGCGTCGCTGACGACGAGGACCCTGAACGTCCCGTCCTGACGGCCGGCGGCTCGGGTCACGGGAGCGTCGAGGTTCGACGGATGCTGGTGGCGCCGGCCGATCCCCACGGCGACGACCACGAGGGCGACGACCGCGGCGATGCCGAAGACGATCCAGCCCCAGACCCCGGCCTCGGCGCTCAGCAGCACGAGGAAGATGACGCCGAGCACGACGGCGACGATCGGCAGCGCCATGAACTCGCGCGATCTCATCGCGGGTCCCATCTAACCATCCTCGCCACGCGGACTTCCAGGGGTGTCATCATCCCGCCCGACGATGCCCGAAACGAACCGATGACCGCCGAGACCGCCGTCGCGGCGAAGCCTCGGCGCCTGCTTCCGTTCAGGGACCCGTCCCGGCCGAGCCGCCTCAGGAAGGTCGCCGGCTGGCTGATCGGGACTGCGGTCGTCCTCGTCCTCCTCCATCTCCTCGGCGTCGACATTCTCGGCTGGATCGAGGACCTCTGGGACCAGATCAAGGCTGTCCCGATCGGCTACATCGTCGGCGGGCTCGTCTTCCAGACCGGGGTGACGACGTTCGCCGCGATCTCGTACTACGGCATCCTCAGCGTCGCCTACCCCGGCGAGGTCACCTTCCCGCCGATCCTGACCGCCTACGCCGTCGGCGTCGCCATGAACGGGTTCCTGCCGGCGAACATCGGCACGTTCGTGACTCTGCTCATGTTCGTGGCGATCATCCCCTCCTGCACCTTCCCCGGGGCGATCGCCGCGTACCTCGTGCAGAAGATCTTCTTCACGATCGCAGGGACGTTCGTCTACCTCTACCTCTTCCTCTCGGTTCCAGGGTCCTTCGACCAGAACCTCGGGAACCTGACGGACCACCCGGTGCTGGCGGCGTCGATCGTGGGCGGCATCGTCGTCCTCCTCGTGCTCCTCGGCCGCATCTTCTGGAAGCAGGTGAAGAAGCTCTGGGCACAGGCGAGGAAGGGCGGCGTGATCCTCTCGCAGCCGAAACGCTACTTCGCGCGCGTCTTCCTGCCCTCGTTCCTCTCGTGGACCTGCAAGCTGGTCGTGGTCGGCATCTTCCTGGCGGCCTTCGCCATCCCGGTCACCTTCGAGTCGATCATGTGGGTGGTGGGCTCCGGCTCCCTCGCCAACGTCGTCTCGGTCACGCCCGGCGCGGTCGGCATCACCCAGGCGACGAACGCGCTCGCCCTCAGCGTCTGCTGCGACGTCCCGCAGTCCCAGACGGTCGACTACTCGTCGGCGCAGCAGCTGATCACGACCGCCTGGAACGTCTTCTTCGCCCTCGTCCTCGTCGTCTGGGTGTTCGGCTGGACCGGCGGCAAGATCCTCGTGGGCCAGTCCTACGCGGACGCGAAGGAGAAGGTCGCCGAGCAGAAAGAGCAGCGCGCGGCGAAGAAGGAGGCCAAGCGCGCGGAGCTCAAAACCGGGGGGAAGGGGCGGCTCGGCCGGTTCCGCTCTCACGATTCGGACGAGGAGAAGGACTAGGTGGCCGCTCGGCCGCCTGCCGGCTTCGGCGAGGCCCTGAGCTGGGAGCCCGAGTTCCCGAAGCTCCGCCCCGCGCGCCTGCTCGCCTCGTGGCTCGTCTCGGCCGCCGCGCTCATGGTGGCCGCCGCAATCGTGCCCGGCGCGTCGATCGCGGACTTCTGGGGCGCCCTTCTCGTCGCGGCGATCGTCGCGGGCCTCAACGCGCTCCTGCCCCCTCTGATCGCGGCCCTGCGGCTCCCGTTCACCCTCGTCGCCGGCTTTCTCCTGGTGCTGCTGGTGGACGCTGGGATCCTCCTGCTCGCGGACTCGCTCACCGACGGGGCGATCCAGCTCGACGGGTTCTGGGCCGCGCTGCTGGTCGCGCTCGTCGCGGCTGCCGTCAGCATCGTGCTCCAGGTGATGGTCGGGGCAACCGACGACGACACGTATACGCTCCGTGTGATCCATCGCCTTGCGCGCCGCTCGGGCGAGCGGGTTGCGAGCCACCGGCCCGGGATCGTCTTCCTCGAGATCGACGGGCTCGCCCTCCCGGTCCTCCGCCGCGCGATGCGCGACGGCAACGCGCCCACCATGGCCCGCTGGGTGGCCGAGAGCACGCACGACCTTGCCGAATGGGAGCCGGATCTCTCCTCCCAGACCGGAGCGAGCCAGGCCGGCATTCTGCTCGGCTCCAACGAGGACATCCCCGCGTTCCGCTGGGTCGAGAAGGAGACCGGGACGCTGATGACGTGCTCGGCCCCGCCCGACTGCGCCGAGATCGAGCGGCGGCACGCGACCGGGATCGGCCTGCTCGCGGACGGAGGGGCGAGTCGCGGCAACCTTCTCTCCGGCGAAGCCGACCACGTGATCCTCACCGTCAGCCGGCTCGAGGCCGAGAAGAAGGCCAACCCCGGCTACCGCGCGTTCCTCTCCAACGGCTTCAACGTCACGCGAGCGCTCGTGCTCTTCGTCTGGGAGGTGATCCTCGAGATCACCGCGTCCGGGCGCCAGCGCCGGCGCGATGTGCAGCCGCGTGGGCACCGCGGCGGCCTCTACCCCTTCATGCGCGCCGCGATGTGCGTCGTGGTCCGCGACCTGATCGTCTACGGCGTCCTCACGGACATGATGAAGGGCCGCCCCGCGATCTACGCGACCTTCTCGAGCTACGACGAGGTCGCCCACCATTCCGGCCTCGAGCGCGCTGACACGCTGGAGGCGCTGCGGAAGCTGGACGACCAGTTCGGGCGCATCGAGCGCGCCCGCCGCTACGCGCCGCGGCCCTACGAGATCGTCGTCCTCTCCGACCACGGCCAGACGCAGGGAGCCACCTTCAAGCAACGCAACGGCTACGGCCTGGACGACCTGGTGGAGCGCTCCCTCACGGCCGGCAGCGTCGCCGAGCACGCCGGCGGCGACGAGCAGGACTCGATGGTCGGCCACGCGCTCGGGGAGGCGACGGGGCGCACCCAGAAGCAGAAGCGGCCGAAGAACGACGTCAGCGGCGAGAGCGTAGTCGTCCTCGGCTCGGGCAACCTCGGGCTCGTCTACCTGATGGAGGAGAACCGACGCCTGACCCTCGATGAGCTGGAGGAACGTCATCCCGCGCTGATCCCCGCCCTGCGCGCGCACCCGCACGTCGGCTGGATCCTCGTCCGCTCGAGCGAGAATGGCCCCGTCGCCCTCGGCGCGAACGGCGCCAACTACCTCGCCGAGGGGCGCGTCGAGGGCGAGGACCCGCTGGCAGCGTTCTCTCCCACCGCGCCGCAACACCTTCTGCGGACGGACGGGTTCCCGCACGTCGCGGACATCATGGTCGGCAGCTTCTACGACTCCGACCTGGACGAGGGCTGCGCCTTCGAGGAGCTCATCTCCTTCCACGGGGGGATCGGCGGGCTGCAGACGCAGCCGTTCATCCTCCACCCCGTCGGCCTGGAGCTTCCGGACGGCCAGATCGTGGGAGCGGCGGCCGTCCACGGAATCCTCCTCGACTGGCGGAAGCAGCTCAACGGCGCTGCGACCTGAGCGACTGGTTCTCCACCCGCCCGGTCGTCCCGGGGGTCTGGCTCCTCGCGGAGCCGGGGCACGTCTGCACCTGGCTGGTCGAAGGGAAGGATCGAGCCGTCCTGCTCGACACCGGGATGGGCTTCCTCCCCATCCGCCCCGTGGCGCAGAGCCTCACGGACCGCCCGCTTTCGGTGGTCAACACGCACTACCACTTCGACCACGTCGGCGGCAATCACGAGTTCGACGAGATCGCGATCCACGAGCACGGCGCCCCGCTCATCGGCCGTGCGGTCCCACGGACCGTCCTGGACGCCTACCTCTCGTTCTGCTCCCGGCGGCTCGAGGTGACGGGCCTCTTTCAGGAGCTCGACGCGGAGTACTTCGGGCTCCTCGACGCCGACACTCTTCCGCGGCCGTTTCCGGCGGACGTCGATCCTGCGGCCTGGACGATCCGGCCGAGCCGCGCGACGTCGACGCTCGTCGACGGCGACCGCGTCGACCTCGGCGGCCGCGTCCTGACCGTCCTGCACACGCCCGGGCACAGCCCTGACGGAATCTGTCTGCTCGAGGAGCGGGAGGGCTTGCTGTTCGGCGCGGACACGGTCAACGCCGGCGCGCTCTACGCCCAGTTCGCAGACTCCGACCTGGATGCTCTCGTGGCCTCCACCCGACGGCTCGCGGACCTGGCGGACGGGGTTCGCCTGATCCTGACACACCATTGCGGGCACGCGATCGCCGAGGTCGGGCTCCTGGCCGAGATCGCGGAGGGGCTGCTCGCCGTGCGGTCCGGCGAGGCGGATCTCGTTCCCGCGCGAGATATCCTGGGCACGCCGGTGCTGGAGGCATCCTTCGCGCACTTCTCGCTCGTCCTGCCCGATCCGGCGGCGGCCCGACCGCTGCTCGTCGCCCTGGCCGAGGCCTAGGGATGGTCTGGCTCTACACGGCCCTGGGGGTGGCCGCGCTCGTCCTGATCGTCGCCACCCTGATCAGCGTCGTCCGCAACTCCGACATGGGCGTCGGGGAGAAGATCCTGTGGGCGATCCTGACGATCTGCTTCCCGTTCTTCGGCTCGCTCCTCTACTTCACGGTCCGCCGCGGCTGGTGACCGGCGCAGGCGGGTGACGAGGACGCCGCCGCCCAGGAGCGCCGCCTCGACGAATGTGATCGCCAGGCGGTTGAGCAGGGTGGCGCCCAGCGCCGCGCTCGCCGGCACGACGACGACGAGGAGTCCGTACATCGACGCTTCGCGAACGCCGAGGCCGGAGGGCGCGAACACCGTCAACACCGCCACGATCGCCCCCACCGCCGCCGCGCCGCCGAGGTAGGGGATCGTCTCGATCCCGGGATCGGCGTCCAGCGAGCGCAGCAGGAAGTAGAGCGCGGTTCCGCCGACGAGCCACGTGCCCGAGTAGTAGGCGAGCAGCCCGACCAGGATCCGGTACGGGAGCGGCGGCGGCTCGGGCGCGCCGAAGCGGCGGAAGATGACCCGCGCGATCGCCGTGAAGACTCGGGGGTGGAGGAGGATCGCGGTGGTCAGCGCGAAGGCGAAGAGCGGGACGAGCGGCGCCTCGACCGCGTCCACGGCGGCGAGGCCGGCGGTGAAGACGAGAATGCCCGCCACCGCCGAGAGCCCCGCCTCGAGCAGGATCGAGCTGATCACGAAGGACGTGTCGGAGACGCCACCGGCCCGGCGGAGCCAGACGATCCTGGCCAGCGGCGTCCAGATCCCGCCCGGGATGTACTTGGCCAGCATCGACGCCATCTCGGCCTGGAGCGCGATCCCGTACGAGACGCGGATCCGCAATGCCGCAAGGAGCCACCACCAGCCGACGGCAAAGAGGAGGTAGTAGGCGGCAAGGACGGCGAGCGCCGCCGCGAGGAAGACCGGGTCGGTGTTCGCCAGCCGCGGGACGGCGTCGGCCCAGACATCCCTGAGCGCATAGCCGAAGAACGCGAGGAAGACGGCCACGACCGCCAGCTGGAGACCGACGACGACGCGCCGGCGCCGGAGGACCGCGGGAAGCCGGCTCGTCACCGAGCCGAGTCTACGGGGCGAGGGAGGGGGGTACGGCTAACCGAACCTCGACTCTCGTGCTCCCCGCCCTGCCGGAGCGGCCGCCCTGCTGTCATTGTTCCGGGCTGAAGCTGCGGGGGCTCGCTTTCGGACAGGAAGACTTCCGGCACGGCGATGAGTTCTGGCGCGCGAGACGGTCTTCAACAAGGACCAAGACGAAGGGGGCACGAAGGATGGCGGACGACAACCTGAGCACGGACGGGAGAGGGCTCCCCGCGGAGCGGCGAGCTGCACACGAGCGGCTTTCCACGGGAGCGCTGGCCCGATGGGCGCGTGCGTGCGCGACGCACCCCTGGAGGGTCGTCGCTAGCTGGATCGGGATCCTCGTCCTCCTCGTCTTCCTCGTCGGCGCGATCGGTGGGAGCCTGAAGGACGAGTTCGAGATCCCGGGGTCGGACACCCAGAAGGCGACCGACCTGATCGAGGCCGAGTTCGCCGCCGAGCAGGGCGCCGTCCTCAACCTCGTCTTTGCCGCCCCCGAGGGAGAACGGCTCGACACACCGGAGCGGCAGGCGGCGATCGAGGATGCGATCGCACGGCTCCAGACCGACGAGTTCGCCCCCACCGAGGATAGGGATGGGATCGAGAGCGTCGGCGACCCGTTCGCCGAGGACACGTTCTCCGACGACGGCCGGATCGCGTACGCGGAGGCGCAGTTCAACGACACGATCGAGACCGAGGATCGGGAGGAGGTCGTCGCCGTCCAGGACGCGGTCCGCGAGACGGTCGAGCCCGCAGGCGTGACCGCCGAGTTCAACGGCGACGCCGAGTTCCCGCCGATCGAGCAGGGAACGCAGGAGCTGCTCGGCCTCTTCGCCGCCCTGCTCGTGCTGCTCGTCGTCTTCCGCACGTTCGTCGCGACGATGATTCCGATCGGGCTCGCGCTGGCCGCGGTCGGCACCGCATTCCTCCTGCTCTTCATCATCGCCGGCCTCACCGACATCAATACGATCACGCCGCTGCTCGTGTCGATGATCGGGCTCGGGGTCGGGATCGACTACTCGCTCTTTATCATCACGCGCTTCAGGCAGCTCCTGCACGAGGGCCTCTCCCCCGCCGACGCCGCGACCGAGGCCGGTGCCTCCGCAGGCCGGGCGGTGCTCTTCGCCGGCACGACCGTGGCTATCTCGGTGACCGGCCTCGCCTTCTTCGGCCTCGACTTCGTGACGAAGCTCGGAATCGGCTCGGCGCTCGGCGTCTTGACGACCGTGCTGATCGCCAACTCCCTGCTGATCGCGGTCCTGCGCCTTCTCGGGCACAAGATCGACCGGCTCAAGATGCCGGGCCTGCGCCCGATCGACGATTCCGAGGCGGTGAGGGAGAAGACCCTGATCGCCCGCTGGGGCCGGTTCGTGACCGCTCACGCGCGCGCGGTGTTCACGGTCGTGCTGCTCGTGCTCTTGGCGCTGGCGGCTACCTCGCTGCTCGTCCGCCTCGGCGCCTCCGACCAGGGTACGCAGCCCGAGGAGCAGACGGCCCGCCGCGCATACGACCTGCTGGCCGAAGGATTCGGCGCCGGATTCAACGGCCCGATTCCGATCGTGGTCGACGTCAACAACGACCCGGAGGCGCCGCAGCGGATCTATGAGGGCGTCGAGGGCCTCGAGGGCGTGGCGTCCGTCGGCGAGCCGCAGTTCAACGACCCAGAGACCGTGGCGCTCGTCTTCGTGACGCCGGACTCGGCCCCACAGGACGAAGCCACCGACGAGCTCGTCGACCGCCTGAGGAACGACGTCGTACCCGCGGCCACGGAGGGCAGCGACGCGGTCGCCTACGTCTCCGGCCTGACCGCCGCCTTCATCGACATCGCCGACCGCATCATGGAGCGACTGCCGCTCTTCCTCCTCTACATCATCGGCGTGACCTTCATCGTGCTGGCGATGGCGTTCCGCTCGATCGTCATCTCCCTCACGGCGGCGATCACGACCATCCTCTCGGCGTTCGTGGGCTTCGGCGTCCTCACGCTGGTGGTGCAGGAGGGCTACCTGCTCGGCCTGACCGGCCTCGACCGGACCGGCCCCATCGAGACGTTCGTGCCCCCGATCGCCTTCGCGATCCTCTTCGGCCTCTCGATGGACTACATGGTGTTCCTGATGAGCCGCATCCGCGAGGAGCACGTCCACGGCCTGAACACACGCGAGGCAGTCGAGCACGGCATCGCGGCCATCGGGCGCGTGGTCGTGGCCGCGGCGGTGATCATGGGCACGGTCTTCGCAGCGTTCATCCTCACGGCCGACCGCATCTCGAAGGAGTTCGGGCTCCTGCTCGCGGTCGCGATCCTCACGGACGCGCTCATCGTTCGGATGACGCTCGTCCCGGCGTTCCTGACGCTCATGGGCGAGAAGTCGTGGTATATCCCGCGCTGGCTCGACCGGCTGCTCCCGAACATCACGATCGAGCCCCCGCACGACAGCGCTGCGTTCTACCCTGCCGCGGAGCCCGAGGCGGAGCAGGAGCGCGAGCCGGTCGGCAGACCCTGAGACAGCCTCTGAGGGCGGCGGCGCCTCGTTCCGCCGCCCTCTAGTCGTGGAGAACGCGGCCCTCCATCCCGCCGGCAACGGTGACTACTTGACCGGTCACGTGGCCCGAGAGCTCGTCGGAGGCGAGAACGACCATCTGGCGCGCCACGTCCTCCGGCTCCGCGAGCTTGCGCAAGGGCATCGTCCGCGTCGCCCGCTCGACGACACCCGGCTCCTCGAGCGTCGACCGCGTCAGCGGCGAGATCGTCCACCCCGGGCACACGACGTTCACGCGGCCGAGCGGGGCGATGCGGACGATCTCATTCTTCAGGCTGAGTAGGAGCCCATGCACGATCCCGGACCTGGCGGCCGCGAAGTCGGCATGCCCGGCCTCGCCGAAGAGCGCCGCCGTCGAGCCCACGAAGACGAGGTTGCCGTGGCCGGAGCGCTCCACCTCTCGGAGGAACTCGCGCGCGGTCAGGAAGGTGAGCGTGAGGTTGGCCGCAACGGTCTGCTCCCAGCCGCTCGAGCGGGAGCTGCCAGACCGGCACGTCTTCCTCCGGCCAGATGCCCGCAACCGCGGCGCAGACGTCGACGCCGCCGAAGGCCCGCCGCGCCTCGTCGAAGAGCCGGGTGGCGCCCTCCTCGCGGGTGAGATCGGCCTGGGCCACGATCGCGCCCCCGCCGCATTCGGCCGCTATTGCCTCTGCCCGCTCCCGGGCGCCGTTGTAATGGACGACGACACGGCAGCCCTCGGCCGCGAACGCGCGCGCGCACGCCGCCCCGATCCCGCCCGACGCGCCGGTGACGAGCACGCGCTTGCGGGTGAGACCGGTCTCCACAGCGCCGGGATGCTACCGCCAAGCCCGACAATGGCGGGCCCACGGCCTGAAAACGCACGAGCGCCGGCGACCGGTCAGAATCCTGCCGGCTGGGACGTCCGCGACCGGGAGGGGCCTCATGATGATCACGGATCGCTCGAAGCGTGTGATTCCCTTCCGCGCTCACGACGCGAAGCGGGTCGGTGACGGCTGCTTCTACCTCGACCTCATCGTCTGGCTGAACGGCGATCGCATCGAGCTTGGCGACCGAGTGGGCTTCAACTACGGCTGCTACGTGAACGGCTACGGAGGTCTGCGAGTCGGCGACCGGACGATAATCGGCCCGTACTCCATGATCCACACGGCCAATCACGAGAGCGCCTCGGACCGGCCGATCGTCGACCAAGGCTGGACGGAGCGCCCCGTCGAGATCGGCGCCGACTGCTGGATCGGGATGGGCGTCTGCATCGTTCCGGGCGCGCGACTCGGTGACGGGTGCATCGTCGGCGGCGGAAGCGTCGTCGTGGGTGAGCTCGAACCGAACACCGTCGCCGTCGGCAACCCCGCCCGCGCGATCAAGAGCCGCTGATGCGTGTCCTCTTCCTCCAGCAGCAGCCGTGCATACGGGCGCTCAAGTACGCAGTCGCGTTGCGCTCGGCCCTCCCGACGATCCGGCTCGGCTTTGCCTACCAGGGCAGAACGCTGAGCGACCGGTACGGTGCCGGTGACGAGCTCTTCGAGCGCTGGTGGGACCTCGGCCCGGAGCCGAGCAGGCGCTTGCGGGCGGTCGGCGACGAGTTTCGCCCCGACCTCATTCACAGCCATAACCTGCCGGACTCCATGACCGCGATCGCGCTGGAGCTCTTTGCCCACCGCGTGCCCGTCGTCCACGACGTCCACGACCTGCAGAGCCTCAGACGAACGCCCTACGAGCACGGCTTCCCGGAGCCGCGCGACCCGCTCGCGCTCGAGCGGGTCGCAGTCGAGGAGTGCTCCGCGCTCGTGGCGGTCTCGGACGAGCTCCTGGAAGCGATCCGCGCCCGCTATCGCACTCCGGCCATAACCCTTGCGTTCCCGAACTACGCCCTTCGCCGCGACTTGCCGAGGGAGCTGCCGCCCGCCGAGCGTCGGAACGGCCACCCACCGCGCCTCGTCTACCAGGGGACCCTCTCGACGAACGGGGGCCACTACGACCTCCGCGGGATCTTCCGAGCGATCGTGAGCGAGGGCCTCTCGCTCGACGTCTACCCGTCACGTCATGTGGCGGCGTATGCAGAGCTCGCGGCCGAGCTGCCCGCATTGCGCACGCACGCGACGCTTCCGCCGGCGCGGCTTCTCGCGGCGCTGCCGGAATACGACTTCGGCTGGGCCGGCTTCAACTCGTCGCTCAACGGAGCCCACCTCGACACCTGCCTACCGAACAAGGCCTACGAGTACGTCGGCTGCGGCCTGCCGGTGCTGACCCTGCGCCACCGCGCGCTCGAGCGGCTGGTCGGCGGCGGCAGGCTCGGCCTCTGCCTCACGACGCTCGACGACCTCGTCGGACAACTGGCCGCGGTGGACGTCGTCGAGCTCAGACGCCGCGTCGCAGTCCGTCGCCTCGACCTGACTGTCGAGGCGAACATCCACCGCCTCGCCGAGCTGTACGAGTCCCTGGCCGGCTGACCACCAGCCCTAGAACGACGACGGGGCCGCTCGCGCGGCCCCGTCGGTGGGAAGACACCGGGCGGACTCGAAACCGCCGTGAGCGCGCTTTGCAGGCGCGCGCCTCGCCACTCGGCCACGGTGTCGCGTTCCGTCACAAACCCCCGAGAGACAAGGGCCGCCGCTCGCGTCCAGCGAGCTCACCGCCGATTGCCGGGACTCGGGCCTGATCGGCACGACCATGCGCGCCAACGCGGCAATGGGAACCCGGCATGGATCCATCCCCCGACGATACCGACAGCGAATGCGATGATG
>Ga0268386_10002441_pt1 | contig 13244 bp, 12 predicted proteins | sample RVTome_15_FD_200260 | JGI IMG/M metagenome (GOLD analysis project Ga0268386, IMG submission 200260) | Soil microbial communities from uranium-contaminated site in the Upper Colorado River Basin, Wyoming, United States - RVT150D86... ...
GAACACAGGATCCGACGCCGTATGACTGTCATGGCAATCGGCGCACGCGACGGTGTTGTCGTCGTGGGCACTGCCGTGCCAGCCAAAACCGAGATCCGCGGCATGGCAGCTCGTGCACATTTCGTTCTGAACGGTGACGGGCGTCGGCGTCTCCGAGCCGAACCGGATCATCGCTGGTCGCTCTTCGCCACGCCTCACTCGCGCCGTATGTTTACCTCCAGGACCATGACAGGCTTCGCATTGCAGCTGGCCGTGCCCGAACGGCGTGCGCTCATCAGTCGGCACCGCATGTTTGCTGCGAAACACCGCCAACGTGATCTCGTCGTCATGACAATTCAGGCAAGTGTCCGCGCCTTTCTTGCTGTAGGCGGGCTGTTCGTCGACGGGCTCCTCCGGAGACTGGGCGAGCAGGCCGAGCGGCAACCCGAAGCACAGCGCGAGCGCGGCGAGGCGGGCGTTGGGTACGACTTTCATGCCGAACAATGTCCTGGTGGGCTCGGTCCGTCACGCGACTCGCGGGGGCTCATGCCCCCGCGAGCTCATGCGTCATCAATTGAATCTGAACTCGCCGACGCCGTGGACTTCCTTGACGTCCTCTGAGCGGCCCGGCCCGTGACACAGCCCGCAGGTCTCGACGCCTGAGGACACGACCGCTCCCTCCACGGTCTTGCCAGCCATGTCGTCGGCGCCGTTCTGCTTCATGTGATCTGCAGCAGCGGAGCTCGTGTGGCAGCCCGTGCAGATCGAGAAGTTCGCCGTCCATGCCACGTCGTCGCTGAAGTCCGTCAGGTCGCCGGCCGTGACGGTGGAGGCCTGGACGGTGCTGTCGACCGAGTTCACCGGATAGTATGCGTCGGGCTCGTGGCAACCTTCGCAGTTATTCAGCCTGCCCGGATAGATCGGCTCGGTGAAACCATAGTCGCACTGCTCATACGTGCCGCTGTGGATCGCATGCACGAGGTGCTTCAGGTCGATGGTCCCTTCCGGGAAGTCGGGGTCGTTCGCACACCCCGTTGCCACCGGGTTGTGGCACGAAGCACAGAGCTCCGTGTTGTTGACGCGGTTGTCGCCGTGCAACGCGAGCACGTTGTGGCAGTCGTTGCACTTGTCGATCGCCACCGGATCGCGCCGCGGCTGCGCCGTCGCATCGGTGATTCCAAACTCGGTCCCGACCGACGTGACCGCGAGTTCATCGACGGTGCCATCACCATCCGCATCGACGAAGGGCCGCCCCTCTATGATCGCCGCGCCCGAACCCGTCACGAACGCCGGGATCGGAATGCCCGAAACCTTGCTGAACGTGCCATCGGCGTTGTCGATGACGCCTGCCTGCAGGTCCGCCCCGTTGGCAAACGTGATCTGATGCGGCTGGCCTTGCGCGCGACCCGTATTGTCAGTGCCCCGGTTGTTGAAATCGGTCGTCGGCCATGCGAGATCGACGCGCAGTCGTGAGCTCGACTGCCGGAACGGATTGGTCGGATCGGCGCTCAGGATGTTATACGACGCATCGCCATTCGTCGGATCGACCACGCGCAGCGTGACGACAGGCGTCTCGCCTGGTGCGGTGTTCGTGACGCTGACGATCTCGTATCGGAACGCCTCCGCCGCCTCTTTCGCCGGCAACCGGTGCGCGTTCGCGGTCCGCACGCTCACGAAGCTGCTCGAGGAGTCGGGGCCATGGCAGTCGAGGCACTCATCGTCTTGGACCGGCAGTCCTCCGAAGTGGTTGCCGGCGTCCCAGCCGCTGCCATCTTCCCCCGCGATATCGTCGTGGCAGGTGCCGCAGGCCTGGCGATTCGCGACGAGCCGCCAGTTGCTCGCCTGTGGTGTGGTTTCGTCGCTCTCGTCGTGACACGTTGTGCAGTTGCGGACGTCCTGCGGGAACACGATGTCCGAGTAGTCGTGCAGCGTGTCGTTGAAACCGATGACCTCGTAGCCGAAGGCGAGATTCTCGCCATAGTGGATCTTGTGGATCATCCACTTCATATCGACCGAGTTGCCGGTGTTGCCATCCGCCGAGTAGGGGTTGTGACACGTCACGCAGAACTCAACGTCGAAACGTCCGCCGCCGTGGAACGCGAGCTGGTCGTGGCACGCGTTGCAGGTGTCGTTGTCGACGATCAGACGTGTGAACGTCGGGTCGCCGCCCGTCGGGAGGAAATCGAACGAGGCGTTGCTCGTGGGCAGCGGGTCCGTGCTCAGCTGCATCGAGATCCGGTGCGTCTTCGTTGCGTCGAACGTCGGCCCCGCCGGGTAGTCCGTCAGAGGCTGCGAGAACGTGTACTCGTAGGTGCCGTCGCCGTTGTCGACGAAAGTGCCGGCCGTGGCCGTTTCGGTCGTGGCCTGCACGTCAGCTACGCCGCCATCCGCGCGCGTGACATACGACTGCCACTCGCTCGAGCCTCCGGCCTCGCCCGGCGACAGCTGGGCGATCGCGAACCGGGTCTGGTTTGCCCCGAGGCCCGTCAGTCCCTGCGTGAGATCGTTCGTGAGCTTGAATTCGACGACGGGGGCACCCCCGCCATCGGGCACCGTGACGCTCATGACCTCGATGTTGATCTCATCGGCGTTGCTGACCGGCACACCGCCCGGCCCGCCAGTATCGCCTGGCGGCCCTTGCGGGCCTTCCGGGCCGGCAGGCCCCGCTGGCCCCTGGGCACCGTCGTCTCCCTCGCAGCCCGCCAGCGCTGCCAGCATGCAGAGAGCGCCGATCCAAAACCAGTTCTTCTTCGGGTATTCCGGCACGGTACGACTGCCCATTTCACAAACCCCCGTGGTATGCGGCGCTCGAGCCACCGCCACAACTCCCTGCAGCCCGCCTGAGGTTGCCGACCAGGACACGGTGTCGGCAGATGCACGGACGAGAATCAAAAACTCTGCCGCGATGCATGATAGTTAAATCGGCTCGTGTTGCCATCCATGCAACCGTAAGTATCAACCGCACGGCTGTGGCGTGAGTTTACTGGTTTACCGGCAAACGACCACGCTTGCACTGGGTGGCTGACGGATGCCAGCGGGCCTGCAGCGCAATGGCCTCGCGCAAGCCGGCGTCTGGCACGGTGCGAGACCGCGACGGGTAGACTTTTTCGATGAGCTGTCGGATTCTGGTCGCCGACAACCGCGAGGTTTTGCCGATGGCCTCGGATCGCTGGTGGACCGATCTCTTCGCGTCCATTGACGCAAAGGACACGTCGCGCTTCGTGTCCTATCTGACCGATGATGCCGAATTCCGCTACGGCAGCGGACCTGCCATCGCGGGACGCAGCGCGATCGGCGATGCGGTGGATGCTTTCTTCGCCACGATCGAGTCGAGCGAGCACTCACCGGGTTTGCGTTTCGAATCGGGCAGCCACGCCGTGTGCGAGGGCTGGGTGCGTTACGTGCGCCGTGACGGAAGAATCGTCGACCTGCCCTTCTGCAATGTTTTCGCACTGGAAGGGGAGCGCATTTCGAAGTACCACATCTACATCGACCCTGCGCCGCTCGGCGAACCCTGAGGCACCGCAAAACGGAACGAAGCGGTCAGCAGATTCGCGGCAACGGATCGTCTTCGAGCTCCTCGAGGAATCGTTCTCCGCCGATCGATGTCTCGAGCACTACCCGCGGAACGCCGGCCGTCACGGTGCCAATGATCGCTGCCTGTCCTCCTTCGGGCAGGGCGCGCCATTCAACCAAGATACGTTCGGCCGTATCGGGAGCCGCGACGGCAACGACACGGCCCTCGCACGCGAGATAGTACGGGTCGTAACCGAGCATCTCGCAGACGGCCCGCACCGGATCCTGCACTGGAATGGCCGCCTCGCTGAGCCGGATCCCGCATTCCGTGCCGCGCGCGATCTCGTGCATGACGGTCGCGAGGCCACCGCGCGTTGGATCCCGCATGAAGCGCAGACCCGCGAACGAGCGGACGGCGTGCGTCAACGGCAGCACGCTCGCCGCGTCGGAGGCAAGATCGCCGCGCAGGCCAAACTGTTCACGGGCCAGCATGACCGCAATACCATGCGCGCCAATCGGTCCGCTACAGAGGATCCGATCGCCGTACCGGATCCGCTCGATGCCGAGCTCGAGCTCATGGGGCCGCACGCCGATGCCCGTCGTCGCGAGATACAGTCCACCCCCCTGACCACGCGGCAACACCTTCGTATCGCCACACGCCACGACGACGCCGGATTCACGCGCAGCTCGGCCAAGGCTCGCAATCACCCGGCGCAGCAGCTCGATATCAAGTCCCTCCTCGATGAAGACATTCAGGCTCAGATAACGTGGCGTCGCACCTGCAACGGCGAGGTCATTCGTCGTGCCATGCACCGCCAGCGACCCGATGTCACCGCCAGGGAACTCGAGCGGCTGCACCGTGAAGCCGTCGGTCGTGTAAACGAGCACGCCCTCATCGCTGTCCCACGGCAGTGGCACCGCGTCCGCCCGCGTATCGAGCTGCGGGTTGCCGAGCTCGCGCGCAAACACGTCCTCGATGAGCTCGCGCATGAAACGCCCGCCGTTGCCATGCGCAAGACCGACGTGCTTGTCCAACTGAGTCATGCGGTGCGCCTCAAATCACGCCGGCCGTCGCGGAAAATCGAGCCGTTGCAACGGCAGGACGGTCTCCTCGCCTTCGTCCAGCTCTGCACGGATGTGTGCACGCATCTGCTCGCGAAACGCGTTCACTGCATTGAAGAACTCGGCCATCATCAGCACCCAGCAATACATCCCGCGTTGTGTGAGCCGCAGCCTTCGCGGCTCGTGCCGAGTCGCCCCGACGAGTCGCATCGCCGTGAGTTCCGGGGCCATCAACAGCCAGAATCTCCACCCGTAGCGGGACTCTATGTATTCGTGCGTAAGTTCGAGACCGAACAGCTTCACGAGAAAGTCGTACCGCATCCGCTCACGCATCGACATGTGCTTGCCCTGCGTGATTCCGGTCTGGCCGCGCGCGATCCGCTCGCAGTACTTGTTCAGCGAAAACGTCGTCGAATACATCGCGCCACCGACATAGCTGAAGGCGCCGCTGCCGACTCCGATGTACTCTTCCTGATCGATGATGTACTCGTCGAACATGCCGTCGATCCGCGAGAAGCACCAGGCCGAGGAGGCACGATATGTCGGCAGCATGCGCCCCAGAATGTGCTGGTAGAACATCAGCCGCCGTGACGGATCGGCTGCGCCCATCGACTCGGCCATCCGACGCTGGGCGGTCGGTGCGGTCATGAGCGGATAGAAGGACACCTGATCGACGCCGAGCGCGAGCAACGCGTCCAGATCTCGTTCCAGCAACTCGAGCGTCTGTCCGGGCAGATTGAAAATCATGTCGACGTTCAACGTGTGATAGCGCCCCTGCGTCGCCTGCAGCCGTTCGCTGATCAGCGCTGCGCTGCCGTACTTGTCGTAGCGGTCCATCCGGCGCAGCAGCTCGTCGTCGAACGTCTGTACGCCGACCGACAGCCGCGTGACCTCCGCGGCATCGAGGACTCCGAGGACCTCTTCCCGCAGATCGTTCGGATTCGTCTCGACCGACAGGGTCCGGATCGGCCAGAGCGAACGGATCAGCTCCAGGGTTCTCGCGAGCTCATCGGGCGCCACCGTCGGAGTTCCGCCGCCGACATACACGTCCGAGAACGCGAATCCCGCGCCGTGGTACCGACGGATCTCTTCGCGCAACGCGTGGAAGTAGCGCTGCGACTTGTCGACGCGGTGACGAACGCGATGAAATGAACAGAACGGGCACAGGACTTCGCAGAAAGGTACGTGCACGTAGAGCTGCATCGGTCGATCCGACGGCTCAGGCAGCTCGAGCTCGCGCGCGGTCGTCAGAAATTGCATCGACCTCGCGTACTCGCGCCTCAGAATTTTCAGCAGAGCCGATTCAAACCACACCGCCAGCACTCTTTTGCATCAGCGGTGGCCGGCGGATGCCCGACTCATCAGGGCGATGGCCTCGATGATCTGGCCGTACGCGAGCCCACCATCGTTACAGGGGATGCGTTCGGACATCAGGACCTCGAAACCGTCTGCGGACAGCGCGGACTGCGCATATTCGCACAGCCGACGATTCTGAAAGACTCCGCCGCACAAGCCGATTGAGCGGATGTCGTCAGCCTGTCGATGGCGCCGTGCCAGCGCGACGATCGCTGCAGCCAGCGTCCGATGCACGAGATCTGCGCGCTCCGCAACGGGGCGGGAGTGGTCGAGAAGCGCTGTGACGAGCGGCCGCCAGTCGATCTCCAGGAGACCCTTGGCGGTGGCTTCGATGGGCAGTGCGAGGCCGGCCGTTGCATCCGCCTGCGCAGCCGCCTCGAGCAGCATGGGTCCCTCCCCTTCGAAACTCGTCGTGTGGGTACCGAGCACGATCGCGGCCGCGGCATCGAACAGCCGGCCGGCGGATGTTGTGAGTGGACTGTTCACGCCTCGCTCCCACGCCGAGCGCACGAGGGGATCAGCGGGATTGGCGCGCCAGTCGCAACCCGAGTGCCAGCACAGCGATGCAGCGCTGCGCCACGGCTCGCGCCCCGCCCGCTCGCCCCCTGGCAGTCGAAACGGCCTGAGCCGGGCGACACGCCGCCATGACCCGGGGCCGCCAACGAAGCTTTCGCCCCCCCAGAGCATGCCATCCGACCCGTGCCCTACACCGTCCCATGCAAATACGAGCATGCCTTCGCTGCGCAGGTGTTCCCCCGCCAGCGCTGAGGCGTGAGCAACGTGATGTTGGACCTCGATGCACGAGAGTCCGCTGCGCTTTGCCCAGCGTGACGTCGCATAGCCCGGATGGGCATCACAAACGACGGACGTGGGCGCAACGCCGTAGAGCCGGCCGAGATCGGCGACGACCTGTTCGAACACGTCCTGACTGCGAGGCGTGCCCATGTCGCCGATATGCGGCGACACGATCACGCGTCGATCCCAGGCGAGCGCGATCGTGGTCTTCAGATGAGCTCCCACCGCAAGTAGAGGCTGATCGAGCGAATGCTCGAGATCGAGCTCCAGCGGAGCGAGGCCCCGACCGGCGCGTATCGGCCGCGCGGCGCCGGCAATCACTCTGCAGACGGAGTCGTCGGCAGGGCGCTCGATGGGCCGATTGTGGTGCAGAAACGCATCCGCGACACCGGCCAGGCGGCGCTCCGCGGCGGCCTCATCGGTCAGCACGGGCTCGCCGCTGACATTGCCGGACGTCGCCACCAGTGGCCCCGCGAATGCCGCGAGAATCATTGCGTGCAGGGGGCTGTAAGGCAGGAACGCACCGACTTCAGCGAGACCCGGGGCGATGCTCGGGGCGAGCGAACTGTCGGGCGCCCTCCGTACGAGCACGATTGGACGCACCGCGCTCAATAGCGATTGGATCTCCTCGGCAGTTGGCTGCAGTTCCGACCGCAGTGCGGCGAGCCCGTCGACTCCCGCGAGCGGAAACATCACCGCCAGTGGTTTACCCGGCCGATGCTTGCGTTCGCGGAGCCGTCGCACGGCGGACCCGTCGCGAGCGTCGCAGAGCAGGTGATAGCCGCCGACGCCCTTGACGGCAACGATCGCGCCGCGCCGCAGCAAGTCGACCGTCTGCTCGATGGCTGCAGCGCCTCGCGCGTCGGACGCAGGGCCACTGACCAGCTGAACCTGCGGGCCGCACTCGGAGCAGGCCAACGGTTCCGCGTGGAAGCGTCGATTCAGCGGGTCCTCATATTCCGCGCGACATTGCGAGCACAGCGCAAAGCCGGCCATCGTCGTTGCGGGTCGATCGTACGGCAGTCCCGTAATCAACGTATAGCGCGGGCCGCACTGCGTGCAGTTGATGAAGGGATAACGGAAGCGGCGATCGGCGGGATCGTTGAGTTCGCGCAGGCAGTCATCGCACGCAAAGTAATCCGGAGGCACGAAGATCCGCGGTGCGTCGCTCGCCGAACTCGGCGCAATCCGGAATCCATCGCCGAGTGTGATGCGGCACTCCGCGATTGCGTCGATCGTCGGCGCGGAGAGTGGGGGCGCCCGCGACACGAGCTGAGCGATGAACGACTCGATGTCGCAAGCTCGTCCCTGGACGAGAATGTCGACCTCGCCCGTGCGATTACAGACTTCACCGGCGAGCCCGAACTCGGCTGCGAGGCGATAGACGAACGGCCGGAAGCCGACACCCTGAACCCGACCCGTGACGCGCAGTCGCCGTGCCGTGAGGTCGGCGGTGCCCGGTGCGGCGCGAGGTGCGGGAACTGCGTTCACGAGGGTGCGGCCACGGAACTCGTCGTCGACCTGCGCCCGGACCAGACGTTGTCCCGCACGCCGCTGGCCCACCAGATGCGGCAGGCGCCCTCGTCCGAGACCATGCATGGGCCTATTGGAGTACGCGGATTGCACGCAAGTCCGTAGAGGCGGCACTCGTTCGGATACAACTTGCCGAGCACGACCTTTGCGCAATCACAGCCCGGCGGCATCTGACCTACGCGCTTGCGCGCGCTGTCCGCATAAGACGGCAGCGCCTTGCGGGCATCGTGCGCCGCGTAGCCTTCGCGCAACGCGAACCCTGACTTCGGAATCACACCGATGCCGCGCCAGTTCGCATCGACGACCTCCATGACCGCTTCGAGGAAACGCCGCGCGACCGGGTTACCGTTCGGTCGGACGACGTCCGGATAGCAATTGTCAAGAAAGCACTTGCCTTCGCGCAGCTGCCGCAGCACCGAATAGGTCGCAGCGAGCAGCGTATCGGGCGTGAAACCGGCGACCGCCGCAGGGATGCCGTGCCGTTCGGCAACGAAGGCCCACTCCTGCGGGCCCATCACAGTGGACACGTGCCCGGGTGCCACGAGGGCGTCGAAACCGGGCTCTCCCGATTCAAGCAACATCGCCACCGCGGGCCAGGTGAGCCGGCCCGAGAGCAGGACGAACAGGTTGTCGGGCACTCCCTGCGCCAGCATCGCGGCGACGGGTGCCGTGGTCGTCTCGAAACCTGCGGCAAAGAAGACCACGGGCCGGCTGCCGAGCGCCTCTGCAATGCGAACCGCCTCAGTCGGGCTCGCGATCGGACGGATGTCAGCCCCGGCGGCTTTGGCCTGCTCGAGCGAACGGGGCTCGGCCCTTGGCACATTGACGGGTACGCGGAGCATGTCACCGAACGCAACCACGGTGACCGGCTCCTTGAGCGCGAGCTGGATCGCCTCGTAAACGTCCTCCTCCGGGCAGATACAGACGGGACAGCCGGGTCCAGGCACGAGTTCGATCGCGGACGGCAGCGCGCTGCGCAGCCCGGCCGCGCTGATCGAGCGTTCGTGCCCGCCACAGACATTCATGATCTTGACGCGCGCGGGAAGCTCGAGAGCGCGGATCCGGCCAAGCCAGTGCTGTGCATCGCGTAGCATGGGAAGGCTCCGGTTCTGCTGAGGATGATCAGTCAGGCGATCGGATGAAACTCGAGGCCGTCGGGCTGAACAGCCGGGCGTGCCGTTTCGCCGCGCTGCAGGCGCGTACGGTGATCATCGAGCTCGCGTCGCAGCCACGCGAACCACGCCGAAACGCCGAGCCTGCGTCGAGCAGCTAACTGCAGGACGTGTGTCCGGCCGCCGAGCTCTCGAATGAACCGCTCCGCACGCGCGACGGAGAAATCATCGAGCACGTCGAGCAGATCGGTCTTCGTGAGCAGTACGAGATCGGCTGCACGGAACATCACCGGGTACTTCGCCGGCTTGTCGTCGCCTTCGGTCACCGAGAGCAGTGTGACGTTGCGGTGCTGGCCGAGGTCGAAGCTCGCGGGGCAGACGAGATTGCCAACGTTCTCGATCAGAACGAGGTCGAGTTCCGCGAGTGATAGAGCGTGCAGTGCGTCATGGATCATATGCGCATCGAGGTGACACGCGCTCCCTGTCGTGATCTGCACGGCCGGTACGCCCCGGGCACGAATGCGGGCCGCGTCGTTTTCGGTCGCGAGGTCGCCTTCGATAACGGCGATGCGTAGCTCGTCGCGCAGCGCGTCGATCGTACACTCGAGCAGCGAGGTCTTGCCGGCACCCGGCGACGACATCAGATTGACCGCGAGCACGCCCGCCCGATCGAAATGCGCCCGATTATGGGCGGCCTCCTGATCGTTGGCCGCGAGGAGACCGCGTAATACGGTCACCGAGCGCGTATCGGGCTGCCCGTCCGCAGCACGCAGCAAATGTGCGTTGGCGTCAGTGACCGTGCACCCACAGGTACCACACATAAATCGCTCCTCCGAATCGGCTGGTGCACCGTGCCTCAACACACCCGCGCTGCGCGAGGTGGCGCGGCACGCTCGAGTTCGACAGTGGCAAGCAGCAGTTCGTCGCCGGCGATGACCTGCGTGCGCCAATCGCCGCAACAGCCACACAGCAGGCGGTTTGGCTCGGCAGCGCTCTCACCACCGCAACACTGGCAGCGCACTATCACGGGCTGAGTCTCGAGTACGAGTGTGGCGCCTTCCACCGCGGTGCCAGCGCTCGCCAACGGATACGCCCGTTCCAGCAGTCCCGCTTCCACGCCCGATAACGGGCCAATGCGCACGACGACCGTGATGACCCGCGCAGCCCGCTGCTCGGCGGCAATGGCACTCACCTGTTCGACCAGGGAACTGCAGATCGAGAGTTCATGCATGCTCGGCCAGCACCTCGTCGAGCAACTCCCAGGTCGAAGCGGCGTCGGCCTCGCTGACCTTCTGGATCGCGTAACCCACGTGAACCATCACGTGATCGCCGACAGCGAGCTCATCGCCCTGCAACATGAACAGGCTGACCTCACGCTCGATGCCGCGGGCTTCGCACGTGGCACTGAATCCTTCGATTGCGCGAATGCGCATCGGTACCGCCAGACACATGCTTGAGTCCCCCTGCAACCGCCCACATGCTGCAGCACGCGGCGCGCGTAATCGTGAGTAGAATCCACTATCTGCGCGCGCGTCTCGGTCCTTGAGAGCGCGCTGAGCCGGTGGCAGTATGGCACGCGCTTCGCAACCGCACGGCTGCGGCGCGATACTGCAGGCGGCAACACCCAAAGAAAGCACCCGTGGCACGCACACTCGTACTCGGAGTCGGCAACGTCCTTCTCTGCGACGACGGAGCCGGCGTGCACGCGATGCGTGCTCTCGCGAGCGAGCAGGGTGATGTGCCGGATGTCGAGTATCTCGATGGTGGCACCTTGAGCTTCACGTTGGCACCGGCCATCGAAGGTGTTGAACGCCTGATCGTCTTCGACGCCACACAGCTCTCATCGCCCGCAGGCACGGTGCGCTGCCTGGTCGACCGCGAGATGGACGCGTTTCTCGGTCGCGCGAAACGCAGCGTCCATGAGGTGGGTCTGCTCGATCTGCTCGACATCGCCCGGCTCACTGGATTCCTGCCGCACCAGCGAGCGCTGATCGGGATCCAGCCCGCGAGGATCGACTGGGGCGACACGCCTACGGACGCAGTCACTAAAGGCATACGGCAAGCCGTTCAGATCGGCACGGGCCTCTTGCAGCAGTGGCCAGCCGCCGCAAACGCCGGGTGAGCTCCATGAGTACGCAGAAATCCGCGAGCGCAGCCCTGCAGTCGATCGCGGTCAAAGTCGAGAACTCAAGCGGCAACGTGCTGCCGATCCTGCATGAAGTCCGGCACGCGCTCGCGCGCCTGCTCGACGGCGGCGACACCTGCGTCATCGACCTGCGCGCGATTCCTCTCGCGCCCGGCGAAGAAGAGTCGATTCTCGCGGCTTTAGGAAAAGGCGAAGTGTCGGCCGATTTCGACGCCCTGGGCCGCAGCGAGGTACGCGAGAGCGCGTATGGCGGCTGCTGGGTCGTGACGCATTATGACGAGGCTGGCGCGACCAAGGCACGCTTCATCGAAATAACGACGATTCCGGACATTCTGAAGTCCCAGTCGGCGGATATCGCCGATGGTATCGAGAGACTCGCTGCCCGTCTGTCCGTGATGACCTGACGGCGCAGAGATCACGGCCCGAGGAGCAGACCATGACCAGAGATGATGCTCGCCTGATCGACTACCTGCGGGCACGCGGGGTTTCGCGTCGTGGCTTCATGAAGTTCTGCGCAGCGACCACTTCGCTGATGGCACTACCGCCATCGATGATTCCGCGGGTTGCGGCAGCACTCGAGCAGGCGCGGCGGCCATCGGTCATCTGGCTGCCGTTCCAGGAATGCACCGGCTGCACCGAGTCCATCACACGGGCTCATGGCGCGACGATCGAGCAGCTCGTGTTCGAAGCGATTTCGCTCGATTATCAGCACACGCTGCAGGCGGCCGCCGGTGACGCGGCCGAGGAAGCGAAGCACAAGGCGATGAAGGACAACTGGGGCACCTATCTGCTTGCCGTCGACGGATCCATCCCGCTCGGCAACAAGGGCTACTCGACGATCGCCGGCCACAGCAATCTCGACATTCTCGAGGAAGCTGCCGAGGGAGCCGCAGCGATCATCGCAATAGGCTCCTGCGCGGCATTCGGCGGCATTCCCAAGGCAGCACCGAACCCGACGCAGGCGGTATCCGTGTCGGATATCGTCAAGAACAAGCCGATCATCAACGTATCTGGTTGCCCACCGATTCCAGTCGTGATCACGGGAGTGCTCGCCCAGGTCCTGACTTTCGGCCTCGAAGGCGTCGAAGTCGATCACCTCGGCCGACCCAAGGCGTTCTTCGGGCAGAGCATCCACGATCGTTGCTATCGACGACCGTTCTACGAGCGCGGCCAGTTCGCCGAAACCTTCGACGACGAAGGCGCCAAAGCAGGCTGGTGTCTGTACAAGCTGGGCTGCAAAGGACCCGTCACCTATAACGCCTGCGCCACCGTCAAGTGGAACAACGGGGCCAGCTTCCCGATCGAGGCCGGACACGGCTGTATCGGCTGCTCCGAACCTGACTTCTGGGATCGCGGCGGTTTCTACGATGCACTCTCGGTCACGGACTGGGGCGGCGCGAAGACCGTGGCAGCTGCGGCGGCGGCAGGCGTTGCGGTCGGTGCGGCGGCTGCGGCGCTGGCACGCAGCAAACAGAAGAAAGCCCGCGTGGAGGACAAAGCATGACACTGCTCGACTTTGCACGTGGCCCGGCCTTCTACTGGTCGTTCGCGATCATGATCGCCGGAATTCTGTGGCGTCTCGCGGGACTCGTCTTCTTCACCGGTGAGCGTGACATCTCGAAGCCTAAAGAGACGGGCAAGGTCGCCGCCGGACTGCGCCTCGTAGCACTGAGATCCGTACCACCCCACGAGCTCGAGAAGAACATCACGTTCCAGCATTTTACGGGCTACGTGTGGCACATCGG
>Ga0268386_10002442_pt1 | contig 13243 bp, 9 predicted proteins | sample RVTome_15_FD_200260 | JGI IMG/M metagenome (GOLD analysis project Ga0268386, IMG submission 200260) | Soil microbial communities from uranium-contaminated site in the Upper Colorado River Basin, Wyoming, United States - RVT150D86... ...
CGGTCGTAGCGGTAGAGGTTGAATTCGCCCTCGCGGTCGGAGCGGAACCAGATGCCGTCGCCCTCGAGCCACATGGGATCGACGTCGTTGGAGCGACCCGCCGGCTGGGGAATCTTCTCGATGTCCCAGGTGCGGGTATCGATCAGCCAAAGCTGTGACACCCGTCCGCCGCGATAGCCCTTCCACTGCTCGAAGGCACGGCCGATCGGGTTGTAGGCGATGTAGCGGCCGTCCGGCGAGTAGGACGCCTGCGCCGCGTTGGGAATCGGAAGCCGTTCCTCCACTCCTCCGGCGGCCGGCACGGTCCAGAGCTGGGTGTAGCGATTCGAGAAGTCGGCTCGACTGGAGGTGAACAGCACCTTCCCCCCGTCGGGGGTAAAGGCCTGAGGCACGTCCATCCCCGGATGCCAGGTAAGACGCCGCGGCTCGCCGCCGGCGGCCGGAATCACGTAGACGTCGATATTGCCGTCGTAGTTGCCCGCGAACGCAATCCACCTGCCGTCGGGCGAGAACACCGGTGCGGCCTCGTCGCCGAGTGCTGTGGTGAGTCGCCGAACCTCGCTGCCATCGGTCCGGGCGGTCCACAGATCGCCGGCATAGACGAAGGCGATCCGGTCTCCACCGACCGCGGGCTGGGAGAGGAGACGCGTATCGGTCGTACTGATCTGGGCAAAGGCAGGTGCGGCGGTCAGGGCGGCGAGCAGGAGGCCGCACCCGCTCAGGCGGTGCCGGAAGTGAAGCATGGGATGACTCCGAACTGAAACGAGAGGAAGATGCAGTCTATCCCCCGCCCGGCACCGCAGCAAGCAAGCGGAGAGCGGCCGGGAGGCTCCCCCCCGGCCGTCCCCGGCGTACCCGGCTCAGGGAGCGCGGTTAGTTGCCGCCTTCGGGGCCCAGAAGGGATCCGCCGCAGCCATTTCCTTCGATACCAGACTCATGTTCGGGTTCACCGAGAAATACCGTGACTCGCTGAACATCATTGCTTCGCGCGCCAGCTTCCCGGCCGCTTCGAGGTGGGCTCCCGCGCCGCCCATCGCCTTGGTCCAGGCGGCATCATTCGCATCGACCGCGGCCCAGGAGGGGAACGAGGAGAGCACCAGGTACGTCCCTCCGGGCGCGCCGGCCACGACTTCGTAGGCCCGCCACCCAACGGCACCCGCCTCGGATACGATCGCGGCGTAGTGCTTCGCGATCTCGGCGAAGGCGCTCGCATGTCCGGGCCGCATCCGAATCGTCAGGATGGAGAACACTCGCATCTTCGCGAGCTCGGGAAAACCACCCGAGCTTGCCTCGGGAACGGCCCGGGCCTGCATCCGCACGACGCTCGAGATGTGCTCGGCGTCCTCCATCGCCACCCGGGCGATGGACTGCCGGTACGCCGTTTTGTCGGCGCCGAATGCGTTCGATTTTCCGAATGCGTCGAAGGAATCGAGGCCCGACACCCACCAGACCTCTGGCGCACCGCTTGCCGCGACCAATGCCAGATAGGAATACGGATAACCCGCGCCCCGGTTGAGGGCGGCCCATCGTGCCTCCGTGGCCTCGTGGGCCGCGGCATGCCCCGGCTTCTCGATCTCGCGGTAGATGTCGACGAGCACGGGTTGGGTGGTGGGCGTGGCTTGCGCGGCGGCGGAGCCGGCCAGCGCCAGAAGAACGGCGCCGACACACGCGCTTCGACTGAACATGGGAATCCTCCAATGGGGCCTGCGAAACAGCGGGATGAATCGAGTGGGGCTGAATATGCCGGGCAAGGAGGCCAATAGATAGGACGAGCACTGTGAAGGATGCTTAACCCGTGGAGAACCGGGTTATGGTCTGCGTCCTCCAGACGCCAGGAGAACGCATGCGACCTCACGAGAGGAGCGGCCCGGAAGCGGGCGGCTCCCCATGGTACCAGGGACCGCCGGATCGCACAGGCCATTATCGGACCTCAACTCCCCCGGGTTACCTTTCGTCTGTCTTGGACCTCCTCCGATGAACGAGCTCTACGCCCGAGTGCAGGCCGCGCTGGGTGATGCCTACCGTCTCGAGCGAGAGCTCGGCGGCGGAGGCATGAGCCGGCTGTTCCTCGCCATGGAAGCCTCGCTCAACCGCCAGGTCGTCATCAAGCTGCTTCCTCCCGAGCTGTCGAGCGAGGTGAGCGCGGCGCGGTTCAAGCAGGAGATGGAATTCGCGGCGAGCCTGCAGCACCCCCACATCCTCCCCATTCTGGCGGCGGGAGCACGCGAAGGTCTCCTGTACTACATCATGCCCTTCGTCGCGGGCGAATCGTTGCGGGGGCGGCTCGAGCGCGAAGGCCAGCTTTCAGTTGAAGACGCGACCCGGCTCCTGAGCGAAGTCGCGGACGCGCTGGCCTTCGCGCACGGCCGCGGCATCATTCATCGCGACATCAAGCCGGAGAATGTCCTCCTCGAAGGCAAACACGCGGTCCTCGCCGATTTCGGCATCGCGCGCGCCCTCCTCGAGTCCCGGACCGGGCGGCCGCTCACGGTCACTGGAACGTCGGTCGGGACACCGGGATACATGGCGCCGGAGCAGTTCTCCGGCGAAAGCGTGGACGCGAGGGCCGACGTCTATGCCCTCGCGGTGGTGGGGTATGAGATGCTCGCCGGCGCCCCGCCCTTCACCGGTCCGTCCGCGCAGGCGGTGCTGACCGCCCACCTGACGACGCCACCCGCGCCGGTCCACATCCTGCGGCCCGATGTCCCGCTGGCCATCAGCCTCGCGCTCTCGCAGGCACTCGCCAAGGAACCGGGCGCCCGCTACGCCTCGGCGGCCGAGTTCGGCGACGCCATCGCCGCCGGTAGTGTCACCGGGCCGACGACCCCGGTGACGGCGGCGCAACGAACGGCCCCGCTCATTCGCTGGGCGTCCCTCGCCGCGGCGCTGGTCGGCTTCGCGCTGATCGGCACGCTGGTCGCCCGATCCCGGGCAACCCGGAGCCGCGACGCCGCGGTGCTCGCCCAGCTGGTGCCGGCAGCCGATTCCGGGCGCCTCGACGAGGTGGCCGGCATCCTGGCCACCGCGGGCACCGGCCAGGCTGAGCGCCTGCTCGGACGAGTGACCACTTCGGTGGCGGGCCATCTCTCGATCATCAGCGATCCGCCGGGCGCAACCGTCGCGGTCACCCGGGTCACGCCGTTCGAATCGTATCCCGAGCGTTCCGCGACGATCCTGGGGACGACGCCGGTCACGGCGCGGGCGTTGGTGGCGGGCGAATACCTGGTTCGCGTCGAGGGTCCGGATCGGCAGCCCCTGGAGTTCCTCGCCGCGCTCTCGGTCGACGATACCACCGTGGCGAGGCCGGTCCTGCTCCCGAACGACAGCACCAGCGAGGGGATGGTCCAGGTCGGCGCGGGGAGTACGGCAGGCAGTCCCCGGGTGGAAGCCTTTCTGATGGCTCGCTACGAGGTCACCAACGCGGAGTACCTTCGTTTCGTGGGAGCGGGAGGGTACCGGGACTCCACCCTGTGGCCGGACGTGCTCACGCTTGGCGGCACGACGCACCGGCGGGACGCAGGGCTCCGCCTGCTGGTCGACAAGACCGGTCTCCCGGGACCGCGAGGCTGGCTCAACGGCCGCCCGCCGGAGGGCCGGAGCGACCACCCCGTCACCGGGGTGACCTGGTACGAGGCGGCGGCTTACGCCCGGTGGACCGGGAACGAGCTGCCTACGGCATACCAATGGTGGCGCGCGGCCCTGGGCGACGGGCCCGGTCCCTATCCCTGGGGTGGTGATGCGTCCTCCACCGAGATCCGCACCAATTTTGGGTTGGGGGGAACCGCCACGGTGGGCTCGCATCCGCTCGGCGTGAGCCCGTGGGGGGTGCACGACCTTCCCGGCAACGTGCGCGAATGGCTGCTCGATGTGCGGGAGCCCGACCGCCGGATCGCCGTGGGCGGTTCCTGGCAGGATCCGTCATACATGTTCGAGCAATCGAAGGCAGAATATTTCGAGCCCGGTTTTGCGAGCGACCTGATCGGCATCCGCCTGGTCCGCCCGCTGCCTCCGCCATCGCGCTGACCTGGAGCCCGCATGCCTCGCACCGCCCGATTCCTCACGCTCCTCATCGTCTTCGCCGGACTCCGTGGGTCGATGGAGGCGCAGGGAAAGCCTGATCGGAGCGACGAATGGCTCCGGCGACCGGTGGACGATCGTACGTTCCGAACCTACCTCTCCTTCTTCACCTATGAAGCCACACTTCCCTTCGAGACCCAGATGCTGGAGAGCGACGAGCTCGAGGGGATCCGCCGCGAGCATGTGAGCTTCCAGACGACGCCGGGCGTCCGAGCCTTCGGTCGCATCTACCATGCGGCGGCACCGGCCGGCGGGTCGCTGGGCTGGATCATCTTTCTCCATGGCGGCACCCAGAGCGCCAAGGACGGTCCCGGCAACCGGCATATCGCGATGTTTCTCGCCCGGGCGGGCTGGAATGTGATCGCCCTCGACATGCTGTATTTCGGCGAGCGCGGCACCGGGCTCCTCACCACGTATACGGATCCGGAAAAACATGCCCGGCTCTACAATCAGCCCTCGACCTATCTCGCCTGGGTGTCGCAAACCGTCAAAGACGTCGGACGATCGTTCGACTGGCTTGTGGCGGAGCGGAACGCGGACCGCAGGCGCATTGCGCTGGTGGGTTTCAGCCGTGGCGCGGAGGTCGGAATCGTCGTCGGTGGGGCCGAGCGTCGGCTCGCCGCGGTCGTGTCGCTGTACGGCGGCCACTTCGACGCCCTGGAGACCGGCCACCTTCCGGCAGCATGCCCCGCCAACTACATCGGCCGGATCAGCCCACGGCCGCTCCTGATGGTCAACGGCACCCAGGACACGGACTACGACCGGGTCACCTCAGTCCTGCCGCTTCAGAAGCTCGCGAAGAAACCCAGCCGGTTCATCTGGGTCGAGACCGGGCACACGGTGCCGCCCGCGGCGACGATGGCGGACATCATCCCCTGGCTCTCGGAGCACGTGAAGTAGGCGGCCCGGCCGACGATCCGGCCGGGCTCGCTTACGGCGTGTGGCCTACCTTAGCTGACCCCGGACCGACCCGCCGGGGAACACGGTGCTGTGCACGTTCACGTAGTACTGGTCCGGATTGGCGAGCAGGTCGGCCAGGACCGCGTCGGCCCTGGGCCGCGCGGTGCCGCGGAGCTGCGACGGCTGGTCGCTGATGGAGGCCACGGGATCGCCGGCCTCGAGGAAGTCCCAGTGAATCGGCCCGTTCATGCCGGCCGGCGCCTTGTGAATGTGGGCGCGGTTGTACGTCTCGCCGCTCTTGTTGTTGATCGTGAACAGGAACTCGATGGTGCCGTCGTCGAGCACCCTGACCTGGGCCTGGCCCTTGGACTCCGACGTACTGGCTCCGTTGGGCTCGTTCTCGGCGCGGAGCTCCACGTTGAATACCGTGGGCGGCGCGCCATCCCGCCCCACGGCCAGGGACGTGGCCGGATCGGTGAGGTGAGACGGGGGAGCGGCCACATCGCCGCAGGCCGCCGCGGCAAGGATGAAACACACGGGAACGCAGCGCATACCGACCTCTGTTCGCTGAGATGAGAGAACGCGCGGTTCATCCGCGCGACGGTCCACAACGTAGGAGACGCCGCACCGGCGGCGGGAGCGACGTGACCGCTCCTCCGTGAAATCGCGCCATGACGAATTCGGCGCTGTTGCAACGGGAATCCAACGTGCGTCAGGCATCCAAACGCCGGGGAGGGCGACCGAAGACTATTCCCGCCGACGGCCGGCCGCGATCGCCGCGCCGGGCCCGGCTCCTATTGACTTTCGATACGAGCAGCGGCACCTTGGTATCGAACTTCTATAGGAGCGCCGCATGGCGCGCCAATCCGAGCTGCTCCGGGGCACGCTCGACCTGCTCATCCTGAAGGCCCTCCAGCTCGAGCCCCGCCACGGCCTGGGCGTCGCCCGCCGCGTCGAGCAGCTCTCGGGCGGCACCTTTCAGGTCAAGCCGGGCTCGCTGTTCCCCGCCCTGCACCGCCTGGAGGAACGCGGCTGGCTCCGCGCCGAGTGGGGGCTCTCCGAAGCCAACCGACGCGCCAAGTACTACACGCTCACCCGCGCGGGCCGCACCCAGCTCAAGGAAGAGGTCGCGAGCTGGGATCGCATCGTCCTCGCGATCAATCGTTCTCTCAAGACTGCGACCTGAGGACGCCGCCGATGCTTCGGCGAATCGCCCGGACCCTGACGAACCTGCTCGGCCGCCGCCGCGTGGAGCAGGATCTGAACGACGAGGTGGCCGCGTATGAAGACCTGCTGGCCGCCGAGCAGCAAGCCGCCGGAAGGACCGCGAACGAGGCGCGCCGTGCCGCCCGCCTTGCGCTCGAGGGCATCGACCACGTCAAGGAATCCGTGCGCGACGTCCGCTCCGGGGCCGCGCTCGGGCAGCTCGCGCGCGACCTGCGATACGCCGTTCGGACCCTGATGCGCACCCCGGGCTTCACCGCCTTCACTCTCCTCACGTTCGCCACGGCCATCGGCGGCCTGACCGTCATCTTTACCCTCGTGAACGCCGTTCTGCTCCAGCCGCTACCCTATCACGAATCCGACCGCCTGGTCATGGTCCTCGAGGCTGATGCCATCGAGCACAGTCCGGCGGGCGGCCACTCGGTCGCGGCGCCCAACTTCCAGGACTGGCAGCGCCGCAACCGGGTCTTCCGGCAGATGGCGCTCTACGAGTACATGACCAGCAACTTGGGCGACGGCCCCGAGCCCGAGCAGGTGGGCTCGCTCCGCGTGAGCGGTGGAATCTTCGAGCTGCTCGGGGTTCGGCCGCAGCTCGGCCGCGGCCTGCTCGCCGCCGACGATTCCGTCGGTCATCAGGTCGTCGTGCTGAGCCACCGGCTCTGGCAGCGGCGCTACCAGGCCGATTCATCGATCGTGGGCAGGAGCATCCGGATCAACAACACGACCTGGCAAGTCATCGGGGTCATGCCGGAGGGCTTCGCGTTCCCGAACACCGGCCAGCAGCTCTGGATTCCCGTCCATCTCAACCAGGAAGACCAAGGGCGCGCGTCCCATTCCTTCTGGAGCGTGGCCCGGCTCGCGGACGGTGTCACGCTCGAGCAGGCCCGCGCCGAGCTGCGTGTGATCGGCGACCAGCTCGCCGCCGAGTATCCCGCCACCAACGCAGACGAGACCGCCAATGTCTTCCCCATGCGGGATCTCTGGGTGCAGGACGCCCGCGGCATCCTGAGGACACTGCTCGCTGCGGTCTCGCTCGTCCTCCTCATCGCCTCGGCCAACATCGCGACCCTGTTTCTGGCGCGGTACACCACGCGCCGCCGCGAGATCGCCGCCCGGATGGCGCTGGGCGGCAGCCGCGTCCGGATCGTGCGGCAGCTGATCACGGAGAGCGTGGTGCTCGCGCTGGGTGGAGCAGCGTTGGGGTTGGCCCTCGCCGTGTCGGGCACCCGCGCCCTTCTTTCCGTCTTTCCCAACGGCTTGCGCAGTCTTCCCTTCCGGGACCTGAGCGACATCTCCGTCGACCTCACCGTATTCGCGGTCGCCGTCCTGGCGGCCCTGGCCACCGGAGTTTTGGCCGGACTGGCGCCCGCGCTCACCTCCCTCCCGGACGAGCCGGCCGAGGCGCTGCGCGATGCCGCCGGGCGAAGCGGCACCGCCCGCCGTGGCCGCCGCCTGAAGAGCGTGCTAATCGGGGTCGAGGTGGCCCTGGCCCTCGTGGTGCTGGCGGGCGCCGGTCTTCTGATCGCGAGCACTCGCCGAGTCCTCCGGGTCGACCCCGGTCTCGATCCCGCCAATGTGACCGCGGTGGATCTGTCGTTGCCACAAGGGGATTTCTACGGGGCCGCCGAACGGGTGACGTTCTGCCAGGACGTAGAGCGCGAGCTTGGCGGCGTGCCGGGCATAGTGGCCGTGAGTGCGGTGAGCCACGTGCCGTACTCGGGTGGCCGGGCAGGCCGGGGCTTCGTGGTCGAGGGGCAGCCCGATCCCGGTCCGGCCAACCTGCCTAGCGCCGGGTATGGTGTCGCCTGCCCGGGGTACTTCCGCACCATGCGCATTCCCATGGTGAGCGGCCGTGACTTCACCGGTGAGGATCGTGCCGGCGCTCCGCCGGTGATCATCGTGAATACGGCATTCGCCCGGCGCTGGTTCCCCGAGGGTAGCCCGGTCGGCCGCCGCATCAAGCAGGGCCGCTACGAGACCGAAGGCCCCTGGATCACCATCGTGGGTGTGGTGGGCGATGTGCGACACAACGGCCTGACCGAAGCAGCGGAGCCCTACTTCCATGCGCCCTACGCCCAGGCCGCCTGGCCCAGGATGACAGTGGTGGTCCGCGCCGCGAGTGCGCAGGTCGGCGTAGCCGGTCCGGTGCGGGACGCGCTCCGCCGCGCCAACCCGGGAGAGCCGATCGGCGAGGTGCGGACGATGGACCATGTGGTGGAGACCTCGCTCGGCCACCTGCGCTTTCCGATGGTCCTGTTCACGATCTTCGCGGGACTGGCGCTCGCGCTCACGGCACTGGGCTGCTTCGGCGTGGCCAGTCAGGCGGTGGTGCAGCGGCGCCGCGAGCTCGGCATCCGCATGGCACTCGGCGCGCGGAGCACGCATCTCTATCGGATGGTGGTGGGTCAGACCATGGCGCCGGTAGCGTGGGGCCTGTTGGCCGGCGTGGCAGGAGCGGTCGCATTTACGAACGTGTTGCGCGGGCTGCTCTACGACATCCGGCCCAAGGACCCCGGCACGCTGGCCCTGGGCGCGGCGGTGCTGGCTGTCGCAACGATCGTTGCGTGTCTCGTTCCCGCGCGGCGTGCGGCGCGTGTAGACCCTGCCCTGGTGCTTCGCGAAGACTGAGGCGGCGAATTCGACGCCGGATTATCGGCGGCCGACGCCGCCGGACGGCGGTCTTGGCGGCACGGCCGCTCTGCCGGTATCCGCCTTGAGCCGCTCCAGCCGCCGCAGCACCTCCGGGTTGCGCGGCGTCAGGATCAGCAGGCGCTCGTAGTATTCGATGGCCTTTGCGCGGTCGATCGGCTCGTGCAGCTGCCCCAGCGCGGCCAGGATCGACCCCGACTGGGGGAAGAACTCGAGATTGAGCAGGTACACCGCGATCGCGTCGGTCGCCCGCCCGGCCGCCCCCAGCCGTTCCGCCCAGAGATTCATCTCCCACTCGCCGAAGTCGTACCGCCCGGCCATTCCGAGATCTTTTCGCAGCTCGCGGTACCGAGTTAGTGCCGCATCGACGCCCGCCGAGTCGCGAACCCGCTCGAGGAGCTGGGTCAGGAGATATGGCCGAGCCGCGCCCCGGTGGCACGTTTTGCACTCCATGCGGATCGGCGACCCGACCAGGCCGGGAATCCGGGGCAGCACGACCCGGTTGAGGCTGTCCACCATCTGAAGCATGAACCGGGCTTTCACCTTGTCCGGGTCATCGTCCTTGGCGAACTCCACGCCTTCGAACGAGACGCCGTTTCCGCCGACGTGGCAGTACTGGCAGCGCACGTTGAGCGACAATGAGAAGCCGCGCATGATCTGCACCAGACTGTCGCGTTTGATGTCCTTCGGCAGCACGCGCAGGTTGGCGAAGCTGTCCGGGATCTGCGCCGGCAGGTCCGGAGCAGCCAGACACATCGCGATGAGCAGGAGTAACCCTGGCCTGGGCATGATGCCCTCTCGAAAAGGACTGATGGTGCGCGACACTCGGTGAAACACTATCGCGTTCGACGATCCCCATGGTTGGGATCCGGTGTGCGCATTGTCAGGAAACCGTCAGGAAACTCCTCTGGTCAGGCCGGCGGGGTAGAATAGAGCCATCGCCATGACGCCATCCCGCTCGTCGCGCCGTTCGCCGGTTGCCCATGCGAGACCAGGCCGGTTCGTCTTCGCCGCGCTGCTCCTCACCCTGGTCCTGGCCGTAATGCTCGGCGCCAATGCACTCCTCACCGGGCGATATCATCGCTCGGTGGCCGAAGGCGTGCTCCACGACTACGCGGGCTTTGCCGCGACCGAGCTGGAAGCGAGGGTCCAGGGCGGGCTGGCCCAGCGGCTGTTCCCGTTGCTGAGCGTCCTCGAGGCCAGGGGCGCCGCGACTTCCGGCGTCTCTCTCCCGTCTCCGTCCGACCTCGGCGCGTCGGTGGACTCCGCGGTGTGGCGATCGCTCCGCGACAACATGACGATATTTCGCCTGGCGCCGGATGGTTCGCTCGAAACCAGAGGTAGTCCGCTCGACAACGCGGCCAGGAGCCGGATGACCGACTCCCTGCCGAGACACGCGCGGGCCGTGCTGTCTCGCACCGCATATCTCGGCATGTTCTGGCTGGGCGGTCCGGCGCAGGAAAAGGTCGCTGCCTTCAATGCCGGCGGCGCGGCCGGCGAAACGGTCTACGGATTCGTGGTGCCGGCGGCGGCGGTGCGACTGCTGCTGGATCCGGCGCTGCATCGCGCGCCGCTGCTTCCGCCGAGTCTGACCGGCGGGACGCGCCTCGACTCGGCGGTCACCTATCGGATCGTGGCGCCGTCGGGGTCGACGCTGGTCGAATCGGCGCCAGCTCCGCGCAGCTACTTCGTCGCGAGCCGGGTTCTCCCCCCGATGTGGGGCGGACTCCGCGTCGAGGTCGCGCTGCGCCCTTCCCTCGCCTCGCGTCTCGTGATCGGCGGCCTGCCCCGCTCCCGGCTCCCGGTGGTGGGCGCACTCCTCGCGGTCACCACCGTGCTGGTGCTGACGGCCGCCGTCCAGCTCCGGCGGGAGCGTGAGCTCGCGCGCCTCCGGGAGGAATTCGTGGCCGGCGCATCGCACGAGCTGCGCACGCCCCTCGCGCAAATCCGGCTCTTCACCGAAACCCTCCGGCTCGGCCGAGTGCGCACCGAGGGAGAGCGGCATCGTTCGCTGGAAATCATCGACCAGGAGGCCCGGCGCCTCAGTCATCTGGTCGAGAACCTGCTGTACGTGAGCCGCTCCGGCCGGGGCACGCTGACCGTCTCGCCGCAGGCCCGCGACGTCGCGGGCACGCTGCGCGATGCGGTCGAGGCGTTCGGTCCGATCGCCGCCGCCGGCCGGGCCGCCATCGTGGTCGACGCGCCGGCGCGGCTGGACGGATGGGTCGATGCCGACGCATTCCGGCAGATCGTGCTCAACCTGCTCGACAACGCGATCAAGTATGGTCCCCCGGGTCAGACGGTCACCGTACGACTCGCCGGGCAGGATGGCCTGCTGCGCCTGACGGTTGATGATCAGGGGCCGGGCGTCCCGCGGGCGGAGCGGCTGCGGATCTTCGAGCGGTTCGTCCGGCTCGAGCGCGATCGGGAGGCCAACACGGCGGGGACCGGGTTAGGGCTCGCGCTGGTTCTGGAGCTGGCCGGCCTGCACGGGGGACGGGCGTGGGCGGAGGACGCGCCCGGGGGCGGCGCACGCATCGCGGCCGAGTGGCCGCAGTCCCGGGGGGCATGAGGTGGCGAGAGTCCTGGTGATCGAGGACAACCCCGACCTCGCGTACGGTCTCCGCAACAATCTGGAGATCGAGGGCCATGAGGTGACGGTCGCCGGGAACGGGCCGGACGGATTGGACCTGGCGAGCCGGGGGAATATGGACCTCGTCATCCTCGACCTGATGCTGCCCGGCCTGGACGGGTTTCGCGTGTTACGCACCCTGCGCGAGCGGGATCGGGAGACACCGGTGCTGATTCTCACGGCGCGGGGGGAGGAAGCCGACAAGGTCCGCGGTCTCAAGCTCGGCGCCGACGACTACGTCACCAAGCCGTTCGGCGTGCTGGAGCTGCTGGCGCGGGTCGAGGCGCAGCTCCGCCGGCGCGGGGCCGCGTCGGGACCAAAAGAGGTGATCCGGCTCGGCGACATCGAAGTCGACCGGCGGGCGCGGATCGTCCGACGGGGCGGCCGGCCGGTGAGCCTGGCCCCGAAGGAGCTGGATCTGCTGCTGGCGCTGCTCGACTCCGCGGGCGCCGCCGTCAGCCGGATGACGCTGATGAACCAGGTTTGGGGTTATCAGGCAGACGTGCTGAGCCGGACCGTGGACAGCCACATCGCCGAGCTTCGGCGGAAGCTCGAGCACGATCCCGGCCGGCCCAGGCACCTCATCACGGTGCGGAAGTTCGGGTACCGTCTGGAGCCGTGAAGCTCGAGGTGGGAGTCAAGCGCATCCAACCTGGGCGTGCGCCTTCCAAGACGCCGGCGGCCCTGCCGGCTTACGCTGCGACCTTATCATGATCGCCCGCATGGGGATACGACATGGACCAGCCACACCGGGTGGAGCTCTGATCAAGGCGCTTGGCGTGGCGTTCGGGTGCCTCCTCCTGCCTCCAGGGGGGATCGCGGCCCAGTCCCTGGTCGACCGGCCCCCCAACCTGTCCGGGGGCTGGGTGGTCAGCCCCGGCACGGTGCAGTTCAACTTCGTGCACCGCTTCCAGCAGGGCGACGCGCCGGAGCGCAAGGTCAGCAATACGCCGACGTTCATGACCACGATCGGCCTCCCCAGGCGATCGATGGTGGGCTTCAACTACGCCACCAACTCGGCCCTCTCGCCGCGGTATCCCAACGAGTGGGAGTTTCTGGCGCGAATGGCGTTCCTCTCCGAGCTGGAAGGGGCGGCCTTCGACCTCAGCGCCCAGGTGGGCTACAACCTGAGCGCGGAAGGGTTCGACGCCGAGCTCTCCGTCGCCAGGCTGTTCGGACCGGTCCGGCTGCTGGCGGCTGGGCGGAGCCTCACCGATCCGTTCGACTCGGGCCGGGAGCTGGCTGCCACGGGCGGCGCCGTCATCAGGCTCTCCCGGTTTCTCGCGGTGGGGGGCGACGTGGCCACGGTGTTCGGACGGCCGGCGGCCCGGGAGGAGGAGGCGGCCTGGAGCGCAGGGGTACATGTCGCCATTCCTAACACGCCCCACAGCCTGTCGCTCCACCTCACCAACGCGAACACCGCGACGCTCCAGGGCATGTCGCGCGGAGGCGCGAACACCCGATTCGGGTTCGAGTTTACCGTGCCGATCACGCTCGCCCGGTATTTTGGACGCGGCAGGCCGGAGCCCGCTCCCGGGCAACCCGCTCCTGCCGCTGCGCAGCCCTCCGCTCCCGAGGGCGCGCAACCGGAAGGGCACACCGTGCGGGCGGCGATGAAGAACCTCGCCTTCCTCCCCCAGCGGCTCGAGATCGTGGCCGGGACCACCGTCGCGTGGAAGAACGACGATCCGCTGGACCATACCGTCACCGCCGCGGACAAGAGCTTCGACTCCGGCCTCATCAAGAGCGGCGCGATCTGGC
>Ga0268386_10002443_pt1 | contig 13242 bp, 15 predicted proteins | sample RVTome_15_FD_200260 | JGI IMG/M metagenome (GOLD analysis project Ga0268386, IMG submission 200260) | Soil microbial communities from uranium-contaminated site in the Upper Colorado River Basin, Wyoming, United States - RVT150D86... ...
CGTCTCCGAGCTGTTCCGGCCGTATCCCAAGGGCCCGTACATGGGAAGCCTGACCGCGTTCGGCCCCGGGGGTAGTGCCTGGGTGTCGCTCTGGGATGACCGGGTCCAGCGCGGGCTGGACCCCGATGTGGTCCGGGCGGTCAAGGCCTACGACGTGACCCTCAAGGGGGCGGGGGGCTTCCGGGCCTTCTCGGCCATCGCCAACACGCTCCGGGAGGCGGGGCTCGACCACGTCCTGATGCCGCTGCCGCACGACACCGCCACGCGCGCGGTGCTCGAGCCCTATGCCGGGGAGATCGTGGAGCTCAACTTCGTCATCAAGCGCCTCAACAGCGCGGGGCCGCTCCCCCCGGGGCCCATCTACTTCGACATCCGGCACTGAGCCGACCGCCGCCGGCGTGGTGTCGCGTTCCGCTCACCGGCCGCCTCTGATACACTGAGGCGCCGTCATGGAGGCAAGCTTCGTCGTCCCGGGCCCCCTGGACGTGGCCGGGACGCTCTCCCGGTTCCACCTCTGGGGGGAAGACCCGGCCAACCGCTTCGCCGACGGTGTGTTTCGGAGGGCCGTGAAGTGGGAGGGACGGTGGCGCGGCTACGAGCTGCGCTCTCGCGGCGGGCCCGACTCGCCGCGGCTCAGCGTCTCGGTTCCCGGCGTGCGGCGCGCGGGCGCGGTGGACGCGGCGGTGGCCGAGGTGCGGCGGATCTGCGGGCTCGACCTGGACCTGCCGTCCTTCTACGCGGCGGCCGCCGGCGATGCGGTCCTGACCGGGCTGGTGTCTCGGCTCTACGGGCTCCGCCCGACCCTGTCGCCCCGGCCGTTCGAGATGCTGGTGGGCTCGATTTGCGCGCAGCAGGTCAACCTGAGCTTCGCGTTCACCATGCGGGCGCGGCTGGTCCGGCGCTTCGGCGAGCCGGTTGTCACGGGCGGACCGACGCTCTATGCGTTTCCGGAGCCGGCGGTGCTGGCCCGCGCGCGGGTGGCGGACCTGCGGCGGATGCAGCTCACCACGATGAAGGCGGAGTATGTCGTCGGACTGGCTCGGCAGGTCGCCTCGGGAGCGCTCGATCTCGACGCTCTGGGCGGGTTGCCGAACGATGAGGTGATCGAGCGATTGACCGCGGTACGCGGATTCGGGCGCTGGAGCGCCGAGTGGTTCCTGGCCCGCTGTCTCGGGCGGGGCGACGTCTGCCCGGCCGGCGACCTGGCGGTCCGGCGCGCCTTCGAGCATTTCTGCGGTCGGGGTCACGCGATGAGTGAGCCCGCGATCCGCCGCCGCGCCGCCGCATGGCGCGGCCATCAGAACCTCGTCGTGCACTATCTCCTGGCCGGTCGCCGGCTCGACGCGCGGGTCGCGGCCGCCGCGGGAGGCGGGGCGTGACGCCGCTCGGGAAGTTCCTCCCGATCGTGGGCCAGCCCGATCCGGCCCAGCCCAAGGAGGTTCATCTGGTCGGCCGCTACGCGCTCGGGGTGACCTGGGCGGACGATCACGGCAGCATCTATCCCTTCGACCGCCTGCGGCTGGACGATCCGGCCGGCGCCGGGGCGGACGCGGCCGCCCTCACACAGGAGATGACGTGGCCGAAGGAGATCAAGAAGCTGCCGGAGTCGCTGCGGGTGCTGTGGCTGGACGGCCGCGAGAGCCTCTATCCCTATTCGGCGCTCCGCGCGCTCTGCCGGTGCGCGGGCTGCACGGGCGGCCACTGATGGCGGCGGAGCTCGACGCCCGCACCCGCCGCGCGCTGGTGGTGAGCGGCGTGATGGGGGCCGTGTTCCTGGCCGCGATGGAATCCACGGTGGTGGCCACCGCGATGCCCACCGTGGTCGCGAGCCTGGGCGGCATCCGGATCTACTCGTGGACGTTCTCCGCCTTTCTCCTGACCTCCACCGTGACGATGCCGATCTGGGGCCGGCTCGCCGACCAGATCGGTCGCCGGCCCGCCTATCTGGCCGGCCTCGCGCTCTTCCTCCTGGGCTCCGCGCTCGCGGGGCTGTCGGGCAGCATGGAGCAGCTCATCGCCTTCCGCGCGCTCCAGGGACTCGGCGCGGGCTCCCTGATCTCGATCGGCATGACCATCGTGGGCGATCTCTACGGGGTGGAGCGACGGGCAAAGATGCAAGGCTACTTCTCGAGCGTCTGGGGTGTGGCCTCCCTGGTCGGGCCGCTGGTCGGCGGGCTCCTCACCGATCGCGTGTCCTGGCGCTGGGTCTTCTACATCAACCTCCCGTTCGGCCTGCTCGCCGCGGCGGCCATCGCCATCGGCCTGCGCGACGAGGGTCGGCGCCGGCCCCCGACCTCGTTCGATCTGCTCGGCATGGGCGTGTTCGCGGGCGCGATCTCGGCGCTGCTGGTGGGCTTGGTCGAGATCGGGGCGGGCGGGCCCCGGCGGCTGACCGGGCTCGCGCTGCTCGCCCTTTCGGGTGTCCTGCTCGTGCTTTTCGTTCTGGTGGAGCGCCGGGTGGCCGAGCCGGTGATCCCGCTCCACCTCTTCGGCAATCGCGTCCTGCGCGCCGCCGCTGTCACCGGCCTCCTTTCCGGGATGGCCATGTTCGGCGCCATCACCTACGTGCCCCTCTACCTGCAGGCCGTGACGGGGAGCACCGCGACCCAGGCCGGCTGGGTACTGATGCCGTTCGTGCTCGGCTGGGTGATCTTCTCGATGGTGGGCGCACGGCTCGTGTTGCGCGTCGGGTACCGTCGTGTCGTGCTGGCGGGGATGGGCGCGCTGGTGCTCGCCTTCGTCCTGCTCGCCGGCTGGGACGAGACGCTCACGCGGGCCATCGCGGCCCGTGACATCACGCTCGCCGGCGTCGGCATGGGGCTGGTCTTCGTGCCCATGCTGATCGCGGTGCAGAACGCGGTGCCGCGGTCCCTCCTCGGCTCCGCCACCTCGCTCACCGGCTTCTTCCGGACGGTGGGTGGCGCGGTGGGCGTGGCGGTCATGGGTGCGGCGATGACGCATCGCCTCGAGCGGGCCCTCGAGGGCGCGCTCGCGAGCGCGCCCGCCGAGCTGCAGGAGTCGCTGCGCTGGCTGGCCGCTCATCCCGACCTCGCGGTGAACCCGATCACCCGGGCGAGCCTCGGCGAGGCGCTGCTGGGCCAGATGCGGCCGGTGCTGGCCCACGCCATCGGGGGAGTGTTCGTGGTGGGACTGGTGATTGCGGTGGCGGCCCTGCTGTCCGCCTTCCTGGTGCCGCCCGGGCAGGTGCGTGACCTGGCTTCCGGCCGGGAGCCGGTCGCCCCGTCGGAGACCAAGGCATGAGCGCGCCGGGCGGCGCGGACGTACCCCTCCTCGACCGGCTCGCCGGCCTGCCGGCCGTGCCGGTCTCGGAGCTGATCCGTCTGCTGGAGGCGATCCCCGACCTCTCGAAGGAGCCCCTGCTGGCCGGGCTGGTCGGCGTCGACGAGCAGGGGGAACCGGCCGCCCACCCGCTACTCGGGCTGGTCGTCGAGCATCTCAAGGAGCGACCGGCCGGCACCTGCTACGCGGCGCTGCTGGAGGCGCTGACCGGGATCTGGAACGCGGCGGTGCGCGGCGCGGTGGCGGCGCGGCTGCGGGCGTCGGGGCTGCCCGCCGACGACATGCTGCTCCGCCTGAAGGCCCTGTCGCCCACACTGGGGTTCCAGGCCGAGAAGCGCGAGTGGGCGCAGGACTGGATGGCGGACCCGACCGCCCAGGACGGGCAGCTCGTCCAGCAATGCCTGGTGCGGCTCCTGCTCGCGGTCCGCGGGCTCGCGGAGGAGCGGGCGCGGGCACTCACCGACAGCGGGGCCGGCCCAGATCGACCCGGACACGACAAAGGAGAAGAGCGATGACGAGCATTCCCGACGGCTACAAGGACATCCTGCAGAAGAAGGCCTTCGCCAACCTGGCCACCGTGAACCTGGACGGCACGCCCCAGGTGACGCCGGTGTGGATCGATTTCGACGGCACCCACATCCGCTTCAATACCGCCAAGGGACGGGTGAAGGACAAGAACCTGCGCCGCAATCCGGTGGTGGCCCTCTCGATCCTGGATCCGGACAATCCGTACCGGTACCTGCAGGTGCGCGGACGCGTCACCGACGTCACGGAGTCGGGCGCGGACGCCCACATCGACTCGCTCGCCAAGAAGTACCTCGGGCAGGACACGTATCCCTACCGCAAGCCGGGCGAGGTGCGGGTCACCTACAAGGTCGCGCCCGACCGCGTCCAGACGATGGGATAGCGGTGGGGGACAGGCGACGGGGATAAGGGCGTGGAGAGCGGGACGTGATCAGTCTCGACGGCGTGTCCAAGGGCTACGGCGGCCAGGAGCTGCTGCGCGGCATGTCGTGGCGCATCGGGCGCGGCGAGCGGATCGGGCTCGTGGGCCCGAACGGCGCGGGCAAGACCACGCTCTGCCGCATCCTGGCCGGCGTGGAGGAGCCCGACGCCGGCCGCGTCCATCAGGACAGCGGGGTCACCGTCGGCTACCTCCCGCAGGAGGTGACGGGGGGCGAGGATCGCACCGTGCTCGCGGAGGCGCTCTCCGGCTTCGACGAGGTCTGGCGGCTCGAGGCCCGGCTCGAGTCGCTCGCCGCGCGCATGGCCGGTCCCGACGCCGAGCCGGGGCTGACCGACACGTACGGGGAGGTCCAGCACCGCTTCGAGGCGCTCGGGGGCTATCGGCTCGAGGCGGAGGCCAAGATCATCCTCGACGGGCTCGGGTTCGGCTCGGACTCGATCCATCGCCCGCTCGCCGAGTTCTCGGGGGGCTGGCGGATGCGGGCGGCGCTGGCCCGCCTGCTGCTCCTGCGCCCGGATCTGCTGCTGCTCGACGAGCCGACCAACCACCTCGACCTGGAGTCGCTCGCGTGGCTGGAGAGCTTCCTGGCCGCCTACGAAGGGACGGTGGTCATCGTCTCGCACGACCGGTACTTCCTGAACCGCATGGTCACCGCCATCGCGGATCTCGGGGGGGGCGGTGTCATCATCTACCACGGCGACTACGATCACTTCCTCGTGGAGCGCCAGGCCCGCCAGGCGCTGCTGGAGGCGCAGGCGCGCAACCAGGCCAAGCGCGTGGCCGAGATCGAGCGGTTCATCGAGCGGTTCCGCTACAAGGCGTCCAAGGCCCGTCAGGTCCAGAGCCGGGTGAAGATGCTCGACCGCATGGACCGGATCGAGACCGAGGCGTCGGCCCGCCGCATCCACTTCTCGTTCCCGCAGCCGCCGCGAACCGGCCGCCTGGTGGCCCGACTCACCGGCGTGCACAAGGCGTACGGCGACAACGTGGTGTACGCGGGAATGGACTTCCTGGTGGAGCGGGGCGACCGGGTGGCGCTGGTGGGCGTCAACGGAGCGGGGAAGTCGACGCTGCTGAAGATCCTCGCGGGCGCGCTCGAGTACGACGCGGGCGAGCGGCTCCTCGGCTCGCACGTGGAGGTGCAGTACTATGCCCAGCATCAGCTCGACGCGCTCGATCCGTCGCGGACCGTGCTGGAGGAGCTCGAGCACGCGGCCCCGGAGGCGCAGATCTCCCGCCTGCGGACGATCCTCGGGAGCTTCCTCTTCAGCGGCGACGCGGTGGGCAAGAAGGTGGCGGTTCTGTCCGGCGGCGAGAAGGCGCGCCTGGCTCTCTCCAAGATGCTCGCGCGCCCGGCGGCGCTGCTCTGCATGGACGAGCCCACCAACCACCTGGACCTCGCGTCCAAGGAGGTCCTGGAGGACGCGCTCGGGAGCTTCACCGGCACCATCGTCTTCATCTCCCACGACCGATACTTCATCAACCGCATCGCCACCCAGGTGGTGGAGGTCGCCCACGGCCAGCTCACCACTCACCTCGGCACCTACGACGACTATCTCGAGGCCAAGGCCGCGGGCACCACACCGACGACCGCCCAACGTCCGTCCGCGCCGGAACGCTCGACCGCATCGGAACGGTCGACAGCGCCGAAACGATCGACAGCGCCGGACCGAAACGCCGCGGATCGCACGGGTGTCCGCGATTCACGAGAGTCCGCGGACGGGGGGAGTGCGGGGGCCATTTCGGGGCCCCCGCATAAGAAGAGCTTAAAGAAGGAAACGGCCGACAGCAGGAAGGCGATAGATCGCGAGATCAAAGCCATCAAGATCCGCCTCGGCGCGGTGGAAGCGCAGATCCAGGAGCTGGAGGCGCGCCAGGAGGAGATCGGGCGGGCGCTCGCGGATCCGGATCTCTACCGCGACGGGCAGAAGGCCCGTGAGATCGCCCAGTCGCGCAAGGAGACGGAGGAGCGCGTCGCCTGGCTCATGAAGGAGTGGGAGGATCTGTCGCTGCGGCTCTCCACCGTCGCGGGGGAAGAGCGGTGAGCGACGAGCGCTACACGCGCGAGGTGGATGACGACACGCTGCGCCGCGAGAAGGCGCGCGCGCGCGCGCTCCGACAATCCGTGTGGTGGCGGCGGCGCGTGGCGCCGGGACGCTGCCACTATTGCCGCCGCGCGGTGGGGGCGAAGGCCCTGACGCTCGATCACGTGGTCCCGCTGGTGAGGGGTGGCCGCTCGATCCGCGCCAACATGGTGCCCGCCTGCAAGGACTGCAATGCCAGAAAGCAATCGCTGCTCGTCTGGGAGTGGCAGGCCTACCTCGACACGCTCGAGCCCTCCGCCGAACCGTAGATACATCCGCCCGTCTGAAATTGTCGGCATTGACCGCCGGCCTCCCGCGTCGTGGAATCGCGCCAGCAGCTCATCTCAATTCCAGGAGGGTGACGACGATGAAGGCGACGCGATGGCTCGGAGCGCTGGTGCTGGCGACGTGGTGCGTGAGCGGGGGCGCGGCGGTGGCGGATGAGAAGCCCGCCAAGGCCAGGGCGGAGGGGAAGGTCAACATCAACGAGGCCTCGAAGGCGGAGCTCATGAAGCTGGGGGGCGTGGGCCCGGGCGGGGCGCAGAAGATCATCGAGTACCGGAATGCCCACGGGCCGTTCAAGAAGGCGCAGGATCTGGAGAAGGTCAACGGTGTCAGCAAGCGCGTGATCGAGAAGAACGCGGGGCGGATCGTCGTGAAGTGAAAAATGCTTTCCCGCCGGGTCGGGCTCATGTACGATGGCCCGGAAATCGGTCGGAGCGCACACAGGCTCCTTTGAGCGTGTCCTTCCGGCAATTTCGCCGGAAGCAGCGTGACCGAGCCTCGCGCCGGGAGTCGGCGTCCGGAGCGAGGTGAGCGGGTCCTGGGCCCAATACGGGCCGCGCCGAGAAAGGGAGGTGATCCAGCCGATGTGTACCCCTACGGTGATCTGTGAGGTGGTCACCTCCTAAGGCCCTGAAGTAGCAGTTGCAGGTGGCCCTGGAGGACCCAGGAACCACCGGCCCCGACGGACCCGCTATTCACCAGCGGGGCGGCACGGCAGCAGGAGCGCCGCCGCAGCGTCCGTCGGGGCTTTTTTTCGCCCGGGCGAGGCGGAGAAAGAAACGGCCCGCCGGATCCCCTCCCCGGCGGGCCGTCAAGTGGTCGGCGACGCTTACGCCGACTTCCGAACGTTGGAAGCTTGCAGCCCCTTGGGCCCCTTCGTCACCTCGAACTCGACCTTGTCGCCCTCGGCCAAGCTCTTGAAGCCCTGGGCCTGGATGGCGCTGTAGTGGACGAAGACATCCTCTCCGCCCTCGACCTGGATGAATCCGTAGCCCTTCGCGTCGTTGAACCACTTGACCGTGCCCTGTGCCATACGTCTGTTCCCTCTCTCTTGGGCGGGATGAACCGCCCGCTAGGCCCCGCGCCACCATGGCTGGGGTTTCCCCCCGGAAGCGGGGGGAACAAAAAAAGCGCCGTTGAGGACCGAGGTCCTCACGGCGCCACCGTTCCCAGGAACCGGCTTTCGTTCACGTACAAGAGACACGACACATCAGGGTCCTGAAATCGCGCGCAGGTTAGCAAACGGGCGGAAGCACTGTCAAGACTGTTTGTGACGGGGAGGAGAGGGCCGGGCCCCGGAGGGAATCCGGGGCCCGGCACGCGACGCTCAGACCTTGCGGACGTTCGCGGCCTGGAGACCCTTCGGCCCCCGGGTGACCTCAAACTCAACTCGATCGCCCTCGGCCAGGCTCTTGAAGCCCTGGGCCTGAATGGCGCTGAAATGCACGAACACGTCCTCGCCATCCTCCTGGGAAATGAACCCGTACCCCTTTGCGTCGTTGAACCACTTCACGTTGCCCTGAGCCATCTACTGTCCTCTTTCCGTGAGGCGTTGAACGCCTCGGTGATTCCCCGTCACCATGACGGGGGTGCCCTCCTGAAGCGGAGGGCAAACAAAAACGCCGCGCGGACTTGAGGTCCTCGCGGCGTTGGTATCGAGCTTCTGAATCCGACTACCGAGTGACCTACAACCTGCTCGGCAGCCTAGCCGAAGCATCCCGGGCCTGTCAAGCGATATCCGGGATGGGGACGGTGATGGGCCGGGAGCCATTGCGGGTCCCCAGCCAGCCGGGAACGGCCATCGAGAAGCGGCCGGCGGTGCCCCCGGCCACCACCACGTGCAGCTCCTCCGGGGAAGGGAACTTGGGGATCGGCTCGCCGGGCGCGGGCGGGCCCCCCTTGGCGAACCGCAGATTGGTGCCCTCCCCGTTGTCCTCGGCGGGCTGGAGGCTCGAGTACGGTGCGCGGATCGTCTCGAAGAGATGGCGCACGAGGTCGCGCTTGCTCCATCCGTCGTCGTCGAAGGTGCGTGCGTGCTCCGGCCCCACCACCAGCATGGTGTGCGAGTAGAGCGGGAAGTGCTTGGCGTTCCACAGTGAGGCCATGGACCAGCCGAGCGAGCCGGCGAGGGCGCGGGCGCTCCGGCTGGCGTGATCGGAGATGCCGTGGGGCGCCTCGCCCGCGAACACGGTCACCGCGCTCTCGGTAGGCGCGAGCCCACGGTCCGCGTGATAGGGCGGCCACGGGCTCGCCTCCTCGTGCTCGCCGATGCAGTAGGTGTAACGCCCGGGGTGGCCGAAGGTGGACATGGAGGTCTCGCCCGGCTTCGCGCCGCCCAGGTTGATCATCACGAGGCGTAGGGCGCGGCCGATGGTGGCGTTGGCCCGGTGCCCGGGACCGAACACGCCGAACGAGCAGTTGAGCGCGATCCGCTTCCGGATCGGACCGTGCACCACCAGCAACGGGGCCGCGAAGTGGGTGGACGTCGAGACGCCGTGCAGGTTGAAGGCGGGATCGGTCGCCGCCTGCACCGACGCGAGCACGACGGGCAGGTACTCCGGCCGGCAGCCCGCCATCACCGCGTTGATCGCCACCTTCTCGACGGTCGCGCGGCCGTAGTTGGGCGCGACCTCGCCCACGAGCTCCCGGCGGTCGCGGGTCGTGCCCGCCAGCATCCGCTCCACGCGCTCGCGAGAAGGCGGGACCACGGGCAGGCCGTCGGTCACGCCCTTGTCGAACCAGACCTCCAGGTCGTCCACGATCTGCCTCTTCGCCGGTGCCGGCATGGTGCCACAGCGAGCCCCTCCAAGCCAACCGGGCGGTATACTCGGAGCCGTGAACCCGTGGCACGACGTCGAGCTCGGGGCCGACATCGCGCGCGCCTTTCGCTGCGTGATCGAGATCCCCAAGGGCTCCAAGGTGAAGTACGAGCTCGACAAGCAGACGGGCATGCTCTGGCTCGACCGCGTGCTCCATTCGGCCGTCCACTACCCGGCCAACTACGGCTTCCTGCCCCGGACCTACTGTGACGACGGGGACCCGCTCGACGTGCTCGTGCTCGGCCAGGAGCCCGTGGTGCCGCTCTGCATCCTGCGGGCCCGCGCCATCGGCGTCCTCACCATGAATGACGACAGAGGCCAGGACGACAAGATCATCGCGGTCCACGTCGACGATCCGGAGTACGCCCACTACCGGGATGTCACCGAGCTGCCCCCGCACCGCCTCAAGGAGATGCAGCGCTTCTTCCTCGACTACAAGGTCCTCGAGAACAAGGTCGTGGACGTCGAGCAGTTCCAGGGGCGGCCCGTCGCCGAACAGGTGATCCGCGCCGCGATCCGCCTCTACCGGGACCGGATCGCGCCGGCCCCGGACCGCCAGGCGGCCGAGTCTCCCTAACTGACCGAAATCCCACCCAATTTCCCGCCGTCGCTCCGCGGCCGCCTCTGCGCGGCCGACGCGCGTGCCGTCCATCTTGCCGAAAAGCCTACGATTTCCTTGTTGCGAAAAAATCAGAATGCTAGACTCAGCCGTGAGTTCGACCCCGTCTCAAACGACCTATTCGATAAGGGTGCCCTATGCTGATTAGCCTTCTTGCCGGGCTGTTCTCGAACGACCTCGCCATCGATCTGGGCACGGCCAACACGCTCGTGTACGTCCGCGGGGAGGGCATCGTCATGAACGAGCCCTCCATCGTCGCCATCCACCAAGCCGACCACTCGGTCCTGGCGGTGGGACACGAGGCCAAGGCCATGCTCGGGCGGACGCCGGGCAACATCACGGCGATCCGGCCGCTCAAGGACGGGGTCATCGCCGACTTCGACGTGACCGAGAAGATGCTGCACTACTTCATCAACAAGGTGCACCGGCGCCGGACCCTGGTGCACCCGCGCATCGTCATCGGCGTGCCGTCTGGGATCACCCAGGTGGAGAAGCGGGCGGTGCGCGACTCGGCCATGCAGGCGGGCGCGCGCGAGGTGTACCTGATCGAGGAGCCCATGGCCGCCGCGATCGGGGCGGGCCTGCCCATCCAGGAGCCGGGTGGCAACATGATCGTGGACATGGGCGGCGGCACCACCGAGGTGGCGGTCATCTCGCTGTCGGGCATCGTCTACTCCAAGTCGGTCCGCATCGCGGGTGACGAGATGGACGAGGCCATCGTGCAGTACATCAAGAAGCACTACAACCTGCTCGTCGGCGAGCGGCGCGCGGAGGAAATCAAGATCAAGCTGGGTTCGGCCTACCCCATGGGCGGCGAGCGCATGACCATGGAGGTGAAGGGCCGGGACCTGATCGACGGGATCCCGAAGACCATCGTGGTCACCGACGAGGAGATCCGCGAAGCGCTGCGGGAGCCGGTCATGGCGATCGTGGACACGGTGCGGACCTGCCTCGAGCGGACCCCGCCCGAGCTGGCCGCCGACATCGTGGACAAGGGCATCGTGCTCACGGGCGGGGGCGCCCTGCTGCGCGGCCTCGATCTGCTCCTGCGCCAGGAGACCGACCTCCCCATCACGGTCGGCGACGATCCGCTGTCCTGCGTGGCGCTCGGCACCGGCAAGGTGCTGGACGAGCTCGAGCTTCTCAAGAAGGTGGCGATCCCCGCCTAGTTGGGGTCAGGTCTTGAATTACGACATTTCCACGCGCGCGGCCTTCCGGCTGGCCGGAGAAATGTCGCAATTCAAGACCTGACCCCGGGGTGATGGAGCGGTGAGAGTTCGCAGATACGGGATCCTTCTCGCGGTGCTACTCGTGTCGTTCCTGCTCCTGACGGTGCAGACGCGCGGGGGCGGCACCGGGCGGGCGGGGGAGCTCGTGGCGATCGTGCTCACCCCGGTGCAGAGCCTGCTGGTGCGCGTCCATCGGGGCGCGCTCGGCTTCTGGGCGAACTATCTCGACTGGAAAGCGGTACGCCGCGAGAACGCCTCGCTCCGCGGCGAGAACGAGCAGCTTCGCGTCCAGACCCTCCAGGCCGAGGAGACCCGTGAAGAGAATGTGCGGCTCCGCCGGCTGCTCGTGCTGCGCGACCGGCTGCCGCTGGCCACCGTGGCGGGGGAGGTCATCGGACGCGAGGCGGGCGGCTGGGTGCGCTCCCTGACCGTCAATCGCGGGCGTGGCGACGGGATCGCCCAGCAGACGCCGGTCATCATGCCCGAAGGTCTTGTGGGGCGCGTCGTGCAGGTGCACCGGGGCGCCGCGGTCATCCAGCTCCTGAACGATCCGGCCTCCACGGTGGGCGCGGTGGTCCAGCGCACCCGCACCGCCGGGCTCGTGGAAGGGGACGCGGGCGGCGCGGTGCGCTTCAAGTTCATGGCCCGGGACGGCGCCAGCGTCGCGCCGGGAGACCTCGTGGTCACCTCGGGCCTGGGTACGCTCTTCCCCAAGGGCCTTCCGGTCGGACGCGTGGTGACGATCGAGGACAAGGGCTCGGCCCTCTTCCACTTCGCGGTGCTCGCGCCCGCCGTCGACTTCTCCCGCGTCGAGGAAGTGCTGCTCGTCACCGGGCAGACGACCCAGGACCTGGCCGCGATGTTCTCGGCGGGCGGCTAGCGATGATGCTCCTGCTTCTGCTCCTCGTGACCGTGGGTGGCGGTGTCCTGCAGTCTACCGTGGTCGCGGCCAAGAGCGTGGGCGGCGTGACGCCCGACGTGCCCCTCATCCTGACCGTGCTGATCGCGCTGCGCCACGGACCGGAGGCCGGCTGTCTCGCGGGCTTCGTCGCGGGGTTGCTCCAGGACGCGACCGGCGGCGGGCTCGTGGGCGTGCAGGCCCTCACCAAGGGCCTGGCCGGCTTCGGCATGGGCCTCCTGGTGGGCCGCTTCTGGGTCACCAATCCGCTCGTCCAGGTGCCCGGCCTCGTGCTGCTGAGCGTGGCCGAGGGGCTGGGGCGATTCCTCCTCCTGCAGATGTTCCACTACCCGGCGGCCTTCGGTGAGCTGATGCTCCACGTGATCCTGCCGCAGGCCCTCTACAACGGCCTGATCGGTACCCTGTGCATCCTGGCCGAGGCCGGCTACGAGCTGATCCGGGGGCGCACGTGGCAGTGAGTCCGACGCCCCCGAATCGCCGCGAGGCCTGGGGCCGGCGCGTCCTCGCGCTGGCGGTGGTCAGTTCCATCGGCTTCGTCGCGCTGCTCGGCCAGCTTTGGTACCTCCAGGTCCTGGAAGGCGGCCGCCTGCAGGAGCTGTCGGACAAGAACCGGATCCGCATCCGTCCGGTCGCCGCGCCGCGCGGGATTCTCTTCGACCGGAACGGACTCACGCTCGTGGACAACCGCCCCGCCTTCACCCTCTCGCTGATCCCCCACGAGATGGAGGACCGGAACCAGGTGGCGGCGCGGCTCGCCGTCTTGCTCAAGATGCCGGTGGGCGAGCTGCTGGAGGCGCTCGAGAAGGTCCCCGCGGATTCGATCCGCCCGGTGCGGGTGCGGCGTGGCCTGTCCCTGGAAGACGTCACCTTGGTGGAGGAGCGCAAGCTCGAGCTTCCGGGCGTCATCGTGGAAGTCGAGCCGCAGCGCACCTATCCCACCAGCACCTTCGCGGCCCACCTCCTGGGCTACGTGCGGGAGGTCAGCGACGAGCAGATGAAGCAGGGGCGGTATCGCAGCGG
>Ga0268386_10002444_pt1 | contig 13241 bp, 16 predicted proteins | sample RVTome_15_FD_200260 | JGI IMG/M metagenome (GOLD analysis project Ga0268386, IMG submission 200260) | Soil microbial communities from uranium-contaminated site in the Upper Colorado River Basin, Wyoming, United States - RVT150D86... ...
CCTCGGCCTCGCCCGCGGGCTCGAGCTCGTCGCTGTGCACCACGACCGTGCCCGCCACGCGGTCGTGCAGCGCCCCGCCGTCGGGGTCGCGCCACAGTGTGATGATGCCGACGCCGAACAGCACCACACCAGCGGTGCGCGCACACGTCCGCAGCACCGCGGCCCGGCGTGACGGCAAGCCGCCCGCGGTGTCGCGCACCTCGATGTCGAGGATGCGGCGCCCCGCCGTGCTCCCCCAGCGGCTGATGCTGAGCGCGTCGTAGGCCCACCACCCCACCACGACGACGGCGGTCCATGCCAGCGCGCGCGGCGCGGTCAGCCGTGGCGTCGCACCCAGCTCACCGGTCTCGATGAGCAGGATCATGCCGGCGACCCACACCACCCAGAAGATCCCTGCGTCGATCAGGAACGCGGCCGCCCGCTCGGCCGGCTCTGCGACGGCGAACGAGGTCCACCGCGCACGCCGGGTCAGCACGGTGAGGCGATCACCCGTCGTGGCGCGCCACCCGCCACGCGGCGGGCAGCAGCGCGCCGGCCGCCGCGGCCTTGATCAGGTCGCCCACGACGAACACACCGGCACCGGCGACGAGCGCCTCGCGCAGCGGCATGCCCGTGACGTGCATCAGCCAGGGCACCCCGAAGAGGTAGATCACCACCGAGCCGACCGCGAACGCCACGGCCGCACCTGGCACCCTGCGGTCGAGCCCGCGGCGGGCGAGCGTGCCGACGACCGCGCTGGCGACGACGAAGCCCACCAGGTACCCGGCCGTCGCGCCGGTGAAGTAGGCCCAGCCCGACGCACCGCCGGTGAACACGGGCAGGCCCGCGACGCCGACCGCGACGTAGAGCGCCTGCGCGAGGCTGCCGCGCAGCGGTCCCAGTGCCGCGGCACCGAGCAGGACGGCGAACGTCGAGCCGGTGATCGGCACCGGTGAGAGAGGCTCGATCGGGATGCGCACCTGTGCGGCGAGCGCGGTGACCGCAGCGACCGCGACGACCAGTGCGGCGTCGCGCACGAGGGCACCCGGGACGAGGTCCGCGAGCACCCTGCGGTGGCCCAGCGGCAGTGAGGCGGATGTCATCAACGAACTCCTTGGTCGTCGCGCCATGACTCGATCGTCACCAGCAGGTCTCCTTCGAGGACGGTGTCGCCGACCGCGACGCCCACAGCGGCGACGCGTCCCGCGGCGGCCGCCAGCACGGGGATCTCCATCTTCATCGACTCCAGCACCACCAGCGCCTGATCGGCGGCGACCATGTCACCGACCACCACCTCGACACGGACCACGCTCGCGGCGATGTCGGCCGTGATGTCTCGCGTCATGGGGCCGCCGTGATGCCGCGGCGCCACCCGTCCAGTGCGGCCGCGAGCCGCGTCGTGACCGCCGCCTTCGTCGGCAGGTCGCGGTCGTCGAGGCGCGCGAGCGGGTGCACGGGGCGGACCGACGAGCACGTGAGAACCTCGTCGGCGGCCAGCACGTCGTCGCGGGTGTAGTCACCGGTGTGGCAGGTCACGCCGGCCGCGGCCGCCAACTCCACGATGCTGCGCCGGCTGATCGAGTCGACCAGGCCCAGGTCGAGTGCAGGCGCGACCAGCTCACCGTCGCGCACCCACAGGACGGTGAAGGTCGGACCCTCCAGCACCAGGCCTTCGAGCGAGACGAGCAGCGCGTCGTCGCCACCTGCCCGCTGCGCGGCCCGGGAGGCCGCCATGTTCGGGCCATAGGACATCGTCTTGGCGGCCGCTGGCGCGTACGTCCCAAGCGGGCGGATCCACGGCGCCGGCTGGCACACCAGGTGGTCCAACATCACGCGGGCGGGCGGGTCGACGAGCGCCACGATGCGCGTGCCGCTCCCCGTCACGAAGATGCGCAGCGCCCCGTCACCGGGCTGGTCCTCCAGCACACGGACGAGATCGCCACGGATGGCGTCCGCCGGCGCGGGGGGCAGCCCGATCGACGCGAGCGACCGGTCGAGCCGCCACAGGTGGTCGTCGACCCGGAACGGCCGCCCGTCCCACACGCCGATGGTCTCGAACGCGCCGTCACCCCGCGCGACGCCCGCGTCCGTGATCGGCAGGGTCGCCTGCTCCAACGGCGAGGCCACACCATCGACGAGTGCGATCTGTGTGACCATCACCTCTCCTCGTCACGCCGCGCGGGTCACCGCTGAAACCGCACGGCGTGGGAGACGCCGTGCGACCGCCAGCAGTCAAGGCCCGGCCAGCTGACCCTGCCGCCAAGCCTAGAGCACGGACGATCAGTCGGGCAGCGTGATGCCGCTGGCGGTGGTCAGGGGCTGAACGGGCCCCGCGGACGAGTCGAAGCCCTCCCACCACACGGCGCGCCGGGGATGGAACACCAACCCGTCGTCGACGTGACCACGCAGCAGCACGCCGACCTTCGTCGACGGTCGCGGCTCGTCGTGGGCGGCGATGACGATGCAGGCGGGCGTCTGCTCGTCGGGGACCGCGCCGACGCCGAGGTCGAGGGCGAAGCCGGCGTTCCAGACGGCCGGCTGCACGGTCAGCGCGTCGCCCCGCTGCATCGCGAGGGTGACCAGGCGCGCACCTGTGACGGCACGCCGGACCCCGGCGGGCAGCTCCGACGGCAGCAGCGGCCCGACACCGGTGCGACGCTGCGGCGCCAACCGGCTGCGCGCCCGGTCGACGCGGACGCGGATGAGCACACGGCCCTGCGGCATCCACCGCCCGGGCAGCTGCGGCAGGTCGCGCACGTAGCCGGCGAGCGCCGCGCGATGCGTGACCGCCATCGCCGCCAGCGCGGCGGAGATCGTCGGCGCGTGCAGCGCGAGCCCGATCGGGTCGGACAGGTCGTAGATGCGCGCGGTCCCGTCCACGGCGACGCCCGGCTCGGCCGGGTCGTAGGGCTCGATCCACAGGGCACACCGCGGGTCGCGACGCAGCGCCGTGACCTTGGCCGCCCGGCGCGACGTGGTCATCCACAACCCACCGCCGTCGGACCAGCAGGCCATCGGTGTCATCGCAGGGCCGTCGGAGACCCGGTAGGCGACCAGGCAACGGGTCGCCTGCTCGAGCAGGGTGTCGGGGGCAGCCATCGCGTCGGTTCTGCCCAGCCCCACCCGCCGCCATGCATCGGCGGCGGCGCGCCGCCACTCGACCCCACCGGCGCGACGTCGACCCCGACGTGGCACGATCGTACTGGCCCGCGAGCAGGGCCTCCCAGGCCACCTACCCGATGCAGGAGCCGACCATGGCATTCGTCGCGATCAACGTGCTGACCGTCCCCGCGGAGCGGCGCGAGGTGCTCGAGCAGCGCTTCGCCAGCCGCGCGGGCGAGGTCGACCGCACTCCGGGCTTCCAGGCGTTCGAGCTGCTGCGGCCCGTCGAAGGCGAGGACCGGTACCTGGTCTACACGCGGTGGGACTCGCAGGCGGCCTTCACGGCGTGGACCGAGTCGCAGGCGTTCGGCAGGGGACACGCGCAGCAGCGCGCCGACGGACCGGCCGCCGCCGGTGCCGAGCTGTGGACGTTCGAGGTCGCCGAGCGGAGCGAGCGGCCAACCGACCAACGCTGATGGCCGGCCACTGGGTCCTCCACCTCGACGCCGACCTCGACGAGGTCAACCGGCACTGGGCCGAGCTGTCGGCCGCGGGGATGGTCGGCGCCGCCGAGGTCGGCAGCCGGGCGGCGGTGTACTTCACCGATCGCGTCGAGGACCTGGCGCTGACCGGCCGGTGGGAGCACCTCACCGACCGCGACTGGCACGAGCGCTGGCGCGCCGGGCTGACACCCGTGCGGGCGGGGCGGTGGACCGTCACTCCGTCGTGGCTGGCCAGCGGCACCGCCGACGAGCTCGTGATCGACCCGGGCCAGGCGTTCGGCACCGGCCACCACGAGACGACGACCGTCTGCCTGGAGGCCCTCGACGCCACCCCACTGGACGGCAGGACCCTGCTCGACGTCGGGACCGGCAGCGGCGTGCTGGCCATCGCGGCGGCGCTGGCGGGCGCGACCGTCACCGCGATGGACACCGACCCACTCGCCGTCGAGGCCGCGACCGCCAACGCCGACCGCAACGGGGCGCGGGTGACGGTCGTGCACGGCAGCCTCGACGTGGCCGCCGGACGCACCTTCGACGTCGTGGTGGCCAACCTCGACAGCGCCACGCTGGCGACCCTGGCAACCGGGTTGCGTGACGTCATGGCGCCCGACGGCACGCTGATCGCCAGCGGCGTCGGCAACGAGCGGTCCGACGAGGTCCGCGCGGCGCTCGAGGACGTCGGGCTGGACGTGGTCGCGACACCCGGCAGCGAGTGGACGCTGGTGCGGGCCGTCCGGACCGGGTCGTGAGCGCGGACGCACCGTCGGACACGACGGTCGAGATGGTGCTCGACGGCTTCGCACACGGCGGTGCCGCGGTCGGCCGCCTGCCCGACGGACGGGCGTGCTTCGTCGACTACGGCATTCCGGGCGAGCGGGTGACGGTCCGCATCACCGAGCAGCGACGCCGCTGGGCGCGCGGGACGGTCGTCGAGGTGCTCGATCCCTCGCCTGACCGGGTGTCACCGCCGTGCCCGCTCTTCGGCCCCGACCGGTGCGGTGGGTGCAGCACGCAACACATCGCGGTGCCACGCCAGGCGGAGCTGCTCGGCACCGCGATCACCGAGCAGCTGCGGCGGATCGGTGGCCTCGAGCCACCCGACAGCGCCGTCGAGGTCATCACGCCGCACGGCGCAAGCGGCCTCGGCTACCGCAACCGCGCCCGGTTCACGGTGACCGACGACGGCCGGCTGGCCTTCCACCGGACCCGCAGCCACGACACGATCGCCATCGACGACTGCCCGCTGCTGGTCCCCGCGGCGCGGTCCGCGCTGCACGGCATGGCACAGGGGTGGCACCGGGTGTCGGAAGTCCGGCTGCAGGCGGGCACCGACGGGCACGCGGCCCTGGCCGTCACGACGACCGGGCGCGACGCGCGTGTGCCGTCACCGCTGCCGGCGACGCTGCGGCGCCGGGGCCACAGGGGACGGCCGTCCGGCCGCGCCCGCGTCCGCCACCATGTGGCCGGCCACACGTTCGTGGTGAGCGCGACCAGCTTCTTCCAGGCCAGCACGGCGGCCGCGGAGGTGCTGGTCGGCCTGGTCCGCGAGCTGACGCCCGTGACGGCGGGCGATCACGTCGTCGACTGCTACGCGGGTGTCGGCCTGTTCTCTGTCGCGCTGGCGTCCGACGGCGCCCGCGTCACAGCGATCGAGTCCGACGCCGGAGCCTGCGCCGACGCACGGGTCAACGCCGCAGGCCTGCCGGTCGACGTCCGCCGCGCCGACCTGGCGGCGCCACCCGCGCCCGACGCGCCGGTCGACGCGGTGGTACTGGATCCCCCGCGGACCGGCGCCGGGGCGGTGGTGACCGACTGGATCGCCGGGCTCGCACCTCGGCGGGTGACCTATGTCTCGTGCGATCCGGCGACGTTCGCGCGCGACGCCCGTGCGCTGGCGAACCACGGCATGCGCCTCGAGCGTCTCGTCGGGGTCGACCAGTTCACGCACACCGGCCAAGTGGAGCTGGTCGCAGGATTCCGGCGCACGCCGTGATCATCCGCGGGCTGGCCGCCGTCACCCTCGTGGCGGTGCTCGGTGCGGGCCTCCAGCCGGCCGCGGCGGCCACGACGCGTCCGGCACCGCTGGACCTGCCGCCCCCGCCGTCGGCCACCCCCGACGCCGCGCCTCCGAGGGCGGCCCACCCGGGTCTGGCTGATCTGCTCGCGCGCCTGCAGCGCTTCCCCCAGACCCGCCCGGTGGGGTCCGTCGGGCTGGCGGTCACCGCCGGCGACGGCTCGATGCTGGCGGCCCGGCGGGCGCGCAGGCCGATGCTTCCCGCCTCGACGACGAAGCTCGTGACCGCGGCGGCTGCGCTGCGCATCCTGGGTCCGGACCACAGGTTCGTGACCCGCGTCTACGCGACCCGCGCACCGGACGCGGCCGGCGTCGTCGACGGTGACCTCGTCATCGTCGGCGGCGGCGATCCCGTGCTGTCCACCCCGACGTACCGGCGCCGGGTGAACATGACGCGACCTGCCACCCCGTTGCGACGTCTGGCGGTACGCACAGCACGCGGCGGGGTCACGTGGGTTACCGGCCGGGTGCATGGCGACGCCTCGGTCCTCGCCGACGAACCACTGGCCGCCGGCTGGCCTGACGTCTATCTGACGAGCCTGGACACCACGCGCTCGGCGGGGCTGACCGTCGACGCGGGCCTGCGCCTGTTCCGCCGCGACGGCCAGCTGCGCGGCGCGCCCGCGGCCGACCCGGCGCGGCGGACGGCGCACGAGCTCGACCGGCTGCTCGGCCGACGGGGTGTCCGTGTCGCGGGCACGCCGGGCGTCGGCGGGCTGCCGCCCGGCGCCGTCGAGGTCGCGCGCACCTCCAGCCCCCCGCTGTCGGACCTGCTCGCGCACATGCTGCGGTTCAGCGACAACCACTTGGCCGATGGCGTCTTCCGCATGCTCGGTGCGGCGACCGGCGACCCCACCTGGCGCGGCGGTGCCGACGCCGCCCGGGCAGCGCTGGCGGACGTCGATGTCGCGTGGCGCGGCCTGCGCCTGGCGGACGGCTCGGGGCTGTCGAGGCGCAACCGCCTGTCCGCGGAGGCGTTGGTGGGGCTGCTCGCGACCATGGCCGACGGACCGCTGCGGCGGCCGTGGTTGCGGCTGCTGCCGGTCGCGGGCCGGACCGGGACCGTGGCCGGCCGGTTGACCGGGACGCAGGCCGTCGGCCGGGTGCACGCCAAGACGGGGACGCTGCGCGACGTGCGTGCGCTCGCGGCCACCGTGCCCGGCCGCGGTGGGCACGACCACCACATCGCCGTCCTCGCCAACGACCTGCCGACCTACGACGACGCGGCCGCCGCCCGACGGCTCGCCGACGTCCTCGCGGTCGCCGTCGTCGCCGCGGATGACGGCTGCCGTGGCCCGGTCCGCGCGCCGGTGGACACCGACCGCCGGCCGCCCGAGCACCGCATCTGCGGCACGCCGAGGAACTGAGCTCGCGCCGAGAGGCGGTCCCTGGGCCGTTGGGAAGGCAGCGACGTAGGAGTCCCTGGGCCGTTGGGAAGGCAGCGACGTAGGAGTCCCTGGGCCGTTGGGAAGGCAGCGACGTAGGAGTCCCTGGGCCGTTGGGAAGGCAGCGACGTAGGAGCTGCCTGACCAAGAAGAGCCGCAGGTGATGCGGCGGAGGGGTCGTTCGTTGGCATCACCTGCGGCTGTCCGCTTGCGCAGACGTGGGGAAGTATGTCCCAGGTCAAAGGCTTTAGCAAACATTAGCGACGATGAGTGCTCGGGTGACATGGCACCATCCGCCGAGCCGCGAGGACGCGGCGCAGCGCCAGCTTTACGGTCCGGTGAACGCGCGGTTGAATGGGCGTCAGCGGAAGGAAGGCCGCCAGCGCATGGCGCGCCACGTACCGGAGTTGCTCACGCTCCACCAGGCAGCCGAGCGGCTCAACGTGCACTACATGACCGCGTACCGGTGGGTGCGCAGAGGTGATCTGCCCGCATACAAGACCGGAGGACGACTACGTGTCCGTCTGGCCGATGTCGAACGCTTCCTCACCGAGCGCCGCCTCGACGTTGCGATGAGCACCCAGTCGGACAGCCACACCGACTGGGACCTCCACGTCGACCGCCTGGTCACGCGCCTGTTGGCGGGGGATGACCGCAGTGCCCGCTCCGAGGTGCAGAAGGTCATCTCGGACGGCGCCACCGCAGGCAACACCTACGTCCGCCTCATCACACCGGCGCTGCACCGGGTCGGTACGGCGTGGGAGGAGGGCGTGATCACCGTCGCCGAGGAGCACCGCGCCAGCCAGATCTGCGTCTCGATCGTGGCGCAGCTCAGCGACATGTTCCGCCGCAGCGGTCCCCCACGTGGAACCGCGGTGACCCTCACCCCGCCCGACGAGCGTCACGCGCTGGCCTCCGCGATGGTCGCGGACTTCCTGCGCGCCGCCGGGTTCAGCGTCCACCATCTCGGTTCCGGCGTGCCCGCGGGTGACCTGGCGATGTTCCTCAAGGTGGTCCCGGCCGACCTTGTCTGCTTCTCGATCACCCAGTCCATCCCGACCGACGGCTACCGCGAGCTGATGCACGCCTGCCGGGAGGCCAACTCCGACACCGCCGTGATCTTCGGTGGCCAGGGCGTCGACGAGCAGGCGGCCACCACCGTCGGCGGAACGGTCCTGGTCGACATGGCCGACCTCGCGGAGCACATCAAGCAGCTGTGACCGGTCGCTGCAGCCCGTGGTGTTTGGGCGCATCGCCTGGTCGCAACGATGATCGGTGACGACGCCGGTCCGGCGCGCCACTCCGGCACACGTACCAGCGAGGACGGACGTCACGTGCAGCGAATCGCGGTGCTTACCAGCGGCGGAGACGCGCCGGGCATGAACGCGGCGATCCGGGCGGTCGTCCGGTCAGCGGACGCCCGTGGCGTCGAGGTCTACGGCGTCCATCGTGGGTACGAGGGCCTCATCGATGGCCGCGTCTCGTTCCTGAGCGCCCGCAGCGTGTCCGGCATTCTGCACCTCGGCGGCACCATGCTCGGCTCGGCACGGTCCGAGCGGTTCCGGACCGTCGAGGGACGTCGCGCGGCCATCAAGCAGCTGCAGGCCAACCAGATCGAGGGGCTGATCGTCATCGGTGGCGATGGCTCGTTCCGCGGCGCCGACGCGCTGTCGCGCGAGGGCGGGATCGCCGTCGTGGGCATGCCCGGCACGATCGACAACGACCTGTCGGGGTCCGACTACACGTTGGGTTTCGACACCGCGGTCAACACGGCGCTCGAGGCGATCGACCGCATCCGCGACACCGCGGCCAGCCACCAGCGTGCGTTCTTCATCGAGGTCATGGGCCGGGCCAGCGGATGGATCGCCCTGTGCTCGGCGATCGCCGGCGGAGCGACCGAGGTGCTGGTGCCCGAGCGTCCGACCGACATCGACGAGCTGCAGCACCGCATCCACCAGGCCTTCGCCATAGGCAAGCAGTACTGCCTCGTGGTCGTCGCCGAGGGCGACGACGCGGGCGGCGCCTTCGAGGTGGCACGCCGGTGCGGTGAGGGACTATCCACCCTCAGCCACCGCGTGACCACGCTGGGGCACGTGCAGCGGGGCGGCCCACCGTCGATGCGCGACCGCATCCTGGCCGCCCGCCTGGGCGACGCCGCCGTCTCGGCCCTGCTCGATGGCGACGACCGGGTGATGGTGGGAGAGATCCACCTGGAGCTCGTGCGCACGCCCCTCGAGGAGGCCTGGAGCACTGTGCACCACACGCCTCCGGAGCTGCTGGACCTCATGGACCGCCTGGCGCGCTGACCACCCCGGCGCCTCGCGGAACGTCAGCCCGACAGTGCGTCGAGTCGCGCCTCGAGGTCGGCCCGAGGCAGCGCCCCCAGAACCCGATCGCCGGTGCCTGCATCGGTGTCCAGGAAGACCCACGCGGGCTGGGCGACCACACCGAACTGCCGCCAGACCTCGCCGTCGACATCAGCGATGTTGACCATGTCCTCCAGGCCGTGGCGCGCGACGAAGTCCTGCATGGCCGGGCGCTGGTCCCGGCTCGCCACGCCGATGATCTCGACCTTGCCGTCGTACTGCTGCACCACCTGTGCAACCTCGGGAGCCTCCCGATTGCACGTCGTTCACCAGGGCGCCCAGAACCAGAGTGCGAGGTCGTCACCCGCGTACTCGGCACCGTCGACGCTCCCGCCGTCCACCAGCGTCACAGTGCCGAACGGCGAGGTCGGGCCCGCCGATGACCTGTCCGTTACGGCACGCTCGGATGTCACCGTGCCGACGGCGGCGCCGTCGGGCCTGTCCACCGTGTCGACCGCCGGTGATCCACCACAGCCGACCAGGAACAGCCCAACCACCAGGAGCAGCAGAAGTCGTCGCACGTCCCCAAGGATATCGACCTGCGCGTCGCGCTCCGGCCGTGACGGCGACCCAGCGGACCGGGTGCGCCCATCCCGGCTCGCCGTTGACACTGACTGACCGGTCGGTTAGTCTCGATCGCAGTCGCCGCGTGGGGAGCCCGGACCGATGAGCAGAGGCAGCCTGTCCAACGACCAGATGCGTGAGCGCATCGCCGCCGGACGTCTGGTCGAGGGTGTCGAGCACGCGTCGGACGACTACCTGAAGGCGCTCGAGCGGACGTTGATCGTCTCGGCCGACACGGAGCTCATCAGCGCGCCGTCGTACCTGGGCGCGGCGGCCGCCGCACCGAACGCGTCGAGCTACATGTCGATCATCTCGATCATCCAGGACGAGGTCGGCCACGCCCACATCGCCTACCGCATGCTGCGCGACCTGGGCGTCGACGTCGACGAGCTCGTCTACGGGCGCCAGCCCCACGAGTTCAAGCACCCCTACGCCTTCGACGTACCCCTCGAGACGTGGTCCGAGATGATCGTGGCCAACGCCTTCTACGACCGTGCCGGCTTCGTGCTGCTGTCGGACGTCTTCGAGCACACGACCTTCGCACCGTGGAAGCGGGCGCTGGTCAAGGTCGACCGCGAGGAGACGTTCCACCTGCGCCACGGCGAGCGGTGGATCGCGAAGCTGTCACGCGACGACGACGAGAAGCGCAGCATCCAGCAGGCGATGGACTGGATGTTCATCCTGACGCTGGAGTGGTTCGGGCTGCCCGACGCGCTGAAGCGCCACACCGACCAGGTCGGCTTCAGGCTGAAGGGCAAGACCAACGACGAGCTGCGCCAGACGTGGATGTCGGCGGTCGTCCCGTTCTGCATCGAGCACGGCTTCGACGTGCCCGCCCACTACGACGGGGAGGCGGGTGGGTACGTGATCGACTGCGCCTTCCCGATGGACTTCGACCCCGAGGCCAAGCAGTGGGACCACGCCAGGGGCGAGATCACCTGGGACGACGTCATGGCCCGGTGGCGTCGCCGGGGTCCCGCCAACGAGCGGTTCGTCCGGCAGCTCCAGCGCGGCGTCGACCAGCTGTCGCGGGCGGCCTGACCATGACGGCGGACGTGCTGCGCGGGCGGGCGGTCGGGCGCTGCGACGGATCGGTCGATCGTGACGCGGTGTGGTCCGCGCTCGAGCGGGTCGACGATCCGGAGCTGCCGCTGTCGATCGTTGACCTGGGCCTGGTCCGCCGCCTCGACATCGTCGACGGCACCGTGACCGTGGGGCTGACCTACACCTCGCTGGCGTGCCCGTGCGTCGAGATGATCCGCGAGGACGTCGACGCGGCGGTCCGCGCCGTGCCGGATGTGCGATCGGCGCGGGTCGACGATGTCCTCGAACGGTGGTCGCGCGACGACGTCACACCTGACGGACGCGAGCTGCTGCGCGCGGTGGCGGTGGTCTGAGGTGGCGCTGCCAGGGCACACGGGGATGCGCGCCTACGAGGTGTACGTCCGCCACGACAGGGAGCCGCAGCTGCACCAGGGCGGCGAGGTGCAGGCCCACAACGACGACGACGCGGTGATCTTCGCCCACACCCTGTACGACGAGCGCCGCTGGCAGGACATGTTCGTGGTCCCGGCGGCCGCGATCGTCCGACTGATCGAGCCGGAGTAGCCATGGACTACCTGGTGTTCGGCCGGACCGAGTACGCCGAGCCGCTCGCGCTGGTGACCATTGTCGAGGCCGCGCCCACGCCGACCGTCGACGACCTGGGGGTCGGCGGCGACTGGCTGGAGCTGGTGCTCGTGCCGGCCGATGAGATCATCTGGATCCTGCGCGACGGCGAGCCGGCGGGTGGGGATCCGAGGGTGCGGGCGAGCGCCAGCGAGCCGGCGGGTGGGGATCCGAGGGTGCGGGCGAGCGCCAGCGAGCCGGCGGGTGGGGATCCGAGGGTGCGGGCGAGCGCCAGCGAGCCGGCGGGTGGGGATCCGAGGGGGGCGCTGGCATGACGTCGCCCTACGCCGAGGCCACCCGCGAGGCCGCCGTGGACGACGGCATCGCCAACCTGCTGGGGGTCGTGGCCGACAACAAGTACCACCTGGGGCGCTGGCTGTCGCAGTGGGCCGTCGGCGCGCCGGGCCTGGAGAGCGCGGTCGCCGCGGCCGGCATCGCCCAGGGCCACCTGGGCCAGGCCCGCGCGTTGTACCCCCTGGTCGACGAGCTGATCGACGGCGGGTTCGCGCGCCCCGACGAGGGCCGGACCCGCCGCTACAACATGACGGCGCTCGACGACCCGTTCGGGACGTGGGCGCAGGCCGTCGCCACGATGTTCCTGGTCGACCCGGCGCTCGACGTCGTGCTGCGTGCGCTGCACCCGCCGTCGGAGGACCAGGCCCGCCGCCTGGACCGCGTGCTCGACGAGTCGCGCTTCAACACCGAGTTCGCCCGCGGCCGCCTGGTCGAGCTCACCCGGCGGTGGGAGCACGGGCGCAGTCACCTGACCGGCCCGCTCGCGACCGCGCTGCCCGAGGTGCTGTGCTGGTTCGGGCCTGCGGACGAGCAGGGCGTGCGCATCCTGCGGGAGGCCGGCGTGCTGTCGGCCGACGGTGCGGGGATGCGCGGCGCCCACCTCGACATCGTCGCCCCCGTCCTGCTCGAGCTCGACTACCACGTCGGCGTGTCGGGGCGACCCGGCGACTGGACCTACGAGGAGCTGCCGTGGGAGGACTGGAACCCGCTCCAGCGCCGCCTGGAGACGACGGGCTGACCTGTCCCTGGTGCGGCTCGCGCGACGTCGAGGAGATCGCAGCCTACGGCTCGTTGCTCATGACCGCCCAGTGGTACTGCAGCGCGTGCCGGAGCCCCTTCGAGCGGGTCCGTCACCGAACGGCCGCCGACCGCGAGCCGCACGACGGTGGGTGAGCTGATCGCGCGCCGCAGCCCGGACGCCTACGCGGTGGCCAAACGCGTGCTGGGTGCGGTCGGCGGCCTGCCCCTTGACCACCGGACAGGCGATCGAGACGCTGGGCCAGAGCCTGCTGGTCGGCACCGACGAGTTCGCGGACCGGCTCGCCCGCGCCCGCGAACGCCGGTCAGGCGGCGCCGAGCAGGCGTAGCAGCCCGGCCTCGCAGCGGGCCCGGTGGTGCTCGTGGGTGGCCCGCCAGTCGTCCTGCAGCCAGGTGAGCAGCGTGCCCTCGATGTAGGCACGCATGGCCGCGGCCGCGTCGTCGACGTCGTCGACGTCGAACACGCCTCGCGCGGCGCCGTCGGCGATCACCTCCGCGTACAGGCCGTTGATGATCTCGTGCGTGACGGCTGACAGCTCGCCGAACG
>Ga0268386_10002446_pt1 | contig 13237 bp, 12 predicted proteins | sample RVTome_15_FD_200260 | JGI IMG/M metagenome (GOLD analysis project Ga0268386, IMG submission 200260) | Soil microbial communities from uranium-contaminated site in the Upper Colorado River Basin, Wyoming, United States - RVT150D86... ...
GAGCTGGCATCAGGCGTTTTTTCGCTTCGTCGGTTTGGGGGTGCACCACATTCTGCAGGGATACGATCACCTGCTGTTCGTGCTCTGCCTGATCATCCCGTTCCGGCGTGTCCGTGCTCTCGTCGTGCTCGTCACGTCGTTCACCGTGGCGCATTCGATCACGCTGATGGCAGCGGCATCCGGTCTGGCGCCCGTGAGTCTGTGGTTTCCACCTTTTATCGAGATGCTGATCGCCGCCTCGATCGTCTACATGGCGCTCGAAAACATTATCGGCGCACGGTGGCAGCGCCGCTGGGTCGTCGCGTTCGCTTTCGGGCTGGTGCACGGGTTCGGCTTCTCGTTCATCTTAAGCGACACGCTGCAGTTCGCGGGCTCGCACCTGGTGACATCGCTGCTCGCGTTCAACTTGGGGGTCGAACTGGGCCAGTTGATCGTCATCCTTGTGGCGGTGCCGGTACTGAATGCCTTGTTTCGCAGTGCGCGCGCGGAGCGCGTCGGCACCATCGTTCTTTCCGCGCTGCTGGCCCACAGCGGCTGGCACTGGATGAGCGACCGTGCCGCGACGTTTGCGGAATATGGAGCATGGCCTTCCATTAATCACGCAACGTTCAGGACTGCAGTTCAATGGGTGTTGTTGGCAGCCGTAGCGGCCGTAGCCGCATGGCTTTCATTTCGTCGCTATCGCAAGGCAACGGGTGCAACCCGGTAGCTTCAACTCCTGTTGCCCGAACGCAACAAGCGGAGCAAACTGTTTCACAATGTGGACTACAGGCGCGCAATTACGCTGTTTGCCGCAGCTGGTCCAATGTCGTCATTTCGCCACGTCATTCCGCCTGAAACTAAAAAAAGAATCGAGCGCGCCCGCTCAAATGCTTTATTTTCACCCCGGACGGTGGTTCAATCGATTCTGTTCGCGGGCCGGTGAATTGCTTGATGAACAATAGCGGCGCGTCCATCGGGCCCGTCCACAAATAGATTTCATCTCATTGGGGGAGTCAGCATATGCGTAAAGTACCTAAATACATTAGGTTCTTGCCCCTTTCTGCGGCATTGCTAGTGGCACCGGGGGTAGGACCGGTAGCACAGGCGCAGGAAGGTGCGGATGACGAGGCGATCGAGGAAATCATTACAACCGGCACGCGGCGGGCCGAGCGCAGCGCCGCGGATTCAAGTGTGCCAATCGATGTGGTCAGCGGTCAGGATTTCGAGAACATGGGTACCTCTGACCTCAACGACATGCTGCGTAACACGGTGCCGTCGTACAACGTAGAGCGTGCTCCGATATCAGATGCTGCCACACTCGTTCGACCGGCGACGATGCGTGGTCTGCCGCCGGACAACTCCCTCGTGCTGGTCAACGGCAAACGTCGCCATCGTTCCGGCGTGATCGCCGAAATCGGCGGTTCACTGGCGTCGGGTTCGCAAGGCCCGGATCTCTCGGCAATTCCGGCGCTGGCCATCCGCCAGACGGAAATACTGCGCGACGGTGCGGCGGCCCAGTACGGTTCGGATGCCATAGCTGGAGTATTGAACTTCGTACTCAAAGAAGATAGCCAGGGCTTCACGGCCGAGGGGCGTTTCGGCGAATACATGGAAGGCGACGGCACGCTGACGCAGTTTGCGGCGAATGCCGGCCTGCCGCTCGGCGACGACGGCTTCGCGAACATCACGTTCCAGTGGCGCGAGCAGGACCCGACCAGCCGCAGCACGCAGCGCACCGATGCGCAGGTGCTGATCGATGCCGGCAACGCGGACGTGCGTCAGCCTTACACGCAAATCTTCGGCGGGCCCGAGTACCGGGACGATTACAACGTCTTCATCAATGCGGGCATCCCGCTTGGTCCGAATCAGGAACTGTACGGCTTCGGCAACGTCGGCGGCCGCGAGACGGAGGGCGGCTTCTTCTACCGCAACCCGAACAGCAACCAGGGCACGTTCACGCACGCCATCGACGGCGTGACCTACCGTGCTATTGCCGACATGAACATCTCGCCGGACGACGTCGGCGTCACCTCGAACTGCCCGGCGCTGGTGAGCCCCGGCGGTGGCTTCGACGGCGTCGCGCTCGACCCGGCGGCCGTGGCGGCCGATCAGGCCGCAATTGCCGCATTGCCGGATAACTGCTGGCTGGTCAATTCCATCTATCCCGGTGGATATACGCCGCAATTCGGCGGTGTGCTCGAAGACACGAGCATGGTGATCGGCCTGCGCGGCGAACTGGGCAACGGTCTCTCCTACGACTTCAGCGGCAGCTACGGCCGTAATGCAGTGGACTTCTTCCTCGCGAATACATGGAATCCGTCGCGTGGCCCGGACGGTGTCATCGGCGGCGTGCTGCAGAGTTCCTTCGAGACCGGTAGCTATATTCAGTCGGAGACGAACTTCAACGCGGATTTCGTCTACCAGCTCGATGTCGGTGCATTCGCGTCGCCGCTCAACGTAGCGTTCGGCGCGGAATGGCGCGACGAGGTGTTCCAGGTGCTCGTCGGCGAAGAGAACGCCTGGGAGGCGGGCGATTTCGCGTTCCAGAGCGACAACTTCTACAGCGACGGCGTCACGCCGCTGGCCGATCTGAGCATCGGTTCACACGGTTTCGCAGGCTTCAGCCCGAATCAGGCCGGCACGTTCGGACGGTCGAATATCGCGGCCTACACCGAACTGGAAGCCGATCTGGTCGAGAACTTTACACTGGCTGCTGCCGTGCGCTTCGAGGACTTCGAGGACTTCGGCAGCACCGTGAACGGCAAGCTGGCGGCACGCCTCGCGTTGAGCGACAGCGTCGCCGTTCGCGGCTCGGCCAGCACCGGCTTCCGCGCGCCGACGCCGGGGCAGTCGAACGTGACGAAAGTGTCGACCCGCACGGTCGACGGGGTGCTGCAACAGAGCGGCCAGATACCGCCGAGCAATCCGATTGCAGTTGAACTCGGTGGTGCCGCGCTCGAGCCGGAAGAGGCGGTGAACTTCTCGGCCGGTGTGGTGTGGGATGTCACGGACAGTTTGAACCTGACATTGGACTTCTTCCGGATCGACCTGGAGGACCGTATTGCCATAACGGGTCTGATTGACGTGGCCAGTCTGGATATCACCAATCCCGATCTCGACTGTCCGATTGCAAGGGCCAACAACGCCAACCTGGCAGTCTGCCTGCAGGAGCTTGGTGTACCGGGCGCTGCTGACCTGCAGTCGGTGCAGTTCTACACCAACGACTACGAAACAACCACGACCGGCGTCGACCTCATCGCAACCTGGAACACGGACTTCGGTGCCGCAGGTTCCGGCACGGTGATCGCTGCCTGGAACTGGACCGATACCGAGGTTGAGGATGCCGGCGAGACTGTTGACCGCAACCGGGTTGTGGAACTGGAAAATTTCAACCCGAAGAACCGCGGCATCTTCACCTATAACCACTTCCTCGACAAATGGCGTTTCCTGGCGCGGGCCAGCTACTACGATGACTGGCTCGTCGCAAGTTTCAGTGGCGATACTACGGATCGCGGTACCGACGGTACCGGCTACACACTGAACTGCGATCCAGCCCTATTCCGCGACAAGTGCTACGACGCGGAGTGGCTGTTCGATTTCGAGGTTGCCTACCAGTTCACCGATAACTGGACCGGCATCATCGGCGCGCAGAACGTGTTCGACGAGTTCGGCCCGATCGATCAGAACAACCTCGACGGCACAGTCGGATCCGGCAATACTTACGATACCGAAAGCCCGTTCGGCTTCGAGGGCGGATTCTGGTACCTGCGCGTTCAGGCGAATTTCGAATAACGTCTAACAACGAAATAACAAGTCGGCAACCAAGCTGACACGAAAAAATCAAGGGGCACTTCAAAGTGCCCCTTTTTTTAGGCTCAGCGAACTCGCCCGCATGGCGGGCTCCTACGACGTTTCTACCTGCACCCGTAGAAGCCCGCCATGCGGGCGAGTTCGCTGACCTTTACTCACTAAGCTCCACTCTGCAACCGCCGAACAGCATCACGCGCCTCAGCAAGCCACCGTTTCTGCGCTTTCCTGTAATGCCGCGGACCGATGTCCGCCGCCGTGAGCACATCCTCGTAATGGCGCAGCGCCTCGTCCGGCTTTCCGACCTTTTCGAGCAATCGCGCATAGCGCACGTCGGCCTCGGCGCCCGCGAAGTAACCCGCAACCGCCTTGTATTCCTGCTCCGCTTCCTCGAGGTCTCCGTTCTGTTCCAAGGTTCGCGCATAAAGAAGATGCGCCGGCCCGGACCTGTATTCCGGGTTATGCTCGTTCAGCCTTTCCAGCGTTTCCTGCGCATCCTCGTAACGCTCGTCGCCGAACTGCGCTTCCGCAAGCCCGAGCAGCAGGTCGGGGTCGTGTTCATAAAGCCCGCTCAGCGCGTTTTCATAGTGCTCGATGGCTTCTGCGGAGCGGCCGCTTTCCGTCAGTTCGCGGGCGAAGTGCCGCGCCGCGTCCACGCTTCCCGACATGCCGAGATGCAGTTCGCGGCGCTTGAGTTCGGCCCCTGGGTTCAGCGTCTTCCTCACGCTCCTCATCGCTCGCTGTCCCCGGATGCTGCCGGACCACTCCGGCAGCAGCTCGACGATCGCGTACGCAATCGAACCGACCATCGGCAGGAAGAAGATGATGAATGCCCAGTACATGGGCCGTCCCGTCCGAAATACGTGGACGATCAAGGCGATCTGGATGATCAGTGTAAGGCCGTAAAAAATCATGCTTCGTGGGGGGTCAGTCCGTGCGCGCCGCGTGTGTCGTCATGGAGGTAAAGCCTATATAAAGGAGCAATGCGAGTTTGACGAGCTGCAGCACCGAGAATATTCCGTGCGCCGGGGACGCCGGAGGCTCGATGCCCTCGATAATGAGCTGCGTGCGATCCGAAAGTTCCGGCAGCAGCCACGCGGCCTGCGCAATCTGGACGAGCGCCAGGGCCGAGCAGGCGATGATCAGGCGCTGCGCCTGTCCCGAGATACGGACGAGGATCAGAAGAATGATCAGCGCAATGAATTCCGCCTTGTTGAGCGCCGCGAAGACGACACGGCCGACATCCAGCGCAACCTCCCTGGTAACCGTCGGCGCCGTGAATTTTACCGGCGTCTCGAGGAGGGAAATTCCCGCCGACATGCCGAACCAGATGAAGCTGACCCACGCAGGATTTTTGAGCCGTTCCGCATACTGTTTCAGGGTCTTGTTGACGTCAGGCATAATCGCTCGCTTGTGTTCGGCAGGCATCGCGGGCAAGCTCGCAAGAGCACTTTACTATTTTCAATTGAACCATATGGCCTCAGCCAGGGAATCACAACTGGCGTCCGCCGTGCTGATGATCCGGCCGGCGCGTTTCCAGAGCAATCCGCAGACCGCGGAATCGAATCGCTTTCAGGGCAAGACCTCGGCGCTGCCCGCGGAACAGCATGCCGCGGCACTGGCGCAGTTCGCGGCGCTGGCGAAAGCGCTGGAACGTGCGGGCATCCGGGTCGTGGCGTTCGATGACACCCCGGAGCCGCATACGCCGGACGCGATATTCCCGAATAACTGGGTCAGTTTCCATGCGGACGGGACCGTCGTGCTGTATCCGATGGAAGCCGGGAATCGCCGCACGGAACGGCGGCGCGACATCATCGAGTCGCTGGCCGACGATCACGGATTTACGGTGCGAAACGTCATCGACCTGTCGCATCACGAGCAGGAGGGGCACTTTCTCGAAGGCACGGGCAGCATGGTGCTCGATCGCGTAAATCGTATCGCTTACGCCTGCCTGTCGTCACGCACCCATCTCGATGCGCTCGGCGAGTTTGCACAACGGCTGGACTACGAGCCGCTCACGTTCGATGCGGTCGACCAGGACGGCGCGGCGATCTACCACACCAATGTACTGATGAATGTCGGAGAAAAGGTCGCCGTCATCTGCGACGAGGCGATTCCGCGCCAGGCGCAGCGCCAGGCGGTACTGCAAAGCCTCGCCGGCAGCGGGCACGAGGTGATCCGGCTGACGTTTGCGCAGTTGCATGGGTTCGCCGGCAACATGCTCGAACTGAGGTCAGCGACCGGCCGGCGGGTGACGGCGATGTCGGAGCAGGCTCGACGCTCGCTGGACGATGAACAACTGGAACGGCTCGCGGCGAACGGCGACATGGTCAGCCCAGCCATCGACACCATCGAATGTTCGGCCGGCGGCAGCGTGCGCTGCATGCTGGCGGAGATTCATCTTCCGAAGTCCGACGATAAGACCGACAACAGGGCGCGTAAATAAATGGCGGAACTTCGCGACCGGATCCTGATGTGCCCTCCGGACTACTTCAGGGTCGAGTACGTCATCAATCCATGGATGGCCGGGCACAGGGGCTCGCTCGTTATCGCGCTCGCGAAGAAGCAGTGGCAGACACTGTGCGACACGCTGGCCGAGCATGCGGACATCGTCACGATCGACCCGCAGCCGGACCTGCCGGACATGGTGTTTACCGCGAACGCAGGCGTCGTGTACGGTAACAAGGCCGTTGCGAGTCACTTCATGCCGCACGAGCGGCGGCCGGAAGAACCGCATTTCAAGAAATGGTTTCGCGAGAACGGCTTCGAACTGCTGGACCTCGACGAGAAGATCGGCTTCGAAGGCGCTGGCGACTGCCTGCTCGATCGCGGCGGGCCGTGGCTCTGGACCGGGTACGGCTTTCGCACCGAGATCGAGGCGCACGAGGAGATTCGCAAGTTCTTCGGGCTGGATCTTATTTCCATCCGGCTTACCGACTCACGTTTCTACCACATCGATACCTGTTTTTGCCCGCTGACGGGCGGTTTCCTCATGTACCATCCGCCGGCGTTCGACTTCGATTCGCGCATGGCGATCGAGTCCCGCATTCCGCCGCACAAGCGCATCGTCGTCGATACCGCCGATGCAGGGAACTTCGCCTGCAACGCGGTGAACATCGGCGACAAGGTTTTCCTGAACAAGGCCTCCGAACCGCTGAAAGCAAACCTGCTGATGGCGGGCTTCAACGTGCAGGAAATCGATCTTTCGGAGTTTCTCAAAGCCGGCGGCTCGGCGAAATGTCTCACGCTGAAAATCGCCGAACCCGAATACACCTAGCGCTCGAATGACTGCTGAAGCGCATCGCTACCGCATCACCCCGATCAATCCCGGCGCGCATCTGTTCGAGGTGACGCTGCTGATCGCCGAGCCAGACCCGGCCGGGCAGGTCGTATCGATACCGGCGTGGATACCGGGCAGCTACCTGGTGCGCGACTTTGCACGCAACGTTGTTGCGATCCGGGCCGAGGCCGGCGATCGCTCGCTCGAAATCACGAAAGTCGACAAGAGCAGCTGGCAGCTCGAGGTCTGTCATGAACCGGTGACGATCTCCTGCGAGATCTACGCCTATGACCTGAGCGTAAGGGGCGCACACCTCGATACGACACACGCCTATTTCAACGGGCCGTGCGTTTTTCCCCAGGTCGCGGGCCAGGAAGATCGTGAGTGCGACGTAGAAATATGCCCGCCGCCGAAGCCTCTCGGCAGCGACTGGCGAGTTGCGACCTCCCTGCGCCCGAAAGATGCGGAACGCTACGGCTTCGGCCGCTACTTCGCCGACAGTTACGATGAACTGATCGATCACCCGGTCGAGATCGGCAACCTCGCGATCGGCGAGTTCGAGGCCGGCGGCATTGCGCATTCGATTGCGGTGCGCGGCCACGCGCGCATCGACATGGCGCGTGTCTGCCAGGACCTGGCGACGTTGTGCGAAAAACACCTCGAACTGCTCGGCGCGCCGCGCGATCTCGATCGCTACCTGTTTCTGCTGCTAGTGCTGCCGGACGGCTACGGCGGACTCGAGCACCGCTGGTCGTCAAGCCTCGTCTGCAGCCGCGGTGACCTTCCCGTGCGCGGCGAGGCGGGGATGAAGAACAGCTACCGCAAATTCCTGCGGCTCTGCAGCCACGAGTACTTCCACCTGTGGAATGTCAAGCGCATCAAGCCCGAACGCTTCACGCCCTATGACCTGCGCGCGGAGGTGCACACGGGCCTGCTGTGGGTGTTCGAGGGCATCACCTCGTATTACGACAGCCTGCAAGTGATGCGCTCCGGCCTCATCACTCGCGAAAGTTACCTCGAGCTGCTGGGCTCCACCATCACGCGGGTCATCCGGGCGCGCGGACGTTTTCGCCAGAGCGTGGAGGAATCGAGCTTCGATGCGTGGACCAAGTTCTACAAGCCCGATGCCAACACCAGCAACGCGGTCGTCAGTTATTACACCAAGGGATCGCTGATTGCGCTGGCGCTGGACATGACCATCCGGCGCGATACCGATGGCACACATTCGCTCGATGAAGTGATGCGCACGTGCTGGGAACGTTTCGGCGAGACGGGAGAGGGCATGCCGGAACGGGGGCTGGAATCCGTGACACAGTCCGTCTCCGGTCTCGACTTGCGCGAGTTCTTCGAGCGGTACGTGCGCGGAACGGGGGATTTGCCGCTGCAGAAGCTGCTGAGAGACTTCGGCATCCTCATGCGTTTTCGACCGCAGTCAGGCAGCGACGACTGCGGCGGAAAGCCGTCTGCGTCGGAGAACCCGCCACCGCCCTGGCTTGGCCTGCACGTATCGGGAAAAAGCGGCAAAGACATCGTCACGCTGGTGCACACCGACAGCCCCGCGGAACGCGCCGGCATCGCGCCCGGCGACGAACTGCTCGCGCTGAACGACGTGCGCGTGACGGCGGGCAACCTCGACACGCGTCTCAGGGAATATCACGCCGGGGACCGGGTATTGGTGAGCGTGTTCCGCAATGACGGGCTGTTGCAGTTCAAGGTGCGTTTGGCCGATCCGCCTGAGGATACGTGCTGGCTGGAAATCGACGCGAACCGCAACGAAGAAGCGGAGCAACGCCAGGCCGCGTGGTTCGCGGGATCGTAGCGGTTCGCTTGATTCACCCCTCAACCCTCCGATACACCAAATACGAATAAACCACCGGCACCAACGCGATCACCACAATCATCCCGATCAGCAACCACGGCTGCAACGTCACAAAAATCCCCGCGAGCATAAACACCCCGAGCAGCACGAACAGCCTTCCCGCCAGCCGGTGCGTTCTTGCCCAGACCTCGTCGCTCGCCAGCGTCCATGGCGTGCGGATCCCTAGGAAAAAGTTCTTGCGTATCTTTCCGAAGTAATTGCCCATCACGATGAAAAGAGCACCGAGCGCGCCGTAGATCACCTTGTTGATGTAAACATTGATGCCCTTCGCCTCCAGCAGCACCAGAATGGCGACGAGGCTCGTGAACCCCACGATCGTCACCTGGAAAATGTGCAATACGTTCGCGAACGATTCGGTGCGATAGCCCTTCGGCGAGATGACGGGGATGAGCCGCATCACCACGAACACCAGGATGGCCGACAGCGGCAGGATCGTGACGCCCCACAGTTTCGACGTGTAACCGTCGACCTCGCCGTGCATGTTCCAGTGGCTCGGCATCGGGTCGGGCAGGCTCGGATAAAGGAACGCCGCGACACCGACCGCGGCAATGATGAAAAGGTAGCTGAGAAGGTTCGCTCGATTGCGGGTCATTTGGCGTTCCTCGAAGACTGTTTCGGATTCTTGCGTGCGTTCCCGCCTTTGCCGGCAGGCGCGAACAGATCCATCAGCAGCGCCGCCGTTTCCTGCAGCACGGTCGCATTCAGCGAGTACACGATATGCTGCCCGCGCCGCTCCGTCCGCACGAGGTCGGCCGCTTTCAGGATGTTGAAGTGGTGCGACAGCGATGCCCGCGTGATCGGGTACGCGTCGGCGATCGCGCCGGCCGTGAGCGAGCCTTTCTGCAGGAGCTTGAGGATCGACCTGCGGGTCGGGTCGGCGAGGGCCCTGAATATCGATTGCTGTGGCCGGGACATGTAGCATATTTAGACAAATATCTAAATACAAGTCAATAGACGGCGCGCTGGAGCGAGAGGCGCGGCACAAGACAAAGGCTGCGCAACACGCCTACAATGCCGCCGGTCACAGGGAATACCGCAGGCGCTACCTTCCTTCATGCTGGAACTCGGCATCAAATTCGTACTGAGTTACTTCGCGGGCTCGCTGATGGGCTCGCTGATCGTCGGCAAGCTCCGCGGCGGCGTCGACATAAGGGACCTGGGCAGCGGCAACGCCGGCGGCACGAACGCGCTGCGTACCCAGGGCTGGAAGTTCGCGCTCGGCGTGCTGGCCATTGACGTCGGCAAGGGCGCTTTCGCGGCAGGCGTCATTCCGTCACTGACACTTCCGGGAATCGGCACCGACCCTTCGATCTCCCGCGCCTGGCTTACCTTGAGCTGCGGTGCGGGCGCGGTGGTCGGGCATGTCTGGCCGATCTGGTTCAACTTCCGCGGCGGCAAGGGTGCCGCAACGATGCTCGGCACGCTCGCGGTGCTGGCACCCGGGCTGATACTGCCGGTGTTGCTGGTGTTTGCCTGGATGCTGATGCTGTTCGGCTACGCAGGTCTCGCGTCCATGTCGGCCGGGTTGTTCGCGCCCGTTTACGTGGCGCTGACGCGCTTGCCAGACGACCAGCCGCTGTTTATCTATTGCATCGTGATGTCGCTTTACCTCATCTACTGCCATCGATCGAATATCCAGCGCATGCTGGCGGGCACGGAATCGAGGAATACGCATCTCATGCTGTTTCGCCGCAGGCGCGACGGTGTGAAGGCGGACGCCGATGAATGACGCCGGCGTCATCCTCGGCAGGATCGGCGACAGCGCACGGGCGGCACTCGACACGTTCGAGGTGTTCGAGGAACTGGAATCGACGAACACGTACCTGCTGCGACAGGCACGTCCGGCCGACGGCAGGTTCCGCGCAGTGCTCGCAAAATACCAGACCGCCGGCCGCGGAAGGGGCGACAAGGTCTGGCACTCGCCGCCCGGCTCGGGGCTGTGCCTATCGCTGGCGTACAGTTTTGCGAAGGTGCCGCGCAGCTTGCCGACCCTGACGCTGGCGATCGGCGTTGCCGTCGCAGCCGCGCTCGAGCGTCTCGGCGCCTCCGGGCTGGCGCTCAAATGGCCGAACGACCTGGTGGCGCGCGACGGCAAGCTCGGTGGCATCCTGACGGAAATTCACTCGAACGCGGAGAACGCGCGGACGGTCGTGGTCGGAATCGGCTTGAACGTCGACCTGCCGAATTCGATGCGTTACGCCTCGCCGGCATCCTGGAGCAACCGGATATCCGACCTGGCCGCCAGCATGGATCAGCTACCGACGCGTGCCGAACTCGCCGCCGCCGTCATCGGCAGCATCATCGATGCCGCGCGGCGTTTCGAGCGTGACGGGTTCGGCGCGTTTCGTGAAGCGTGGCAGGAGTACGACTGGCTGAAGGGCAAGCGTGTGAGCGTGCGGCAGGTACAGCACCGCATTTCCGGTATGGCGGTCGGCATCGACGAAGACGGTGCGCTGCTGGTGAAGACCGAGGCGGGAACGGAGCGGGTCATCTCGGGATCCATCGAGGTGCCGGCGTACGGAGTCGCCTGCGCATGAGCGCGCCGCGGGCGTTGTTGTTCGACGTCGGCAACACACGGCTCAAATGGGGACTGCTCGCACAAAGCCGCATTGGCAAGACCGGCAGCATCACCCGCGAGAAGTTGCGCGATGCGGGTTTCGGGGCACTGACTTCGAACCTGCCGAAGGACGTGGATCGGGTGCTGGTAAGCAACGTCGCAGGGCATACGTTTGCGACGCGCCTCTCGGGCGTGATCGGCATGCACTGCAATTGCGACGTGCACTTTGCGCACGCGGAAAAGGAAGGATACGGGGTGACGAACAGCTACCGGCGCCCGCGCAGGATCGGCGTGGACCGCTGGGTAGCGATGGTCGGCGCGCACGCGGAGTTCCGCTCGGCGTTGTGCATAGTCGATGCGGGCACGGCGGTGACCATCGACGCACTGAACGGGGACGGAGTACACCTGGGCGGCATGATCGTGCCGGGACTGTCGATGATGGCGGATGCGCTGCACGTGAACACGAGCGAGATCCCGCCGGCGAGAAGGAGCGCGGCCAATTTTCCGACCGGCATGAATGCATTCGCCAATACGACGGAAAGCGCCGTGCAGAACGGCGCGCTGACCTCGATCAGCGGCGCAGTCGAGCGTGCGGTGCGACTGATGCGCTCGGCGGGATACCGGCCGAAAGTCGTCTTGACCGGCGGCGATGCGTCACGCATTCTGAAACTCCTGGACGCAAACGTGCTGCACCGGCCGAATCTCGTGCTGGAGGGCCTGGCGTTCATGGTACAGAGCGATAAATGAGAAACCTGCTGCTGCTACTTGTCCTGGCAAACATCCTCTATTTCATCTGGGAGGTGGCAACCGAGGATCCCCCTGAAACCGGTGTAGCCGTCGTCGAGGTATCGAAACTGGGCCCGCCGCTGCAGCTCTCCCGCGGACCGCAAGCCGCGACCAGCGTCGGCGCGATGCTCGGATCGTCGGGACAGACGGACCTGGCCGCGGTGGTCGGGCGATCCTGCGTCAGCATCGGACCATTCACCAGCAGCCCGGATGCGCAGCGCGTGTTCCAGGATTACCTGAACGAAGACATGCGCGCCTCCGTACGATCGACGGAGGGACAGATATTCGTCGGCCACTGGGTGCAGATTCGCGACGTGCCAGATCGCGAAACGGGCAACGCGATGATCGACAAACTGGTCGCCGGCGGAATCACCGACGCCTACCTGGTGCCGACGGAAGACGAAGGCCTGAAGATTTCGCTCGGACTGTTCGGCGAGATGGGCCGCGCCGAGCGGCTCGAACTGCAGGCCGAGGCGCTGAACATGGCCGCCGAGATCGCGCCGCGTATGCGCGACACGACGGTGTTCTACGTCGATATTGCGCTGCCGCCGGGGAGAGGGGCAGGTGCGATGATTGAGAGGTTTGGGGAGGATAAGGTGTTGTTACGGGCGCAGGCCACTTGTCCGGGGACGGGATAGAGCTGCGCACTTGTCGTTGGGCTTCGAGTGGCGAATAATTCGCAGCCCAGCCTGAATAACAAAAGAACATCACAGCATGCCGGCATAGCTCAGTTGGTAGAGCAACTGATTTGTAATCAGTAGGTCCCGGGTTCGACTCCTGGTGCCGGCACCAATTTTCTAAGAATTCTCATGAGGGTAAGCTGCCTGAACTATAGGAAGGAAGAACAAAAGGTGGGTTCGAGGTAGCAATTATCTTTGGCGACTTCGCCCGCATTCGGGAATAATTTGCAGTGCTACATGTGATAGTCGCGACCCGATCTGACAGT
>Ga0268386_10002447_pt1 | contig 13236 bp, 10 predicted proteins | sample RVTome_15_FD_200260 | JGI IMG/M metagenome (GOLD analysis project Ga0268386, IMG submission 200260) | Soil microbial communities from uranium-contaminated site in the Upper Colorado River Basin, Wyoming, United States - RVT150D86... ...
CGCGATATAGCTCGATTGTGACGACCGCCGAGGCGACACCCGCTCCCTCCGGACTCAAAACGTGTCCAGTGACGGCCGCCGCACTGGTGTAGCGGCGTGGTAAGGAGGTCCCATCGACCGCAAGGGTGGTTGGTTCGGGCTGACGCCCGCACGACGCAGCCGCCAGGATCGCGGTTGCGACAAGCAGGGAGATTTTGCGACTGCCGTTCCTCATAGGAAGCATTCCATTCCCCATGGGCCCGGGCGCCCTACAACCACGAGGGCTCGATCACGAGACCGGCCGGCCGCTCCTTCTCGGATACCGGTCGAACCACCCCAGAATGTGCGTCACCTTCGCCAGGAGTTGACTCGGGCGCGACGCGATCCCGTGCGACGCCTCAGGCACGCGGACCATCGCGGTCGGCACGCCCTCGAGCTTGAGCGCCGCGTAGTACTGCTCGGTCTCCGACATGGGCGTGCGATAGTCCACCTCGCCCGTGACGAGCATGGTGGGCGTCGTGACGTTACCGACCAGCGAGAGCGGTGAGCGGCTCCAGTAGTGCTCGATGTTCTCCCACGGCAGCTCACCGAACCAGTACTTCGCGAAGAACGGGATGCCGTCGGAGTGGAGCACGAAGCTCGCCCAATTGATGACCGGCTTCTGAACGGCGGCCGCGGCGAACCGATCGGTGTTGCCGACGATCCACGCAGTGAGCACGCCGCCACCGGATCCGCCGGTTACGAAGAGGCGGTCCTCGTCGACGTAGCCACGCTCGATCACGGCGTCGACGCCCGACATCAGATCGTCGTAGTCGTTTCCGGGATACGCGTGATGGATCAGGTTGCCGAACTCCTCGCCGTACGAGGTGCTGCCGCGTGGGTTGGTGTAGAGCACGACGTTGCCGGCCGCGGCGTACAGTTGCAGCTCGGCGGCGAAGTGGGGTCCGTAGCTGGCGAACGGCCCGCCGTGGATCTCGAGCACGAGCGGATATCGCTCGCCCTCGCGGAACTCGGGCGGCTTCATGATCCACCCCTGCACGCGCCGCCCGTCGTGTGAGGAGTCCCACCAGATCTCCTCGACCTCGCCGAGCTGCTTGTGCGCGAGCAGATCCTCGTTCAGCTCGGTGAGGCGGGTCGTGCGTCCGTCGCGGACGAGCGCGACGTCGGCGGGTCGTTGGGGGCTGGTGCGCGTGTAGGCGACGGTCCCGTCCGGTGTGACCGAAAACGAGCCCCCGCTGTACGGCCGCCCGATCGCGGTCCCGCCCAGGCTGTCGGCGAGGGCGGTCACGCTCCCGTCGAGCGCGACCCTGGCGACCTTGCCCACGCCCTCGTCCGTGTATTGCGCGAACAGCGAGCGTCCGTCACCGCTCCAGTGCAGCGCCTCGATGTCGCGGTCGAGGCCGGTGGCAATCTCACGGCTCTGGGACCCATCGCGGTTCATCACATACAGCCGTGTGACGGCATAGCCCTGCAGCCGGTCGTCGTAGCCGGTGAAGGCGATGCGTGCTCCGTCGGGAGAGATCGCCGGCTGGCCGTCCGGGCCGTAGCGGTCGGTGAGCCGGGTCATGTGGCCGTCGGCGAGCGCGACCTCGTACAGGTCGGTGTCGTTGGCCTCGAGCTCCGCGTCGTCCCTTCGGTTCGCGACGACGATCAGGCTCTGGCCATCGGGGGCCCAGCGCGGCTGGGTGTGGTCGTACGGACCCGACGTGAGCTGCCGGGGCGTGCCGCCCTCGGCGGGCACGACGAACACGTGCGTGTGTCCCTGGCGCGCGAAACCGGACTGGCCGTCGTTCTTGTACTGGACGTCGTCGATCACGACCGGCGCGGCCGCCCACTCGGCGCCTTCGGGCGGGGACGGCATGCCCTTGGCCAGGGCGTCATCGGGCTCGCCTTCCACGAACTGCGTGAGCGCGATCCATCGACCGTCGGGGGACCACGAGAGATTCCCCGGCCCCTCGGTGAGATTGGTGATGCGCGCCTCCTCGCCGGTGTCCATCCATCGGAGCCAGAGCTGCGCGGAGCCGTCCTGGGACGAGATCCAGAGGATGCGATCTCCGGTCGGCGACCAGCGTGGCGACGCGTTGGCGCGGGTCCCGCTCGTGAGGGGGCGGTGGAGCGAGCCGTCTGCCGAAACGACCCAGAGGTTCGTGCGGGCGCGGTCGGTCATCACGTCGAAGAAGCTGCGGACGTAGATCACCCGACTCCCGTCGGGGGAGACCTGCGGATCGTTCGCCCACTCGATGCCGAACACGTCCATCGGTTGGAAGATGCGCGCGTCGTCGACCTGGGCCGTTGCCGCGGAGGGTGCAGTCGCGGGCACCGCGAGCGCACCGATCGTCAGAGCGTGTCTCCACCGATTCATGTCCACCCCCTCGAGTCGTGTTGATAGCCCCGCTCGACGCACCGTACCGTTCGATTCGGCAATCTCTTGGGCGCGCCGATCGAGGGCAATCGGGCAGCCGGTTCGCGTCAGCCGCCGCGGCCCGCCCGATGGTCCCGAACCCGCCGAAACCCCGTCTCGATCCGGTCCAGGTCGTTCACGAGCGGGCCGTAGGAGATGCGGATGCCGTTGGTCATCGAGGGGCCGAATCCGCTTCCCGGCACGAAGATGACGCCGGTCTCGGCGAGCACCTCCCGGACGTAGCGATCGCCGTCCATGCCGACGTCGGCCACGACGTAGAGGCCACCCTGGGGGGTCAGGTACCGCAGCCCCAGGTACTCCTCCAGGCATCGCGAAGTGTGCTCGGCAGCCGTCCGGTAGCGGTCACACGCTTCGTCCAGGTAGGCGGCCAGCGATCCGCTCGGCACCGCCTTCTCCAGGTAGCTCGCGAGGGCGTGCTGGTGCACGGTGTCGCCGCACAGCGTCGTCCCCTGCTGGACGACCTCGAGCGCCTCGACGACTTCGGGCGCGGCCTCGATCCACCCGAGCCGGCGGCCCAGCCCGCGGCACCACTTGGAGTTCGAGTGCAGCCGGACGAGGTTCGGGTAGTCGACGGGGCTCGCGGCGAAGTGCGCCGGCGTGTCGCCGAAGCACTGGGCGCGATAGGCGAAGTCCACCACCACGAAGCAGTCCGCCGCCTCCGCCATCTCGACCACGCGGAAGAAGATGTCGTCCGGCATGATCCGACTGGTCGGGTTGTCCGGCGAGGAGAACAGCAACAGCCGCGGCCGCTCACGGACGAGCGCGACCTCCAGGTCGGCCAGGAAGCGATCGGGCTCCGGCAGGTACGACCACGACTCCGGGTCGAGCGCCCGCAGCCAGCGCGCGGTCACGCCTGTGGGCCCCAGGTCGAGCTGGGGCACGTAGTTGGCGTACGACGGGTCGAGGAGGAGGACCTTGTCGCCGGGGTCCAGGACCGCCGTGAAGAGCGTGTGCGTGAGCTGCGTCGAGCTCTGGCCGACGATCAGGTGCTCGTCGGCGAGACCCCGGGTGCCGTACAGCGCCCGGTCCGCGGCGAGCAGCGCCTCACGCAGCTTGGGAAGGCCACGCGTCGGAGCGTACGCGCCGAGCTCGTGGAAGAGCGTCGGGTCCTCGGCCACGTGGCGATACTCGTCTCTCAGGCCCTCGGGCGCCTCGTGGTTCACCCAGCCGCCCGCGAAGGAGATCACGTCGTCGGGGTCGAGGCCGAGCGCGACGATGTTGCGGCGGTCCGCCAGCTTCATGATCTCGCGGATGGGCGACTTCTTGAGCTGGCCTTCGCGGAGGCGGGACGAGACGGGCGGGGTCGGCATGGGCTGTGGATGGGTGGGTCGGCCCGGGCGCGGGAGCCGCCTCGGTCGCAGAGAGCTACCGGAGGCGGAGCGGCGCTGTCAACGCCGCCGGCCCGAGCGAAGGACCGACCATGCGATCGCACGGCCGGTCCTCGAGAATGCGCGGCGACTCTGGCGCGCCGGCCAACCCTTCCCAACCCGTTCGCATCCATTACCATACCGCCGCATGAACTACGGCTGTAATCACCGACCGACGCCAGAATCCCGAAGAACCAAATGACCGAGACGCAGACCCTGGACATCGAGGTCATCCAGGCCAAGGTCCGTCAGGAGAGCGCGTTCGTGGAGCGGCTCCTATCGGAGGTCGGCCGGGTGATCGTGGGTCAGACGACGATGGTGGAGCGACTCCTCATCGGGCTGCTCGCGAACGGGCACGTGCTGATGGAGGGCGTGCCGGGCCTCGCGAAGACGATGACCGTCAAGACGCTCGCCCAGGCGATCGACACCACGTTCCGGCGGCTCCAGTTCACTCCGGACCTCCTTCCGGCCGACCTGATCGGAACGCTCGTCTACGACCCGAAGGATCAGGCCTTCAAGACCAGGAAGGGGCCGATCTTCGCCAACATCATCCTGGCCGACGAGATCAATCGGTCGCCGGCGAAGGTCCAGTCGGCGCTCCTCGAGGCGATGCAGGAGCGCACCGTGACCATCGGGGAGCACAGCTTCCCGCTCGATGACCCGTTCCTGGTGCTTGCCACGCAGAACCCCATCGAGCAGGAAGGGACGTACCCGCTGCCGGAAGCGCAGGTCGACCGCTTCATGCTCAAGCTCGCGGTGGAGTATCCGACGGGTGACGAGGAGCTGCAGATCATGCGCCGCATGTCGGCCGGTCCTGTGCCCGAGGTGACACCGGTCGTCACGCCCGACGAGATCGTGCGCGCCCGGTCGGCGGCCGAAATGATCTACATGGACCATCAGGTCGAGCGGTACATCGTCGACCTCGTGCTGGCGACCCGCGATCCGGCGGCGTACGGGCTGAACGACCTGACGGGCCTGATCGCGTTCGGCGCGTCACCGCGCGCGACCATCTGCCTGGCGAAGACCGCGCGGGCGCATGCGTTCCTGCGGCACCGCGGCTTCGTCACTCCGGACGACGTGCGCGCCATGGGGATGGACGTCCTGCGGCATCGTGTCCTCGTCACCTACGAGGCCGAGGCAGAGGAGGTCTCGCCCGAGGACGTGGTGCGTCGCATCCTCGACAGCGTCGAGGTTCCGTAGGATGGAGGCCGCGCGGGGAGGGCAGTAGTGTACCGTCCGACAAATACGATGGCATTCGTGCGCCGCTGCATCCGCTCTCGCGGCGTTGCTCCTCGACCCACGCCTTCGGCGCGGGTGCCCCATAGCGGTGCTATTCCTCGTCGTCGCGCCTGGCGAGAGCGGCGCATCGACGCCCTCGGTGCTCACCGTATTTGTCGGACGGCACACTAGCATGATTCCGCGGGAGGTGCTCAGGAAGGTCCGCAGGATCGAGATCTCCACCCGGGGCCTCGTCAACGAGGTCTTCTCCGGCGAGTACCATTCCGTATTCAAGGGCCGTGGCATGAGCTTCGCCGAGGTCCGCGAGTACCAATACGGGGACGACGTCCGCAACATCGACTGGAACGTCACGGCCCGTAGCGGCTCACCGTTCGTGAAAGTCTACGAGGAGGAGCGCGAGCTGACGGTCATGCTGCTCGTCGACGTGAGCGCGTCGGGCGACTTCGGCACTCGCGAGCGGATGAAGACCGAGGTGGCCGTGGAGATCTGCGCGCTCCTCGCGTTCAGCGCGATCAAGAACAACGACAAGGTCGGGTTGATCATCTTCTCCGATCGCGTCGAGAAGCTCGTGCCCCCACGTAAGGGCCGGAGGCACGTGCTCAGGGTCCTCCGCGAGCTGCTCTATCACGAGCCCGAGGGACGCGGCACCGACGTCTCGACCGCGCTCGAGTACCTCAGCCACGTGCAACGGAAACGGGCGGTGACCTTTCTCGTCTCGGATTTCCGCGACGAGGGCTTCGAGCGCGCGCTCGCCGTGGCCGGCCGGCGCCACGACCTGGTCGCCGTGCGCATGGGTGACGTCCGCGAGCGGTCCCTGCCAGCGATCGGACTCCTCGAGCTGGAGGATCCGGAGACCGGCGAGCGCGTCGTGGTGAACACCTCGGACGCGAGCTTCCGCGATTCGTTCGAGCGCATCGACCGAAGTAGGCGCGACGCGCTCAACCGCACGTTCCGACGCAGCAAGGTCGACGTCATCGACATCGATACCGGCGAGCCGTATGTGCGGCCCCTGATGCGCTTCTTCCAGGAGCGGATGAGGAGGCGCAGATGAGGAAGCGCCGATGAGGAGGTCGCCGGCGAGGAGGTGGCGCGGAGAGGGCCGCCGGGAGGAGGCGCCGATGAGGAGGTCGTACGACGAGCGGGCGGCGACCGGGAGGTCGCACGACGAGCAGGCGGCGATGAGGGCCTCGATTGGGAGTCGGCGGGTCGCCTGGATCGCGCTGTCGATGCTAGCCCTGGCGACGCCTCCCGTTTCCGCGCAGTCGCGCGTGCGAGCCGAGGTCGACACGACGCTGGTGACCGTGGGCGACCGCGTCACGCTCACCGTCTCCGTCGAGCATCCGACCGGCGCCGTCGTCGAGTGGCCCGACTCCCTCGCGCTCGATCCGTTCGAGGTGCTCGGCGCGAACGTGCTCCCAAGCCGATCCGAGGAGTCCGGCGGCGTCTCGGCGATCTCGCTGAGCCTGGCGGCCTTCGAGCTGGGCGAGCTCGAGATCCCGAGCTTCGAGGTCGTGGTCGTCGGTACCGATGGCGAGAGGGAGGTGCTCGCGACCGACCGCTTCGCGATCGAGGTCGTGTCGGTCGGCACGGACGAGACCGGCGACATCCGGGACATCCGCGGCCCGCTCGGTATCGCGGTGAGCGTCTTCTGGCTCCTGTTGGCGGCGATCCTGGTTCTGATCCCCGCGCTGCTCGCCTACCTCCTGTATCGGCGATTCCGACCCGGGTCGGACACGAGTACGTCGGGAACGCGGGGCCCGCCGCCGCGACCCGCGCACGAGCTCGCCCTCGAGGCCCTTCTCGCGCTCGAGGCCTCGCCGCTCCTGGAGCGGGGCGAGGTCAAGGAGTATCACATCAGGGCCTCCGAGATCCTGCGCACGTACGTCGAGCGCAGGTTCCGGGTCGACGCCCTGGAGATGACGACGTTCGAGGTGGTACGCGCCCTGGACGCCGCCGGCGTCGACGCCTCATTTCGCGACGGGCTCCGAAGCTTCCTCGATCAATGCGATCTGGTGAAGTTCGCCAAGGCGCGACCGGACGCACGTTCGTCCGCGGCGGTCGTCCAGCTCGGTCGCCGTCTCGTCGAGGACACGATTCCGGCCGTGCCGGTCCCGGACGTGGACATGCCGACGGAGGACGGGGACCGAGAGCGCGAAGGCCGCGGCGGCGGTGAACGGGACGTCGGGGCCGGAGGAGCCGGGGAGCAAGACGGCGACACTCAGGACGCCGAGCCCCGAGGCGTCGCATCCGGTCCGGTCCGGGCGGAGGGCGCGTAGATGTTCCGGTTCGAGGACCCCTGGCTGCTCGCGCTCCTGCTCGCGCTCCCGATCGCGTATCTGCTGCGTCGGCGCGGTGGCAGGGATCGCTCGGGCTCGATCCGCTACTCGGCGGTCGACGCGGTTCGAGCGGCGCGCGCGGGCCGACGGCGCTGGTCTCACCGGGTACCGGCCTTCTTGCGGGCGGCGGCGCTGATCCTCCTCGTCGTCGCGCTCGCCCGGCCGCAGACGGGGCTCACGTCGGAGACCGTCCGGACGGAGGGCATCGACATCGTGCTCGTGCTCGACATCTCGACGTCGATGCTGGCCGAGGATCTGCAGCCGAACCGGCTGGAGGCCGCCAAGATCGTCGCGGGCCAATTCGTGGCGGGTCGCACCAACGACCGCATCGGGCTGGTGGGGTTCGCCGGCCAGGCGTTCACGCAGGTCCCGCTCACGCTCGACTACGGCGTCGTGACCACGCTGCTCGCCGAGCTCGAGACCGGAATGATCGAGGACGGGACCGCGGTGGGCATGGGCCTCGCGACCGCGGTCAAGCGCCTTCAGGCCTCGGACGCGGAATCGAAGGTCGTCATCCTGCTCACGGACGGACGTAGCAACCGGGGCGAGATCGGGCCGGTCACGGCGGCGCGCATGGCGAGCGCCCTCGGCGTGCGGGTGTACACGATCGGCGCGGGCTCGCGCGGCACCGCCCGCGTTCCGGTCGACGACCCGTTGCGCGGCCGTACCTACGCGACGATGCGGGTCGACATCGACGAGGAGACGCTCGAGGAGGTCGCGACGCTGACCGGCGGGCGGTACTTCCGGGCGACGGACACCGAGAGCCTGGCGAGCATCTACGAGGAAATCGACGAGCTCGAGCGCACCGAGATCGAGGTCGAGAACTTCACCGAGTACGCCGAGCGGTTTCCGCTTCCGCTCGGGCTCGGGCTCCTGTTGATCGTCGGGGAGCTCGGGCTGTCGCGCACCCTCCTGCGGAGGCTGCCCTGATGTTCCGGTTCGGGGCTTCGGCCTGGCTCTGGGGTCTCACGGCCGTGCCCGTGCTGCTCCTGCTGTTCGTCTCGGCGGCGCGCGCCCGCGAGCGCGCCCTCGCCCGCTTCGGCGAGTCGGATCTGGTCCGCAGGCTGACGGAGTCCGTCCACGGACCGGCCCGCCGGCTCAAGGCCGGCCTCCAGGTCGGCGCGGTGGCGCTTCTCGTCATCGCCCTCGCGCGACCGCAGTTCGGGACCCGGGTCGAGACCGTCCGGAGCAGGGGTCAGGACATCGTGGTCGCGCTCGACCTCTCCGAGTCGATGCTCGCCGAGGACGTCTCGCCGAACCGCCTGGAACGCGCCCGCCTGGCGATCTTCCGGCTCATCGACCAGCTCGACGGCGACCGCATCGGCCTGGTCGCCTTCGCCGCCGACGCGTTCGTGCAGAGTCCCCTCACGACCGACTACGGGGCGGCCACCATGTTCCTGAACGCGATGCATCCCGGCATGATGCCGATCCAGGGAACCGACCTGGGCGCGGCCTTGCGTGTATCACTCGACGCGTTGGACCAGGGCGCGCGCGACGCGCGGGTCCTGATCCTGGTGACGGACGGAGAGGATCACGAGGGCATGTACGAGGAAGAGCTGAGCAGGGCGCGGGCGGCGGGTGTGGCCGTGCACGTCGTCGGCCTCGGATCGACGGAGGGGGTGCCGATTCCCATGTACGACGACGAGGGCCGGCGGCAGGGCTTCCTGCGCGACGCGGACGGAGCCGTCGTGACGACCCGTCTCGACGAGGCGACGCTGCGAGCGGTGGTGCGGGACAACGGCGGTACGTACGTGCGAGCCGCGGTGGGGGGCACCGCCTTCGAGGAGCTCGTCGACCGCGTGGCCGCGGGGGAGGGCGAGGAGATCGAGGCCCGCGAGATCACGCAGTTCGAGGAGCAGTACCAGGTCTTTCTCGGGGCGGGGTTGCTCCTCCTGCTCGCGGATCTGCTGCTGTCCGATCGACGTCGCCTGGCTTCGTCGTGGACGGGGAGGTTCGCATGATCACGAAGGCGCGGTCCGCGATCCATGCGGCGGCCCTTACCGGGGCGCTCGCGCTCGCCGGCGCCCTCGTGCCGATCGGCGCGCAGGCCCAGAACGCTCGCGCGCAGATTCGGGAGGGGAACCGGCTCTACGAGGAGGGCAGGTACGACGAGGCGCACCAGCGCTACCTCGAGGCCCTGGCCGCCGACCCCGAGTCCGGGTTGGCTCTCTTCAATGACGGAAACGCTCTCTATCAGAGCGACGACTACCAGCGGGCGATGGAAGCGTACCAGCGCGCCATCGAATCGGGCGACCCCGAGCTGGCGAGCGCCGCCTGGTACAACCTGGGCAACGCGCTCTATCGCGGTCAGCAGCTCCAGCAGAGCCTGGAGGCATACAAGCAGGCGCTGCGCACGAATCCGTCCGACCCGGATGCGAAGCACAACCTCGAGTGGGTCCTCGAGCAGATGCAGCAGCAGGATCAACAGCAACAGCAGGGCGGCGACGACCAACAGAGCGACGAGGACCAGCCCGAGGACCCGGAGGGCCAGGGCCAGCAGCCGCAGGACCAGCAGCCGCAGGACCAGCCGGGCCAGCCCGGGCAGGACGAGGGCGAGGACCCGGCCGAGCAGGACCCGGAGCCGTCCCAGGGTGACGAGCCGCCCGAGGAGCCCTCGGACGAGCAAGATCCTCAGGAGCCGGGGCAGCCGCCCGAGCGTCCCGAGGATGGCCAGGGTGAAGGGGCGCCTCAGCCGCAGCCCGGAGAGATGACCCGAGAGGAGGCGGAGCGGCTGCTCGACGCGATCGACGAGGACCCGGACGAGGTCGACCGTCAACACGCGGCCGCGCGGGGACGCCAGCCGCGTAAGCCGTGGTAGCACCATGAGGATCGCGCTCGCCTGCACCACGGCGTTCGCGGTCGCGCTCGCCGCTCCGGCGTCCGCGCGAGCCCAGGACGTGGGCGCGCGAGCCTACGTCACGCCGGGCACGACCGTTCAGGTCGGAGCGCCGTTCGTGCTGAACGTGGAGATCACGGGCACGCAGCAGTTACAGAGCGAGCCGATCCTGCCCGATCTGGAACGCTTCGCCCGCTACCTGGGCAACAGCGCGCAGTCGTCGATCCAGGTGGTCAACGGCCGCCGCGCCGTGTCGATCACCGTGCAATACCGATATCAGGCGGTGGCGGAGGGTTCCTTCGACGTTCCCGCCTTGCAACTCGTCGCCGGGGGCCAGTCGCTCACCACGGAACCGCTGCGGGTCACGGTCTCGGCGCAGGCCCCGCAGGGCACACCGCCAACGCAGGCCCCTGGAGGCGGGGGGGCGGTCGGCACGGCGGATCCCGGGCAGGTCGGACCCGACGACATCTTCATCACCGCGGAGGCCTCCAAGACCCACGTGGTCGAGGGCGAGCCGCTTGTGGTCGAGTACCGGATCTGGACCCGCGTCGACGTCACCGCCTTCAACTTCACGCGCGTCCCCGAGCCGGACGGCTTCTGGGTCGAGGACGTGACCCCGCAGGGTCAGCCCGTCGTCGAGCAGCGCACCCGCGACGGACAGCAGTTCGCGACCGCGGTGATCCGACGGGTCGCGCTCGTGCCGACCGGCGCTGGAGAGCGCACCGTGGATCCGATCGTCCTGGAGGCGCAGGTGCGCGTGCGAGCGGACGATCCATTCGATCGGTTCTTTGGCGGACGATCCCTCTTCGGCGGCGGGACCGTGCCGGCGGGCGTCGCGTCGGAGCCTCTCGCGATCACCGTCGATCCCCTCCCGCCGGGCGCGCCGCAGCCGTTCAGCGGCATCGTCGGCCAGCTCGAGATCACCGCTTCGCTCGATCGTGATTCGGTGCAGGCCAACGGCGCCGTCACCCTGACGGTACGGGCTTCGGGCGACGGCAACATCCGGGCGATCCCCGCGCCGTCACTCGATCTCGAGGACGACTTCGAGGTGTTCCCGCCGGAGGTGTCGGAGTCCGTGCGCGCATTCGGGGCCGGGCTGAGCGGCGAGAAGACCTTCGAGTACGTCCTGATCCCGCGGGCGCCGGGCCGACGCGAGATCCCCGCCGTCACCATGGGCTACCTGGACGGCGAGACCGCCGCGTATCGAGTCGCTTCGACGGAGGCCCTTCCCCTCGTCGTCAGCGGCGAGGTGACGAACGGGCCGGCCGCTCTCGCCCGGGGAGGCGTCGCGCAGCTCCGCCAGGACATCCGCTTCATCCACCTCGGAGCCGCGATTCGCCCGATAGCGCGGCCGCTGTTCGACGGAGCCGCCTTCTGGATCTTCGCGCTGCTCCCGCTCGCGGGGATCGCGGGTGCGCTCGGACTGCGTCGGCATCGCGACCTCCTCGAGGGGGACGTCGCGTACGCGCGAGGCCGACGTGCCGGCCGCGTTGCCAAGAAGCGGTTGGCCGACGCGAGGCGGCTCGCCGACGGCGACGACCCCCGCGCCTTCTACGCGGAGGTCGCGCGGGCCGTACGGGGTCTGGTAGCGGATAAGCTCAACCTCGCGGAAGCCGGCCTGCAGACCGCGGAGCTCGCGAGGCACCTCGAGCGCCGGGCGGCCTCGGCCGAAACCGTGGCCGAGTTGCGCGCTTGCCTGGAGCACTGCGACCGGCAGCGGTTTGCGCCCCCCGGCCACGACCCGCAGGAGCGCTCGCGCTTTCTCGACCGCGCGGGCCGGCTCATGACCGCGATCGATCGAGCGCTGGCATGACGGCTGCCCTCCGCATCGGCCTCATCCTGACCGCCGTCGCGACCCTGCTCGGCTCGCCGCCGCTCGCCGCGCCCGCGCACACCCAGGACGAGATCGTCGCGCGCGGCAACCAGCTCTATCAGGACGGGGACTTCGCCGCGGCGGCGGAGGCGTACGAGTCCGTCCTCGCCGCCGGGTTCGAGAGCGCCGACCTCCATTACAACCTCGGCAACGCGTACTTCAAGCGCGGCGACCTCGGTCTTGCGATCCTGGCCTGGGAGCGAGCCCTGGCCCTCGCTCCGGGCGCCCCGGACGTCACGGCCAACCTCGAGCTGGCCCGGTCGCTGACCGCCGACGTCATCGAACCGCTCCCTCGATTCTGGCTCGTCTCCGCGCTCTCGTGGTGGCGGGACTTCATCCCGAGGGGGCTCCTCGTCGGCATCGTCGCGGCGTTCTGGCTGGCGGCCACGGGGGGCGCGACCTGGCGGATCCTGGCGCGCGGGCCGGACGCGCGGCGCCTCGCCGGCTGGGTAGCCACGGTCGGAGCGGTGGGCACACTCCTGTTCGGCCTGAACCTCACGGTCCGCGAGCTCGGCGTCGGAAGCGCTGACCGGGCGGTGATTCTGTCCGAGTCGGTGGCCGTACGCTCCGCGCCCGCCGAGGACGACAACCTGACCCTCTTCCAGGTCCACGAGGGGACCGTCGTCCGGGTCGACGGGCGTGCGGGCGAATGGGCCGAGATCGTGCTGGCCGACGGGAAGGTGGGTTGGGTACGCGCCGAGGTGATGGAGGTGATCTAGTTCAGATCTAGTTCAGATCTAGATCCCGGCCGGGGCACGGTTGGGCCTCGCCCTCCACGGCCAGCCTCGTCGACGGGGAGGCGCGTCCCGGGGAGGAGCGCGTCACGGCGAGGAGCGGGTCACGTGGTGAAGCGCGTCCCCGGGAGGAGCGGGTCATGTGGTGAAGCGCGTCCCGGGCTGGAGCGCGTCGTCAGAAGATGTTCGCCTCCACCTCGGTCTCGCGGCCGAAGCGATCGTGGCCGAAGCGCGCGACGTCGACGGTCGTGGACGCTCCGTCGACGATCAGCTCCGCTACGGCCACCCCGGTGGCGGGCGCGTGCATGATGCCGTGGCCCGAGTACCCGCAGGCGTCGATCCAGCGCTCGGCATCGGGATGGAATCCGATGATGGGGCTGTTGTCCGGCGACACGCCGTAGTACCCCCACCAGCTTCTCTTCATGTCGACGCCCATCTCCTCCCACCACG
>Ga0268386_10002448_pt1 | contig 13235 bp, 10 predicted proteins | sample RVTome_15_FD_200260 | JGI IMG/M metagenome (GOLD analysis project Ga0268386, IMG submission 200260) | Soil microbial communities from uranium-contaminated site in the Upper Colorado River Basin, Wyoming, United States - RVT150D86... ...
TTCGCGGAGACAAACCGGCTTCGGACCGACGGCACCGACACGCTCCTCGCCGCCGCCCGAGAGGCCGGGACGCGCCGCTTCGTCGCCCAGAGCTACGCCGGCTGGCCGTACGCCCGGGACGGCGGGCCCGTGAAGACGGAGGACGATCCGCTTGACCCGACCCCGGTGCCGGAGATGAGCGAGACGCTCGCCGCGATCGAGCATCTCGAGCGCAACGTCGTGGCAGCCGGCGGGCTGGTGCTTCGGTATGGAGGCTTCTACGGCTCTCCGGACGACACGCAGCTCGAGCCCGTTCGCAAGCGACAGTTCCCGATCGTCGGCGACGGGGACGGCGTCTGGTCGTTCGTCCATCTCGACGACGCTGCCGCGGCCACTGCGCTCGCGCTCGAACGCGGAGAGCCCGGCGTCTACAACGTCGTGGACGACGAGCCGGCGCCGGTACGCGAGTGGCTGCCCGCACTCGCCGCTGCGATCGGCGCCAAGCCGCCGAGGAAGGTGCCGCGCTGGCTGGCGCGGCTCGTCGCGGGAGAGCCGGCCGTCGTGATGATGACCGAGAGTCGCGGCGCCTCGAACGCCAAGGCGAAGCGCGAGCTCGGCTGGAGCTTGCACCATCCGAGCTGGCGTGAGGGCTTCGCGGCCGCCTACGGCCCCGACGCCGTCGAGCCGCGCGCAGGTCGTCGCGCTCGGCAGGTCGTCCGCGAATCTCGAACCTGAGCTCAGTCGGCGGTCAGTCGGCCTCGGCTCTCCGCTTCTCCTCGCCGACCGGGAGGACCGCCCGGCCGGCGGCCTCCTCGGGGAGCCCGAGGACGCGCATCCCGTGCACGAAGACGATCGACCCGCCGAGCCAGCCGCCGAACGTCAACGCCGCGAAGCCGCAGACCACGAGGACGAGGGCGCCGGTACCGACCTCCCCGTCCTCGTAGCCGCTGTAGCCCACGATGGCGGCGAGCGCGAAGAGGAGCGTCGCGACGACCATGACGACCATGTGCGTCGTCGCCGTTCGCCAGAGCGGCGTCCCGCGGGTGATCGTAAGCCAGTCGGCGAGCCCGGTGACGGCCGCCAGGGCTCCGAACCCGAGCCCGACGAGCAACGCGATCCACCAGCCCTTGGCGAGAGCATCCTCGGCCACGCCCGCGGCCCCGACACAGGCGAGGACAGTCGCGGCCGTGTACGCGCCGATGGCGCCATCCGTCAGCGGCGGATGGCTGGGATGGCCGGGGAAGCCGCGCAAGAGCCTCACGACGCCTTCTTACCTCCTCACCGGGCCGGACAGAAGGCCGGCCAGCTTCTCCCGAAGCGACCGCTCGAGGACATCCGCCCGGTCCGGATCACCCTTGGCGAGCGCGGCGGCGAGATTCGTCGCCTGCTCGGTGGAAACGTGCGGCGGGAGCGGCGGCACGTCAGGATCCACAACCGCTTCCAGCACGGTGGGGCGGCCCGAGGACAGCGCCTCCTCCCAGGCGCCGGCGACGTCCTCGGGACGCTCGACCTTGACGCCGTGGAGGCCGACGAGCTCGGCGTAGCGGGCGGCGGGAAAGTCCGGGATCTCCTGCGTCGCCGGGTACTTGGGGTCGCCTGCGAGCGTCCGCTGCTCCCAGGTGACCAGGTTCAGGTCGCGGTTGTTGAAGACGCAGACGACCAGGCGCTGATCGGGCCAGCGGTCCCGGTACTTGGCGACCGTCAGGAGCTCGTTCATGCCGTTCATCTGGAAGGCGCCGTCGCCGACGAAGGCGATCACCGGTCGCGCCGGGTGGGCGAACTTCGCGGCGATTGCGTAGGGCACCGCGCTTCCCATCGTCGCCAGCGTCCCGGAGACCGACGCCCACATGCCCCGGCGGAGCCGTAGCGTTCGGGCCCACCAGATCGTCGACGAGCCGGAGTCGCCCGTGACGATCGCGTCCTCGGGAAGCAGGCGGTTCAGCTCCCAGACGACGCGCTGTGGGTTGAGCGGGTCGGCGGGAAGCAGCGCACGCCCTTCGACGAGCTCCCACCACTCGGAGACCGAACGCTCGATGTCCTCACGCCAGGCCGTGCTCTGCCTGCGTCGAAGCAGCGGACGCAGGGCGCGGAGCGTCTCCGCCGAGTCCCCGACCAGGTTCACCTCCATGGGGAAACGGATGCCGAGCCTGCGTCCGTCGATGTCGATCTGGACGCCGCGGGCCTGGCCCGGCTTGGGGAGCCATTCGGCGTAGGGGAAGCCCGAGCCCACCATCAGGAGCGTGTCGCAGTCGCGCATCAGCTCGTAGCTCGGACGCGTTCCGAGCAGTCCGATCGAGCCCGTGACGAAGGGAAGGTCGTCCGGAAGCGCCGCGCGCCCGAGCAGGGCCTTGGCGACGCCCGCGCCGAGGAGCTCGGCCGTCTCGATGACCTCGTTGGCGGCGCCGAGCGCGCCCTGGCCGACGAGCATGGCGACCTTCTCGCCCTCGTTGAGCACGGCCGCAGCCCGTTCCAGCTCTCGCTCGTCGGGCAGGACGCGCGGCGGGGCGTAGCCGAGCCCCGAGAAGACCGCGCCGTGCTTGCGGGGCGGCTCCTCGACCGCCGGCTCCTCCTGGACGTCGCCGGGGAAGACGAGCGTCGTGACCGACCGCGAATCCAGGGCGATCCGCACAGCGCGATCGACGAGATGGCGAGCCTGCTCCGGCGCCATGCAGACCTGTACGTACTCGGAGACGTCCTTGAAGAGCGTGGTCAGGTCGACTTCCTGGTGGTAGTCGCTCCCGAGCGACATCCTCTTCTGCTGGCCGACGACCGCCAGGACGGGCTGGCGGTCGAGCTTCGCGTCGTAGAGGCCGTTCAGCAGGTGGATGGCGCCCGGGCCGGAGGTCGCCAGGCATGCGCCGAGCCCGCCGGTGAACTTGGCGTGGCCGCAGGCCATGAACGCCGAGATCTCCTCGTGCCGAACCTGGACGAACTCGGGGTCTCCGTCCGACCGATCGAGCGCGCCCAGGAAGCCGTTGATGCCGTCACCCGGGTAGCCGAAGACGCGGTGGATCCCCCAGTCCCGCAACCGCTCGAGGACGAAGTCCGCGACGGTTCGGCCCATCAGCGGGAGATCTCCTCCACGACGTTCCCCACCGCGGACGGGTCGAGCTCCCGCGCGACGTCGGCCTGAGCGACGATCCCGACGAGACGCTCGCCGTCGACGACGGGCAGTCGCCGGACCTGGTGCCTGGCGAGCAGCCCGAGAGCGTGGCGAAGGTCGTCGTCGGTGGAGACGGTGACGAGGTCCTCCGAGCACGCCTCGCTGATCGCGGTCGTCTTGGGGTCACGCCCCTCGGCGAGGACCCGGACGACGAGATCTCGGTCGGTGACGATCCCGATCAGACGGTTCCCGTCGACCACGGGGAGCGGGCCGACGTCGATCTGAGCCATTCGCTTCGCCGCCTCGACCACCGTCGCCTCGAGCTCGATGGTGGCTGGATCGGGCGTCATGAGATCCTTGACGGACTTCGCAGGCATCGAAGCCTCCTTCGCTAGAGGTCGCTTCCGGTCGCCTACCCGAGCCGTGCGCGCGCGAAACGGCACGCGCGGGCTACCGTCGAGGTGTGCACCGTCTCGTCGACCGGCTCCCGCTCGTCCCGACAGCCCTGCGGGCGGCCCTGGCGGTCTTCGTCCTCGCCTGGATCCTCGGGCCCTACGAGCTTCGCTCGGCGATACCGGTATGGGTCGCCTTCCTGATCGCCCTCGGCCTCGAGGTCAACTTCCTCCTGAGCGCGCTGGGCCGCCCGCCCGCGCCCCGGCCGGACCGCGGGCCGCAGCCGATCGACCGGGAGCGCTACGGCTACGTCTGGCCGGAGGACGAGGAGGACGAGCCCGAGGAGGACGCCGGAATCTGGGTGCCGGTCCGCCGCTTCCTCGTCGGGTTGGCGGTGATCGGGACTCTGGCCCTCCTCTTCTGGCTGGTCGAGAGCCGGACCGGCTGGAACTCACTCTCGGTCGAGAGCCGCACCGAGGCGCAGGACCGGTTCTCCAGGGAAGCCTCGCTGATCGCCGAGAAGCCCACGCGCATTCGCTGCGACGAGTCGGGCGAGTACGTCGGGGCGGTCCAGCACGCCGACGGCATCGCCACCGTCGGGGGCGACCTCGCCTACCTGACCCCGGAGCGGTGTCACGACCTCTACCGGCTCGCATTCGAGGGCGAGGTGACCGCGAGCCAGACCGCACGCGCCCTCGTCGTCCTCGCCCACGAGGCCTGGCACCTCCGCGGCGTCCGCGACGAAGGGACGACCGAGTGCTACGCGCTTCAGTCCGCCGTCGCGCTCGGGCAGCGGCTCGGGCTCTCGGAGCCCACGGCGCGGCAGCTGATGCGCCAGCAGCTCGTGGAGAACTCAGGCCGGAGCGGGTCGGGCACCGAGTACGTCGTCCCGCCGGAGTGCCGCGACGGCGGGGCGCTCGACCTCGACCCCGAGGGAGCTGAGTTTCCCTAGCGGGCCGCGCGCGCCGCGCGCCGGCGCCGCCAGAGGTCCCACCCTCTACGCGCCAGCCAGAGAAGCACGACCCAGCGAAGGCGGCGAAGCATGGAAACCTTCTTACCGCGTTACGACCGTCCGAAACTCAGGGGTAACGAGGGTCAAGTTCTGCGCGCTTCGTGCCGATAGACACTCCGAGAGAACGAGGAGCGCGGTCATCCTCGGCGGTCGCCGCAGCCAGCCGAGGTGAGAGAGCCGAGCTCCTCGTTTTCGTTGTTCACCGAGGGAGAGGCGTACGGAGCAGCCTCGCCGCGACGCCGCGGATCGTCCGCGTCCCGTAGCGGTGGCTGGGGTTCCACCGCGTGAGCACCGAGAGCGCGATTCGCCGCCCGCCGTCCCTCAGGAGCGCGGACTGGTGGGTGACCAGGCCCGTGCCGGATCCCCAGCCACCCTTGAAATGGATTGTCCAGCCCGGCGGGGCGGCGCGCGGGATACCCCAGCGCTGCGACGGGACGATTCGCGCCAGGAGCCGCAGCGCATAGGCACGGTGCCGATCCGGCACGAGCTCGTCGATCCGGAAGAAGAACCGCGCCTGGTCCCGAGCGGTCGTGGTCGAGTGGCCCCAGATCGGCCACTCGAAGCGGAAGGCCCCCATGTCCGCCCGCTCGGCAAGGCGGTGGAGGCGGCTCGCGCCGACGGTGCGCAGCACGGAGCTCGCGGTCGCGTTGTCCGAGCGCCGGATCATCGGGCCGAGAAGGCGGCGGTCGGCCTCTCGCAGGTCGCGGTCGCGGACCCACGGGAGGTTCAGGTAGGCGACGAGCGCCATCGCCTTCAGCAGGCTCGCCATCGGCGCCCGCATCATCTGGCGGCTCCCGTGGATGCGGCCGTGCTCGTCCATGATCGCGAAGCTCTCGACGCCCGCCCGGCGCTCCAGGTAGGCAGCCGTGGCGGCAGTCCGCTCCTTCCAGGTCGAGGTCGCAGCGGCCGCCGGCGACGCGACCAGGAGGGCGGAGACGACGAGCGGAACGACCAGCCGGAGCGCGCGTGGATTCGGCCGCCGGCGAGGCGGGTAGAGAACGCCGGTGACCGAGCACGTCGAGCAGAGCCGCTGGATCGAGCGAAGCGCGCGCTTCGGGCTGGCGACGAAGGGCATCTCGTACCTCCTGGTTGCCATTCTCGCCCTCAAGGTCGCCGTCGGGGGCGGAGGCGAAACCGAGGACCGCCAAGGCGCCCTCCAGACGGTCGCCGACGAGCCGTTCGGATGGGCCCTGATCGCGCTCGTCGCGCTCGGCTTCGGGTGCTATGCGATCTGGCGCTTCGTCCAGGGCGTCTTCGACCGCGACGACGAGGGCGACGATCCGAAGGGCCTCGCCAAGCGGGCCGCCGACCTGGGGAAGGGCATCCTCTATGCCGCACTCGCCGTTGCCGCGATCTCCATCCTGGCCGGCTCGAGCGCCGGCGGATCACAGGAGGAAGGTCGTGCGACCGCGGTCGTGCTCGACTGGCCCCTGGGCCGCTGGCTGGTGGGCCTCGCCGGAGCGGCGATCATCGGCGCCGGCATCCTCAACGCCTACCGCGCCCTCTCAGGATCGTTCCGGGATGAGCTCCGAGAGGAGGCCATGCACGGATCGGCGCGGCCGTGGTACATCGCCTTCGGCGTCATCGGCCACCTCGCCCGGGCGGTCGTGTTCGGAATGATCGGCTTCTTCCTCCTCCGCGCCGCCTGGGAGTACGACCCGGACGAGACGATCGGGCTCGACGAGGCGCTGCGGAAGCTCGCAGGCGAGTCGTACGGCGTCTTCCTCCTTTGCGCCGTCGCGCTCGGCCTAGCCGCCTACGGCCTCTTCTGCCTCGTGCAGGCGCGCTACCGGGACGTCTAGGCCCTAGACGACGCCCTGGAGGGCGGCGATCTCCCTCCGCACGGCCAGCCGCTCGAGCGCGGACGACTCGATCTGGCGCACGCGCTCCCGCGTCAGGCCGAGGCCGCGCCCGATCTCCTCCAGCGACTCGGGGTCGCGCTCGCCGTTCAGCCCGTAGCGGCGTTTCAAGACCTCGCGCTCGCGGTCCGGAAGCTCGTCGAGGGCGTCGTGGAGCGCCTCCTGCGCCAGGTTGACCGTCACCTCCTGCTCGACGTCCTCCTCTCCGCCCGCGAGCAGCTCCTGGAAGGTCGTGCCGCTCGACTCGGCGATCGGCTTGTCGAGGCTCGTGACCGCGCGCGCCGCCGCGCGGACCTCGCCGACCTGTGCGACCGTGATCCGCGCCGCCTCGGCCACCTCCTCGTCGGTGGGCATGCGCCCGAGCCTGGGAGCGAGATCTCGCTCGGCCCGCGACATGCGCTGCTCCCGCTCGACGATGTGCACCGGCACCCGGATCTCGCGGGACTTGTTGGCGACGCCGCGCTGCACGGCCTGGCGGATCCACCAGGTGGCGTAGGTGGAGAACTTGAAGCCCTTGCGCCAGTCGAACTTCTCGACCGCGCGGATGAGGCCGATGATCCCCTCCTGGATCAGGTCGAGCAGCGAGAGGCCGTGGCCCTGGTAGCGCTTCGCGATCGAGACGACGAGGCGCAGGTTCGAGTTGATCATCTGCTCCTTCGCCTCCGGGTCGCCGCGCTCGATCCGGTGGGCGAGCTCGATCTCCTGCTCCTTCGTCAGCAGCGGGTAACGGCCGATCTCCTGCATGAAGAGCTGCAGGGCGTCCGTCGTAGCCACCGCGAGGTCGCCGTTGACGTAGGTGGTCTTCGCCTCGCGGCCGCAGTCGTCGCGGAGCTCGATCCCGCGGCGCTCGAGCTCCTGGTAGAGATCCTCGATCTCCTCCTCGCCGAACTCGAGCGCCTCGACGAGCGCGTCCACCTCGGAGTACTCGAGGCACTCGTGCTCCTCGCCGCGGTCGAGCAGGGCTTTCAGCTGGTGGTCCATGGCTTCTCGTTTGCTCGCGAGCGAGCCGGAAACATCAACGATACGCGTCGTGACGAAGGGACGTCAGGAACCGAGCGTCTCGTCGAGCCAGTCGAAGATGCGTTGGTCGCGCAGGCCGAGCGCCAGCGGCTCGCAATGCCAGTTGGCCCCCTCGGCCGCCGTGAACCTCACGATCTCCTTCGGGCCGGAGAGAGCGTCGTAGAGCTCCTGCGACTGGCCGGGCCAGAACTGCTCGTCCTCGGGATCGGTGACGAGCAGCGGGCATTCGATCTTGCCCACGACGTCGCGCAGGTTGTAGGCCCGCACGGCGCGGAAGACCTCGAAGGGGTCGTTCGTCCCGTAGGGGCGTATGCGGAACGCGAGGCCGCGTCGCGCGACCTTTCCCGTGAAGAGGAGCCCGATCTTCAGGTCGCGGTTGAAGGCGTCGCGCTTGTCGCCCTCGTCGAGCATCTTCACCATCGACTTCGGAAGGTGCTGCAGCCATGAGGTCGAGACGTCCATCACTCCCGGGTCGGCGACGGCGGCGGCGATGCGCTTCTCGTAGGCGACCGCGCGCGGGACCCAGTAGCCGGCTTGGCTGACTCCCTGAAGGACGATCCGGTCGGGATCGACGTCGTAACGGCTCAGCAGGTGGTCGACGACCGGCGTGATCACGGCCTCCCAGTCGGGGCGGAACGGGATCCGCTGCTCGAAGAGCGCCTGGCCCTGGCCCGGCCCGTCGAACGTCACCGCCAGGTAGCCGCGCTCGACGGCCGCGGCGGCGCCCTGGGCCCACATCGCGTGCACGGGCCCGTCGCTCCCGTTGTTGAGGATCAGGGTGGGCAATGGTCCCTCGGCTTCGGCCGGGCGGAAAAGGAAGCCCACGAGCTCTTTCCCCTCGTAGGGAATGGCGATCGTCTCGACGGGCGGGTCGGAGAGCGCGCAGTAGCGCTCCCAGGCCCGTCGGTGGGCCCGCCAGACGTCGAGGAACCGGTCCGGCTCGTCGGTTCCCTCGAGGGTGCCGGTCGCGCTGAAGAGGTACGCCGACGCCCGGAGGTACGCGCGCCGGGCGCTCACCGACCGACCGGCCGCCTCGCACGCTTCGGCGATCGCGAGCACGCGGTCGCCGGTGGCCTTCCACTCGCGGAACCAGCCCTCGTAGTCGCCGTCCTTGATGCGCTCGCAGGTCGCGTGGATCTCTCCGACGTCACCGAGGCCGTAGTACGCACCGCCGAGCAGGAGTCGAGTCTCGAAGTCGAACTGCTCGTTCTTGAAGAAGCGCGCCTTCATGCCGGGCTCAGCTCGATGAGCTTCGGGAGCGTACTCCAGTTGCAGGCCGCGCTGAGCCGAGGCCCGTCAGCCGGCCTCGACGAGGTCGGACCACTGTCTGAACAACCTGCGCCCGTGCGCGCGCATCTCTTCCGCCCGCACGCCCAGCTCGTCGACGAGCGCGGCCGCAGAGCCGGGCCCGAGCACCTGCGCCAGCGCGTCGGCGTACGCCGGGACGCGTGCCCACTCCTCGGCCATCTCCCGCGAGACCTCGAGGTGGAACTGCACCGCGTAGGCAGACGGGCCCCAGCGAAACGCCTGGTTCGGGTAGGCGGGCGAGCTCGCCAGCAGCACCGAGCGCTCGGGGAGGATGAACGTGTCGCCGTGCCACTGGAGCGTCGGGAGCTCTCGCGGAAGGCCCTCGAAGACGGGATCGGTTACGGCCGCCTCGGTCAGGAACACGGGCAGGATCCCGACCTCGGGCGCGGGGCCCGGGCCGACCTCGCCGCCGAGGCTCGCCGCCAGGAGCTGGCTGCCGAGGCAGGCGCCGAAGAACGGAACGCCCGCGTGAACGGCCTCGGCGATCAAGGCTTTCTCGGCGCGGAGCCAGGGGAGCTCCCCGTCGTCGTTCACGCTCATCGGGCCGCCCATGGCGACGATCGCGTCGAACTCGCGCCAGTCGGGGAGCGGGTCGCCCTCGTCGAGCTCCACGCGGTGGATCGCGGCGCCCCGCTCCACGAGCACGTCCTCGTAGACGCCCGGCGGCTCGCAGGCGATGTGCTGGAGGACGAGCGTGTTCACCCCGAGGCGGCCTCCACGGTCACCTCGACGCCGTGCACGGACGTGCTCTCCCCCATGTCCGCGCGCTCGCCCGGGTTGAGCGCGTTCACGTTCGCCCGAGCCGGCTCCCGCTTGGGCCACCGGCCCTTCGGCGAGTACGCGACGCCGCGCGGGACGGCGTCCGAGAGCGTGACCGCGAGCCGCAGGCGCCCGGTCTCGTTCGCGACGTCGGCCTCGTCGCCCTCGCCGAGCCCCCGCTCGGCCGCGTCGTCGGGATGGAGGGCGACCGACGCCCTGCCGATGCGCCTGGCGATCTTGGCGTCGTTGGCGAAGCTGTCGTTGAGCAGCCAAGGCGAGGCCGGCGAGAGGAGGCGGAGCCTCCCGTTCCCGGGCCGGAGGTCGGCGAGCGGCAGCGGCACGCGAGGGAGGCCGTCTGCCTCGGCGCGGTCAGAGGCCAGCTCGACGCGGCCGCTCGGGGTCGGGAAGCGCAGGTCGGCGAACTGGATCACGGGCTCGTCCGAGATCGGCACGGTGCCCTTGGCCGCCAGCGACGCGAAGTCCTCGCCGATGCCCGACCGTTCGAGGAGCGTCGCGATCAGCTCGGCGTCGCTCTCGTAGAGCTCGGGCTCCTCGTAGCCCATCGCGCGGGCCAGCCGGCGGAAGATCTCCATGTTGGGCAGCGCCCCCCTCAGCGGCTCGGCGACCTTCACCTGCGCCGAGAGCGTGAGCTGGAAGTAGGAGGCGACGAGGTCGTCGAACTCGAGGAAGCTCGCGGCCGGGAGGACGTAGTCGGCGTAGTCGGTCGTATCCGTGGGGAAGAGGTCGACGACGACGCCGAACAGATCCTCGCGGGCGAGCGCCTGGTGGAGACGCCGCTGCTGGGGGTTCGAGGCGGCGATGTTGATGTTCCAGCAGAACAGGGCTTGCGAGCGGGCGGGGTCCTCGAGGCAGTCGACGAGATCCATGTGGCTGATCGGCGGCGGCGTCTCCGGGCCGAGGTGGGCCGCGGCGAGGTAGTCCTCGTCGAGGCGGCGCGACTCGGCGCCGTTCAGGTAGAGGAACCCCGCGCCCGGCTTGCCGAGGTTGCCGGTGACGGCCGGGAGGAGCGCGATCGTCCGCACGACGTTACCGCCGGTTCGCTGGCGCTGGAGGCCCTGGCCGATCCAGAGCAGCGACGGCCCCTCCGCGTAGAGCCTCGCCGCCTGCTCGATCAGAGCGGCCGGAACGCCGGTTGCCGCCTCGCCCCACGCGGGCGTACGGTCGGCGAGCAGCGGCTCGAGCTCGTCCCAGCCGACCGTGTGCTCCTGGAGAAGGTCGAGGTCGGCCAACCCGTCCCGCACCGCCACGTGGAGAAGCGCGAACGCGAGCGCGGCGTCGGTGCCGGGGAAGGGCTGCAGGTGGAGGTCAGCCGTCTCGGCCGTCGGCGTCCGCACGGGATCGACGACGACCACGCGGGCCGGCGACTCCGGCAGCCAGTGCTCGTGCGCGTGCGGCGCCGACGCGGACGGGTTGGCGCCCCACACGACGATGCAGGCCGAGTCGCGGGCGGTCAGCGGATCGAAGCCGTCCGTGGACGTCCCGTAGACGTACTCGAGGGCCACGTGGCCGGCCTTGTTGCAGATCGTGTCCGGGTCGACCTCGGTCGCCCCGAGCCGGTGGAAGAACCGCAGCGGGAAGCTGTAGGAGAGAAGCGCGAAGGTGCCCGTGTAGTGGGCGTTCAAGACCGTGTGGCCCTCGAGGCGCCCGAGGCGCTTGGCGATGGCTTCGATCGCCTCGTCCCAGGAGACGGGCTCGAACCGGCCCTCGCCCTTGGCGCCGACGCGCCGCAGCGGCCGGGTCAGCCGCGCGCCGGAATCGAGGAAGGAGCCGTTGTAGCCGATCGAGCACTTGCGGCAGAGCTTCCCGCGGGCGACCGGATGGCCCGGGTCGCCGCGCACGTGCCGGATTGCCCCGTGGCGCTTGACGACGGCGATGCCGCAGGCGTCGTAGCAGTCCCGCGGGCACGTCGTGAGCACGACCTCGTCAGGCTGAGCCGCCACCTGCGAAGGTCTACCAGCCCCTCCAGCTCTTGTGAAGCCGTCCGGCCCTCCTTCCGGCCGCGGCCCTTGCAGGCGCACGAGCCTCGAAGGAGGGCCGAACGTGCCCTCAGCCCGTCACAAACTCTGTGGGCGACTCACCTAGCGCCCGCCGAAGTGCCCGGCGAGTGCCGTGGCGGGGGCAGCCAGGAACGCTGCAAGCGTGGTGAGGGTGATGAGTGCCTTCACCTTCACGAGCGACACCTCCTTCGAGGTCGGCGACCAGACGTCGCGAGCCAGGGCTTGGGGCCGTCATCCCCGGTTCGTATGTGAACTTCCTGTAGCGCCCAGGTGCTCACGACCCCGCCAGTAGGCCGAACATGGCTGAACAGGGACTTAACCCCGGCTGAAGACGGTGGTAACTTCGCCCCACGCTGTCGCCCGCCACCTCGACCGACTTTCAGATCCTCGGGCCTCTCGAGGTGCGTGTTGGCGGGCGAATCGTGCCGCTCGAAGGCGCCAAGCTACGAGCGCTGCTCGTCCTTCTTCTCCTCCACCCGAACGAGGTGGTGCCGAGCGACCGGCTGATCGACGACCTCTGGAGCGGCGGGCCGCCGAGCACGGCGGCGAACGCCCTTCAGGTCTACATCTCCCGCCTGCGGAAGCTCCTCGGACGGGAGACCGTCGTGACGCGTGCGCCGGGCTACCAGCTTCGGGTCGACCTCGACCGAGTCGATGCCCTTCGTTTCGAGCGCTTGGTCGATGAGGCAAGGCGGGCTCTCGCGGAAGCAAGGCCCGAGGCGGCTCTTCGCAGCCTGGACGAGGCGCTGTCCCTCTGGCAGGGAACGCCCCTCTCCGACTTCGTCTACGAACCCTTCGCGCAGAACGAGATCAACCGGCTGGAGGAGCTGCACATGACGGCGCTCGAAGAAGGCTTCGAGGCCCGGCTCGAGCTTGGGAGGGGGGCCGATCTCGTCGCCGAGCTCGAGGCCCTTGTCGCGGAGCGTCCCCTGCGCGAGCGTCTGCGCGGGCAGCTCATGCTCGCGCTCTACCGCTCGGGGAGGCAGGCCGAGGCGCTCGAGGTCTACCAGGAGACACGCCGCCGCCTCGTCGACGAGCTTGGGATCGAGCCGTCGCCCACGCTGCAGCGGCTCGAGGCGGCGATCCTGCGGCAGGACCCGGCCCTCGAGGCACAGGCTCCGGCCGAGCCCGTGGCCGTCCCGGAGGCCCCCCGGCCGGCGCGCGAAGCTCGCAAGACCGTCACCGTGCTCTTCCTCGACGTGGCGAGCGACGGGCACCTCGACGCGGAGCCCCTCGCGCGGTTGCTGACGGAGGCGCTGAGGACGGCCACCGACATCGTGGCGGAACACGGCGGGACGGTCACGGAGCTGCCGGCGAGCCGGTTGATGGCGGTCTTCGGGATCCCGTTCGTGCGCGAGGACGACTCGCTCAGGGCGGTCAGGGCGGCGGCGGGCGTCAGCGAAGCACTCGGGCGGCTGAACGAGGATCTCGAGCGAGACTGGAATGTTCGGCTCGTCATGCGCGCCGGGGTCGAGACGGGCGAGGTCATGGCCGGCTCGTCGGTGACCGGCGAGGCGCTGGCGTCAGCGGCGAGGCTTCAGGAGACCGCCGCCCCCGGCGAGATCCTCGTCGGCGAGGGTACCCGTGAGCTCCTACGCGAGGTTGCGTCCTTCGAGCCCTCGGGGTCGGCCTTCCGACTGCGCTCGGCCGCCCCTGCTGCAACCCTGATCTCGCGCCGGGAGCTTCCCCTGGTCGGCAGGAAGCACGAGCTCGCGCGACTCCGGCAGGCGTTCGACCACGCCTGCAGCGAGCGCGTTCCGACGCTCGTCACGCTGCTCGGCCCG
>Ga0268386_10002449_pt1 | contig 13234 bp, 10 predicted proteins | sample RVTome_15_FD_200260 | JGI IMG/M metagenome (GOLD analysis project Ga0268386, IMG submission 200260) | Soil microbial communities from uranium-contaminated site in the Upper Colorado River Basin, Wyoming, United States - RVT150D86... ...
AGCGTCCGATCCTGAGGCTGACCGGTGCCGCGACCGGCTCGGGGCCGGTCACGGTCGCTCAGGTCGGCCCGCGCGACCTCGTCATCCAGACCGTTGTCGAGAAGAAGGCGTTGATCGGGGCCTCGCGACGCGAGGAGTCGCTGCAGGCGCTCGCGGTCGACGCCGAGGGCGAGGTGACGGCGCTTCGGCTCGACGGACGCGGCGACGACCTCTTCCTGGGGACCTCGGGCGGCGAGGTGGTGCGCTACGATCTGCGCCACCGGGAGGCCCCTCGCCGGGCCGAAGCCGTGCCGGTCTCGGCGCCGGGGACGCCCATCACGCTGCTGCAGTTCCTGAACGGCGACCGCACCCTCGTCGTCGGGGACCGCGCCGGCGGGGTGGCGACCTGGCAGGTGGTGCCGCCGCCGACCGGGGGCGAGGCGCGTCTGACCCGGATCGCCGCGTTCGCCGCGCATGGGGCGCCGGTGGTAGCGGCCAGCCCCTCGCGCCGCGACAAGGGCTTCGTGACCGCCGATGGCTCCGGAGGGTTGCACCTCAACTACGGCACATCGGGGACGACGCTGCTCCGGCTACAGGACCGCGCGGGGCTGCACGCGGTCTTCTTCGCTCCCAAGGCCGACGGCGTGGTGACGGCCGACGAGGGCGGGCGGCTCTCGCACTGGGCCCTGCGCAACCCGCACCCCGAAGTGACGCTCGGCACGCTGTTCGGCCGGGTCTGGTACGAGGGGTACTCGGAGCCGGAGTACGTCTGGCAGTCGACCGGCGGCACCGACGACTTCGAGGCCAAGTTCAGCCTCACGCCGCTCCTGTACGGCACGCTGAAGGGCACGTTCTACGCGCTGCTCATCGCCGTGCCCCTGGCGTTGCTGGCCGCGCTGTACGTGAGCGAGTTCATGCATCCGGCAGTGAAGGCCTACGTGAAGCCGGTCGTCGAGATCATGGCCGCGCTGCCGAGCGTGGTGCTGGGTTTCCTGGCCGGCCTGTGGCTGGCGCCGATGGTCGAGCGTGTCGTGCCCGGCCTGTTCTTGCTGCCGCTCGTGGAGACGCTCTGCATCCTGGCGGCGCTGCTCCTGTGGCGCGCGTTGCCGCTGGCGCTGCGCATCCGGATCCGGCCGGGGACCGAGGTCTTCCTGCTGGTGCCGGTCGTGATCACCGGCGCCTGGCTCGCCTTCGAGCTGGGTGGTCTCGTGGAGAGCCGGCTCCTGGCCGGCGACTACCGCGGCTGGCTCCTCAGCGCGCTGGGGCTCACCTACGACCAGCGCAACTCGCTGGTCGTGGGGGTGGCGATGGGCTTCGCGGTGATCCCCATCATCTTCACGATCGCCGAGGACTCGCTGGCCAACGTGCCCCAGCACCTGCGGGCGGGCTCGCTGGCGCTCGGGGCCAACCGATGGCAGACCGCGCTGCGGATCGTCCTGCCGACCGCGAGCCCGGGGATCTTCTCCGCCGTCATGATCGGTTTCGGCCGGGCCGTGGGTGAGACGATGATCGTGCTCATGGCCACCGGCAACACGCCGGTGATGGACGCCAACATCTTCAGCGGATTCCGAGCCCTGAGCGCCAACATCGCCGTCGAGCTGCCGGAGGCGCCCGAGCAGGGCACGCTCTTCCGCATCCTGTTCCTCGCCGCCTTCCTGCTCTTCTGCCTCACCTTCGTCGTGAACACGGCCGCCGAGCTGGTGCGCCTGCGCCTGCGCAGAAAGTACCGGTACCTGTGAGCCTCGCGAGCGCGCGCAAGCTGTGGCGTAGCGGAGAGCCGTTCATCTGGCTCACGGGCGGCGCTCTTGCGCTGGCGTTGATCATGGTGGCCGGGCTGATCGGCATCATCCTGGCCAACGCGCTGGGCTTCTTCTGGCCGGCCGCAATCGTGCGGCTCACGCTGCGGGACGGCAAGACTCTGGCCGGGTCGGTGGTGGAGCGCGAGCGAATCCCCGGCGCTACCGGAAGCTACCGCATCAAGCTGAAGGTGGCCAACCGCGACCTGTACGGGGCCGACTTCGTCTGGGTGGACGAGCCCGAGATCACCGAGCGCACGCGGCCGGCCGAGGTGGCCGTGATCGAGCGGACAGAGTGGGGGCTTCTCATCGGCACCATCACGGCGCTGCGGGAGGGCGATCGGGTGATCGCCACTGGCCCGGCCGCGTGGGAAGAGGCCCGCACGCGCCTGCCCGGGACTGTCCGCCTTCGCGCCGAGATCCGACGGGTCGAGCGCTCCGACATCGGCGGTATCAACTATCAGCAGGAGCGGATGCGGCTGCAGCTCCGAGGCCTCGAGCTGAGAGGCGTCACCGACGGCCCCGAGGTCCAGGCTCTGCGCGCCCGGATGACGGCTCTGCAGGAGCGCTACCAGGAGCAGGCGGCCCGCCTGGCCGCGCTGCGCGTCCGGGAGACGGCGAGCCTGGTCGTGACCGCGGAGGGCGGCAAGGAGAAGGTCCTGCCGCTGGCCCAGGTGCTCGACGTGTACTTCCCCAACCAGATGGGCGTTGGCGCCAAGAGCGTGCACTACGTCGCCAAGGTGTGGGAGTTCGTCGCCGACGATCCGCGCGAGTCCAACACCGAGGGTGGGGTGTTCCCGGCCATCTTCGGCACCGTCATGATGGTGCTGATCATGTCGATGCTGGTCACGCCGCTCGGCGTGCTGGCGGCCTTCTACCTGCGCGAGTACGCGCAGCAGGGGACCTTCGTGAGCGCCGTGCGGATCGCCGTGAACAACCTCGCCGGCGTGCCCTCGATCGTGTTCGGCGTCTTCGGCGTGGGCTTTTTCATCTACTTCGTGGGCGGAACCATCGACCAGTTCTTCTTCGCGGAGTCCCTGCCGACGCCGACGTTCGGCACCGGGGGCATCCTGTGGGCCTCGCTCACCCTGGCCCTGCTGACGATCCCCGTCGTGATCGTGGCGACCGAGGAGGGGCTGGCGGCGATTCCACGCGGCACCCGGGAGGCCTCGCTCGCGCTGGGGGCGACCAAGCTGGAGACGACACTGCGGGTGGTGCTGCCGGCCGTGATGCCGTCGATCCTGACCGGCCTGATCCTGGCCATGGCCCGGGCCGCCGGCGAGGTGGCGCCGCTGATGATCACCGGGGTGGTAAAGCTCGCGCCCTCGTTGCCGATCGACGGCACCTGGCCGTTTCTGCACCTGGACCGGAAGTTCATGCACCTGGGCTTCCACATCTACGACGTCGGCTTCCAGTCTCCCAACGTGGATGCCGCCAGGCCGATGGTGTTCACGACGACGCTGCTGCTGCTCACGATCGTGCTGCTGCTGAACCTGTTCGCCATCTCGATGCGCAACCGGCTCCGCCGCAAGTACGCGACGGCGGCCGTCTAGGAGGATACGCCATGGCCGGACCCGTGCAGGTGGTCGCCAGCCTCAACCCGCACGCCACCGCTGCTATCCTGGAAGCGCCGATGGTGGAGATCGAGAACCTCGCGCTGTGGTACGGCGACAAGCAGGCGCTCAAGGACGTGTCGATGTCCGTGCCCAAGCACCGGGTCACGGCCTACATCGGGCCGTCGGGCTGCGGGAAGTCCACGCTGCTGCGCTGCCTGAACCGCATGAACGATCTCATCGACGGGGTCACGATCACGGGCGCCATCCGGATCGGCGGGACCGACATCTACGACCCGGCGCTCGACGTGACCGAGCTGCGCAAGCGCGTGGGCATGGTCTTCCAGAAGTCGAACCCGTTCCCCAAGTCGATCTACGAGAACGTCGCCTACGGTCCCCGTATCCTGGGCGTGAGCCAGCGGGCCGACCTCGACGGCATCGTCGAGCGCAGTCTGCGGGCGGCGGCGCTCTGGGACGAGGTGCAGGACCGGTTGGGCGAGTCGGCGCTGGGGCTGTCGGGCGGCCAGCAGCAGCGGCTGTGCATCGCCCGGGCCATCGCGGTCGAGCCCGACGTGCTGCTGATGGACGAGCCGTGCTCGGCCCTCGACCCCATCGCCACGGCCAAGATCGAGGAGCTGATGCTCGAGCTCAAGAACAGCTACACGATCGTGATCGTCACGCATAACATGCAGCAGGCGGCCCGGGTGTCCGACTACACGGGCTTCATGCTGCTGGGCGAGCTGGTGGAGTTCGGCGTCACCCGGGAGCTGTTCACCAATCCGCGGGACAAGCGGACCGAGGATTACATCACCGGCCGATTCGGCTAACAACACGGCGCCCCGGGACCGAGGAGCGCCCCGGCTCCCCCGGGGCGTGACGAGGGACTGGGGATGGGGGCCTCTCGAGGCCCCCATGTCAAACTAGACCGGAGGCCCCATGCAGCGGCACTTCCACGAGGAGCTCGAGGCGCTCAAGCAGACCCTGCTGGCCATGGGCGGGCTGGTGGAGGACCAGATCCGGCGGGTGATGACGGCCCTGCTGGAGCGCGACGGCGAGCTGGCCCAGGAGGTCATCGACCGCGACCGCCAGGTGAACGCCTACGACGTCGAGATCGACGAGAAGTGCGTGGAGCTGCTGGCCCTGCACCAGCCGGCCGCGGGCGACCTGCGCTTCATCACCACCGCGATGAAGATCGTCACCGACCTCGAGCGCATCGGCGACCAGGCGGTGAACATCGCCCAGCGGGCCCTGGAGCTGAACCAGGAGCCCCAGCTCAAGCCCTACATCGACCTGCCGCGCATGGCCGAGCTCTCGCAGCGCATGGTCAAGGAGAGCCTGGACGCGTTCGTCGCGCGCGACACCGAGCTGGCCCGGCGTGTGTGCGCCGAGGACGCCGAGGTCGACGCGCTGAAGGAGCAGATCTTCCGCGAGCTGCTCACCTTCATGATGGGCGACGCCCGGACCATCCCGCGAGCGATCCGACTCATCCTCATCTCGCGCTTCCTGGAGCGGGTGGCCGACCACGCCACCAACATCGCCGAGATGGTGATCTACATGGTCGACAGCAAGATGGTGCGCCACACGCTGGCCTGATCGCCTATCCGCGCGTGCGCGCGACCTCCGTCGCTCGGCGGGCTGGGACTTTGGGTGAGGGGCACCGGCCGGGAGTGACGGTATACTCGAACCGTGGCTGTCTCCCGACGCTATCAACTCCAGAACGAAGCCGCCAACCGCGTGATCGCCGAGCTGGTCGAGGTCGCCGGCGTGCCACCCGAGCGGCGCGGGTACGTCCAGCACCTGCTGACCACCGTGCTGAAGCTGCACGAGGACGGCGCCCAACCCGGCGATCTGAAGGTCACCAACGCCGCGCTCAAGGAGCTGCGCTACGCCTACAAGGTGTTCGCGCCGTACCGGGCGGTGCGCAAGGTGACCGTGTTCGGCTCGGCCCGCACCGCGGTCAGCGAGGCCGCTGCGATCACCGCCCGCGACTTCGGCCAGCGCATGGTGCAAGAGGGCTGGATGGTCGTGACCGGGGCCGGCGCCGGCATCATGGGTGCCGCCCAGGAGGGCGCCGGGGGCGAGCAGAGCTTCGGGCTCAACATCCGGCTGCCCTTCGAGCAGGAGGCGAATCCGTGGATCGCCGCCGACCCCAAGCTGATCACGTTCAAGTACTTCTTCACGCGCAAGCTGTTCCTCGTCAAGGAGGCCAGCGCCGTGGTGCTGTTCCCGGGCGGGTTCGGCACGATGGACGAGTGCTTCGAGCTGCTCACGCTCATGCAGACGGGCAAGTCGGCGATCGTGCCGGTCGTCCTGGTGGAGACCGGTCCCAAGCCCTACTGGCGCATCTGGGACCGCTTCGTGCAGGGCGTCCTCGTGGATCGCCGGCTCATCGATGGCGGCGACACCGCGTTCTACCGGATCGCCGACGGCGTCGAGGAGGCGGTGCGCCAGATCACCGGCTTCTACCGGATCTTCCAGTCCTCGCGCATCGTGGGCGACAACCTCGTCTTCCGCCTCACCCGCGCGCTGACCGACCGCGAGATGCTGCAGATCCAGCGCCGGTTCGAGGACATCCTGAAGGGGCGGCTCGATCAGTCGCCGGGGGCGGTGCCGCAGGAGCTGAACGAGTGTCCGGAGCTGCCCCGGCTGATCATCCCGTTCAACCGCTCGTCCTACTCGCGCCTGCGCCGGCTGATCGACGAGATCAACACGCTCGGGGACCCCGAGCCGACCCCACCGGCCTGATCCCGGCCCCCGGAATTTCGTTCTTCCGCCGACCCCCCCCTGCGGTGTACATGTGGGGCAGGTGGGGGCAGATATGACCCCGCGGTTGGCGCGTGACGCGTTCCGGCGGTCTCCGTGGTCCTATGGGCTGGCGGTGATCGTCCCGGTCACCGTGATGCTGGTGCTCCAGGGCGCCGGCGTGTTCGGCGACCGCTTGCCGAGCGCGCCTCTTCTGGCTGCCACCCTCGCCGTGGCCTGGTACTGCGGGCGGCTCCCGGCCCTGCTGGCGACGGCCATCAGCATCGTCTTTCACGCATACGCGTCGATCCGCTTGCCACTTCACGAGACCGGTTTCGCGGATGTCGTCGGCCTGACCCTGTTCGCAGGACTGGCGGTCTTCGTCTCGTACGCCACGCCGCGGCTCGGCCAGACTCTGCGTGAGCTGGAGCGCGAGCGGAAGCGGGAACAGATGGCCCGAACCGAAGCCGAGCGACACAGCCGGGAAGCTGACGAGCTGCGGCGCCTGTCCCGAGCGCTGACGCACACCGCCAGTCCGACGGCAGCTGCGCAGCGCGTGGCCGATGCCGCCAGGCGGCTCTTCGATCCCCGGAGTGTCGTCGTCCGCCTCCTCGAGCCCGACGGCGCCATGGTGGCCGTCGCGATCGCCGGCGACAATCCCGTGGTGCTTCCAGGCCATCGGATGCCCGCGGGATCCGGCGTCGTGGGGCAGTCCGTGACGCGGCGCCGGCTGATCATGACCGACTCGGTCCTCACGGATCCGCGCATCGATCTGCCGGTCCAGGTCAGGGATCAGCACGAGCGGCTCGGACACCAGCTCGTCATCGCCGCGCCGCTCGTCGTCGACGACGTCGTCATCGGGACGCTCGCGCTGAACGAGACGAAAACGCGAACCTTCGTGGAGACCGAGCTGGCCCTCCTGCAGGCCCTCGCCAACCACGCCGCGGTCGGGCTCCGGAACGCCCAGCGCTTCCAGCAGGAGCGGACGGCGCGCCAGGAGGCGGAGGCCAGCAGCCGGACGAAAGACGAGTTTCTGGCCATGCTGGGCCACGAGCTTCGCAACCCGCTGGCCGCCATCGGCTCCGCCATCGCGATCCTGAACCGGCTGAGCGCGACGGACGAGCGCTCGGTGCACGCCCGGGCCGTCATCACGCGACAGGTCGCGCACCTGCGCGAGCTCATGGACGACCTCCTCGATGTCGGCCGGGTGACGACGGGCAAGATCATCCTGTCACCGAAGACGATCGATCTCGGTGAGCTCGCCGGGCGAGGCTGGGCCGTGCTCGAGTCGACCGGAACGTTCGCGCTGCACAACGCCCGGCTCGAGACCGAGCCCGTGTGGGTCAACGCAGACGAGACCCGGCTGGCCCAGGTCATCGACAACCTGGTCAGCAACGCCGTGAAGTACACGCCGGCTGGCGGCAGCGTCCTGCTGAGCATCCGGGGCGAGGGCGACGATGCGGTGATCCGGGTCGCCGACACCGGAATCGGCATCACTCCGGAGCTCCTGCCTCGGATCTTCGATCTGTTCGTCCAGGGGGAGCCAACCCGGGATCGGGCCAAAGGGGGCCTGGGGATCGGGTTGACGCTGGTGAAGCGGCTGGTGGAGATGCACGGCGGATCTGTCGACGCCCGCAGCGACGGCCCGGGTCGAGGCAGTGCTTTCACGGTCCGGCTACCGCGCCTCGCCGTGCCCGTGGAGGCAGTCGCCACGGGCCCGAGCCGAACCGCCGCCAGGGCCGCTCGCCGCGTCCTGCTCGTCGAGGACAGCGCCGATGTGCGGCGGATGCTTCGCCTCAGGCTCGAGCTGGACGGCCACGAGGTGCACGAGACCGAGGACGGCATCACGGGGCTCGCCGAGGCCCTCGGTCTCCAACCCGACGTCGCGGTCATCGACATCGGCCTGCCGGGCCTCGACGGCTGGGAGCTGGGGCGTCGGCTGCGTGCCACCGAAGCGGGACGCCGGATGATCCTGGTCGCGATCTCGGGTTACGGGCAGCTGGAGGATCAGCAGCTCTCACGAGAGGCGGGCTTCGACGCGCACCTGGTCAAACCGGTCGACCTCGATACCCTGACCGAGGCCATTCATGGAGCACGCACCGTGCGCCATGCATGATCGGAGCGGCGCGCTGCCGCGCGGCTATTCGGGCTCGGGGCGCTCCTGGGTGAGCTGGCACTCGGTGCAGGCCCAGGTGCGCATCACCGCCTTGGTCTGATCGTCCCGTCGCAGCGTCCACGGGATGAACGCCGCCTTGCCACATCGGGGACACCGCTCCGGCTTCGCCCCCGGCGGCAATTGAAACGGTAGCCACGGCACCTTCGCCGTCATGCCGGCGATGATACACCGGCGGGCACCGACAATGCGCCGGCCGGTCGGGGTCACGGGTACAATACCGGCATGCGCCGTTTCCGCGTCGCGCTCGCGCAGATCAACCCCACCGTGGGCGAGCTGGAGGGCAACGTGGCCCGCATCCGCGTCGCGCTCGCGCAGGCGCGGGCCGTCGGCGCCCGGCTGGTAGCCTTCCCGGAGCTGGCGATCACCGGCTACCCGCCGGAGGACCTGCTCTTCAAGTCGGCGTTCATCGAGGCGAACCTGCGCGCGGTGGCCGACGTGGCCGCCGCCTCGACCGGGCTCACCGTCATCGTGGGCTTCGTGGACAAGCGCGACGACATCTTCAACGCAGCGGCCGTCCTGCACGACGGCCAGCCGGCCGGCGTCTACCACAAGCGGTACTTGCCCAACTACGGCGTGTTCGACGAGAACCGTTACTTCCAGGCCGGGACCGAGGTGCCGGTGTTCACGCTGGGTGAGACGTCCTTCGCCGTCAACATCTGCGAGGACGTCTGGTACCCGACCGGGCCCACGACGCGCCAGGCGCTGGCCGGGGCCGAGCTGGTCGTGACGATCAATGCCTCGCCCTACCACGCCGGCAAGGGCCACCAGCGCGAGCGGATGATCGCCACCCGGGCCGCCGACGACGTCGTGTGCCTGGCCTTCGTCAACATGGTGGGGGGCCAGGACGAGCTCGTCTTCGACGGGGGCAGCCTCATCGTCAACGAGCGGGGCGAGCCGGTGGCGCACGGTCGCCAGTTCGCCGAGGACTTCGTCGTCGCCGACCTCGACCTGGACGCGGTCTTCCACGCGCGTCTGCACGACTCGCGCCGGCGCAAGGAGAAGCAGGCCGCGGCCGAGGTCTCGCGCGTCGTGCTGCCGCCGCTCGCGTCGGCGCCGTCCCCGCCGCTGCCGTCGCGGGAGGCGCTGGCGCCGCTGGCGCCGGTGGCCGAGGTCTACGAGGCGCTGGTACTCGGCACCCGGGACTACGTCCGCAAGAACGGCTTCACCCACGTGGTCATCGGGCTGTCGGGGGGCATCGACTCCTCGCTGGTCGCCGCCATCGCGGTGGAGGCGCTCGGGCGGGAGAACGTCAGCGGCGTCACCATGCCGTCCCCGTACTCGTCCACCGGCACCCGCAACGACGCCCGGCGTCTGGCCCGGAACCTCGGCATCGATTTCCAGACCCTGCCGATCACCCCGATCTTCAAGGTCTTCCGGCGGTCGCTGGCGGCGCCGTTCAAGGGGCTCAAGGAGGACGTGGCCGAGGAGAACATCCAGGCCCGCATCCGCGGCACCCTGCTGATGGCGCTCAGCAACAAGTTCGGCTGGCTCGTGCTCACCACCGGCAACAAGAGCGAGATCGCCGTCGGCTACTCGACCCTCTACGGCGACATGGCGGGCGGATTCGCCGTCATCAAGGACGTGCCGAAGACCCTCGTGTATGCCGTGTCGCGCCACGTCAACGAACGGGCCGGCCGGGCCGTGATCCCGGACTCGGTCTTCGACCGGGCGCCGTCGGCCGAGCTGCGCCCCGACCAGACGGATCAGGACACACTGCCGCCCTACGCCGAGCTCGACGCGATCCTTCAGGCCTACGTCGAGGAGGACCGCGGGGTCAGCGATCTGGTGGCCCGCGGCTTCGCCGAGGAGACGGTGCGCCGCGTGATTCGCATGGTCGACGTCAACGAGTACAAGCGCCGCCAGGGGCCCATCGGCGTGAAGATCACGCCGCGCGCGTTCGGCCGCGACTGGCGCCTGCCCATCGTCAATCGCTTCCGCGAACGCTGAGGCGTGCGCACGGGGCGCCCGGCTGGCTGCGCGTCGACGAGGTCGTCGTCACGCCGGCCGCCGTGGGCCGGCGGCGTCTCGTCGTGATTGGCCCCCGAGACGGGTAGGGTGTTCCAGCCGCCCAGCCCGACCGAGCGGATCTTCAACCGGGCGTTCGGCCTGATGGTCGGGCTGGGGCTGGGCCTCCGCCACAACTACCTGCTGCAGGTGCGCGGACGGAAGACTGGCCGCACCCACTCCACGCCGGTCAACGTGCTCGAGCTCGGCGGCACGCGATGGCTCGTCGCCGGCCGCGGGCGCACCCACTGGGTCCGCAACGCCGAGGCCGCCGGCGAGGTCGTCCTCAGCCAGGGGCGGCGCCGGGAACGGTGCCGGCTCCGTCCGGTGCCGGACGCCGAGAAGCCGGAGATTCTGGCCGCCTATCTCGCGCGCTTCAGGCTGACGGTGCAGCGGTACTTTCCGGTGAAGGCCGGCGCCGCACCGGTCGAGCTCGCCCGGTTCGCCGACCGCTACCCCGTCTTCGAGCTGCGACCGCCGTCCTAGCCCGCCACGCCTTCCATCTGCCGGGCGTAGAGCCGGCGGTAGACGCCGTCGCGCGCCACGAGCTGGTCGTGGCGCCCGATCTCGGCGATCCGGCCCTCGTGCACCACCACGATACGGTCGGCGTTGCGCACCGTCGCCAGGCGATGGGCGATCACCAGCACCGTGCGGCCGTGCATCAGGTCGCTCAGCGCCTGCTGGACCATGAACTCGCTCTCGGCGTCGAGGTCGGACGTCGCCTCGTCGAGGATCAGGATGGGCGGGTCCTTCAGGAACGCGCGGGCGATGGCCAGCCGCTGGCGCTGGCCGCCGCTGAGCCGCACCCCGCGCTCGCCCACCAGCGTAGCGTAGCCCTCGGGGCAGGCGAGGATGAACTCCTCGGCGTGGGCCTGGCGGGCGGCCCGGGTGACGTCGTCGGCGGTGGCACCGGGCCGGCCGTAGGCGATGTTGTAGTGGATCGAGTCGCTGAACAGGAACGTCTCCTGCGTCACCACGGCGATCTGGGCGCGGAGCGAGTCCTGGGTCACGTCGCGCACGTCGTGGCCATCCAGGGTGATGCGACCGGCGGTCACGTCGTGAAAGCGGGGGACGAGATCGATCAGCGTCGACTTGCCAGCGCCGCTCATCCCCACGAAGGCGACGACCTCACCGCGCTCGATGTCCAGCGTGATGTCGCGCAGGGTGAGCTCGGGCGCGCCCGGGTAGCGGAACGACACACCCTCGAACCGCAGCGCCGACGTGAACCCGGGGAGGGCGGGCGCGCCCGGCCGATCGGCGATCGCCGGCGGCGTGTCGAGGATCTCGAACACACGCTCGACCGAGGCGGTCGACTGCTGGATCGTGTTCATGGTCCGGGAGAGCTGGCGCACCGGGCCGTAGATGAGGGCCAGCGCGGCGGTGAACGAGAAGAAGTCGCCCGGCGTCATCGCGCCGGCGATGACCTGGTGGCCACCGTACCAGAGCGCACCCATGATGCCGAAGGCGGCCAGCACTTCCGTGAGCGGCTCGGTGATCTCGTCGGTGCGGTGGTCCTTGAGCGCCAGATCGAGCAGCCGCCGGTTCACCCGGTCGAAGCGCTCGGCCTCGTGTCTCTCGCGCCCGAACGCCTTGACGATCTTCATGCCCGAGAACGCCTCGTGCAGCAGCACGTTCAGCTCCCCGACCTTCTCCTGCGAGCGCCGGTTGATCCGGTACAGCCGGAGGCCGATCGAGCGTACGGCCACCCCCACGAAGGGGAAGACGATTACCGCGATGAGGGCCAGCCGCCACTCGCGCGCCACCATCACCGACAGCAGGGCGACGATCATCGCGATCTGGCGGAAGGCCATCACCAGCACGGTCGACGACACCCGGGCCAGCCGGTTCACGTCGATGACGATGCGCGACATCAGCTCGGCCGAGTGCAGGTCGGCGAAGAACGACAGCGGCATCGCCTGGATGTGCGTGTACAGGCGGCGGCGCAGTGCGGCGACAACGCGCTCGCCGACCGCCGCCATGAGATAGGCCTGGCCGTACCGCGCCGCGCCCTTGACGAGGTAGGCCCCCAGCAGGAGCAGGGGGATGAGCCTCAGCATGGCCTGATCGCGCTGGATGAAGATGTCGTCGAGCGCCGGCTTCACCAGCCACGCGATGGCACCCTCCATCGCCGCCACCACGATCGCGAGGGCGGCGCCGAGAATCAGCACCGGCAGGTAGGGCCGCATGAGCGGCAGCAGCCGGCGATAGACGGCGAACGCTCGCCTCATGGCGTGTGCTGCTGGGTGAGCCGGCGGTGGAGCGAGCCCACGCCGACCTGGGTGACGAGCGCCGCGCCCGTGAAGCAGCCCCCCGTCGGGTGGATCTCGAGGATTCGAAGGCGGGCGCCCGCCATCAGGCTGCGAAGAACTCTCGCACCGCCACCGCCACCGCGTCGATCTCGGCCTCGGTGTGGCCGGCGGAGATCGGAAGGGTCAGGATCTCGTCCACCAGCCGCTCGGTCTCGGGCAGCGGCGCGCCCGCGAAGCGCTCCACCGCGGGCTGCCGGTGGGCCGCGATCGGGTAGTGGATGCCGGTCTGGATGCCGCGCGCCGCGAGGAACGCGGCCAGCTCGGCCCGGCGCGGCGTGCGGACGACGTAGAGGTGGTAGACGTGGCGAGCGCCCGGCCGTTCCCCGGGCAGCCCCAGCGGCAGCCCGGCCAGCGCGGCGCCGTAGCGGGCGGCCAGCGCCCGCCGGTGGTCGTTCATCGCGTCGAGCCGGCGCAGCACCACGCGCCCGATGGCGGCCTGGATGTCGTTGAAGCGCAGGTTGAAGCCGATCTCGGAGTGCAGGTTCTTGTCCAGGCGGCCGTGGTCGCGCAGGCGGCGGCAGCGGGCGGCGATCTCGTCGTCGTCGGTGGCGACGGCGCCGCCGTCGCCCATCACGGTGAGATTCTTGGACGGATAGAACGACAAGACGGCCGCCCGGCCGAAGCCGCCGACGGTCTTGCCCTTCCAGGCCGCGCCGACTGCCTGGGCACAGTCCT